>Ga0209345_10001884_pt1 | contig 24264 bp, 24 predicted proteins | sample Cruoilmetagenom7_FD_187294 | JGI IMG/M metagenome (GOLD analysis project Ga0209345, IMG submission 187294) | Oil polluted marine microbial communities from Coal Oil Point, Santa Barbara, California, USA - Sample 7 (SPAdes) (version 2) | ecosystem: Environmental > Aquatic > Marine > Oil seeps ...
TTAAAAAACAAAATACAAATAAATATGCTTAAATTTTAAATTCAATATCTCCATATCCAGGAACGCAATTTGAATCATTACAAGTCATAAATTCAATTTCTCCTATAATTTTGAAGCTTTTCTTATTTTTCACTTTAATTCTCTGTTTAAAAATCGCTTTTTTGTCAAAGTATTTAATATTCATTTTGAAAACTGGCTCATAAACAGTATGCCCATTTTCCTCTTTTACGTTTCCAATTAATTCATAGTCCTTACTCTTCTCAAAAATAAAAACTGTAGGGAGAGGTCCGTCATCAGGTACTTTTTGAGAGTATAAATGATAATTGGGTTCAATAGTTGCATTAATTACCAAATCGTATTCCGAATCTGATATTTTCTTAGTCTGGGTTGTCCATTTTACAGGTTCGAGGATTTGAGAATAACTAATAGTTGTTATAAAAAGTAATAAAGCAAGTGTCTTTTTCATTTTAGGTTATTTTTATTAATTGTATTCAAATTTACTATTTAGTTTTCATATTACACACAACTTGTAATATCCGTATAACTACTTAGTTTATAAATTAGAATTATATGTTAAACATATTCCTTAACAGCATTAAAAGTACTAGAAATTAGCTTCTAGTAATTACGGTAAAACCATAATAAAATATGTGTTTTGGAATTGGGTTTAATTGGAGTGTAAAGGTGCTATTGGAGAGATTCTGAAACAATACTTCGACAAGCTCAGTATGACAAACTTAGTAAAGGCTAAGCTTAGAATGACATCTTCAGAATGACGAGTTTATTGTAATTTAAGTAAGGTTTAGTTTTAATGGTGAGACCCTGAATCAAGTTCAGGGTGACGTGTATGGAATGTTGTATGACGTAAGGTTCCGTATCAAGTACGGGATGACTGAGTAATAAGGTGTTTCCTAAAATAAGAATGCTTTTTCCATTAGTAGTTGTTCTTTTTTGGAGATTCCAATTTTAGTGGCTATGGTTTTCCAATGGCTTACGGATGTTTTGACTTCTTTAATGATTGTATCCATTTGTTTGTTGTTTAAACGGAAGTATTCTCCTACGCTTATTGCCAAGTCAATGTCTAGTGCATTGTTGTCCATATCAATATTTAAGGCTAGACCATCTTTGTCTATTGACGGGTTGATATCGTATGCTGGTGATACTATCCATCCTTTTTCAGTTAATATAAATCCGTGATTTCGTAAGTGATCATCGGTATTTGATATGGCAATGTTAAATATAATTCTTCTCCATAATTGGTGTAAGTTTTCTTCAATATTACATCCGTTATTTTGTATGAATTCTGCTATTTCTAAATAACTTGCCGGATTTTCTCTAATAGTATCTTCATTATTCCCTGTCATTGTCATTGCAGAGGAAAAATGAATTCGTTCTCCGTTTTCTCTATCGAAACGTTTGGTGAAAAATGTATGGTGGTTCCCGGTAATCTTTTGAATTTTTGAAGGTGCCATATTGATTCCTGCATTTAATGCCAATTGATATGCCAGGAACTCCCAAGCTGCTTTGTCAATTGTATCATTCTTTGAAGGAAATTTAGCTATCCAAAGATTTTTATCCTTGTCGAGTATGTTTGCTTTTGGCCTTGCGCCTCCTAAAGAGGATCCTGGAGCCATTAGAATTTTCAACCAACTTCTTGCAACTTCATCTCCTTCGTCATCTTCAAATTGTTTTGCTGCTTCTTGTAGTTCTGCAATTGAGGACCAAGGTGGTGTTGGTGTAACTGTACTATTATCTAAGAATGGCCCATTAGGCTCCATTTTAAATCGTAGTGCTCCCATCCTACTTTCGTCATACACTCCTAATAAATAATCTATTTCGTACAGTGTTGCTGCCTTTTCACTATTCTCTTTAGCTTGCTGGGCATTTCTTCGCTTCATTAATGTCCGTCCCCAAGTATCTGGCATACTATCTAGAAATACTCCAAAATTTTCTTTGTTGTTTGGGTATTGTGGGCCACTGTAGAATTGGATATCCGGATCTAGCAACATTTGTTGTTTTGATTTTAACCACTCCTTGTTGTATTCAAAACTAAATGCTTTTTTTCCTTTTCCATAGTGCGCTGAAAGTATTCCTATATTTTTAGGTTCTGGCATTGGTTTCCAGTGTGCGTATATGTATATGTTGAATTTTTTTGGTGCCATTTTGGGACGCTTTTGTTTTTATTGATTAGTTCTATTCATGAGGTTACTTCGTCGCTTGTTCCGCTCTTCTCGTAATGAAGGTTTATTTAATTTATTCATTTTTTGCTTGTCTTTTTATCTTTTTCCATTGATGAAAAAGAAACAAAAAATCTAGACTGATTTTAATTTCTTTGAATTCTTGCGTTTTATTCGCTATCGCATCCAGACCACTGCGTTCTTTGGATTGCTCTTTCGCTGCTAAAACTTGAATTTCTATTGAAATTTAAATAGGTCGGGATGTTTTCAATTAATATTTTTCATTTTATTTTCTTATTCATGAGATTATTTCGTCACTTGTTCTGCTCTCCTCGTAATGAAGGTTTATTTAATTTATTCATTTTTGTCTTGACACAAAAACGAATCAAAAAAGTCAAGCCTTGGATTTTCAACGGTCAAATTTATTTTCGAATTCTAAAAGAAATAAACTCGCTTAGCTCAAACAGTATTTCTTTTTACGAATTCTTCAAATATTTGACACTCGCCTCCAAATCCTAGGTCGTTATAATTTTAAAATTCTATTATCATTTAAGTACTTTTTAAAGGAGTTCTAAGTCTTGGAGTTTTCTTCCAAATTCATCATCTGCAGCTAGTTTTAAAAAATCGTCTTGTAAACCCAGTACTCTTAATACATTGAAATAGGCTCCAAAAGATACTTTTGAGTCTCCATTCTCTATTTTATAAAGTGTCTTTCTATCTATATCTGCTCTTTCAGAAACCTGCAAGGTCGTTATCTTTCTTCGCTTACGTGCAAGCCTTATATTTTCACCAACTTGTTGTAAAATTTTTAAGTGCTTGGGAAATATTATTTTTTCTTTTGATTTCATAATGGGTACTATTTTCCTCAAATATAATAAAAATGGGGATAATAATACCCATATTAAAATAAATATCTTTAAAATAAAAATACTTACAGCTAGTTTTTATAGAAAAATAGGCATTATAAATAATAATTTAATCTTGAATATATAGCTCTTCTTTGGTAGTAATATGAGGAATTTTAACTTCGAAATTCTCATAGACATCTTCTTTTGTTATTGCTACTATTCCTATAATTACATGAATACCATGTGTTGAATCTGGGTTTTTTAGCCCAAGGTATAATTGATTTGAGTTATTTTCAACTTTTACTGTGCCTGAAACAAAATTTTCCCTGGTTCCAGATCTATAATACGAATATTCTTGCTTATTGATGAATTTATTATAATTACTATAATCAATTAAATAAAGATCACAATAATTAGCCCCTGGAGGCTTACTTAACTGACTTATCCCAAAGTTTAATAACCCTGTTTGATCAATTAAATTTGTTAATTCAGATGCCAATTGCATTCCACTTGAAACATTATTAATATCAGATTCATTACGAGATGCAGAAAATGTATAATACCACTCTACTGTATTTGGTGGTAGGTTAACTGGAATTCCAATACGAGATTTACCTCCTAAAAAAGTTGAATTTGAACCACTATTAATAAAATATTTTTGCTTGTTAACAACAGTTTTTGTTTGGTACTTACTTTCTACTAATCTTCTATCAATTCTTGTGGTATATGTTGTATCGGAAATTATTCTTTTAGCTACTGTAGAATTAAAATTGGAAGTAGAAATATCTTTAGGAACCCTATCAACAGATATATTACAAATTCGTTTCCCTAAAGAAGCATTTGTTATTCTAAAAAGATATATTCCTTCTTGATTCACAGTAATTACCTTATTAGTGATATTTTTTGTTTTAAAATCTGAAAACTTCAGGTTTGAAGGTAATTCAAAAATTTCTACTTTATTTATAATTTTATTTTGCTGTTCATTAAAATTAAAAACGATTCTATCCCCTTCAGCAAAAGCAAAAGTAAATTGTTTGTACTGCATTGCTGGAACTTTAACCGTTCCACTAGTTAAATTTATTGGTTTAGTTTGGGCTATTACCAATTGACTTATAAGAAGTATAATAATTTTGAAGCATACTTTTAGGTTAAGTTTCATATTAAGGATTTGGTTGAATTATCTAGATTAAAAAAAGCCTAAGTTACAGTCGAATTTTATATTGAAATTATGGTTTTACCGTAATTTTAAACTCAATTATTTTCTTTTATCTTTTGAACTTGACTCAAAGGCTACTAAATTAAATAGCTGACGCATTCGAGAACGCACTCTATTTCCGTAGCGTTCTTCAAGCTCTTGCGCATTGAGATTGGTAGTGATGTGGGTTTTAACCCTGAAATTTGTTTGATGAGATCCTGAATCGAGTTCAGGATGACGCGCAAATATGTCGTAACGCGATAGTAGTATTTCGCCTATTACATTGCAATCTGCTCCGTAATGTTTGCCTATCGGCTCTACTCCTACATCATCAAAACAGTAGTTTTTAGTTTCACCATATTTTTCTATTACTTCAAAACCTGATGCATTGAAATTGAAAACTATGTTGCGAGTTGGAATGATTTCATAATTTATTTTATGCGGTGCCAAGTAAGGTAGTAATTTCATAAGAGAAGTTTTCCCACAGCCAACTGGACCTGATAATAGTAATCCTTTATTGGTGTCGATTCCCATTTGTGCACAGCTGTAATGGTCTTGAATGAAGTAGCAGCATAATTTAAATAATAGTGGTTCGTCTTCTTTGTATATTTTAAAGTTTTTTCCAAACAAATTGTGTCCTTTTATGTTGAGGTAGGTTTTTATTTTATCGAAATCGTAGTGAACTGTGTTGTTCTTTATTTCTCCTATTTGGAATTTTGAGGTGCCTTCGGTTTTGATGTGTGGTTGTAGTTTCATAGTGCTTTTTTCGTTTTATTTTATCAATACTTTCTTTTTCCATTGATGAAAAAGAAACAAGATTTTTTAATTTTTGATGTTTTCATTTTTGTCTTGACACAAAAACGAAACAAAAAAGTCAAGACTTCTTTTAATTTCTTTGAATTCTACGATTGTTCCACTTTCGACACCAGACCGCTTTGCTCTTTGGCTTACTCAAACGCTTCACAATCTTGAATTACTACAAAAATTAAAATAGGTCGAGTTTTCTCAATTATATTTATTTTATAATGGTTCATTGTAGTTTTTATTTTGATTAGTGTGGAGGTTGTCTTTATTATGGGATAGTGGTACCATTGTTTTGTCATTTTTATCTTTTAAATTCAGCATCCAATTTTCTGCTGCTGCTTGCCAATTTTCAATTGGAGTGTTGCTTTTTTTCCATCCGACTGCTTCGTAATGATTGAAAAATTTGTTTGCTTGTAATTCTGGCCAATTCTTATTTTTAAAAAAAAATAAAACTTCTTTTTTATCTATCTGTTTATTTATGTTTTCTATTGGTTTATTTATGTTTATATAAGGTACCAATGCTTGTTCTGTTTTGGGATAGTTTAAGTCCACTACTTGTTCATCACTTGTCCCAAATTGAAACAACTTAATTCTACTGCCTTTATAAGGGTTGTGTGATGGGTAATAAATAAGGTATTTCCAATGGTTTAATTCTCTTATACAACGGTGATATGTTGATTTTGAACCAATTTTTGAAAACTTCATTACTTGCTCTCTATTCACATAAAATTCTTCTGGAAATCGGTTGTAATTCCATATTTGAAACAAACCAACGTATAAGCTTATATGAGTTGGGTTTAACCTATTGTCTTTTGAGAATTGGAGGAATACACCGTTGAGGTGTTTTATATAGTTCATAGCATTATTTGATTAGTTCCTTTATAGTAATTAATAGATTCTATATAGGAGATCCTGAATCAAAACTTCGACAAGCTCAGCTTGACATCTTCAGGATAACGTTTTATTTTTATGGGTTTACTTCACTTTTTATGTATGGTGTTGGATTCTTTATTGTTAGTTTTTATTATGATTTTTTCTCTTTTTAAAACCCTCTTTCTTTTTTGCTTTGCCCAAAAAAGAAACAAAAAAGTCTAGTCTACTCCTGATTTTCTACAAAAATTATTAAACTATTTTATCTTTCGTATCCAGACCGCTTCGCTTTTTGGATACTGCTACATCCACGCTAAATAGTGTATTATTTTGTAACGAAAAACAGCAAAGGACGATTTGTATTATTTCAAATAACACTAATGATAATTACTTAGTTTGCAATTTTAACCCCTTGAATAATTTTAATGTATTCAAGGGGTTTGATGTTTTAGAACTTTTTGTTTACGCTGTTTTCTTCTAGAATTTTTAAGATTTCTTCGTAGTCGTAATAAATGACTCCTCCTATTTTAGTATATGGTAGGGTGCCGTTTATTCTTAGATTTTGAAGTGTTCCTGTTGATATGCTTAATAATTCACGAACTTCGGGAGATTTTAACCACTTCTTTGATTTTGCTCCAGACTGATGCGTAATCATTTCTTTGATGTTATCTAATAGTTCTTCTTTAAATTCATTTAAATCTTCTGGGGTAATAATGCTTACTGCCATTCTTTTTTACAATTTTTAGTTTTTATTGGTTTCAGATTATCAAAACAATTATAAGCTTTGTCGTTGTTTGACTTTCATTGAGCAAATTTGAAACTGTTTATTGTATTTTAATCACAAGTTACCACCAAGCTGACTGAGTTTTTTTAAACATTTTTATTACGTAAAATTGTCTTTATTTGAACTTAAAAAATACCTATATATCTATAAAATAAGTACAATTATATCTATCTCTAAATTTTAATATTAGTATACCAAGTTGGGTATTTAATTATCTGATTCTTCTATCCTTTTCATTAGGGTTTCTTTTAGTACATCAATAAATTTTGTATTGCTCAATTTACGAGAACGAATCTCTAAAAATGACCTGTAGTAATCTCCCAAATCTATATTTAAACCACGTTTACAAGCCAAAGCCAACTCTTTAATATCAGCTGTTCCATTATTAATTACCCCAGCTGAATGTAATGCGTAAATAAGCTCTACCAATCCAACTTTATTACCTGTCCATGTTAAATTTGACTTTAAAATCTCGGGATTTTGGTTTGAATTTTGTTTTTCTGCTAACCTTTGAATTTCGTGTAGTAAGAACTGGATAATTAGATTATAGGCTGTAAATTTTGCAAAAGTAATGTCGTAATTTGTCGTAAAATCGTCATCTATATACGAGTTCAAACTGTCGGAATGAATTCGAATACTTTGTTTTTTTCTAGTGAAGTAATACTTGTCTAAATGTGTTTCATCTCTTTTAAAATATTGATATAATTCCAAATTATTCATGAAGTAATCTTGTAACTTTAAAATTTCATTATTTAAATATTTTTTTTGAAATTTAAAACTTCCTTGAGGTCTTTTGGATTGTATATTGAAGGTTTCTATATGATAGATTAGTTTACCAACTAACTTTGGTTTAATATGTTTGAAAAACTCTATTTCTTCGCTTACAGAATTAAAGGGAGTTGTAACAACTATTTTTCTAGTTTTTTTGAGGGTGCGATTTATTAATTTGATACTTAATTCTGATCTTGTTATTATATCTTTATTTTCTAATTCAATTATTTTTAATTCCTTTTCTAGATTGGAAAGGCTTTTTACATAGCTAATTTTCACAACTTTTTGGAGTTTTAAGTTTTACAAATGATTTACAATTTATACTTATGAAGTATTGATTGCAACTCATAATTTTTACTTGTTTATATAGGGTTTTAAATGTTTTCGAATTTCATTGAAATTTAGTATTTACAATTACGGTAAAACCGTAATTTTTAAAATTTTTACAATGATTTAATAGACAATTACATACATGAAAAAATGGTTGGAATTCTCATAAAATAAAAACACCACCTCTTAATAGAGGTGGTGAAAATTGCTATGAAAAAGATGTAGATATTAATATCTACAAGTTAAAATTACTGAATTATATTTATAATTAATATATAAAGTGAATAATTAAGATAAACAATTAAAAAATTATCTTTTAAATACATTCTTCATTTGGTAAAAGAAACGCTCAATAAGCCGTAAATCTTCAGTGATAATTTCAGCTTTACCGCTCATTTCTTGTTGGAATTCTATTTTCTTATTGTATGAAGTTATCAATTCTTCATCAAGAGTTACATCTACTAAATAATTCCCTAGCTTATCAGGAAAAAGTGAAATATTTTCTACCGTTCCTTTGAGCATACCAAATTCTGTATCAGGATACTGAGCCAATCTAATATTAACTTTTTGCCCCACTTTAATTTTACCAGCATTTTGAATTGGTGCTTTTATCTTACCAATATAACCTAAACTTGTGGAAGGTATTATTGTAAAAACTAAATCTCCAATATTTACTGTTTGATTTTCATTCCAAAAAGACAAATAAGAAACTTTTCCTGCTATTGAAGATTTTAAAGCATACCGTAGTTCCCAATCTTTTACTGATTTTTTTAATTGATAAAATGACTGAATTACTTTTTTTAATAACCGAGTATCATCTTGAGTTTTTCGAATTTCCGAACTTTTAACCGTATTTTTTGAAGTACCTATAGCTTCATTTAGCTGAGAAATTGAAGCACTCATATTTTTAAGCGTTCGTTTTGCCTGTATAAACTCCAATTGTTTTCTCTCGTAATCTTGAGCTGCTATTATTCCTTTATCAAATAATATTTTATTTCTATCTAAATCTTTTTTGTTAAACTCTAATTCTTTTTCGTTTAATTCCTTTTGAGATTTTAAAATAACTAATCTATTTCTAATTTCTGCTAAGGATAAATTATTGGCTGAAAATTCACTTGAATAAGGTTGTAGTTTTTTATTTAAAACATATTCAGAATAGCTGGTTTCAAATAATGCAAAATCCATTGCAATATCTCCTAAAATTAAAAATGGGAGTTCATCTATAGGAAATCTAAAATTTAATTTATCAACATAAATGGTATCTAATATGCTTTTAAGTAAAAAAATATCTTTATAATTACCAGAATTTTCAATAACACCAATAATAGTGTTTTTAGTTATCTGACTATTATTATTTATCAATATTGACTCAATTCGACCTGTGGATTTTGCATAAATTTTTTCAGGTGGTATTTTAGTTGTAACTACTACTTCAGCAGTTATCACATCTGGGTATTTAACAAACCAAGAAATTGTTAACAGCAATAATAATATTAGAAAAACTAGCGTATTCCCATAGCGAATCATCCAGTTGGGCACATAACTTAATATTTCTTGCACTTCTTCGCTACGTATTTGTATGTTATCTTGTATTTGTGGCATTTTTTTATTTTATTAATACATACTAATTACTGTAATAGTGTTTTAAATCATGATTTGATAATACTTGAGAAAATGTTATATTAAAGGAGTAATTAATAATTACTCCTTTAATCCTAATAGAATTTATTTAGTCTAGTGTCCAATAACATCTAGTTCCACAGGCAGTCATGCGACAATATCCAGCAGCATGTGCTCCTGAAAGAGGGTCTGTAATATTACCACAAACATCATCACTCTCACATTCATTTGTTATAGTACCATCGCAAAATTCTGTTATAACCTTACCTCCACTAATTTGTTTTTGTTCAGTCTTACTTAAAGCTTTACCCAAATTTAAAAATTGTTTTTTCATAATAAAAAAAATTACTGTTTATATAACCCTTGATCATTTAAAGACACTCAAGGTTTGTGTCTATTCCTCACGAGAGAATATTTTTAGTCACCTAGTTCTAGTTGGTTTTTTATTAAATTATAATAGCTTCTTTTTGTTTTATTAACTCCGTATGATTGCCTACTTTAACCATTTTACCTTTATCTAGTACTACTATTTGATATGCGTTTTTACAGTACTTAATCTATGAGCTATAACTACTGCTGTTTTATCCTCAAAAAAAGTAATTAACTTTTCTATAATAACCATATCATTATTTACATCTAAGCCCTAAGTTGCCAGTATTTAATAATTATTAAAAATTAAATACCATTGTTGGATTTAAAACCAACAATGGTATTTCAGTATTCACCTCATGACTAAGGAAGAACCATAATCTTACAATATTGTGGCTGACTACAATAAAGATATGAGTGGTCACCACCTGTAGCACAACAAATAGCTGTAGGGTTACTAGGTGTGCCACATGAATCTCCTACGTTTTTTCCTAAACAAGAAAGAGAAGGTGCTCCCCCACTAATTTCTCTTTGCTCAGCTTTATTTAAAGCTTTTCCTAAATTTAACATTTGTTTTTTCATAATAAAAAAATTTAATATTTATTAAAACCTTGATCATTTAAAGATACTCAAGGTTTGTATCTACTCCTCGCGAGAGATTTTTTTTAGTTCCCTAATTCTAATTGGTTTTTCACTAAATTATAATAATTTCCTTTTTGTTTTATCAATTCTTCATGATTTCCTATTTCTACAATTTTTCCTTTATCTAACACTACTATTTGATGTGCGTTTTTTACTGTACTTAATCTGTGAGCTATAACTACTGCTGTTTTATCTGAAAAAAAGGTATTTAGCTTTTCCATAATCACCATTTCATTATTTGCATCTAAGGCTGAAGTAGCTTCATCAAAGAAGATAAATTTAGGGTCTTTATATACTGCTCTTGCAATTAACAACCGTTGCTTTTGCCCAGTACTTAAACCTGAGCCTTCGTTTCCAATCTTCGTATTATAACCCAAAGGAAGACCATCAATATAATCTGAAACGTTTGCTACATCAACTGCATGAATTAATTTTTTAGTGTCCACATAATCTTCTCCTACTGCAATGTTTTTAGCTATTGTGTCATTAAAAATATAGCCTTCTTGCATTACTACACCACAGTGTGCTCTCCATACTTTTTGAGAAATGTTTTTTAAATTAAAATTATGTACTAAAATTTCACCTTTATCAAGCTCATAAAAACGAAGCAGTAACTTCATTAAAGTAGTTTTGCCACTACCACTAACTCCAACAATGGCAGTTGTTTTATTGGCTGGAATTGTGAAAGAGACATCTTTTAACACTGGCTCTAGCCCTCCTGTATATCTGAAAGAAATATTTTTTAAAGTAATGTCCGCATTTTCTGGAATATTTGTCACTTTTTCTTCTCCTTCTTTTTCTTCATCTTCCATATTATGGATTTCACCTAATCTTTCTATAGATATTTTAGCATCTTGTACATCACGCATAAAACTAATTAGTTGAGTTACAGGAGCATTTAATTGTCCAACGATATAACTAATTGCCATCATCATTCCCAACGTAATTTCACCATCAATAACCAGTTTAGCAGACAAAATTGTAATGAACATATTTTTAAGTTCATTGATAAAATTAGAACCTACACTTTGCGTTTGTTCTAAAGCTAGACTTTTCGTAGAAATTTTAAACAAACGTGCTTGAACATACTCCCAATTCCAACGCATTCGTCGTTCTGCATTGTGTAATTTAATTTCTTGCATTCCATTAATCAATTCAATTACTTTGCTTTGTTCTTGGCTTATTTGAGAGAAGCGTTTGTAATCAAGTTCTTTTCGTTTTTTAAAGAAAAATAAAACCCAAGAAATATAAAGAACACTACCTAAAGCAAAAACTCCAAAAATTTGAATACTATAATAGCCCAATACAAAACTGAAAATAACTAAATTAAAAAGCGAAAATAAAATAGTTAAGGAAGAGGTTGTTAAAATTCGTTCAATCCGTTTATGATCATTGATACGTTGCAGCAAATCACCTGTCATACGCACATCAAAATAAGAAATTGGTAATTTCATTAGTTTGATAAAAAAATCTGAAATTAACGAAATATTTATTCGAGTACTCAAGTGTAACAAAATCCAACTTCTAATAATTTCAAGGCTTGCCTTACCTATATATAAAAATAACTGAGCAAAAAGAATCAGATAAATAAAATTGATGTCTTGATTTTGTATACCAACATCAACTACACTTTGCGTTAAAAAAGGAAGAATTAATTGCAATAAGCTACCTGCCAATAAACCAACTATTAACTGAATGATAAATTTTTTGTATTTGAACAAGTATTTAAAAATGAAACTAAACCCAAAAGGTTCGTCTTCATCAAATTCTTCTTTATAAAATAATGGCGTTGGCTCTACTAAAAGTGCAATTCCTTCTTCAGTATTTTCATCGGCATTATTTCCTATCCAATGCTTGATAAATTCATCTTTTGTATACGTTATTAATCCGTGAGCTGGGTCAGAAATATAAACTATTCCTTTTTTAATTTTATATACAACCACATAGTGGTTTTTATTCCAATGCACAATACAAGGCAATGAAGCTTCCAATAATTTAATAAAGGTAAGTTTAACACCCAAAGAACGAAAGCCCATTTTTTCTACAGCTTCACTCAATCCTAGTAAACTACTGCCTTCTCGTGTAGTTTCACTAAGCGTACGTAATTGCTGTGTATTTATAATTTTACCATAATGTTTGGCAATAATTTTAATACACGTGGGACCACAATCTTTGGCTTCGGTTTGTTTGTAGTGTGGGAATTTTTTCAAAATTATTTATTCAGGTATTCATTTAATAATTTTCTAATTTCAACACCTTCAGGTCCTGGTGCATTTTCATGAACTAACTTTCCTTTTTTATCATATAATATATAACGAGGTATTGTTTTTAAATTCAATTCTTTATAAAAATTTGCACTTGGATAATTAATTGCTAATACATTATTTTTATATGTAAACAGATTTTCCTCTTTTGATGCACTTTCCCATTTTTCAAAATTTTTGTCTATTGAAACATATATAAAAACAATTTCTCTATTTTTATATTCATTAAAAAGTTGTTTCGAATTAGGCATTGCTGCTCTACACGGGGCGCACCAGCTAGCCCAAAAATCTATATAAATAAGCTTACCTTTATTTTGATTTAAGATATTTTTGAAATTATTTTTTTGTTTGTTTCTGTCTATCAGAAAAACATCTTTAATATTTAAACTATCTTCTATTTTTTTAAGTCTAATTAAATATTTTTCATCTAAAGAATTTATGAAAATTGAGTCTTTATAGCTTCGTTTGAAATCATTATAAATAGAAAATATTTTTGAAATCTCCTCATCTTGTTGAAAAGAATTATACAAACAAATTTTCCTTGCATCTTTTAATAAATCTCCTGATAAAAAATTTGGCAAGTTTTTATATGCTTTAATATAATCAATAAATAATTTAGATCTTGATTTTTCAACTCTACCTTTTAGTACTGCTAGATTTATATATGTTATTAAAATTTCATATTTATATCTATTATTTAATAAATTACTTTCACTTATAAATTTTTCAGATTTTAGATTATTCAAAAATATTTTTAGTTTAGAAAAATTATAATTTATTAGCAATGTGGAAAATAGATTTTTATTTGACTCATTCTTTAAAAAAGTCATTAACCTCTTATCAATTTTGTTTTTTTTAAATAATTTATCAATTATTAAAAGTTGTTTATTATTTTCAGAAATTTCTTCATTTAAAAGCTGATTTACCCCTAAGGAGTCATCCACAAACTTTTCCCTATTTATTTTGTATCTATAAATTGGATTTGGTTTTTCAAATTGATTTGCCATTAACTTTAAAGCTTTTGTTGAATCAATATGATAAAATGTTTTTTTTATAGAATCTAAAATTAAGTTTTTTGGTATATCATCTTTAAATGATTTAATAAATTGATTTAAGTTGCTGTTAGAATAAAAATTAAGTATGCTATCTTTTAATTCAATATGAATTGTATCACCTACTTTTATATAAATTTTCTCTTTTGCATTATATTTTGAAGAAATATAAACAATATCATATGGGTTAATACTTAAATTTATTGTGTCTATTGTTTTTTTAGTATAAAAATGAGGTTTTTCAAAAGTTTTAAAATCAATATCTTTATATAAAGAAACATTTACCCCTTCCATTTGATTTTTTATAACAAAAACTGCTTCATTTTTAATTTTTTCTTCAATTTTTTTAATCTGTACATTATTATTGTTACAGGATGAAAATAATAAACTAAAAAAAAACATTATATAACTTACTTTCATAATTTAAAATATAAATAAGATACTAGTTTAAAACTAGCATCTTATAATTAATAAACTTTTATTAGCAGCTTGCACAGCAATAACCTGATGCATAACTTCCGTCTGAATATACTTGTCCTGAAGCATAATCTCCTTGTGCATCTTCAACAGAAAATACAGCAGCTGACCAATAGGCAAATGAACCATCTGAATTTCTAACAGCAATACGACAACCATCTGACATTCCTCCAAAAATTTGTTTCTGCTCAACTTTAGTTAAAGCTTTTCCTAAGTTTAAAAATTGTTTTTTCATTTTTAAAAAATTTAATATTTATATTTGCTCTGAACATTTAAAGACACTCAAAGTATGTGTCTATTCTTCGCGAGAGAATACTGTTCACCAACCCCTTTATTTTTAATTAAATAAGGGGGGGGGGGGGGAGTACTATTTAATAAATACCATCAATAATTTTTTCAAAATTAGAGCTATTTGAAGGTGATGGTGCATTATTTAATACAATCTTATTTTTTTGATTAAAAATAACATATCTCGGAATCCAGCTAACTTTTAAAGATTTTGCTAATGGAGATTTCTTCCCCTTTAGAATAAAAAATGAATTGTTAAAATTTAATACATGCTCAAATTCTTTATTTCTATCCAACCATTGTTGGTAATCTTCATCAATAGATAGGTATATCCACTCCACATTATTTTCAACCGAAAGCCTATCTTTAAAAGGTTTACCTTCCTTAATTTGAGTAACACAAGGAACACACCAACTTGCCCAAAAGTCTACAACCTTTATTCTTTTATTGGAGCGTGCAAATATTTTTCTAAGAGTTAATGTATCTCCAATATGGTTAACAAATTTAGTATCTAAAGCAAATTCTGACAACTCGAAATTAAATGATGCTAAATTTTCTTTTATTTCTTGTATACCTTCTTTATATGATGATTCAGGATATGTATCTTCAAAGTTTCTAATAAACTCTTTAAAAAAAGACACGCTCTTAATACTGTGCCCAAAACCTTTAATATTATAGTTAAAAATTAGGGTTGCGATAAGAAATTCCTTGATTTTACCTTCAAAGTTATTTTCAACAAATTCTTTTTCTGATAAAAGTTTTTCTATTGAATAGTTAGTATTATCAGAATTATCAAAATAATATTTTACGAGAGAGAACAAAGCTAATCTAAAAGAGAGAAGTTTTAAATCGCTCTCATTTTTGAAATCATCAACAGTAATATTTCCTAAATAATTTCTAAAGTCAAATAATTTTTCTTTATGGTTAAATTCTTTTTGAATAATGGGAATTAATCCATTTTTTCCTGGTTTAGTTAATTCCAGTTGACGCTGGTATTTGAAATCTAATTTTACCGTGTTTATAAATGATTCTGAAACAAGTCCATTTTCTTTCACGTATTTATTTAAAAAATTTATTTTTTTTTCATAGGCTGAATCTACATTTTGTTTATATTCATAGATACTCCCTTGATAGGATTGTTTGACGAATTTGGGGATAGTGTCATACAAACTTGCATAAAAATTATTTTGATTGGCATTTTTACCTATAAATTTTAGTTTTTTGTTTTTTATTTCAAAAACTACAGTATCATTAGGTTTTATAATTAAAAGTCCATCATAAGAAGCTATTGGGCTTGATGCATGTACATTAATAAGTTGTGGACTAATTATAGAATCTATGACTAAAAATAAAGAGTCACTACTTATTTTAATATTTTTATGATAATTTATCATATTTATAGATAGTGAAGAAAAATTATAAACGTTAAAATATTTAAACGCCTCTATATCATCCGTTTTCCCAGTAATAATAACTTTCCCAAATTTCTGTTCTACATTATTTACTTTCACTTGTGTAAGTGAATTATTTGATTCCTTTTTGTATTTAGAACACCCTATAAAAACTAGTAATATTGAAAAAAAAGTGCTTTTAATTAATTTCATAAAATTCTTAATTTTACAAAGGGAAGAATTTTTCTTCCCTTTGTAATTTAATTATTATTATCCAACGCACAAAGATGATACTAATTCATTTTCATAATGACTTTCACAGTAGCTAAAGCAAGACTCACAACTAGTTTCAGGCCCATTTGCTGAGCCCGTTTCAGAATTACAGCTACACCAAACGTCTCCACCTCCATTAATACTTCTTTGTTGTTCTCGGTTTAATTCTTTTGCACCATTTAGGTTAAATTTTAATTTTTCCATTTTTAAATAATTTAATAATTATATTTGCCTTGAACATTTAAAGACACTCAAAGTATGTGTCTATTCTTCGCGAGAGAATACTGTTCACCAACCCCTTTATTTTTAATTAAATAAGGGGGTTGTTTTATCTTAAGGGTTTACCATTTCTGGTTGAATATTTATTAAATCTTTTTGTTCCTCTATTAATTCTTCTAAAAAGTATAGTAAGTCCATTCTACCGTACTCTTTAGGATATTGCTTTCCATTTATTAAGATGGCCGGTGTGAAATTAATTTTGTTTTTATTACACCATTCTTTTTCATTATTAAGAATTTCTAATAAGTCATTATTACTTGTTACTCCCCATTTCTTAACCCAAGATTCTGAGTCCAATTCACCATAAATATCTGAAAGTGCTCGTAAGCATTGTTCTTCATTTGAAGTGTGATATAATTCCAATATTTTTAGCGCAATTTTTGTACCTGGAGAATCAACACTTTCAGGACGAACATTAAAGCGTATGATTATTTTCAAATCCAACTCTTTATTACTTAAGATTTTTTCTACAAGCTTATGGCTTTCTTTACAATAGCCACACATTGGATTGGTAACAACAACTATATTAAGTTTTGCATTTTTATTACCAAAAACTAATTCATTTGTATCAGAAATAATTACATTAACAGGATTGCTTAAATTGAGTGCAGCCTTAAATAAATTAAAGTTTCTTTTAAACTTAATATGTTCTATTTCTAATTTTTCAAACTCTTGCTCTTTTTTTAATAAGGGTTGCATTATAGACCATAATGCTATTACTGCCAATAAACCTCCCATAAATAAAATATAGCTATTATCAATTTTAATTAGCTGCTTCCAAAATGAGTTTATTAAAAACAAGGAGCCGAATTGCAACCATAATATACTAACAACAGTTAAACATAACGGGCACCAACTTTTTACAACATTCCACTGATAATATAAAGAGAAAAAAGTAAAAGGAACTGCCAATGTACTTAGCAAATAAAATATTGAATTAGCCTGAAAACCATTTAGAGCCATCATTAACCAACCAACAACCAAACTGACAAAATAAACTAAACCTACATCGCTCAACTTAAACAATTCAAATAGCGTTGCTCCCTTAGAACTTAAAACGGCATCACAATTTGTTTTTTTATTTTGACCAGAGCAAAATTTATCTAAAATTTTAGAGTGAAAACCTAACTCATGCTGAACTATTAAATAGCTAATATATATACCTACAACCGATAATAAAACGTGTATTATTTGAAATAATGACGGTTGAGATTTGATAAACACATACCCCAAACAAATAATTGATGTTATAATAATGCCTTTCTTAGCATAGTTAGTAATGCCCGATTTTCCTTTTATCTTTTTATCTGGTTTTTCAATAACTATTAAAATACCAGTCCATAACTCTAAAAATTCATTGACACTTTTAAATTCAGATTTCTTCTCATTAAAAACCAATACAACACCATTATTAACTTTTGTTACCAATATAAGCTCTTCAACTTTACTATCTTTTATTTGTCCAAGAAAGGTATCTGGTAATTGAGAAAAAGTTTCTAAATTATTTTTAACTTTTAACGCGAGGTTATCTATATCAAAATGATTAAATAAATCGGTAATACTATTAATACTTGGATAATAGGGATGACTTAATAGTTGTAACTTTGTTTCATTTATATCAATTTGAACATTATTCTTTTTTGTAAATTGAGACAGAAGAAAAATTAATTGATTACTCATTATGATATTATTGTTTTAATATTTATTGTTATAAATTGTTTACAACAATAACTAAGACCTAATAATACTGAATTAGCATTAATAAAAATGAACAGTTAAAAATCTAAACTTATTGAAAAACAGCAATTTATTATTTACTAAATTAAAAAAAGTCACTTTATAATTATTACGGTTAAACCGTAAATCTTTAAAAGATAATTTAATTTACTTTGTTAAAAATGGGCTTAAGTACATTTTATCAATTAATTGTAAAGGGAAATTGAAATGGAAAATTATTAATAATTAAAAGGAGGCTTAGATAAAGCCTCTTTTTTTTGCTTCAGTTAATAATTGTTCATCATCACCATTTACATTAAATAGTTGCTTGATGTAGTTTTTTCTTTTTTCAATAGCACTTAAAGATAATGGAATGTATTCAGTTAAATTTTTTGTTCTCACTCCTTTTGACAAATGAAATATTATTTTTTTATGGTATTCATCAAGAAACTCATCATTTAAGGTAACTTTATTTTTTATTTTTTGTACTGTCTTACTATAAAATTGATTTCCTTGTAAAACAGTTTCGAAAGCTTTTATAATTATTCTAGATGTACTGTCGCTTTTTATTAAGATTCCATTATGTGGTACCGTTTTTAAAATATTATTTAGCCTATGTGGACTATCAAACATAGTTGAAATAAGAACTTTTGTTTGAGGGAATTCCTTATTTATAAGTTGTGCTAAATCTTCGCCTGAAGTTAGTTCACCATCTCGAGAAGCTGGTAATTGAATATCTAAAAAAACGATATCGAAAGGTTTGTTTTGTTTTGCTTTATTAATTGCTTTAACAGCTTGATCGCAAGAATTGGCTTTAAGTATGTGAAGTTTATACTCTCTAATTTTTGACAATACATTTTTATAACCTTCTATAATGGAATGATGATCATCAATAATTAAAATATCTAATTCTTTTTGCATCGTAACTTAATTATTTATTCTATAGTGGAATTTTCATTATTACTCCTGTTCCGTTACCTAGACTTGAATTAAATTCAATCTTTCCTTTTAAAGATTTTGCTCTAGATATCATATTTTTTTGCCCTATTCCAGTATTTTTGTTTTTCTCAACATAACCCAAACCATTATCTCTAATAGATAGTATTAGGCTTTTATCTTCTTCATAAAACTCAATTGTTACCTCACTTGCTTTTGCGTATTTATTTATATTTTGAAGTGATTCCTGAATTATTCGATAACAATTAATTTTAATACTATTTGATATATTTTCCCAGTCTGTTGAGTTCTTAAAATTTAATTTACATTCAAAATTACCAATTTTACTTTGTTTTGTAACTAATTCCTCTACTAATTTTCTAAAACTACTATTAGAACTAAACAAACTTGTTTTAAGGTTGTGTGAAATTTTTCGAATATCTTCTTCTATTAAATTTAATTCTTCAATATATTCTTCACGCTCTTTAATTTCGTCTTCTGTTATGCCTTCATTTAAGCTGTCTAAACTTAACCTAGTTCCAAATAATCGGCCCAAGATACCATCGTGTAGTTCTTCTGCAATTCGTTCTTTTTCTTTGTTGCTTCCATCTTGAAATTTTGATTGTTGAGATAACATTAGGTTGTAAATTTCTACATTGGCTTCGTCTTGCTTTTTATTTAATTCTAACTCTTTATTTTTTGAACGCTGCCTTATATAAATAAATACTAGTGTAAAAAACGCACCCCCAATTATTAAGGTAATTGTTAATAGCCAGTTCTTTTTTTCTTCTTCTTCCTTTTCTTTTGTAATTTCATCTGTCTCATAGGCAATACGTGTAAATTTTTCACGAATGGATCTTTCTGCTTGTTGTAAACTATCTGATAGTTGAATGTACTTTAACAAATACTCTTTGCCTTTTTCAGCTGGTTCCAATTTTGAAAGGAGGAGGTAAGATTCTAGTAAGTCAATATTTAAATTTGACTGCTCTGCTAATTCTTTAGCTTTTAAAGCATGCTGTAATGCAACTGAAGTATCATTTTTATGCCAAAAGAATTCGGCTAAATGAAAATTACTCATAATAAGCCCACCTTTATTTTGTATACTATCTCTTATTTTATATGATCTATAAAAAAGATTAAGTAAATTATCTTTTTGACCTAATTTAAATTTAGAGTAGGCTAAATTATCGACTAAAAGAGCGTAAGTTTTTGGGTCTTTTTCCTGAATATCATTATATGATAAACATTCATTAAAATATTTAATAGCGTTAATATAGTCTCCCCTATCATGATAAGTCGTTCCTATACCATTTAAAGCAACTATTTTCAAATTATCTACACCCTCTAACTTAAATAAATACTCCAAACCTTGTTTGCGATATTCAATTGATTTTTCATATTTATTTAATTGATTTGAGATAAATGCTAAATTATTATAACACAGGAAAAGTGATTTATATTTATTTGAATTCTTTAATTTAGATATTGCTTTAATAGTGTTAATCTCGCTACCTATATAATCTTTTTCAACAGACTGAATTGTAGCCATACTCAGCAACATTTTTCCTGCTTCAGCTTCATTTTTTATTAAAGAATATGAATTAAGAGCTTTGTTATAAAAATAATATGCACTATCTGGGGTGTATTTACTTTGATAGTAATAACCTAAATACGCATAAGCCTTTGATAGATTCGTAGTATCTTTTAATAAAATACATCTTTTCAAAATATCAAAACTATTTGTTTTATAACTATTCCAGTTTCTTAGAAGTAAATTACTGTATGCAACTTTAATAAGTGACCTTGTTTTTAACGAGTCGTTATCCAGTTCTTGAATTTTATTAACTGCTTCAATTAAATAGACATTTCTCAAAGAATCTGCTTTGGAAGAGTTTTTTGAATCTTTTATGAGATCACTTATATTCTTATATAGACTATCATCTTTATTAATTATAGGTGGTTTTTCTTGACAAGCAATTACAAATGAAAACATTATCAAGAGAAGTGCTTTTTTTACCATAGCAATTGTAATTAAAAGCAAATTAGGGCAAATTTAATTAATTAGCAATGTTAAATGTGATAAAATAAATAAAAAAAACCTTGAAAATCAAGACAAGGTTTTTTTTATTTATTTTAGTCATCACCAGGATCAGTTGGTGGTGGAGGTGGTGGATCATCCCTTGTATCATCAGCAAAAAATTCTTGGTTTTCATACAATTGTAAATCTTCATCTGTTTCGGTATTACTACAGGAAATAAACAAGGTGCTACATAATAACATAGCTAATATAAAGCGTATTGATTTCATTATTTGTTTGATTAAAAATTAGACAATAGTCTTCCTCCTCATTTATTTAAATGGGATGCAATAGCACACTGGAAAACTTGAACTAATCAACGTGGGAAGTCATTGATTATAAATAGAATTTGAATTGCAAACTAATTCCCCCTAATTGGTTTGCTCTTTTTACCCTACACTTTTGAAGCTTCTATTATTCGATCGAAATGATTAATTAATCGGTTTGTACAGTTCAAAACTAGGTTTTAATCCTAATTTTTAATAGGATTTAAGTCTGTGTTTTGTACTTGTATTTATTGGAATAGTGTACAAACTAATTTGAATGGTGAATGGTTATTCTGTAAATTTTTTATGCTAGGTTTATTTGTTGTGGATAGCTATCAAAGCTACCGTTTGACCATAAATTTTTAATTTCTACCATTTTAGATTTAAGTGATTTTGAAAAAGGAACTAAGTTCTTTGTGTATTTTAAAGAACATTGAAATTTACTGAAGTGTATTTTTGTTATGTATTTGATATTAATCATATAACTCTTATGAATGCGAGTAAATATTTTAGGGAGATCAGTTTCAAAGGTTTTTAATGTTTTGTAGGAGGTAACCATTGTACCATCTTTTAAATAAAAGTCTGTAGTATTATTATCAGCTTTTAAATAAACAATATCGTCCACCAATAAAAATCTATATTCTGTGAATGATTTTAAACATATAGATGCAATATCTGGCTGTTTGTTTTCAAATCGAATTAATGATTTTTTTAAATCGAAATAATTGAATGGTTTTAAAATATAATCAAAGACACCATTTTTAATTGCTTCATAAGAATGAACAGTAGAAGTGTTCATAGCAATAAATTGAGGTATCCAATTTAGAAACTGGTATACTTCAGGAATTATTGAAAAAGAAGATTGTTTTGTAATTCCCTCTACTAATTCTGTATCAAAAAAGACAAGGTTTGGTAATTGATCTATGATTAAATTAATTGCTTCTTCTTTATTTCTTGCAATACCTACACAACTATAATTTGTATATCTACTAAGTTGTTGCTGTAATTCGTTTACAGCATCTGTTTGAGAATCTGCAATAACATATTTGTATTTTTTGGTAGGATACAACACTTATTATAACTAGTTAATTATACCTTTTAAAAGTAGCGCTAGTTTAAATAATTTAATTACGGTTAAACCATAGATTTAATTTAGGTGTAAAAAATTATATTTGTTATAATAATTAGCTTGACTGTAGGCTTTTATTACACGAGACTTCCTTTAATTTAAGTTTTTCTTTTAATATATGCATATCATCACTCACTTTTCTATCTAAAATTTTAGCGTAGTGTTGTGTAGTTTTTAAGGATTTATGCCCTAACATTTTACTTACAGATTCTATTGGAACTCCGTTTGTTAAAGTTACTGTAGTAGCAAATGTATGACGTGCCAAATGGAAAGTTAAGTTTTTAGTGATTTCGCATAAATCTGCAATTTCTTTTAAGTAAGCGTTCATTTTTTGATTACTTAATACTGGTAACAATACTCCTTTATTTAAAACCTCTTTATGATTTGCATATTTCTGAATTATTGAAGCTGCAGTTGGTAAAATTGGAATATTACTTATGGTGTTTGTTTTGGTCCTTTTTGTTTTAATCCATTGATCTCCATCAATACCAAGAACTATACTTTCTTTTAAAAGTTTCTTTACATCCGCATAAGCTAAACCTGTGAAACAACTAAAAATAAATATATCTCTAACCTGATCTAAACGTGGAAAGTGAAATTCTTTTTCAATCATATTCTGAATTTCATCTTCAGATAAAAACTCTCTATCCACAGTTTTTAATCTACCTTTCCAATTAAAGAAAGGGTCTTTACTTATCCAATCATTTGCATACGCAATACGTACTACTTTTTTGAAGTTAGTAATATATTTTATAGTTGTATTATGAGCGCAATTTCTTTCAGTCTTTAAATAATACTCCAAGCCTGATATAAATTTATGGTCCACATCTTTTACCGGAATATCATTTACCTTGTACTCAAATTTAATAAATTCTTCTACATGACTTTTTGCCGTTTTATAACGTAAAGCTGTACCGGAAGCATAATCTTTGCCTATTAATTTTTCAATTTGATTATTGTGATTCTGGAAAATTTTCAATAACATTTTATGCGTTTCATTCTTACCTAGATAAGTATCTCTAATATCAATTGCAGTAAATGTTTTATCTTCATCAATAAAACGTTGATGAATTTTGTAGATTTTATTTGAAATTAAATCTATATATTGATTTACTTCTTGAGCTTCTTTAGAAAATCCACGAACTTTATTAGAACTAGAATTCCATTTATCTAAACTAACTTTTCGTTTTATACTAAACTCGGAGCGTCTACCATTTACAGTAATTCTAAGGTAAATGATGGTTTTTTTATTTCTATCTACTTTACTCCTTTTGATGTAAAATAGTAGTGAAATTGAATTTTTCATAAATTTTAGCAATTTTTACAGTATAAATATACAAAAAAAATATCAAAATATATTTCAAGATGATATATTTTTCAGGACATACAGAAGAATTCGGTGTCAGTTTTTACAAAATAAATACTGACACCTATCTAACCCCCTTTTATTACATATTTAATAGTGTTTTATGATATTCTCCTAAATCAAAAAACCCTACAAACATAGTGTTTATAGGGTTTTGTTGTTTTTTGATTGTTTTATCGCAGAGAGGAAGGGATTCGAACCCTCGATGCGTTGCCGCATACACGCTTTCCAAGCGTGCGCCTTCGACCACTCGGCCACCTCTCTAAAATTTTTATTGATCTAAATATAAATCAAGTAAACCTTCAGGTGTTTCAACAATAATCTTATTGTTTTCTCTATC
>Ga0209345_10001885_pt1 | contig 24255 bp, 23 predicted proteins | sample Cruoilmetagenom7_FD_187294 | JGI IMG/M metagenome (GOLD analysis project Ga0209345, IMG submission 187294) | Oil polluted marine microbial communities from Coal Oil Point, Santa Barbara, California, USA - Sample 7 (SPAdes) (version 2) | ecosystem: Environmental > Aquatic > Marine > Oil seeps ...
AATTAAAATCCCGGAAGTTTATTCTGCCAGCACACAAAATGGCATTTCTATTACCGGTGCCGTAAACTCAGAAGTACCCACAACAACCATTAGATTGCGGATACCAGCCGGCCAAACACGTGAGAGCATAGATAAACTTGGCTTGGCGGCAATTACGTCTGCAATGATGGATGAAGCTACGCAAAGCCATAGTGCGGAAGAACTCTCTAATGAACTTAATAAGTTAGGTTCAAGCGCAAGCTTTAGTTCTGGAGATCAATTCACGACATTGAACATCCGCACCTTAACCAAAAACTTGGATAAAACTCTGGAAATTGCTTTGGAGAAACTAACTGCACCAAAGTTCACACAAGAGGACTTTGATCGCATCCAAAAGCAAACGATTGAAGGCATCAAAAATGCTAAGAAGAATGCCAATACAACGGCAACAAATGCATTTACGGGATTGCTGTACGGCAAAAACAATAGTTTTGCACATGCCGATAGTGGCACAATAGAGAGCGTTGGCGCATTGACACTTGATGATGCTAAAGCATTTTATGCAAATGTTTATGGGCCTGAGGGCAGCCAAATATTGGTTGTCAGCGATCTTGCAAACGAACAAATTACAAAGCATCTTGAAGTGATTGATGGTTGGCAGGGTAGCCATATGGCTGCACCCGCTCTTAACCCGTTCCCGGAATTGCAAACAGGTACTTTGTATTTCATTAATAAGCCTGATGCAGCGCAAAGTGAAATTCGCATTGGTAAGCGCGGGCTTAAATATGATGCTACGGGCGAATACTACCGTTCAGGGCTGATGAATTACAATCTTGGTGGTGCGTTTAACTCGCGAATTAACCTGAATTTACGGGAAGATAAGGGCTATACCTACGGTGCTCGCTCATCCTTCAACGGAAACAATCTACGCGGCGGTTATAGTGCACGAGCAGGAGTTCGTGCCAATACAACAACGGATTCCATTCGTCAGTTCGTTAAGGAGATAACTAACTTCCAAAAGGACGGTATGACCGACAAGGAACTGGCATTTATGAAGTCTTCTCTTGGTCAACGTGATGCCCGTAGTTATGAAACACCAAGTCAGAAACTGGGATATCTATCCAGAATTGCGCTTTATGATTTAGCGCCTGAGTATGTAGATGTGCAAAACGAAATCCTACAAAACGTAACCAAGGATGAGCTAAACGCACTCGCGTCTAAGCATTTAAATATGGACGATATGATTACGGTTGTTGTTGGTGACAAGGCTGTCGTTATGGAAGAACTACTTACACTGGGTAATCCGATTGTTGAAATTGATGCAGACGGAAACATCGTCGGCGAGTAAGTCATATAAGGCTGAAATTTATGAGCATCCCAGATTTGATCTGGGATGCTTTTTTTGTGAAATTAACTCGCCATCATCTTTGGTAGCACTGTGGCAATCTCTGGGAAGAATGCGACCAGCATAATTACGAAAATCTGAATACCTATGAACGGAATAACACCCTTATATAGCGCCGTTGTTGTGACTTCAGGCGGAGCGACACCGCGCAGGTAAAACAGTGCAAAGCCGAAGGGCGGCGTTAGGAAACTGGTTTGCAGATTAAGCGCCATCAATATACCAAGCCATATCGGATCCATACCCATTGCCATGAGCGGCGGAGCTACTAACGGCACGATAACAAAGGTGATTTCGATAAAGTCCAAGAAAAAGCCTAGAAAAAACATTACGATCATAACTAAAATTAATGCACCAACTGCACCGCCGGGTGCTGATGACAACATGCGAGCAACCAATTCATCACCGCCAAAACCGCGAAATACCAAGCTAAACATGGTAGCACCGATCAAGATGACGAACACCATGGATGTAATATACATTGTCGAGCGGGAAACTTCGGCTAATTGCCCGTGACCTTTAAGATAAGTAAGGGCTGCGAAAGTGCCCAAAATAGCAATACCGCTGAACAACAAGGCCAAAGTGACGGCTATACGTTCACTTATAACCCAACCGGTTTGGTTGAACCGCATGTCTACGCCGGTAAGATCAACCAAAATGAGAGCAATCAAGCCAAATGTTGCAAGCAAGATGAGCTTGCGGACACTCGGTTTATCTTCAGCTAATTTATATCCTGCCAGTAAAATTGCCCCCAACGCACCAAGTGCTGCACCGCGTGTCGGAGTAGCATATCCGGACAATATAGACCCGAGGACAGCCATAATCAGCAAAAGCGGGGGTAACATAGCCTTGAGCGTGCGGCGGATAAATTGCCCCATATGCACATCTTTGTCCCAACCGGCGGCAGGTGCCATATGCGGCTTTAAGACGGCGACCACGGCAATATAGACCGCGTATAGCATCACGAGTATTAATCCCGGGAGCAGGGCGCCCGCGAACAAGTCTCCGACGGAAACCACGCTATCACTCAACAAGCCATGACTTCGCTGGGCTTCTTGGAATGCATTGGAAAGCTGATCGCCTAATATCACCAAGACAATGGAGGGCGGGATTATTTGTCCAAGTGTGCCGGACGCTGCAATTGAGCCAGCTGCTAATGAGGGTGCATACCCGCGTTTTAGCATAGTTGGCAGGGACAACAGCCCCATAGTCACCACTGTTGCACCAACAATGCCCGTGGAAGCCGCCAGCAATGCGCCAACAATTACAACGGATATACCGAGACCGCCGCGCATATTGGCGAATAAATCTCCCATAGCCTCCAACAAATCTTCGGCAATGCGGGATTTTTCTAACATGACCCCCATAAATACAAACAAAGGCACGGCCATAAGGATATCACGGGTAATGAGCGGGAAAACGCGACCGGGCAGGGCAAGCAGGAAGCTTGCTTCAAATTGCCCCGTAAACACGCCCAGAGCGGCAAATATCAGCGACACACCACCAAGGGTGAATGCAACACCATACCCATACATCAGCGCGCCACAGGCAATAGCGAACATCAAGAGTGCGAGATAATCATTCGGGCTCATAATCCGGTCTCCAGATGATCCGTTACATATGGGTCTTCTATTTCAGGTGGGGTTTCAGGCATTGGTTTGCCCCGCAAAAACAACGAAGCCCGTCCTGCTATGGACAAACCTTGCGCCAACATCATGAGGGCAAAAATTGAGACGAATGTTTTCAAGATAAATATGCCGCGGATACCGTCTGTTTCAGCAGAACCTTCTAAAGATATCCATGCCAGACCTACAAAGCTTTGTGCGTTCCATATCAGCACCAGACAAAATGGGATGAGCAAAGCATAAAAACCAACAATATCCACTAAGGCTTTGGATTTAGCGGGCATTTTTGCATAAAATATATCAACCCGCACATGTTGTCCGGCCAATAGAGTTGCGGCGGAGCCGAGCAAAATAACTGTGGCATGAAAATATGTGGCGCTCTCATCAAATTTTGTCCACGCTTGCCCGAAGATAGACAAAGCAATGACGCCAAATGCAATACTGACAACAAGAGCAGGGAGCAGCCATTTCACCATCTCTCCAACCCATATATTAAATCCATCGATAATTTGGCAAAGGCCAAATTGAAAACCAGTTGTGAGTTTGTGTTTTGGGAACAACAGGCAAAGAACAGGAGTGAGCGTAAATGGTAGAAACACCCAGCCAATAGCCTGTAGGCTACGCCCAACCAAGTCTAGAATTTCAAGGCTCATTTTAATGCCCCGCACGCGCAGTAATATAGGCACCGTCACTAATTTCCGTCCATGCACGGTATATGTTCCGTACTTTGATGTAACTTTCGTAAATAGCCTGTGTTTCTCGGTCAGAGTTACCAACTTCTGTGACGGCTTCTTCGCTTAACTTACCGATCTTATCCCATATCTCTTTGGAGAACACGCGTGGTTCTATATTGTGTTTTTCCTTCAACGTAACTAGGGCTTCGGCGTTTTCATGGGTATATTCGCCGACACTTAGGTCGTTGGCACTACGTCCTGCTGCCATAAATATGGCTTGATCTGTAGCTGACAAGCTGTTCCAGATATCCAGATTAACACCTAAACTAAGGGCTGCGCCCGGCTCATGAAAACCGGGGCCATAGTAATAGGGGGCTTCGCGGTAAAACCCGAATGCGTAATCATTCCACGGTCCGACCCACTCTGTTGCGTCGATGGCTCCTGATTGCAAGGCTTGGTATATCTCCCCACCCGATAGCTTAACTGCCGCACCACCGAGTTTACGAATAACCTCGCCGCCAATGCCCGGCATCCGCATTTTAAGGCCTTTGAAATCTTCTAGCGTGTTGATTTCTTTCTTGAACCAACCGCCCATTTGGTGACCGGTATTACCTGCATGAAAAGCTTTGATATTAAATTTGGCGGATAAATTGTCCCAAAGCTCCTGACCACCGCCAAAATTGACCCAGCCATTTATTTCCGTCGCCGTCAGTCCCATGGGCACAGCCGTGAAAAATGAGAACCCTTTGGCTTTGCCTTGCCAATAATATTCGGCGGCGTGGTACATATCAGCTGCACCCGTAGACACTGCATCAAACACTTCGCCAGCACCAACAAGTTCGCCCGCCGAATAAACTTTTACCTCGATACGGCCTTCTGTCATTTGGGTGACAAATTCCGCAAAGCGATTAGCCATAATACCGAGGCCGGGAAAATCCTTAGGCCAAGATGTCACAAGCCTGAGTTGGCGGCGGTTTTTGCTGAGGGCAGGTGCACCTAAGGCACTTTGCGCAACACTGGTTGGTTTTTCATTTTTGCCACCTAATACAGCAACAGTGCTTGCCCCAGTTGCAAGTGCAGCCGCAGCCGTCAATATATCTCGTCGTTTCATAATCTCCCCATTATGTTTTGTTTTTATTCTATATCCCGCCAACCGGATTTTTCCAATATTTGGTGCGGTTTGAACTTGGCTTTGTAAGACATTTTTTGGCTTTGCTTCACCCAATACCCCAAATATAAAAACGGATATCCGGCCTGTTGGCATATTTTTATATGGTCCAATATCATATAATTACCGAGACTGCGTTTGGTCTCGGTAATATCAAAAAAGCTATACACCATGGACAGGCCGTCGCGCAAAGTATCGGTGATGCAACACGCAATAAGATGACCATCGTCGGTGCGGTACTCAATAACTTCTGTTCGTGACGCGCAGTCTTCTACCATCATCTCGAACCTCTCAAAATCCATATCGGACATACCGCCGTCAGGATGGCGAGCGTTTAAGTAATTTTGTAAGAGCTCATACTGTTCTTCGGTCGCGAATGGTTCATTGACGGTACGGATGAGGTCACCATTAGCTTTGAGGGTGCGGCGAAAACTTCGGCTCGGTGCAAAATCTGCCGCCTTAACCCGCAGAGAATGACAAGCTTGGCAGGTTTCGCAAGCCGGACGGTAGATGACGTTTTGAGAGCGGCGAAAGCCTGAATGGGTCAGATAATCATTGACGTAAGGACCTTCAAGCGGATCCAAAGGCGTGAAAATTTTGCGCTCCATTTCCCCGTCCAAATACGGGCAAGGCGCAGGCAGTGTGATGTAAAACTGCAAATCATTAGGATCAAAGTGATGGCTCATACAGCCACTCTAGCCAATGTTAAACACAAAGGGAAGCAGGACTATATAGCTAATCCAGATAATCAAAATAAGCGGCACGCCAAAGCGCACATAGTCCCCAAATTTGTAATGGCCCGGTCCCATGACCAGTAAGTTAGTCTGATAGGCTATGGGCGTTGCAAAGGAACAGTTAGCCGCAAACAACACAGTTAAAATCAAAATCTTAGGATCAATCCCCGTCTGGGCGGATACGCTGATGGCAATGGGCGCAAATAGCAATGCCGTCGCGTTGTTGGACAAGAGATTGGTCATCACCGCAACCAAGAGGAATAATCCCGCTAACAATACCTGTGGGCCGTATCCCTGCAAAGCACCGACGACTTGTGCCGCCACATAACCTGCACCGCCTGTGGCTTCTAGGGCGATACCCATAGCAAAGGCCGCACCGATGAGCAAAAATACTTTCTTATCCAAAGACCGTATGGCTTGGCGCACATTCAGGCACTTGGTGGCTATCATGAGACCTGCACCCGTAAAGGCTGCATGGACAATGGGAAGAATACCAAAGGCGGCCGTTAGAACCACACCTGCGAATATAATCCGCGCGATATTGGCTTTGCGGATGTCCGGCAAGTCTTGTGTTGCCCAGTCGAGCAAAAGGATGTCGTGGTGCTCACGCATAGCTTCGATTTGCGGTACATAACCAAACAAGAGAAGCACATCGCCTGCCTGTAGGTGAATTTTCATCATGCGGTCACGCATCATGCGTGAACGCCTTTGGATGCCGAGGACGAGACAGCCATGTTCACGCTGAAAACCGGCTTGCTCAATAGTCTGACCAATCATTTGCGAACCAGGTGCAATCACGGCTTCACTAATCACCATGCGCGCAGTGCCTTCGTCCTTTTTAAAGCCGGGTGTCGATAACATGCCCATTAGGTATTCAGGATAAGCAGAGAGAAGCCCCGTCAAAGACTTGCGCGTTGCTGCAACTGTCAAGGTGTCGCCTTGTTTGAGCGAGCTTTCAAACGGTGGGTTCAATTGTTTATCGCCGCGCTGAATAGAGCGCACAGTCATCATCCGTAAATCACGGAAAAGACCAGCAACAGGCTTTGCACCCAGTAGTGGATGAGATTTAGTGATACGGATAGGCGCTATATATTGCCGTCCTGATACGGACTGTGTACCGGGCGCAGGGCCTCGGTTCGGGAGCAACCATTTAGAAGTGAGCACAATATAAATCGCACCAATAGCCGCAAGAATAAGCCCCGGGAATGCAGGATCAAAAAACGCAACGGTTTCTTCAGTCGAACGAGCAAGGGCGCCAGCGACCAGAATATTGGTAGATGAACCGATTAAGGTCGTCATACCGGCCAAAATACAAATGAAACTCAGCGGCATCATGAATTTCGAAGCATTTCCCCGCAATTGCAGCGCCATTGCGGATAACACGGGAATGAACATCACCACCACAGGCGTATTGTTCATAAACATTGACGTCACAAAAGCCGTAAAAAACACCAGTGTCAGTGTTCGTTTTGGCGCTCTTTCCAAGTATGAATTGAGCTTACGTGTTGGGGTTTCCAATGCTCCCGTCTCGAAAATACCTTGTCCGATAACCAGTAAAGCCATCACAGTGATTAAAGCAGGGTCAGAAAACCCGGACAACAAAGTCCGCGCATCGACTTGCATTGAGCTTTCGCCCATAAATATTTGAAAAAATAGAAGTAATACAGATATTATACCGATGGAAACCAGCTCAATGGAGAATTTTTCAAGCGCATATAGCACGACGCCAATGGTAACAATCCCGAAAATTGCCCACATTTGCCAACTGGTTTCTAGTGCTTGCACGTCCATTCCCATTGTGTAACAGGTAAATTTATCCTTGGCGAGACCGTTTACTTGCGATTACAAGGAAATATCAGGGAGAAGTTATGGCTAATCTAGCATTTTTAGGGCTCGGCGTGATGGGATATCCTATGGCAGGGCATTTGGTCGCCGCAGGACACACTGTTACCGTATGGAACCGCAGTGCTGATAAGGGGCAAAAATGGGCAAAAGAATACGCAGGTAGCGCCGCTACTGATATTAATACAGCCGTAGACGGCGCAGATATTGTCATGATGTGTGTTGGTAATGACGATGATGTATATGCCGTTGCCAAGCCTGCGCTTGCTGCCATGAAATCAGGCAGTATTTTAGTCGACCACACAACGGCATCAGCCAAATGTGCACGCACATGCAATGATATAGCCAATGCAGCAGATATCGGGTTCCTTGATGCACCCATATCAGGCGGTGAAGCCGGAGCCGTCAATGGGGCATTGACCATTATGTGCGGCGGTGACACGGATATATACGAACGTGCGGAACCCGTTATGCAGGCCTATGCCAAAGCCATGAAATATATGGGGCCGTCAGGGGCGGGTCAGCTCACCAAGATGGTCAATCAAATTTGTATTGCGGGCACACTTCAAGGTTTATCCGAAGCCGTGCATTTTGCAAAGCGCGCAGGACTAGATGTGGATGAAGTCATGGGGGCCATCGGGCAAGGCGCGGCGCAAAGCTGGCAAATGGACAATCGAGCCTCCACTATGGGGCGCGGAGAATTTGAATTTGGGTTTGCCGTGGACTGGATGCGTAAGGATTTGAAGATAGCTCTTGAGGCCGCAGCTGAAAATGGTGCAAACCTGACTATGACCAAAATGGTCGATGCATATTACGAAGATGTACAAAACATGGGCGGCAATAGATGGGATACATCGAGCCTGCTCAAGAGATTGGAAAATTGATGCTTAAAATTTTAAAACTTGTCGGCCTCGGCATTGTTGCTCTGGTAGCTATTTTTGCGGGCATTTTGGCTCTGAATTACTTTAACAATGGGCTTAAGAGCAAATCCGGTAGCACGGTTACGCTTGCAAGCGCCGGAGAGACTATCTCTGTCCTTAACTGGAACATTGGTTATGCGGGGCTTGGTGAGGAGTCTGATTTCATCATGGACGGCGGCGAAAACCTGTTACCACCCAGTGTGGAAGTTGTTGAGAAAAACCTTACAGGCATTCAAAATATTCTAAGCCAGAACAAATCCGATTTTCATCTCATTCAAGAAGCTTCAGAGCCGGATATGCTGAACCTTGGTATAGATGTGCTCGGCGGTGTAAGGGAGACTTTGCCCGCTTATAATTGGCATTTTACTTATGACTTTCGTTCACAATTTATCCCACAAAGTTCGGCAGTTAAGCACGGTTTAGCATCATTAACACGTATAAAAACTAACCCGGTTGAACTTATTCGCCTGCCAAATGAACCAACCCGTTTGCAAGGTATCATTCAAAGGCAATACCATATTCAGGCCCGTGAATTCGCAGACGAAAATGACAATGCATGGGTAGTTATGAATATCCATTTATCTGCGTTCGATGAGGGCGGAAATATCCGTGTACAGCAGTTTGAAAAACTTCTGGAAATTGCCGCAAAGTATTATGCAGACGGAAAACACGTGGTCATAGGTGGTGATTGGAATATGCAGTTAACGCCCACGGATTTCCCCAACAACACAGACATGAAACAATTGTTTTGGCTTAAAAAGCTACCACACGCAAAACTGCCCGCAAACTGGCAGTTGGTATTTGACCAAAATGTCGCCACCGTCCGCACCAATTACCAACCCTATATCAAGGGTGAAAATTATACGACGATCATCGACGGGTTTTTGGTTTCACCCAATGTGGATGTTGTGGATGTCAAAACTATTGATACTGAATTTGAATATACGGATCATCAACCCGTATGGGCACAATTTACATCCCGCCCATAACCGGTACGCCAATGGTTAAATCGTGTAGGTATTTCGCAAATAGAAAATACACAGCCGAGCCAATAACCAATGCATATATATCCCCAATCAACGTCACTTTTTTAACCGGAATATCACGGCTGGCGACAGCAAACCGATCTATGATTGCGTAGGCCAGAAAACTCCCGAACAGGATGACAGAATTCATTTCCCCATTAGCAACAAGATGCCCGACACTCCACAGCATAACAGACAATAACATAGGGTGTTTGACCATTTGCTTGATATATCCTTGAGGTCCATAGGATGCCATGAGCAGAATAAGCGAAGGCAGCATCAGCCCCATATTCACATGCACACCCCAGTCAGGCGGTGTGTATAGGCTCTCAGAAGGACGCGCGAGGCCATAGCCCCACAACATCAATACGAAGCCTGCACCAGAGAGAACCGAGTACAGACCCATATATTTCATAACGCCCATGCGTACTCTGATATCGCGGCCGGGAACGCGGCTACGGAAACTTGAATATAAGTGAGTAGCGAAAAATACAATTACGCCGGCAATTAGAAAATACATTATGGCCTCCCAACCTAAACAAAGCAGGCCGTGCTGTTATGGCACTTGTGCTCTATGTGGATTAGTCTATACAACCGCTCGCGTAACGACAAGTGCCTGCTTTGCATGCTGGCACTGCACCATTGTATGGAATTGGACCATGAAAGCTGACATTATTTTGTCCCGCAGTTTCACTTTCGAAGCTGCACATTCACTTGATTTACCCGACGGGACAGATCCGAGTTATAAAAACCTGCACGGACATTCCTTCAGCGCTAGTCTGTCCGTTAAAGGACGCCAAGAAGATATAGACAAATGGCTCTTGGACTTTGGCTCTTTGGACCCCGTGATAGATATGATTCGCGCAAAACTAGACCATGCCTATTTAAACGACATAGAAGGCCTGAAATACTCAACCCTAGAAAACCTGTGCGCCTATATATTCAAGCTTGCCGACCCCATGGTACCCGGTTTACACGGCGTAGAAATTTCACGGCACACCTGCGGCCAAACCTGCAAACTAGTTGTAGATAGCTAAATCCACACAGAGATAATTACGTAGATTACAGTAATTAGCCATGTTTTTAAATGGAATGTTGAAAAGCCCGTTTCGTTAACGCGGGACGGGCTTTTTGTATATATTGCCCTTGTGGTGAATAAAGAAAATTATGTGAATAAAATAAACGTAACTTGATTTTTTGTGGAAATATGCGAGTTAGGTAGGCCAACAAATAGGATTTATTATGCGCCGTCTTTCATCAGTCACTCTTAGTTTTGTATTAGCTACTTTAGTTTCCGCGCCCGCTTGGGCTTGGGGTAAAACGGGACACAGGGTTTCAGGGCAAATTGCAAATGCTTATTTGTCCAATGACGCCAGTAATGCTGTGCAAGAGATACTCGGCGTTGAAGATTTAGCGGAAGCTTCTACATGGGCTGATTTCATGCGGGCAAGCCAAGATGATTTTTGGCGCAAAGAAGCTTCACCATATCACTATGTGACCATTCCTAAAAACCAAACCTATGCAGATGTAGGCGCACCAGAGAACGGTGATGCTATCACGGCACTGGCAAAATTTCGCAAAGTCCTGCTTGATGACAATGCAACCTTAGAAGATAAGCAATTGGCCTTGCGCTTTACTATCCATTTAGTCGGAGACCTGCATCAACCTATGCACGCAGGGGACGGAACAGATAGGGGCGGCAATGATTTTTCTATGACGTTCTTTGGTGATGTAACCAACCTGCACCGCGTTTGGGACACAGGATTGATTAAACAAGAAGATCTTTCATATTCAGAGTTTTCAGAGTGGTTAGAGCGCAGAATTACCCCTGAACAGGTTAAATCATGGTCAGTTATTGACCCTATCATCTGGGCAGAGGAAAGCGCCGCAATCAGGGACACCATTTACCCCACTAGCGATAGAGATGAAGCTTGGGGATATGTTTTTGATAACCGCGAAACAATGCGCACCCGTCTTTCCCAATCAGGCATTCGCCTCAGTGCTTATTTGAATGACGTATTTGCTGATAAGTAAGTAAAGATAAAGACAGTAAACGGCGTAGGGGGAAGGTTTTAAGCCCTCGGTACTTTAGTGCAATATAACCCACTCATATACGGGAATGGGTTATAAGGAGCATAAACGAAACACGAGTCTATATTTGGGAAAGTCTTGTAGATTAATTGGATGGGGTGATTCTTTAGCTCTCTCGTAATCAGGTGAAAGAGTGTTAAAACTTAATGTCCGCTAATCCCCCAAAGCAGACATTAAAAAACCCGGAAATGCCCAAGGAACACATATTGAAAACCCCTTGTTTAAGTACTAACGTGGGGCTATATCTCGAAAAGTTAGACCGTTACTTCTCAAAAAGAGTTCCTATGAAAATTGCCATCGTAGTATTGATGTCTTGCGGGGTTCTTGCCGGATCAACGACGCAAGCTCAAACAAGCACAAAATATGACATCATTGGGTTTAAAAAAGCAACATTCGATTTGGTCCAAAATAATTGCGCGGGGACGCTCACGCCTAATGTCTCAATTGACGATCAAGCCGCAACCTGTAAGTCACTTATTCCGCAATTAACGACGATGCGTTCTAATTTTGTCGGCGACGGGTATCAGGCCAATTTTCGCTGGGCCGATGATCGAATGAATTGGCAAATCAGTAAAGTTTACGCCAACATGGCATTGAAATACCTTGCCTATAACAAAAATAATATCAACCCGACTACCTGCGGTTATGTCTATACGTGGAAAGCTAATATGCTGAAAATGGACGAAAACCCTAGAACGTTTTTCAGCAGGTATGACAAGATGATCGATTCGGCCAATTCGGTTATCAAGAAGTGTGTCGTTAAGGGGTATACGGAAGCGTTAGAGTAAGAAAAATCTCTCAATACCGCCTTGTCACAATTGATAAATAACTTGTATTTAGAGATTTGACATGACCAATTATTTTGAAATCCTAATGTCCGCTTTTGCCGCCATAGCGGACGTCCGCTAATCCCTGTGAGCTCAACGAGCTTTGAAATATTGCTTGGTCATGGTTTATTGGCTTCGCCATTAATGAGTACAGAGAGCGCTCTCAAGCGTTCGATTTCAAACTCGCCCTGATTTTTGGATACACCTAAATTAATAATCCAAAACCGCAGGGTATCGATAATTTTGGGGTCAGCTATGAAGCTCTCGAGTGTTGCATTCATATCGATAATTAAGTTTGGCTCAGGACAGTCCAAAAGAGATTGATCATACCCGTCACCTTTATGGCAGATTTCCCAGATATAAGTTTGTGCCCTGTAAGGCGTCTTGGCTCGAATGATAGTGCGGTATTCAGGGTTGAGACTGTACAAATCGGAAGCCCTTCGATCGAGGTTTTCATAATATTTGGCGATAGTGCTTCTGAGTTCATTATCCCTGATCAATCCGAGTTCTCCACTTCCTTTCAACTCACTATAGGTCGTGTCCGAGGCGGAATATTTCCAAATCTGGCTTGCCTGATAAAACGCGACGATTATGCCCCAATCGCTTTTATCACTACGCTCACCAGTTTCAGCGTATCTGATGGCGGTCTCTCCTTCTTCAATAACCGCAGCCCAAAATTCTAGGCGTTTTTCCAATGTCGCAATGTCAACTAAGATGTCGTCGCTTATCCGCTCAAGATATGTTTTTGAGCGTGTGTTTTCGACCTGTTGCCGGCTCCAGTTCGATACCTGCAACCCAATAAATACGCCCGCTACCACAATAAAAAAATCGAGGGCTACCGCGAACCAGTTTTGGTCTTTGACGTGTTTGGATATACTTCTAAGTAACATTGTGTTCCCCTGATTTTTTAGGAAACTATCACACCTTTTCTAAAAGTCATTGGATATTCGCCATTTAGCTAATGTCCGCTTTTGCCGCCATAGCAGACATTAGCCCTCGTTAATTGGATTGCCAATGTTGGTAAAGTACAAAAAAGTAAAATTTTCTTGCATCGAAATGGGGTAAATAGTGGGTGTGAATTTAGTTTACATACTAATGATTAGTAATATCAATAGTTTATAACGTACAAATGGCGGAGGGGGAGTCCTTCACACCCTCGTTTCCTATCATTCATCATTACCCATAAAACACCCAATAAAATAGACTATTATAACGGTATGTGTCCGCGTTTGTTTATTAGTGTTTGCCTTTATTCGCCACCAAAGGTATGAACAAAGGTATGAATATCAGCATTTGAAGGCGACACAATGGCAAGAGCAATTCATAAATTAAGCGTACTGGAGGCAAACGCAGCCAAAAAGCCGGGACGATATGGAGACGGGCGCGGATTATATCTGCACATAGGCAAAACGGGTGCGAAATCCTGGGTTCTTGTCTGGAAGCGAAATAAAATCAAAAGGGAAATGGGGCTAGGGCGCTTTAGTGATGTAAGTTTGAAACAGGCCAGAGGCAAAGCCGAAGAGCATCAGAAACAAATCGCTGCTGGATTAGATCCATTTGCGGAACGTGATAAAGCAGATGAACCAACATTCTTAGATGCTGTCGAAAATTACTTGAAGTTAAAAGAACCGGAATGGAAAAATTCAATCCATCGCAGGCAGTGGCGGCAAACCCTTACAGACTATGCAAAACCGCTGCACAAACTGAAAGTCTCGCAAATTTCAACCGTCGAAGTGTTAGCGGTATTAAAACCAATTTGGCTCATCAAACATGAAACAGCTTTGAGATTGCGTAGCAGAATTGAAGCGGTGTTGGATTATGCCGAAGCTATGCACTGGCGAACAGGCAAGAATCCAGCAGTTTGGCGCGGTGGAATGAAAAACCTTCTCCCGACAATTAAGAAAGCGGATCGGGTTAAGCACCATCCAGCATTGCCGGTCGGAGAAATTCCAGAATTTATGGGAAATTTAAGGGAGCGGGAGGCGATGGCGGCAACGCTACTCGAATTTATTATATTGACGGCTTCCCGGTCTGGCGAGGCGCGCGGCGCACAATGGTTGGAATTTGATTTGAACAAAGGGATTTGGACAATACCAGCCAGTCGAATGAAGGCGGGAAAAGAACATGCCGTGCCGTTGTCCGACAGGGCGCTGGAGATTGTCAAATCGCTTGCTGAAACGCCGCTTTGCGATCTGGTGTTTCCTAACCCCAATAACCGTAAAATTCATTCTGTGAACGCTACACGGGCGCTCCTGCACCGTATGGAGCGGAAAAATATAACGACACACGGTTTTCGCTCGACGTTTCGGGATTGGGCTGGCGATCAAACCAATTTCCAACGAGAAACGATAGAGGCGGCACTAGCGCACAGCATCAAAGACAAGGCCGAAGCTGCCTACAGGCGATCCAGCGCAATCGAGAAACGTCGTAAATTGATGCAGGCGTGGGCTGATTATTGTAATGGAAAGATGCTGGCTGAAGTTGTGAGGTTGCATGGTTGAAAAATTTTTATACCATCAACATTTTGAGAGAGATCTGGACCAGCCACTCTTGGGTTTTGGTGCAGGATTATTGGATCAATCACAAGCAATACATGACGCTAAAAAAGCCCTATTTGCCGGCGACGAACCCTCCTTAGGAAAAGCTTTGATTGAATTAAGTAAAAACGATTTTGATGGCGGTGAAGTAGCAGATTTGCTAGGTTTAATAGGTTGCGTTTTATTTGGTGACGGTGCGGTATGTGGAAGAATATTGAAATTTGAGATATCTGGTGAATACCAACATTATTCCCAAACTCCAGCGCACAAGTATGCGAAACATTTGCAATTCTTAGAAAGAGGAAAGCTCCTAGAAAAGAATGGCATGGACCAACGGGATCAAAAGGTCGCTATCGGAAAAACAATAGATTTTTTAAATGAAACGGGTCAAAACATAACGGAGCGGACGCTTAGGTCTGACTGGAAACTATTCAAAACCTATCGTGACTCAATTGAACGAGAGTGGAAAAAACAGGTTAGGAAAAAGCTTTTGATGTTTTCAAAAATATCTCTTCATAAGGGCAATGAGGCACTATCAAATTCCAAATACGAAGAAGCTAAATTTCACATAGACGAAGCAATGAAAGCCATGAGTTGGGCGCATTCCGAAGATTACTCCACTTTGAAAAAAGCGTTCGAATTTCTCTTTGAGTAAATGTCCAATCAACAAGTTTATGAAATCGATAAGGAGATGAATTGCAGAAGATAGCTTTTGCAATATTCCATTCTATGTGAATACTAACAAACGCTTTGGGACACCCCTTAGTCGTACTGGCCGAAGCCAGAATGAAAGCGTTGATAATGACAAATAAACTCACCGTAACAATACCGCAGGCTTGCGAAATGACAGGCCTTGGAAGATCCACCATGTATCGCCTTTTTGACGAAGGCAAAATTCACAAAAAAAAGGCAGGCAAGCGTACGCTTATTCTTGTGTCCGACCTGAAAGCTTACATCGACAGCCTAACCGAGGAAGTCACATGAGCTGGCGCTATCTGGAACCCAGCCCTTACGCGTCCGATAGACATGAAAACATAGGCAAAATCCCGCGAAAAATTTTGATGCAAGATTTAAATGACCTAGGCCACCCGCGAACACCCCTGAAAGCAATAAGGGCGAAATGCCTAGATTGTTGCCAAGGCTCAAATGGCGAGGTTCGAAAGTGCGTCGTCTTTAAATGCCCGAACTGGCCGATGCGAATGGGTCGCAATCCTTTTCACGGCCAGCCAATAACCACCCAAGAGAAAACCCCGGACGCTTCTGAAGGCAAGTCCGAGGCTTTTGAAATCTCCCGTTCAAAGGAAATTCGTCATGACAGATAAACGAAAACGTAACCGCGCGCAACACCATCATCTTCCACTATTTCGACTTGCAGGAATGAAAGAACGCCGCCTTAGCTTTAGCGAACTATATCTAAATAGTCGACACGGCATTGGCCCTTACCACGCAAAACTTATCGCTGAAAAACAGGGGTACGCAATAGGAGGCGACGATAGCAAAACATAGCTTAAAAAAAGAGCGTTACACTGACCGATATGTGCAGATCAAGGGTTGGGAGATGCGTTCAGACGCTTTTCGTGCATTGAAACCAAATGAAGTGCGTGTCTACCTGGAAATGCGCAGCCGTTACAATGGCAAAAACAACGGCAGAATATCGTTCTCATCCCGTGAAGCGGGCGATATTTGTCACAAGAGTTTCAGTACGGGGGCTCGAGCGTTAAAACGGCTTATCGAATTAGGATTTATAAAAATTCGAGCAGGGTCTGAATTCAATTTTAATCAAAAGCGCTTATCGCGAGAGTACGAACTTACGGCCATAGCCTTGAAGGCAAGTGCCGATAATGACCGGATCCCTCTGGGCACAAAGGACTTCATGCGGTGGACGGCTGATACCATTCACAAGTTAGATTTGAAAAAAAACACCGCCACAAAAGCAACGTAGAAAAACAAAACATAGTCGCATGGGTGAACGCCATAGTAGCACTGGTGCAAATGCCTCAGCCAATATCGTAAATTCAAGACCGTAAGTATGAGTTACAGTTGCACTCATGCAACTATGGGCAATTCTCATAGTTGCACCCATGACACACTTATATCTACCACTCCCTATAGGTCAGAGAGGCGGCTCAGATGAGCAGACGCTTTTAACTTCCGGCTATTGAGTAAAACCTGCTCAGAGGGGGTAGGTTTCGCCGCTTAATCCCCAAAGGAGACCTAAGCTCACTGACCCAATACAACGTCTTTAAAGTAATCCCCCATTCTAAATATTGTGTCAGGCCCTCCAATGTCAGCGTAGGTGAAAGGTGCATCATTTTTGATCCTACTTAAATCTACACTAATTCCCCCAAAATCATATCGCCGCGAATAACGACTATTTCGCATATTCCATCGTGGTTCGGCGATGTCGTGAGCAAAGGCATTTCGAATTTGATATGTTATCGAAATGAATTGTTCAAGTTCGGTAGTTATGGGGTCCGGAAGCAATAGACCTTGTTCCTCACGCGCGCGATTTAAAGTAATAACAGCCGCTCCAAATGCAATCAGAACATTGTTCTCACAGGCAATTACAAGATCATCGTAACTATCGAAGGTTCTGTCACGCAAGACAATCATCATTCCGCCCTCCATATAAGTGGTGCCTTGGTCTAGCTCTTCGATATTAATTTTCCCATCTTGGGCATGAGCAAAAAGTTTCCACGCAAACTCCAATTGTGCGAATGCAGTAGGTAAGTATTTTCCCATTTAAGTCTCTCATTTTTAAGTTATACTTCCTAAAAATTTTACCTTCCAAACGCCCTCGTCGCAATGTTAATAATTAAACTGCCCAGTAATTACGGATGCATTTAATCACTTCAGGTGCTTGCACAGGCTTAAATCTGTCTCGTTTTATATGAAGACGGGCACTGCAAGGTGTAATACGGTAAAATATTAGACGAATCCTAAAGGTAGAGATGTCAAAAACTAGAGACAATCATTATGTGCCCCAATGGTACCAAGAAGGCTTTTTTGAGCAAAGCAAAAAAGCTCTCGCTTATCTTGATCTAAAGCCTAAAAAAATAAACCTAGATGATGGACGAAAATTCACTGGAAAATTTCTTTTTAGAGGTGCTCCGACTTCACGTTGTTTTTTTCAAACTGACTTATATTCAACTTTTTTTGGCACCTCAATAAATGATGAAATCGAGCGGCTACTATTTGGTAATATAGACTCTCGAGGAGCAATTGCAATTCGTGCTTTCTGCACTGATGATAAAGCGCAATGGCATCAGAATTTTCAAACATTATTTGAATATATTGATATTCAGAAATTACGAACTCCAAAAGGTTTAGACTGGCTGCGTTCCAAGTATCCACGCATCTCACAAAACGATCTTATGCAAGAGATGCAGGGGATTCAGATGATGCATTGCTCAATATGGTCCGAAGGTGTCCGAGAAATTGTTTCCGCAGAAGACTCACAAACAAAATTCATAGTCAGCGACCATCCTGTAACTATTTATAATCATGGCGCACCTGCTGATGATGAGAGCTCGAAATATCCCCATGACCCGTCAATTACACTAAAGGGATCACAAACTATTTTTCCTTTAAGCCGTAACTTTTGTCTCATTCTAACGAATTTAGAGTACGCAAAAGACACCAAGAGTGACCCTACAAGCAAGAGAAGCTTTCCACGTCATTTCAAATATGGAATGGCAAGAACTGATGCCTTCATCCGTACAAGAAAATTATCTTGCGAAGATGTAACACGGATCAATCACATCATTAAAAAACGGGCCCGCCGTTTTATTGCTGCCGGTAAGGTAGAATGGTTATATCCTGAAAAGGTGGTTTCTGAAAGTTGGTCGAACCTTCGACAAGTATTGCTTCCTCCCAACAACGAACTTCATCTTTTTGGAGGAGAATTATTTGCTAAATTCGACAGCGGTGATGTGCATTATCAGGACGAATTTGGTAGAACAGAAGGGGAGCGCAAATTTCTTAAGAAAGAGCCACCTGTAAAGCCTTTGCGCCCCAAAGACTATTGTGGGTGCGGATCAGGGAGAAAGTTTAAAGATTGCTGTCAAGGTAAACCGATAAATGCGAGACCGAGTTGGACAGAACTCAGCATTCGAGAGCGTAATTTAGCACTGCTAAATGGTGTGGCAGATATACTGGGTTTAGACGACTCAAAAAATTGGATACAAGTACGTTGCGACCTAACCAACGAACAAATAAGCACGGTATATCAGCTTTATGAATCCTTGTGGCCCAAAGAAACTGACATCCTGTCGTTATTGCCAAAGCCAGATGGCAAACCTAGAGCCGTCTATACTGGCATACTCCATCCAGAGATGATTACAGAATTTGCCCTTGGTGCTTCACTCTATTTTGGAGAGATTATTATTCAACACCCGTTCTTACATCCGGGGACTGTAAAGAAAGAACTCAACCCTGTCGTTAACCCACAGAATAACCGTCTTGAATTTATTAAAAGCATTTTACAATTTATTACCATTATGCCGCTTGTGGAGGCAGGCGTTATTACACTCGTTCCCGATCCTTGCAATTTCGACCAACACCTACACCGCCAAATGTTAGCAATGGCGAAAGCCAGAAATCATTTCTTCGATATAAAACCTGATGAAGACCCTCGCTACATGAAGATGATGAAGAGTTTTCATGAACAAACGCAGCTTTTGCTACCAGAATCAACACTCCTCTCCAAAATACAAAAATCAAGAAACGACATGGGTGAAGAGCAAATTGAGATAGCGAAGAGCGTAATTCAAAGGTTGAAAGAGACGAATCCACTTGTCGACTTAGGAAGTGAACCTCTAAGCAAAGATGATGGTGGACAGATATACAACTTTCAACTCGCTCCCAACTTTGAAATGGCAATGTATATAGGACAGGCTACCGGTGCTTGTATAATAACCGACAGCCCACATCGATGGCGTGAATTACAAAATGCTATCAAGTCTTCAACTCTTGTAAATAGCGATCCACTAGGCATGTTGAGGACAGAGATTGAAGGCACATCCTTCATATTCCCTCAATTGCCCAATGTTATACCAAGCCTCAAACAGCAACCGAAACTTAAGGCCTATTCTGGTATAGTTTGCGACGCCTATAAATACCTCTTGAATATTGAGAGGAAAGGAGTGAAAAACAATTTTGAAGCTGGCTTGAAAGCGCGTTTCATTCGAGTGCACACCTCCGCTCAAAAAGAATTGGAAAACATTCACCCCCCCAAGAAGATCGGAAAAATATTATGCGCATTCCCTTACGGAGGAATACAGCATCATACTGTGAATCGGCTGTTACTGATGTCTAATTCCGACCAACATTTGCAAAATGTACCTATGGCATTCTTTATACAACCCAGGAGTATGTTCTAAGAAAGTCTTAGTGTTCGGCTTTCAAATTTGGATAGAATTTACATTGCGCTAATGTCTGCTAAGCCCCCATAGCGTCTGTGGCCCGCAGTAATATCAATAAGAACGATAAGAAACCGGCGATCTATCTTACTAATCTTATCGGGGGCGCCGCCGATTATTCAATTGTGGATGGGAGTGTTTTCACGATTCCCGAGGTAGCCCCATGAAAATGCAAAAGGTGAAAAATAAAATAAATTTTTTCTGGGTATACCTATAGTGTTTTCAGTCACAATCACAATTTTACCCCCACACTCCCTTTGTGGATAATTGCTAAAACTCTGGCTCGAAAATAAATATTCTAACGCTGCTGGCTGGACGGGTTCTCGCGTGCGCGTTTGAGTTAAAGGCTTCGGCAAGAATATGTTTTAATTCACCCAGCAATAGGTTTTCGAAAAAATCTTATAAGAGAGTGACATCTGCTATTGAGCATTATTCCACAACTTTAACGCCAACTTATTCCTCTTGGCTAAATGCAGGTTTTCTTGGTGTTGTCCAAAAAAATACCCAATAACACCAAATATCAAAATGCATATTCCGAAGATTATACTCGGCCCACCAACTGAGCTGTAACCAATACCAAGTCCGAAAACGATACCGATAAAAGTGCAGGAAACGCTATTTAGCTGCGGTTCGTATCCCAGAACATCTAACGCTTTTTGTTCCCATTCATAACTATCAATGACTTCAAGTCGCCAGCGGTCGTAGTTCGAATAATTTTGTTTCATAGGCTCGTTCATAATTAAACACCAGAAAACTAGTTTTGATGACCAATATCCAAAAACGATTTATTAGGAGATAGGTTATTTGTCAAGGCTAGCACCATCGCTCATAAGCCTCAACAACCCCCAAAGCGGGCATTAGCAGTCATCATAATTCCACAACTGATCGTCATCCTCAATTCGTCTAACAACCTCTGCTGCTCGTTTACGTATACCATCAATAGCAGATAGTCCCATGTGCTCTGTTTCAATCATCACCAAATAGTCAATTACACTATTCCTAGGCTCTTTTCGGAAAAGCATCCCAACCGCTCTTAACATGTAGCTGTCGTATTCATCTGCGTAAGAAACATTCTCCCAAGATTCAAATTTTTCTAGCAATCCAATTGGGTCCCAAACTAACCACCCAATATCTCTTAATCGGGATAGGCGAATTTTTGGACGTTTTACCATTTAGCCAGCATACTCACAAACAACTATAGAGATAGTAAAAATTAATGTCTTCTTTTGCTGCCATAGCGGCGTCCGCAAATCCCCTAAAAGCGGACATTAACTCAGCGGCTTACACTGGGCGATTTTAAGACGCTGGCTGATGTCCACTATTAGGTAAAGGAAACCTTGTATCCAAGGGATAAATATCTAAGTTGCACTTGATTGTGTATCATCGCTTTACGTCGATATGTAATAGAGCTTATACAGAGGTAAGATAGTTGAACGCTGAACCCAACGATGACGATACTTGGCCTAAAGGCCCTTGGAGACCATGGTCAGATCAATTTGACTGGAAGCTTCATAAAAAATTCCCTAAATTTTTCAAGCCAGCACAATATTATCAAAGCCTAATATATCACCAGGGAAAAGACGCTAAATACAATCAGCAATCTAGCATTGGGAATTGTGGAGTCAGCACTAAAGCACTTATTTCCTATGACTTTGTGACGGTAAGCCAATTTAATTCCTTCATGAATAACCTAGAAAAACTGGGATGGTATGATGCACACAGACCTGAAGTAAATAGCTTGCAATGGTTACGTGAATGGAGGTCAAATCCATTCGGGAGTGGGAGCCGTGTCATTCTGAAAGCAGTTCAAAACGGTGATAAAAAAGTATTTGCCCCAAATAGCAGGCGATTGGACTTACCTCATTGGTGCGAAAGGGTGAAAATAACTGCCATAACAGTAAATCCAGCTCTTATTGCGTTAAGGTTTACATTTTCCTTTCGCAGTCATTATGAAAAAGACCTTCAACACCTAGCTCAACAAAGTTACAATACAGAATTTTCTGTACTCGCTAAAGGTGGGTGGGAAATAAGAGAACCGCGATCACAGAAAAAACTCTCTGTTCATAACAAACGAAAGTCGTGGAAACAAGATATTGAAGACTTCATAAGGTCACATTTATCACTTGAGCTCTCGAAAAATTCTACGTCTGGCGTTCCTATTTTTGAAATTTGTGAATTGGATAATGTCGAACCTACTGAAGAACATACCGGTGACAATCCAGACGCAAACCTTATGGAAATCCTTGATTTAAACTGGAACCGCTACAGAGCATGGATTTATAATGAGTTGGAGGGATTTGTTCTTTACCCCAAGATAGACACGTTTAGTAAGCAAGAAATGCAATACACTGTTATATTGGCTAACTCTGTTATGGCTGACAAAACTTTTACGGCAAGTTATGGGCGTCAATTGACAGGGCAGGCCATTTCAGAACATCATTCAAAAGCATTACTTGGGCTTTCCATTGACCACCTTCTTAGGCACTACAACTCTGTTTTAGTACGAATGCGAGATGGCTTGTCAGGAACCTCTGGACTTAGAAAATCTGTCAAAAACCTAAAAAATGCGTCTATTCACAACCGTAGACGAGAAGATATTGAAGCGATAATTGGAGATTTTTCAAAATCAGATAAGTTAAAAATACTTCGTATACGTTCTGAAAACTTATCGCCTTTAGAGCCCACATATTTTGACAAAGATATTTCTATGAAAGGCTTTCTTACTCAAAATATTTTAGCAAGAATAAAAGTGTTGAAAGATTTAGATAAACGTTACGAAAAACAACTTCTATCAAGATCCCACTTAGTTTCGGCATGGGCCAGCTTAAGCTTATCAAGGGCAGTTCTCATCGTTGGTTTATTGTCAGTGTTATTGACAATATTTACTGGCTGGGAGGACACTTACTCTAAGGTTTGGTTAAGAATCATAAACTACTTCGAAGTACGCCAATGAACTAAACTTCTGCATTATAGATGTATTTGGAACGTCCACTTTCGGGGATTAGCCACCCTCAAGCGAGTGTCCTATTTTGGGCGTTTTAAGCCACTGGCTTTACGTCCGCTTTTGCCGCAATAGCGGACATTAGGTCGGCGGCTTTAAGATAGGGGCAGGGGGTGGCCAAAAACCTATATGCCCACGTACAGGTAATGATGATCGGTGCGATTGTCTTGATGGTGTTGGTTGGATTGCCGCTATTGGCATTTGCTAAGGACTGGACATATTACAACTGTGAACACAGCGCCAACAATGCCAGCCGCCTAAAGTGCACATGATGCAAGAAACCCCTTAGTTTGAGACCGTGGAATGATTTGCAGGAATTTTATAGGCCATTGCAACCCTAACATTACCCTAATTAAAAAACCCACGCTTTGTAGAAATTTCCCCGATGACAAAAAGTCTAAAATTAGTAGTTTTGCAAATACAAGTATGAACATAAGTATGAACGACTATAGTTTAAATTATATTTACTTATAATAATCATATACTTAGAGGAAACAAATGGCGGAGGGGGAGGGATTCGAACCCCCGGTACACTTCCGTGCACGCCGGTTTTCAAGACCGGTGCATTCAACCACTCTGCCACCCCTCCGCAGGAATGAGTTCGTGATTGCGTTTGCGCGGGTTAGCAAGGCTTGCGCGCGTACGCAAGTGTCTTGATACAGTTTTTACAAACTATTTGTGGGGTTTTTGATAACAAGGGTAGGGGGCGCGCCTAAATGTTAACCGCTTGTTCTTAACTAATGGGAAACCTTCTTTGCCAATCTGCGGTTAAGTTAGAAAATCAAAGACTTTTTAAGCCTGTCTCATAACGCGGATTTAAAGTTACTGATTTACGTTAACGCTTAATCGAGGAAAGCGGACGCTCAGTTCGCAATCACAATTAGGGCTAGGGTAAATATATCAGCCTATACAGATAAACGGGTTTAGAATGGCTAATTTTAGATTTAACAATGTAGCAAAATTGGGTGCTGTGGCAATTATCGGGGTAACGACGCTTGCACTGGGGGCAT
>Ga0209345_10001886_pt1 | contig 24244 bp, 24 predicted proteins | sample Cruoilmetagenom7_FD_187294 | JGI IMG/M metagenome (GOLD analysis project Ga0209345, IMG submission 187294) | Oil polluted marine microbial communities from Coal Oil Point, Santa Barbara, California, USA - Sample 7 (SPAdes) (version 2) | ecosystem: Environmental > Aquatic > Marine > Oil seeps ...
GTGTCTTGCGGCGTATGTCCTTGATTACCTTATCTGCAGACCTTTTTGAGCTTGAGTGTTTCGATTTCATCTTCGTTCCTTCGTCACTACGATGAAACCGAAACACTCCTTAAATCACAACTGCTTTTTGGTGACATAGGCGCTGACGGGGAACAAGGCCAGTCGATCGCGAATTCATCCGAAATGTTTGTCGATAGATGGTCATGAAGCTTGAAATCGCAGAAAGGCTCGCGGCGTTGGCAGTGAAAATTGCGTCCCAGCAACACCTGAAGCCCATAGCAATCGTTGTTCTTGATACCGATGGTACGGTTCGAATGGCCATTGCGCAGGATGGTGCGGCACCGTCCAGATTCGCCATCGCAGAAGGCAAGGCTTGCGGGGCGCTGAAAATGCGAATTCCCTCTCGGTCTCTCGCCGAGTTGGCCGTCGAACGCCCGACGTTCTTCGTCGGCCTTAGCGCTCTTGATCGGCACCAAGGAATTATTCCGGCCGCTGGAGCCTTGTTAATTGCGGATGATACTGGGAACTTGGTCGGATGCATCGGGATTTCTGGCGATACATCTGACAATGACGAAGAATGTGCCGCTACCGCGATATCTGAGGCAGGTCTTTCAATTTGGACCTCGCGGCATTGTCACGTTAACTTGAAGTAGGCGTGTCTTCCATTTTGCCACGGAAGCTACGCCGCCGTGGACGCGGCATTCCATTCATTGAGTGCACCTGCACGATATCGTTTGAAGGTAGTTCGATCGAGCAGATGCCGTTGGAAATAGAAGCTGTTGTAAGTGGCCGATTGGAGATTAAGGACACGCTGAGCAGATCCTGGCGACTTGAACCGCTGCATCGGCATTGTCACGTTAACTTGAGTGGCGGTCGGCCTGGACGACACCATTAGTGACTCTGAAGTTCAACAACTGCGATGCCAACAGCGACGGATTCCCCTTTTTTAAAAAGTGGTTTGACGATGCCGTCGGCGGGGCTTTCAACTTCGAACGTAGTCTTGTCGCCCTCCACATCATACAGTTTCTGACCAACGGTCACGGTGTCACCATCTTCGACATGCCATTCGACGATCGTGCCCTCCTGCATGGAGACCGCTAGCTTGGGCAATTTGAGAAGAAAGCGCGCCATCTCAGCTTCTCACCAATGATTTGCCCCGCTCGGCGATGCTGGTCGGGTCTGGAAAATGCGCTGCCTCCAGATTCTGAGCGAAGGGAATTGGTGTAAAGGCACCGCCCAGTCGCGCGACGGGTGCTTTAAGTCTTCCGTGCAGCTGTTCGGAGAGCTGTGCTGCAATTTCGGCACCGAAGCCCGCGAACTCGACCGCCCCTTGGACAATCAGCGCACGCCCTGTTTTCTCGACCGAAGCGGAAATTGTTGCCATGTCGAGCGGGATAATTGTCCGCAGGTCGACAATCTCGGCGTCGATACCTTCTTCGCTCAACGTTTCGGCCGCCGCGAGTGCTTCGTGCAATGCCCAGCCATAGGCAACAATCGTGACGTCCGTGCCTTGCCGCCGGACTGCAGCTTGCCCCAGCGGGACTCGATAATCGCCATCGGGCACGTCACCGGGAGAGAAATAGCAACGCATCGATTCAATCACGATGCACGGATCCGGATCGTAGATCGCCGAGAGCAGCAGGCCCTTGGCGTCCGCTGCGGTTGCCGGCATCGCCACCTTGAGCCCGGGAATATGAGCCAGCCAGGCTTCCAGACTCTGGCTGTGCTGTGCCCCGAAACTGCCGATATTCCCCGCAGTCAACATTCGGAGTGTGAGCGGCACTGCTGTTTGCCCGCCCGACATGTAACGGAGCTTGGCTGCATGATTTGCGATCTGATCCATACAGACCATGGCGAAGTCGGCGAGCATGATCTCGGCAACCGGGCGCATTCCTTCCAGCGCCGCACCGATAGCCGCGCCGACAATCGCCTGTTCGGAGATCGGCGTATTGCGCACGCGGGTTTCGCCATGCTTGGTCGAGAGGCCCGCCGTGGCTTTCGCCACGCCGCCGGCGGGATCGGCAATATCTTCGCCCATAAGCACGACCGTCGGATCGTGGGTCAAGGCAAAGTCCAGAGCAGCGTTTACCGCCATCGCATACGGCATGGTTTGTGTGTTGCCGACCGGTGAAAATTCGCGCGCCACGTCCGTTCGCACCACAGGTTCGAAACCGGGCGCGAATACATCGGTCGTCAATTCTTCGATGCCCGAGGCAGGGCTGTTCTTGGCAAAGGCGACTGCATCGACAACTTCGTCGCGAGCCTCTTCATCAATCGCATCGAGCTGTTCCTGGCTGGCTGCACCACGTTCCATCAGTCGCTCACGATAGACCAGAATCGGTGGACGCTCTCGCCCCGCCGCGAGCCGGTCAGCATCCATATGGGCTTCTTCTGATCCAAAGGAGTGGCCCTGGAGGCGCGGGGCGATGCATTCTAGCAGAGTAGGGCCCTTTCCGCCGCGGGCGCGGGCAACAGCTTCGCCAGCTGCGGCATAGAGTGCATCGGGATCCGTCCCGTCCACGGCCTGCCCCGCCATGCCGTAACCTTCTGCTCGGCCGGCAATCGACCGGGCTTTGGTCGAGTCTTCGAAGGACGTGTACTCCGCATAAAGATTGTTCTGGCAGACGAATATCACCGGTAGCTGCCAGAGGGCCGCAAGGTTCAGTGCCTCGTGGACCGCGCCGATATTGGCAGCGCCGTCACCAAAACTGCAAGTTACCACGCGGTTGCTGCCCGCAAATTGCTTGGCCAGCGCAATGCCGTTGGCGATCGGCGCACCGGCACCGACAATCCCGGTTGTTACCATCAATCCCGACGCAGGGTCGGAGAGATGCATCGGGCCACCTTTGCCCCCACAAGTGCCGTCCGCCCGGCCGAACATCTCCGCGATGATTTTCCGGATGGGCGTGCCCTTGGCGACGATATCGTGAACACAGCGATAGGTGATTACTGCGCGGTCATCGGGCTTTAGCAGCGGTGCGATTGCGGCGGGAATCGCTTCCTGGCCGCCGCACGGATAATATTGAAACTGAAGTTCGCCGGATGCCAATTCCCGCTGGATCGCGCGATCTGTTTCCGCAATTCTTGTCATGGTACGGTAAATACCAATCGCCGTATCAGTAGCGATTTCAGGTTCATTGATTACATTGTTCACAACAGGGCCTCGCGAAAATTGTCTGGAGCAGCGGGAATGCTGGTCGGTTGCGGCGCTCAGAGCTGCGCGACTATCTCAACTTCAAGCAGAAGATCCGGATGCGCCAATCGCCGAACTCCGATCCAGGTTGCAGCAGGAAACTTTTCTTCGGGAAAGAAGCTGCGGCGAATCTCGGTATTCTGCAGCGCAAGATCGAGGTCGGTCGCAAAGACTGTCTCCTTGATGATTGCATCCATGCTCCGGTTGAAACGCGCGAGTAACTCACCAAGTGCGCCGTAGATCTGCCGCATCTGGCCGGCCATGTCGCCAACGTGGAGGGGTGTCATGTTCTCGTCCCAGCTCACCGCCCCGGAAACCCAAAGGGTCTCGCCAACTTTAACTGCCTGGACAAAGCCCATTTGCTTCTCTGCTTCTTCAGATATGTGAAAACGTTCCAGTTCCATGTCGGACTCCTAATTGAAGTATTTAGCTTATCGTTCTATTATTGGAATATCAATACTACAAATACATTTATCAATTTTGGGGCTTCCGTTTGTACGTGTTGCTCTGTTATGAGAACGAGCGATAGGAGATGACAGTGACTGGGCTTCGTGAGCGTTCCAAACTGAAGCGCCGTCAGACGATATTGTCGGCGGCAGAAACACTAATTCGGACAAACGGATATAGTCAGACCACGATTGATGAGATCGCGAGTGCGGCCGATGTGAGTGTTGGAACACTCTATTCCTACTTCGGTTCAAAAGGTGGTGTGCTTAGTGCGCTAATGTTGCCGATCGTCGACAGTATGGAAGAAAAGGCGGCGCGGATCATCGCCAACCCGCCGAAGAAGGGCGTTGACGCTACGGCTGCCATGTTTGAGGCATACCGATTTAATGATGACTGGAAATCGCTCAATATTCTGGCCGCATTTGATTCCAATACCGCTGACCGCAGTGACACGGCTCTAGATGAAATTAGGGTAGCGTTTGAAACGGTGAAGAAGCGTCAACTGCGAGAACTCCTGGAAAAGCTTGCGCAGCACAAAAAATTTCCTGCTGCGCTAGACTTCGATGATGTCGTTGCCGTGCTCTTCATGATTCTGATGTCGCACTTTGAAGATTATTTGTCTGCGAAAGGCGAAATGACTTACGAAGAAATGACCGTAAATATGCATCGCAGATTGCGTGTGATGTTCGAATGCTGGGAAACATGAATTCGCTGACGGATCTTTTCCGGTCGGATCACACAACCGGGCCGCCCAAAAAATATAATAATTGACACTATCATATAAAAATATAATCTCACACCAGAAATTGTGATTCGTTGGAAGGTTTTCGACGAGCAATAGAGGGGTGACGATAATGAGTTACGGGTCCGCAACAAAGAAAGCTCTGTTATGTGGAGGTATGGTCATGCCGTTACTGTTTATTGGCATACCACTCCATGCCCAGGTGCAAGAAAATGCTGCGCAAGCCGATAGTGGCTTTGGTACGATCGTGGTCTCTGCCCGAAGGCGAGAAGAAACGCTTCAGGAAACACCGATATCGCTCACGACATTCGATGCAGAGGCGTTGACTGATCGAGGTATTTCTAACCTATCCGGCATAGGTGATTTTACGCCGAACCTGATTTTTGACCAAGGCAGTGGGAACACAGGCGGTAGTACATCGTCCCAGATTTACATTCGCGGGATTGGTCAGGCTGATTTCTTGTTCACGACCGAGCCTGGCGTCGGCATATATGTTGATGGTGTGTATCTGCCACGTTCGATCGGCTCAATCATGGATCTGATCGATCTCGAACGGGTTGAGATTCTTCGCGGCCCGCAAGGCACGTTGTTCGGAAAGAATAGCGTTGGCGGCGCCATCAATATCGTTACCCGGCGCCCGCAAACGGAATTTGGTGGACGAGTTTCTGCAACATATGGGTCTTTTGATCGCGTAGACGTTGGCGGCTCGGTGAACTTACCAATTGTGACGGATACTCTACTCGCCAGCGTCGCCTTTTCGTCCCAGGATCGGGATGGTTACGTCCGGCGCGTAAATGACGGTACGAGGCTGGGCAGCATCAATTCAACCGGATTACGTGGACAATTGCTTTGGGAACCCACTCCCAATTTTGAAGTACTATTTTCTGCTGACTATACCCGCAAGCGGGAAGAAAGCATCGCCAATACGCTGATCGGCATTGATCAATCCGGCAGTCTCATTGGGCTCTATAACGCACTCGTCGCGCCGACGCTTGGCACGGTTTATGATGACCGTTTCATCTCCGCAGATCCCTTCGTCAGTTTCGGTACCGGCTTCAACCAAAGCGATCTGGACCTGTGGGGCATGTCTTCAACGGCCACACTTGAGCTCGGTGCCGTCACTATCAAGTCGATAACCGCCTATCGAGAGCAGGATGCAATATTCGGCGCGGATTCTGATCATTCTCCTTTACGCTTTTTCGAGCAATCAGTCCTCGATCAGCAAGAGCAATTCTCCCAGGAGTTTCAGATCTCGGGAACGGCCATCGACGATCGGCTAGATTGGATCGTCGGCGCAATGTATTTCCATGAATCCGGACTTGACGAATATCGCGTCGTCTTTGCGCCGGGCCTTTTTGAGGCTCTGGAGGCGTTTCCTCCCGGGATTATTCAGGGCCTCGGCGGCGCGGGAAACCCTATCCACCCGGCGCTCGATTTCGATGGATTGATTAGCTCGCGAATAAATAATGACAGCTATTCGGCCTATGGCCATTTCAGTTTCGACATAACTGACCAGCTTAGTATCTCGGGTGGTCTGCGCTACACGTCGGATGAGAAAGATTTTGATTCTCGCTTTGATCGCCTTTCTGCGGGCGTGACCACGCATGACGTGGAAACTGGAGATAGCTGGAATGCGTGGACGCCTCGCATTGGCGTCGAATATGATTGGTCAGACGATCTGATGACCTATGCATCCGCGTCACGTGGGTTCAAATCGGGTGGATTCAACGGTCGACCGACCAACCAGTTTGTCGCTGAAACACCATTCGCACCGGAATTCGTCTGGACTTATGAACTCGGTTTCCATTCAATGTTCGCGGATCGCAGGGTGATACTGAATGGCGCTGCATTCTATAGCGACTACTCGAACCTACAGCTATTGAGTATTACGTCCGACGCACAGGGCGGGATCGTGGCCTTGATAGAAAATGCCGGTAAGGCGCGGATTATGGGTTTCGAACTCGAGTTAACAGCAATGCCGGTGCCCGGCCTGCGGTTCGATGCAGCCCTAGGTTACATTGATGCCGAATACACGGAACTCGATCCGGGTGTTAACACGATCACGCTTGATGACGATCTGGTAAAAACGCCGGAGTGGAGTCTCTCGTTCGGTGCTGAATATACCGCCGACCTCTCGGACGACTGGCAACTGACAGTGCGTGGTGACTATGCCTACCGGTCGACAGTGCAGCATGTGCCGGACAATAATCCACTTCTTGAACAGTCCGGCTATGGCACCGTCAATGCACGTATTGCCTTCGGGCCGACGGACGAAAGCTGGGAGCTCGCGGTTTTTGGCACCAACATCACCGATGAGCTCTATATCACCAATGGATTAAGTCAGGCTGATACGCTGGGTACGATTGATGTAAGCTATGCCCGCTCCCGCGAATGGGGCGTCAGTGTAAGCGCGAGGTTCTAGCCATCGGGATGCAAACACCTGTTTTCCTACATGCGACCCACTTCATTGATGCGCCAGTGGATCGCGTATGGGCGATTCTGGGCGACTTCGCGCATTCCGAGCTCGGCAAAGGTTTTGTCAGCAAGCTTGTTGGTGATGGCAACGACATCGGCGCGGTCCGAACCTTGCATATTGCGGAGGAGTTTGGTGGCGGAACCATCGTCGAGCGGCAGACTGCACGCGATGAGAGCGGCTGTTATTATGCCTATGAAATATTGGACTATGGGTCGCTGCCTTTTGATGATTATTATGGATCGGCGCACGCGATACCGACAGGACCTCGCTCGACAGCGGTGATCTGGACGAACCGTTACACCGCACCGACCGAGCAAGCTGAGGAATTCAGACAACGCTCACTCGCCATTCTCAATGTTATCGAAGGCAATATGCGGCAACTCACGCAAGAATATCTGGCAAACGACCCGCCATCAAAAATCTGAAAGGACTGCCTGTGACGCAAGCAACATCAGCCTCGGCTGTACGCAGCAAGATCGATCTGCCCAGCGGCAATCCGGACACGCGTTTAGGCACTTTGATGCCGGCCGAAGGCGAGAACGGTGTTTTTGCGGAATCCTGGTACCCGGTTTGCCTGTCGTCCGAGCTCAAGTCGGGAGAGGTGAGGGGAGAGACGTTTCTGGACGGCAAGATCATCATCTTTCGTGGAGATGACGGTGTTGCCCGCGCGATGAGCGCGTTCTGCCCGCATGTTGGTGCTGATCTCAGTGTCGGCTCTGTTGCTGGCAACAACATTCAATGCGCTTTTCACAAATGGGAATATGACGGGTCTGGTACTTGTGTGAAAACGGGGATTGGTGATCCTGCGCCAAAAAAGGCGCGGTTGTTCAAATTCCCGACGCAAGAATGTTACGGTATCGTCTGGGTTTTCAACGGCGAAAAACCACATTGGGACATACCGGAATTCGAGGTGCCCGACGAAAATATTGTATTCCGATCTTACCGTTTTCCCGACTATTTCAACTGTGATCCTTGGGTGTTTGCAGCCAATACTCCCGACATGCAGCACCTTAAAGTCGTCCACGGGACAGAATTTGCTATCGACGACCCTCACGCCAATGTTGACTGGGATGACTGGGGTTTTCGCTACAAGATAATTGCCGCTCATCAACAGGGGGTGCCGATCGAATGGACGCTTGGCATTCGAGGAACAACCCTGTTCTGGCAGGAGGGCCCATATGGCGAATTCTGGATTGGCGGTATGGTGGGTTTCGGAATTCCGGCTGTCGGTAAGCATGAAGTTTTTGCCACTCTCGCATTGGAAATAACCGACGATAACGGGCTCCTACAAGAGCGGTTCGACACAGCAGAAGCACTGATGAACCGGACCGTCGGTGAGGACACCGACATATTGAACACCATTCATTATCGGCCGGGAACCTTAACCAAGGGCGATACGACGTTGAGCCGCTACCTAAAATTTCTGCGCGCCTATCCGCGTAGCCACGCTTCTGGTCCGTTCATAAAATAGAATTGGAGACTCCAATGGTTCAGACAACCATCGCGAAACGCATCGAGGCACCCGCAAGCGAAGTTTGGGCGCTGGTCAATTGGAAAGGCTGTGAGGCTTTGATGCCGATCCCTGGCCAAATGGAAAATGTACGGTTTGAGGGAGACGGTGTTGGAGCCCGTCGGATTTTCGAAGTGAACAAAGAACGGCTGGGCGGCGGTTTCATTGCCGAGGAACTTGTTTCGATCAATCCGGAAAAGATGTTTTATGAGTACTGCATGCCAGACAACGGTCCGCTGCCATGGACCGACTATAAGGGTGAGATCAGAGTTACTCCCTGTGGACCGGACGCTTGCGCCATAAAGTTCACCGTCGACATAACGCCGGTCGATGTTTCGGATGAAGAATGCCGCAACATCTTCATTACCCACTGCCTCATGGATGTCGCGCGGATCAGCGAACATCTGGCCGATAAGGCGGACTGAAACTTGACACAAACGTCACCGTTGCAGGCGTGAGCGTTCGTCCTACAGACCCAGTGCATTCCACATCCCTGTGGATGGCGACCGCATCCGTAAATTTCACCGGCGAGCGGCTCGATCGTGATGTTGAAGCGGATGTCGCAATCATTGGTGGCGGATATACGGGCTTGTCCACTGCCTATCATTTGGCAAAGGCCGGAAAATCGGTTGTTCTCCTCGAGAAGGAAACCATCGCATCGGGTGCCTCCGGACGAAATGCGGCGGGTTGGATGCCGGGCTGGCCCGGCCCCAGCCCCCACGACGTGAGGCAGGCGTTTGGCCCGGAAAAGGGAGATCAGCTCAATCAGATGATTGTAGATGCCTCCAACGAATTTCCGCATTTTGTGAGAACGAATAGGTTGGATCCAGAATTTTCAGAATCCGGCGTGGCGATGTGCGCACCGACGATTGCATTGGGTGACAAGCTTCGAGCAATCGCCGATCAATGGCGGGAACTTTCGGTCGAGATTGATGATGTCCCGACCGAAACGGTATCGGAGTTGACGGGCTGTTCCGCTTTTTCCGCTGCAGCGATCTACCGTAAGGCGGGCACTCTTAACCCCGTCAACTATAGCCGCGGACTTGCCAAGCTAACCGTTGAGGCCGGCGTGAAAATCTTCGAGCATTCCGAGGTGACGGATGTCGTTCAGGAAAATGATGATTGGGTCGTCAGGTCGGAATACGGTTCCGTAAGGGCGAATTACGTTATCGCGGCCACCGGTGCCTATAGCGCCGAACGCCCTTTGGCCAAGCTTGGCACTGGCCAATACAAAATACCGGCAATGGTGTTCGCTTCCAAACCCGCGCCAGAGATAGTCGCGCGTTTGATGCCGCAACAACTGCCGATCGCCAGCAACCATCCGATCAAACTGTTCTGGATCATGTCTGACGGAGCTGGCCGGCTCGTTGGATCGATGCTCTATCCTTCGAACAATAAACAGTCGTTCCGTAAACTCGCACTGCGATTTGAAGCGCATCTCAAGGCCTATTATCCGGACATGCCATCGCCCGAATGGGATCGGGCCTGGAGCGGCTATCTGGATATCATACCCGGGCGCGTGGTTCAGATTCTGGAGTTGGCACCCAGGCTGCTTGCACCGATTGGCTATTCGGGAAGCGGATCAATTGCGGCGTTCGGTGTCGGGAAGGAGCTCGCCAAAGCGATAGCGTGTGAAGACCTCAAGAACTGCCCAGTGCCGATAAGGCGTCCATCGCGCGTATGGGGCACACGGTTCGTACCCTGGCTCACGAGGGCATTGTCACGTTAACTTGGTCCAGACGCTAAGGCGCGTGTTGATCGATGAGATCAAGTTTCCGCAGAAGCGGCATTCCATTCATTGAACGCACCTGCCCGATATCGTTTGAAGGTTGTTCGGTCGAGCAGATGACGCTGGAAGTAGAAATTGTTGAATGTCGCGGAGTGAAGATTAAGGAAACGCTGTGCAGAACCTGGCGACTTGAACCGCTGCACCTTTCGTTCTCTCCGTCGAACCGGTTGATGCGAATTCTCTGCTCGATTGTTGGCTCGTTTATCAGTGACATGCTCGATGTCCAAGCCAAGCTTCCTGAATGCAGCGCGACAGGAACCCAGCTTGTCTGTAATCAGGCGCGTTGGCGTAAACTGCTTCTTCAGAAGCTTACGCATGAGCTTTTCTGCGGCTTTAGCGTTGCGGCGTGATTGAACCAGGAAGTCCAGAACTTCACCCTCGTTGTCTACCGCGCGCCAGAGCCAGTATCGTTTTCCTCGAATGACGATCACCATCTCGTCAAGGTGCCAGTGGTCGCTCGGAACTGGTCGGCGGGCTCTCAGATTACGCGCAATCGTTGGGCCGAACTTCAAACACCAGCGCCGAACTGTCTCGTATGATATGTCCAATCCTCGTTCCGCCAGAAGATCTTCAACATCCCGGAAGCTCAGAGTGAACTTGGCGTAAAGCCAAACCGCGTAGCGAATGACGTCCGGCGGAAACCGGTGCCGATCGAATGAGATTGGTTCCATCAAACGGCAATATCCCACCGATCGCCGTTCAGCCACGAGTTAACGTGACAATGCCGCCGTGTGAACGGAGCCTTCCTGTTGGTTCACCGGAAGGCTCGGTCGTCTTCAGCTCCGAAAGTTGCCGGCGACGGCGATTTGTCCAATCGGTTTGCGATCGCTTGGGACTTTTTTGTCGCGCAAACCTTCTGGCGGGCGGTCCGCGTCAGCTTTGCGACCAATTGCGAATGCTGCTTCAAGGCGATAATCGGCGGGAATGTCCAGCTCAGCAATCGCCTTGCCGAACTCCAGGCCGGTCATGGCATGGGCATGATAGCCCAGCGCGGTTGCCTGCAAAGCGGCCTGAACCCAGGCAGCGCCCGCATCAAAGCTGTGGCTATGCGATACCGGTGCTTTGTCGCCGTGGCGCATAAGCGTGTCAGACACGATAAACATTAGAGCGCCTGCATCTTTGACCCAGCTTTGATTGAAGGGGATTAGCAGCGACAGGAAGCGGTCCCAGTTCTCGTCTTCGCGCAGGGCGTAGAGGAAGGTCCATGGCTGGTAGTTGAAAGCGGACGGGGCGAGGCCGGCAGCCTCCAGAATTAGGTCAAGATCGCTCTGTGGCAATGCGCTGCCATCGAAGGATCGTGGAGACCAGCGGCTGGCGAGGATGGGAAGGATCTGCGGGCTTGCGGTGCGCTGTGTCATAATATCTGTTCCTTTGAGGAGATTGGAGAAGGGGTATGGGGCCGAGCGGGTTTTTGCCGCCGGCCCCTTGATCATCAGCTATGCGAGGCGTTGCGGTTCTTGCCGAAAGCAACGATCTGCAGCAGGCCGCCAGCCATCGCGATATTCTTGAAGAAGTGGATGAACTGGTTTTGGTCCGCGAGATCGGCATGGAACATCAGCGCTGTCACAATGCTAAAGCCCGCGAGCGCGGCTGCGACAGTCTTCACGCGATAACCGGCAACCAGCGTGATGCCGCCAATAACCTCCACCCCGATGGCAGCGGCAAGCGCCAGTGCGGGGAATGGAAATCCGGTCGATCCAATATATCCCAACGTACCGGCGGGATCGGCGATTTTCGAGATTCCGCTCAGGACAAAAATCGCGGCGATCAAAATGCGGCCCACAACAGGCAGCCAGTTTTGGGCAGAGGGTGCTGCCGATGCATTTTCGGCGACATTAAGGGCGGAATTTTGTGCAATGCTATTCATGATATATTCCTTTGGCTTCTTGGGTTTAGGTGACATCGACGAGCACGAGCTCGCTGTCTTCGAGTGCAGTGGTGGTAATGTTTTCGAGGCCGGAAATTGCAGCGCCGTCGCGGGCCATCACCTCGATATCCCCCTCGGCATCGGTCAGCCTGACCCGGCCGATTGCTGGGACCAGATAGGCGTGGCGCTCGGCGCCAAGGTGATAGGTCGCGGTTTCACCTGCCTGTAATGTTGCGCCTAGAACGCGGGCATTGGCGCGGATGGGCAGGGCATCGCCGTCACCGGCTATTCCAGAAGCAAGCGCTACGAAATGTCCTGAGCGGTCATGCTGGGGAAAGCTGCGGGTCCCCCAACTGGGTGCTTCGCCATGGGTTTCAGGGATGATCCAGATCTGGAAAATCTGTGAGGTGTCTTGCTCCAGATTATATTCGGAATGACGAATGCCGGTTCCAGCGCTCATCACCTGAACATCGCCAGCAACAGTACGGTCGACATTGCCTTGGTTGTCACGGTGCGTGATCGCTCCGCTGCGGACATAGGTGATGATTTCCATGTCGTTGTGCGGATGCAGGGGAAAGCCGGTTTGCGGCGCGACGGTGTCATCATTCCACACACGCAGTTTGCCCCAGCCCATGCGGGTGTGGTCCTGATAGTCGGCGAAGGAAAAATGGTGGTGCGCATCGAGCCAGCCGTGGTTGGCTGAACCGATTTGGGCAAAGGGGCGAAGTTCAATCATTGTCTGTCTCCATCAGCCGGTTCCATTGCTGGGTTCCGGCCCTGTTCGGGTTGATGGAGAGCATTTAGCGCTCGACAAAAATCTATATAATTGAGAAAAAACTGCTCATATTGTTCTAAAAGGTAGAATATGAATATTGGCCAACCCAGCCTCGATCAGCTCCGCATTTTCCTCTGTGTGGTGGATGAGGGCAGCTTTAACCGCGCGGCGAAGAAGCTTGGCCGGGCCATTTCGGTCATCAGCTATGGCATTGGCAATCTCGAGGCCCAGCTGGGGGTTTCGCTGTTCAAGCGCGGCGGGGCGAAGCGTCCGGTGCTCACTGCGGCTGGCGCGGCGTTGCTGGCAGAGGCGCGCGCAGCGGTCGATGGTCTGGTCGCCAAAGTGCGCGGCATGCAGCAGGGGCTTGAGACAGAGCTGGCATTGGCGGTGGAGGTCATGTTCCCGACCGACTTGCTCGCCGGTGTTTTGCGCGAATTCCAGACCATGTTCCCCACCGTCACACTCAGACTATATGTCGAAGCTCTGGGCGCGATTGCCGCTTTATTGGTCGACAAGCAAGCTGATCTGGGCATTGGCGGTCCGGTCATATCTGATCGGGAAGATCTGGTCCGCAAGTCCATTGGCCATGTGCAGCTACTACCGGTCGCGGCGCCCTCGCACCACTTGGCGCGGCTTGAGACAATCGCGCCGGGGGAAAGCCGCAAGCATTTGCAATTGGTGCTTACCGACCGCTCGCCGCTCCCTCAGGCCGCGAGTTTTCGGTGATCAGTCCGCGCACATGGCGGCTGGCCGATCTGGGGGCAAAGCACGCCCTGCTGCGCGAAGGGATCGGCTGGGGGAATATGCCTCGCCATATGATCGAGGATGATCTGGCAAGTGGCCGGTTGGTCTCGCTTACACTGCCCGAAGATACCGGGCAGGATCTGCCGCTCAGCGCCCTGTGGCGCAAGGATGACCTGCCGGGACCAGCCGCACGGTGGCTGCTTGGCGCTTTGGAAGAGGCGATGAGGGCATTGTCACGTTAACTTGGTCGAGACGCTTAGGTGTATGGTGGTCGATGAGATCAGGTTTCCGCGGATGCAGCATTCCATTCTGCAAGGGCACTCTTGCGATATCGTTTGAACGTTGTTCGTTCGAGCATATGGCGTTGGAAGTAGAAGCTGTTGTAGGTGGCCGATTGAAGGTTGAGGAAGCGTTGGGCGGATCCCGGCGATTTGAAGCGCTGCATCTTTCGCTCTCTTCGCCGCACGGGTTGGTGCGAATTTTCAGCTTGGTTGTTGGCGCGTTTGTTTGTGACATGCTCCGAACGCAGGACAAGTTTCCTAAATGCAGCGTTGTAAGATCGAAGTTTGTCAGTCGTGATCCGAGTTGGGGCATCATGTTTCTTCAGAAGCTTGCGCATCAGCTTTTCCGCGGCCTTGGTGTTTCGGCGCGATTGAACCAAGAAATCCAAAACTTCGCCTTCATCGTCTACAGCTCGCCAAAGCCAATAACGTTTTCCTCGAATGACGATGACCATTTCGTCCAGGTGCCAATGATCGCTTGGCGTTGGCCGCGTGGATCTCAGGTTTCGCGCAATCGCTGAACCAAACTTCAGACACCAGCGTCGCACTGTTTCATGGGACACGTCCAATCCGCGCTCTGCCAGAAGATCTTCGACATCTCTGAAACTCAACGTGAACTTGGCATAGAGCCAAACGGCATGGCGAATGATGTCAGGAGGAAAACGATGGTGATCGAATGAGATTGGTTCCATCAAACAGTAATATCCCACCGATCGCCGTTCAGCTATGAGTTAACGTGACAATGCCGGTTAACGTGACAATGCCAAGGCGCTTGCTACACCGCAAGCTCGCCGCCTAACATAAACCAAACAGATGAGACCAACGCTCAGTTAAATCTCACTGCCCAAAGTGCCAAATGTTCTGACGACGGACAGTTCTTGAGGAGGGTGATTATGAGGAAATAACTGGAGTTGCAATCCTGACCCACGATTCTACCCAGTGTTTTGTTGCGAATTGTCGCGAATGGTGACGAACAGTTGAGCGATGCTTGAGGGTCTGTGAGCAGCGGAATTACTTAGGTTTTGCGCATGATTGCGAATAATCTTGAACGCGAACGAACAATGCCTGTAATGATGAACACGGGGCATCCAGTTTTTCCGTAATTTGGTTTCATGTTACGATGCGTGCGGTCGTCTTGCGCGTAACTTTCCTTATGCGGCTGGCGAAATGACCGGTACCAACGGTGTGAAACGGCAGGGAGCGGGCATGGCAGACGAAGCAGAAATGGACATTGGGCAGGGTGAGGCAAAAAGTGTCGTCAGCACCGAACCCCAACCCGGTGAACTTGTAAAACGCCACCGTATCTCCACGCGCCTCTGGCATTGGACCAACGCCATCGCGATCATCGTGTTGCTGATGAGCGGGCTTTCGATCTTCAACGCGCATCCCCGGCTTTACTGGGGCAGCTATGGCGCCAATCCCGATACACCCTGGCTCGAAATCGGCGGTGAGGGGACGCGCGGCTATCTACAAATCGGCGAAACCCAGATCACCACGACCGGCGTGCTGGGCCGCTGGCGTGAGCCGGATGGTGACACCTCAACCCGCGCTTTCCCGAGCTGGGCAACGATCCCGGGCTATTACAGTCTGGCGATGGGCCGGCTCTGGCATTTCTTCTTTGCATGGATTTTCGTGCTGTCTGGTCTTGCTTATTGGGCGTGGAGCTTTGGCAATCGGCATGTGCAGCGTGATCTGACGCCCAAGCGTAAGGAATTGTCGCTTAAGCATATCTGGCACGATATCAGCCAGCATGCGCGGCTGCGCTTCCCGACCGGCGCGGCGGCGCTCAATTACAATATCCTGCAAAAGCTCAGCTATTTGATCGTGCTGTTCGTGTTGCTGCCGCTGATCGTGCTGACCGGGCTCACCATGTCGCCGACGATGGATGCAGCATGGCCCTGGCTGCTGGATCTGTTCGGCGGACGGCAATCGGCGCGGTCTATACACTTCATCGTCGCGTTTCTGATCGGTGTGTTCATTGTCGTGCATCTGGTGATGGTTGTGCTGGCGGGGCCATTCAACGAAATCCGATCGATGATCACGGGCAAGTTTCGCCTGCCGAAAGAGCGCGAGCCAAAATTGGCACCGCCCGAAACGCCAGCCGAGGAGACAGCCTGATGGCCATCATCACAACCCGCCGCAAATTGATCGCCGGGCTTGGTAGCAGTGTGCTTCTTGCGGGCTGCGACAGCTGGAGCCGGAGTGACCGGGTCAAGAATATCCTGTCGTCCGCCGAGGGGCTGACGATGCGGGCGCAAAGGCTGGTCACGGATCGCAACGCCCTGGCACGTGAGTTTACGATGGACGATCTTTCGCCCAGCTTCCGAGCCAATGGCAGTCGCACGGCGGACACGGCGGCCGGGGTTGATTATCAGGCATTGCTCGCGAACAATTTTGCCGATTATCGTTTGGAGGTCGATGGGCTGGTATCGCGCCCGCTTTCGCTTTCGCTTGCGGACTTGCGCGCCATGCCGAGCCGTACCCAGATTACCCGGCATGATTGCGTGGAAGGGTGGAGTGCAATTGGCCAATGGACGGGCACACCGCTTTCCCGCGTGCTCGATCTGGCGGGCCTGCGAGACAGCGCCAACTATATCGTCTTCCATTGCGCGGACACATATGGATCGCAGGACCGACCCTATTATGAGAGCATCGATCTGGTCGACGCCTTCCACCCGCAAACGATCCTTGCCTATGATATGAATGGCGGCGCAGTCCCCGAACGCCACGGCGCTCCAATCCGCGCCCGGATCGAACGACAGCTAGGCTATAAGCACGCGAAATTCGTGATGCGGCTGGAGGCGGTGGATAGCCTGGACGAGATTTACGGCGGTAAGGGCGGCTATTGGGAAGATAATGGCGATTACGCCTGGTATGCTGGGGTTTAGCCCTTCTAGTTCCGAATATCTTCATCGCCGCGATATTTGAGTTCGAGATATTTGCCTTGCGTCGCCAGCGCATCGAGTTCGCCGCTTGCCAACTGCCGAGTCATCCGGCCGATTTCATCTTCGACAATTTCAAGCCCGTCGATCAGCTGTTTTTGCGGGGTGTGGCCGCCATGGCTGGGATCGCTGCGGAGATGATCGGGGACGCGCTTATAGCCTTCGACCAGCTCGGGCAGTTCGACGCCGACGAGGCGGCGCACTTCAACCGCTGCCGGTTCGCGGGGATCGAGATTGGCGAGCTGCGGGCGCAGTTCCTCCAGCCGGATCGCGATCTTGTCGAGCGTACGATTGGCGGGAGCGGGTAGGGCGAGCCGTTGTTTGGCGAGCCAGTTTTCCGTGTTGGCGGGAAGCGCGGGGAGCTCGCTCTCCATCAGCTTTTCCTGCGTCACCGTGTCGCCCTGCGGCGCGATCAGAAAACCGAAGCCGACAAGCGCGGTGATGAGCAATGTCAGCATTACCCATGAAAAGCCGATGCTGCTGATAATGCCGCCAACGACCGTCATGCCGATCACAATGGCAATGGCCGCGATAACCGCGCGGCGCAGGCGGCGCACCAACGCCTCATTGCGGCGCTGGCGCTGGCGCCGAGCTAGCTCGCGCGCTTGGGGCGAAACCCGGCGGAGGAGTTCGTCAGCCTGGGCGAGGATGCGGTCGCTGGTGGTCACGCTTTCCCCTAACCCTCAATCGCCTGGAAGGGGGCCGCTTGGCTCTTCGCCGCGCCTTCGGCCCGGGCGATATAGCCTTTCGACTTTTCGACCTCATCGGTGAGGACATTCACCGTCTGCTTCATCGAACCCAGAGCTTCGAGCTTGAAACGATCAATCTCGTCCATTGTGTCATAGATATTCTGGAATGCGCGTTGCAGCGTTTCGAGCGGGATGGTGGAGGCAGCCGCTTGTTCATGGATCGTGGCAGTCTGCGTGCGCAGAAGCTCGCCGGTTGAATCGATCATATTGGCGGTTGTCTCATTAAGCGCAGTGATCTGCCCGAGCACCAGCCGCTGGTTCGTCATCGCCTGGGCAACGGTAACCGCCGTGCGCAGTGCGCCCACGGTTGTTGTCGAGGCGCGGTCAACACCCTTGATGAGTTCGACATTGTTCTTCTTCACCAGATCAAGCGCGAGATAGCCCTGTACCGATACGGCCATCTGGGTCAGCAAATCCTGGGTCCGCTGCCGCACATAGAAGAGTGCGGATTCTTTGATCGCCTTGGATTTTTCCGGATCGCTGGATTCCAACTCAACAGATTTGTCTTCCAATGCCGAGTCCAGCGCTTTGGCGACGTAGATCATCTCTTCGAGCCGGCCCATCGCGTCCCATAATTTTTGCCGCTCAACGGCAATGGCGGCATTGTCCTTGATCAGCTCATCCTTGCCTGAGGCAAGGCGCTTGAGGATTGCCGCGATATGGTTTTGCGCACTTTTATACGAATCGAAATAGACGCGCAGCTTGTTGCCCCACGGGATGATGCCGAAAAGCTTGCGCTTCGATGTCATGTCACCGCGCTTGCCGGGATCAAGATCTTCTACCGTACGGCGAAGCTCGGAAAGGTCAGTGCCTATCTCGGAGTTTTCATCCATCGAGCGCACGGGCCGGTCGAGAAAGCGGTTCGATTGTCCCGCAGCATCGGCAATTTCCTTGCGACCCATGCTCGTAATCTGATCGACTTTTTCGCCAAATTCCGGGCTGTTCGCATCAAGGCCGACCAGTTCGTCGACAAAGCCGGAGACCTTTTCATCATGCTTGGCCTGTTTTGTTGCATCGACCGGAACGAGACCGATGGCCTTTTCCGCCGTAACTGCTGGTATGGGGCCGGGCGCATCAAGCGTCAGGCTGGTCGCGCTTTTGGTCGCGGTTGTCGTTTCAGTCGGCGGTGTCGTGGCCATATTTGATTCCTTATTCTCGGGCTTCACCCTAGATGCCGCCCGAACGCGGGTTTTTCAAGGTGCGTGTTATACACATAATACACCTAGAGCAATATACTCTCTATGCACTGATACTTCTTGGCTTTCACGTCCATTCGGCGGCATGAAGCGATATGGACCTTGATAACATACTTACGCGCGTGGCCGAAAAGGTCGAACCGCATCGCGGAGCCGGCAAGGTGGCGGACTATATTCCGGCGCTTGCCTCGGTCGACCCAAACAAGTTTGGCCTTGCGATCGCAGGGAGAGACGGCGCCTGTCACAGGATCGGAGATGCTGATGAGGCATTTTCGATTCAGAGTATCTCCAAAGTCTTCACCCTGTCCCTGGCATTGCAGAAATTGGGTGACGATCTTTGGAAACGGGTTGGGCGCGAACCCTCGGGATCTGCGTTTAACTCGATCGTTCAGCTCGAACAGGAAAAGGGCATCCCGCGCAATCCCCTGATCAATGCGGGGGCCATCGTCGTGACGGACCATCTGGTTGAGAATGGCGACGCCGATGCGGCGATCAATACGCTGCTCGGCGTTCTGCGGGATCATGCCGAGGATACGAGCATCGATATCGATTATGAGGTGGCCAGATCGGAAAGCGAAACCGGCGCGCGCAATCGCAGTCTTGCTCATTTCATGGCTAGTTTTGGCAATCTGGACAATGATGTGGAGGCCGTGCTTTCGGCCTATTTCCGGCATTGTGCGCTGTCTCTCTCCTGCAGCCAACTTGCCCGCGCGGCGCTGTTTCTGGTGTTTGATGGTGAAGACCCGGTTACCGGGGAACGGATCGTTACGCCGCAGCGCTGTCGCCGGATCAACGCCGTGATGATGAGCTGCGGCCATTATGACAATTCGGGCGATTTTGCTTTTCGTATCGGCCTGCCAGGCAAAAGCGGCGTAGGCGGCGGTGTTCTGGCTATCGCGCCGGGCGAAGGCGCGGTGGCTGTCTGGTCACCGGGGCTTAATGGTGCCGGAACTTCCACCGTTGGCGCCATCGCCCTTGAGGCGCTGATGGCCGAAACGGGTTGGTCTGTTTTTGGTTGAACAGTAGGCTGAGTTTTTTGCAATTTCAGCCCGCTCAGCCTGTTCTTGCTTTCGATGATCGAACTTGGCGTCGGGGCAGTGGGCACGGTCGCCCGTATATTGCGACTTTGGCTCGCCTGATGCCTATTCCGGCTCGCGGACCGATCCCATCCGGGCGGCCATGATTGCCGAGACAGTCATCATCGGCACATAATAGACAAGCAATGGCACGATGATGAGCCCGGCTTCTGCGCCTGGAAACAGGATACGTGCCATTGGCGTTCCCGAGATGACGCTTTTCTGCATTGCCGCGAAAAGCAGGGCAGTTCCGTCTCCATAATCGAAGCGGAGAAACCGGATCGCTAGCATGGCGGCGGTTATCACCAGCACCAGCAATATCAGCATTGCGGCGAGCAGCAGCAGAAAACGGCTCAACCCGATCCCATTGAGCAATCCGCCGCCGACTGCTGCTGACAGCGCGACATAGATGGCGAGAAGGATAGTCAGCCGGTCGAGCGTTCGCCCGACGACCGGATGAGCCTCTATCCAAGCGCCAACTAGGGGGCGGCAAAGCTGGCCAACTGCGAAGGGAAGGGCGAGGATCAACACGACCTTGCCGATGCCGGATATGTCGATTGGTGCGCCGGACGTTGAAAGCATCGCTGCAAACATAAGCGGCGTCAGCACTACGCCGAGCATCGATGAGAGCGCCGCAGCGATAACCGATGCGGCTACATTGCCGCGCGCCATAGAGACCATGGCAATGGACGATGCGACTGTCGTCGGCAGGGCGCACAAAAACAGGATGCCGGGGACAAAGGCGGGATCAACGATAGTTGCGGCGAGCGTTGTCAGCGCTAGGCCAAGCAATGGGAAGACGAGAAAAGTGAAGACGATAATGGCGAGGTGCAGCTTCAGCCGGGTGAAACCGCCCAAAACCGCCTGACGGCTGAGCCGCGCGCCATGGACGAAGAAAAGCGTGACGATACAGATGGTCGAAATCGCTCCAAGCATATCCAACGCCGCGCCGCGTGCGGGCAGGAGCGCGGCAACCGCCACCATCGCGAGCAGGATGATAATGAATCGGTCGGGGATAAGGAGTGCGAACAGCCTTTGCATTCTCTGTTCCGTCTCCTTCGGTCATTCCCGTGTAAGCGGGAGTCCCGCCACTAGGCTGCCCTATGCCGAATTGATCCCGTGGAGAGAAGAAAAAAAGCGGGAATTCGGTTTGCGCGGGAATGGCGGTTGCCGTTTAGAAAATTGAGCTGCTTGTTGCGGCGCACCAAAGCCTCTATAGGCCGCGCATAATTTGACGCTCCTTACAATTGAGAGAATCCCTATGGGCCTTCGTAATGTGGCCATCATCGCCCATGTCGATCATGGCAAGACAACGCTGGTCGACCAGCTTTTCCGGCAATCCGGTACTTTTCGCGACAATGAGCGCGTTGAGGAACGGGCGATGGATTCGAACGAGCTCGAGAAAGAGCGCGGGATCACGATCCTTGCCAAATGTACGAGCGTTGAGTGGAACGGCAATCATATCAACATCGTTGATACGCCGGGCCATGCCGATTTCGGTGCTGAGGTTGAGCGTATCCTCTCGATGGTTGATGGCGTAATCCTGCTCGTCGATGCCGCTGAAGGCCCGATGCCGCAAACCAAATTCGTCACCAGCAAGGCGCTGGCGCTCGGCCTCAAGCCTATCGTCGTCGTCAACAAGATTGATCGGCCTGATGGGCGCGCGGCGGAAGTGCTCGACGAATGTTTCGAGCTGTTCCTGGCGCTCGAAGCGAATGACGAACAACTTGATTTCCCGACCCTCTATGCGAGCGGCCGGTCTGGCTATGCTGGCAAGGAAGATACGGTCCGTGATGGCGATCTGACGCCACTGTTCGAAACGATCATGGAGCATGTGCCCGCGCCAACAGCCGATCCCGATGGCCCGTTCAAAATGCTGGCGACCCTGCTCGACCGTGACAATTTCATGGGCCGCGTTTTGACTGGCCGTATCGAAAGTGGCCGTCTGGAAATGAATATGCCGATCAAGGCAATTGATGCCGAAGGCAATGTTGTCGAGAGTGGGCGTGCGACCAAAATTCTTGCTTTCGAAGGGCTTGAGCGCGTTTCTGTCGAATCCGCTCAGGCTGGAGATATCGTTGCCATTGCTGGTTTGACCGACGCCACGGTCTCCAACACGATCTGCGCGCTCGAAGTGGAAACGCCGATTGACGCACGCAAGATTGATCCGCCAACGCTCGCCATGACCTTCGCGGTCAATGACAGCCCGTTTGCAGGCAAAGATGGCGACAAGGTGCAAAGCCGCATCATTCGTGAGCGGCTGGAAAAAGAGTCCGAAGGCAATGTCGCGATCAAGATCAGCGAAAGTGCTGAGAAGGACGCGTTCGAGGTTGCCGGTCGCGGAGAGCTTCAGCTTGGCGTGCTTATCGAAACCATGCGCCGCGAGGGGTTTGAACTTTCCATCTCACGCCCACGCGTCCTTTATCGTGACGGCCCGGACGGCCGTGAAGAGCCGTATGAAACGGTCGTCATTGATGTCGATGACGATTATTCTGGCACGGTTGTTGAGAAGATGGCGCTTCGCAAGGCAGAGATGACCGACATGGCGCCTTCGGGCGGCGGCAAGACGCGGATCACGTTCAGCGCACCTTCGCGCGGCCTGATCGGCTATCATGGCGAATTCCTGTCAGACACACGCGGCACGGGGATCATGAACCGGGTCTACGAGAAATATGGCCCGTATAAAGGCACGATCGAGGGCCGTTCCGTTGGCGTTCTGATCTCGATGGAGCAGGGTCAGGCTATCGCTTACTCGCTCAACACGCTGGAAGATCGCGGCATCATGTTCGTGTCGCCCGGCGACGCGCTTTATGCAGGCATGGTGATCGGCGAGAACGCCAAGCCGCGCGATCTTGAGGTCAATCCGACCAAGACAAAACAGCTCACCAACATTCGCTCATCGGGCAAGGACGATGCTATTCGCCTCACCCCGCCGCGCCGGATGACGCTGGAACAGGCCATCGCCTATATTCAGGATGATGAGCTGGTCGAAGTAACACCCAAAGCCATCCGCATCCGTAAACGCCATCTCGATCCGCATGAGCGGAAAAAGGCAAGTCGCAAGATTGAGGCGTCTTAGGTCAGCATTCCGATAGCGAAAGCGATACCCGCCGCGATAGGTAAGGTCACGACCCAGCTCAGGAGTACGTTGCGCACGACCGATAGGTCGAGCGTGCCGCCTGCCGCACCTGTCCCGATGATCGAGCCGACAGACACATGTGTAGTCGAAACCGGAAGCCCTAGCCGGCTGGCGAACAGCACCAGCGTAGCCGTGATCAGGTTGGCCGAGATGCCTTGCGCCGTATCAAGCTGATTGATCTTGTGGCTCATTGTTTCGGCAACCCGGCGTGACAGCAACCAGCCACCTGCTGCCATTGCGGTGGTTATCGCGATTGCCGATGCCGTCCCGCTGAACAGGTTCGCCGTGATCAGCAGTGCGGCGAGCTTTGGGGTGTCGTTGACACCGCGGGCGAAGCAGATGGTGCTTGCGGAAAACAGATGCAGCCCGTCGACCATCCGGCTGATCGATGTACGGGCTATCGGCTGAGGACCGTCGTTACAGGTATCATCTGATGCAATGACGAGATGCGGCGCATTGCATGCCGCATCTATTCGCGTGACGAGGCTGATATTTCCAACTGGTAGGCGTTGGTCATCAACGAGGCAGATACAGTTTTTTGCAGACGTTTTCGCGCGGGTGCGCTTGATGATCAGATAGGCCGAAAACGCCATGAAGGCTGACAGGAAGGGGCTTGTTAGCAGCGGCAGCAGAAACTTTGACCCAAGATTACCGATATCGAGCGCGCCCGCACTATCCGCGAGGCCGGCACCGATCAGGCCGCCGACAAGCGCATGGGTCGTCGAGATCGGAAAACCAAGCCGCGTTGCCAGCATCACCGTGAACGCCGCACCGCCGCCGACGGCTAACGCGAAGGCCGGAGTGCTGGCTAGCGCGTCCGGAACCAATCCCTTGCCGGAGAATTGCTGAACCAATGTGTCCGCAATCAGGACCGAGGCAACGCCGCCGAGGATCGTCGCGACGGTCGCCAGTATCAGTGCCTGTCGATAGCCCAGCGATGCAGAACCCCATATAGTCGCAAAGCCCTTGAAATTGTCATTGGCGCCGTTGCTAAAGGCTAGGAATAGCGCGGTCGAAGCGAGCAAGATGATAAGCAAAACACGCCTTTCGATACGGTCGATTCAGGGGATCCTGTTTGCAGGACTCTGGCGTCATTCGCTTGAAACCGGCATTTGGTTACGGGTCGGATACGCAGGCACCGCCCGTCAAATTGCCAAGCTTCCAAATTCCATGCATGCTCTCGTCAGGGGTCGCGACAGGGGGGATTTACGATGGAATGGATGTTGATGCCATTGAGGCGCTATGCGGACTTTGAAGGGCGGTCGCGGCGGATGGAATATTGGATGTTCTATCTGTTCACACTCATTCTCGGCATGGT
>Ga0209345_10001887_pt1 | contig 24244 bp, 16 predicted proteins | sample Cruoilmetagenom7_FD_187294 | JGI IMG/M metagenome (GOLD analysis project Ga0209345, IMG submission 187294) | Oil polluted marine microbial communities from Coal Oil Point, Santa Barbara, California, USA - Sample 7 (SPAdes) (version 2) | ecosystem: Environmental > Aquatic > Marine > Oil seeps ...
CGTGCGTTATCCGACGCGCGCGCGTAACTGACCAGGTACGCACGAAGTATCTGCACGTGAAATCTGATCCTGCACGGCGTTAAATCCTTGTGCGCTGGATTAGTGAGCTATGGCGTGGATAACCTGCCCAAACCATTGTCAACATACGGTTAACTCTTTCCATGAAGTAGATTTAAAGGAGCTTCTGCAATCTATTTGACACTATGTTGCACGAGAACCCAATCATGCAGGCCGATACCGAGCGTCGCAAGGACGGGCGGCAGCCGATGCTCACATATTTCCAGCTGTCGCAAGGTCACCGTGTGCAGGCGATGGCGCGAACTATCGATTTATCATGTACGGGGTTCGCAGGAACCAGTGACGTTATGCTGCACGTCTATCAAGAAATTGGAGTTGGCATAAATGGATTGGGAACCGTTTACGGGACCGTAGTTTGGAAAGTCGGGTCCAAATTTGCGGTGCAATTCAAGACACCTATAGACATTGAAATGTTCGATGTTTCCAGCATAGTTCAACCGGATATTGCATTGCCAGATTGGTTTTCTGAGCATTCAGAGAGCCACGGGAATTTCGCAGAATCGGATATAAAGGAACCCAACAATTGGGAGCCTGTGAGGATGGCCACCGAGAGCGTTCATGAGGAAGAGCCGTGTGGCACGTGGGACAAGAGTGAAGTGGAGCAATACACTCCACCGGAGCCTGTGAGGATAGCCACCGAGAGCGTTCATGAGGAAGAGCCGTGTGGCACTTGGGGCAAGAGTGAATTGGAACAATACACTCCACTGGATCCCTTGAGGGTAGCCACCGAGAGCTTTTATGAAGAAAAACCTCGTGATCCTCGGAATAAAACTTCTGCCAGGATTGAAATCCGAAAGTCGGGATTGAAAAAATGTAAAGCTGATATTCTAAATATTTCCCAGGCTGGATTTCAACTCGATTGTCCATTGCATTTGAACGAAGGCGAGCGCCTGCTAGTTGACCTTCCTGGGTTGCGGGCACTTTCCGCGATCACGATATGGCACAACGATCTTCGAACTGGATTTAAGTTCGAGACACCGATTAGCGAATATGTCTACAATGACTTGATACGCAGACTGTCGAACTGAAGTGAGTCTCCCAGAGATAGAAAATCAGTTGCCCCGGAATGATGATTTGTCGAGCAGAGGAAATTCGATGAGCAACGATCCGAAGAATGAAGAAATCGAACGCACAAAACGGACCGCGATGCTCCGCAAAACCGATCTGCATCGAGCCAATGGCCAGCGCAGCGCGGCGCGGCTGCGTAACCTGTCTGAAACTGGTTTGGGCGGTGTCAGCGACATACCTTTGATGTCTGATGAAGCTTTGTCGGTTATCCTCGATGGGATAGGGGCTGTAAAAGGACATGTGGCTTGGGCGGATGGCAAGAATTTCGGCATGGTGTTCGACGATGCCATCGATCCTAAAAATCTTACCAACAATCATCTCGAATTAGTCGCTGCACCCATTGGCCATACGGTGCCGGATCGGTTCAAACCCGTAAAAGACTATAAACGCCCCGGTTTTAACCGCCTCGGCTAGTTCTGTCCGCTTTCCACCCATTGCGGACGTTGGCCTGCTCATTTGTTCCTAGCTGTCAATCGCGATCGCTAGTCTTGATAGTTTAGATTTCGCGATTTTCTTTGCGTAGCCACTTTGGAAGCGGTCGCAGAGCAGCTGCCGCACAGAATGCAACAACAAAGAATAGGCGATAACCAAACAAATCTTGTTGGTTGATGCCCAAAATCAGATTAATCAGAGTTAGGAGAGCTAATACTGCGATGAGCCAAATAATGAACCGGAGCAAATATCTCATTGTTCGCCTATTGAATGTTTTCCGTACTTCTGAACGACAGACGATTTGTTGACAACTGGCGACCGCTACCGACCCATAGCGGACATTGCCGCCTCAACTCAGAGTCGAGCGATTCAAAGATCATCCAACGCGCACTCATTGACCGAAAATCAACAAATACAGGTTTTCGTTCTTCTAGTGATCGTCGGGAATGAGGCCGCTGACAACAAATCGAATTTTATCGCCTGAAACTTCGGTGACGAAAATTGAGAATCGATTGCCCAGCGCTGTTTCGATCGTGTTCGAGTTATGCACCGTAATGTCGAGTTGGTTGTCTTCGAGTTGAAATTCGCCGTCTGCGCTACTTCCTGCGACACCTTCCGCTATCCGACAGATATATCGAATTTTTGCGAGCTTCAGATCGTTTTCAAAGGCGATGCCCGTGCCTCTGATTTCTCTCGTATTATACATCAGAAGTTCACTCCAAGCCCAAAGCGTATACGCGGGCTGCGATTATCGCTGTCGAAGCGATCTGCGTTCAACGGGACGCCGGCTGCGAGATCCAGATTTATATTGTTTGTGAGCCTTACGCGGACGCCGCCGCCGACCGAAGCAAGGCGTCCGCCGCCATTTCCGTTGCCCAGGTTTCGAACGCCAGCACCGTCAACGAAGGAATAGAGCTGAATATTCTCGATGGCGCTGTATATATTCTCGATGTCATATCGTACTTCCAGCACGCCCGCGACGCCATTTTCACCAGACCGCTCGTAATAGTCATATCCTCGACCATAATGGGGGCCGCCGACCCCCATCTCGTCGCCTGCGAGGAGCGCGCGGGTCGCTAGCTGTGCCCGTCCCGTCAGCTGGATGCTGAAATTGCTACCCAGCGGCGTCCAAAGCCGACCGTATAGTGAGAATTTCGTGAATCGCCCGCTGCCGTCGAAGCGTGACGTCAGCGCGTCGCCCTCGCGCGAGGCGTTGAAAATGCCCAGTCCCTGAACAATCTGCCCGCCGCCGCTTAAATGGCTTCTACCCAGCCGCACGTAACCATTCAGCCCAATTTCTGCGGTTGTGACCCGATCTTCGCGGATAGGCACACCGTCGTTATCCTGCATTGTCTTGCGATATCGCAGGGAAGTTGTGGCCCACAGACTGGCATTACGGGTGCGAACCAACGGATGGCGCAGCGTAATCGAAACGCCAATGCTGTCACCATCGCGATCATTGGTCAGTACGCCATTGTCCGGGTTTGAACGGGCATAATAGCCGTTAAAGCCAACGGTTGTGCCGTCATCGCCCAGTGGCACACCGTAGGCGACCCGAATCAGGCCAAAATCACCGGGTTCAAATGGCGTTGCGCTTGTGGAGACGCGCAGCCTGTCGCCGTCTATAACGGCCCCATTGACGATGATTCCGCCCTGCAGCCGCCATGGTCCGACTGACTCACTGCCATCGTTGCTTAGCCGTGCCCAGCCGGAAACCCGGTCATACTCCACCGTTACCTGCAATATTCCGCGATCATCCTGTCGGAAGAATTGTGTGCCCGTGATGCGGATTCCCGGCACATCGCCGGCCAGGATCAGGCGTCGCTCCAATCGATCAGCTGTAACAGGTTCGCCATCGGCCAAAGGTTCCAATATCCGCGTAACCGCACTGTTACTCGCTCCAATATTGCGAATTTCCGAGATTCTTCCTTCATCGACAGAAACGCGCAACATACCAGTTTCCAGATGCTGCGGCGCGATCCAGGCGTTGGCGAAGATATGTCCTTCGTCCCTGAGAATGCCCGCTATCGCGGTTGATAGCTGTTGCAGATCCCCTGGAGATAACGTTCTCCCGACATATTGTTCGATAACCGGTACAAAGCGACTGGCCGGAAGTTGAGAGTTTTCAACACGGATCGCGCCGACGAACACTCCACCTTCGACGTCGGTCAACTGAGTTTGTGGACGGGGTATGTCGGGGAGATTGACGTCATCGACAATATCGCGTGGAAACTGAAATTCTTCCTCGATAATCGCAGCATCCGTACGGTCGAGTGGATCCTGTGCAGCGGCTGAAGCTCCGTGCGACAGACATAGTCCGGACAAGGCGAGAAGAATATTGGTGTACCGCATGACCCCAGACTGCATCCATAATTTGTCAAAACCCTCTTTAACCGGGCGGTTGCTAAGAAAGACTTTACACCGTCAGCGCGGTGAAACCTTTGTTAACCGGGTTTCCACAGAAGTGCGTAACGAAGAACCGCTATCCCGAAAGGTGAAGTCAATCCGCAAACGCTATGTTTGTGGGACGCAAACCAGGGAAAAATCATGCGCAAGTTCAGCTTTTGCCTCATTCCGGCGCTACTGCTGACCACTCAACCAGCCTGGGCCGATGGCCCGCGCTGGCGAGTCACCGAATCCAGTGGCGGCGTTCAGGTCGTGCGCGCTGGCGTTTCCCGTACAGCCAGCCGTGGCGGCATGCTCTATTCCGGCGATATCCTTGTCACCGGCAATCGCGGACGCGCTGTCGTAACGCGCGGCGATGAATATATGATCGTCTCACCGGGCTCCCGGTTACGTTTGCCGGGCGATACTCGATCTGGCGGAATTACTCAAATACTTGAAGAGCTTGGAAGCGTTATTTACAATGTTCAGCGAAGAAATCAGCAGCATTTCAGCGTTGAAACACCGTATCTCGCCGCTGTGGTCAAAGGTACAACTTTCTCGGTGACCGTCGATGAGTTTGGGTCCTCGGTCCAGGTTCTTGAAGGTCTGGTCGAAGTGTCGACGCTGGACGGCGGCGCAACTGAGCTGGTTGAGCCGGGCGAAATTGCGCTTGTCACAACCGGTGATCGCTACCGGCTGACCGTCGAAGGGGATGACTCTCGCGTCATCCAGTCGCCGAACACACCAGCAGATGGCAGCACGGTATCAAGTGTGACTCCGGTCCGGACCGTCACGGTAGCCCTTACCGGTCCGATGGCTGATTATTCGGTTGGCGAGATTCGGTCGGAAATTCGCGCTGCGCCCGTTTCGGTCGACATGTTGACCAACGGATTGGTCAGCGGTGAAACCGAAACTGGTTTGGAATATGCCAATGCGGAGACTGGTAATGGCCGCAATGGGGGTGCCGGGGATAACGTAATCGTTGAAGAGATCGCCGGTGGCGACGGCAATAACGGCCATGGCGATGACGCAGACGGGTCCGACGAAAGCAATCCCGGCAATGGCAACGGTAACGGTGGCGGAAACGACGGCGGAAACGACGGCGGCAACGACGGCGGCAACGGTAACGGCAACGGTAACGGCAACGGTAACGGTAACGGTAACGGCAACGGTAACGGCAACGGTAACGGTGGCGGAAACGACGGCGGCAACGACGGCGGCAACGGCAACGGTAACGGTAACGGTGGCGGCAACGACGGCGGCAACGGTAACGGCAACGGCAACGGCAACGGCAACGGTAACGGTAACGGTGGCGGAAACGACGGCGGCAACGATGGCGGCAACGGAAACGGTGGCGGAAACGGCAACGGTGGCGGAAACGGTAACGGTAACGGTGGCGGAAACGACGGCGGAAACGGTAACGGTAACGGTGGCGGAAACGACGGCGGCAACGGTAACGGTAACGGTAACGGCAACGGTGGCGGAAACGACGGCGGCAACGGTGGCGGAAACGACGGCGGTAACGGCAACGGTAACGGTAACGGTAACGGTAACGGTAACGGTAACGGTGGCAGGAACGATCGCAACTGATGTCACGCTGGGAGGCCATCAGACGGGTAATTCGCGCGATTATACGCAGATTTCTGGGCTATCGCGGAGCTGTGCTCGCGGCGACACTAATTGCCGCGATGGTCGTCTTGTCACCCGGACTCACTGATCCTGCCGAACTAAGCCTACGAAATATCCGCGATACGGTTCGCTCCCAGCCAGCAAGCGGGGATGTTGTGATCGTAGAAATCGACGCCCAAAGCCTCACGGAAATTAATAGCTGGCCTTGGCCGCGCAGCGTGCATGGTCAACTCGTTGATCGCTTGAACGCTGCAGATGCGTCAATGATCGCCTTCGATGTCGATTTCTCGAGCGCTTCCAGCCCTGAAGAGGATCGCGCTTTCGCAGATGCTCTTGCCAGAAGCGATGCGCTTGTCCTGCTTCCGGCATTTCGGCAGGTTGCCGGATCGGGGCGTACCGAAATTCTTGATAATGAGCCGATAGCTGAATTGCGGGAGAACGCGTTTCTGGCGGCGGTGAATATTCAACCGGACAGTGGCGGCCTGGTCCGGCGCGCTTTGCTGGGCGTTAGTACTCATGGGCTACCGCGGCCTTCGCTTGCGGCCATGTTGTCCGGCACGCAAGGCGCTTCGGATACAGATTTCGCCATTGATTTCGCGATCGATCCAGAGACAATACCCCGGCTTAGTTATGCCGATATTGTCGCGGGACGTGTGGATCGGTCAGCCATCTCCGGTAAGACTTTGATGATCGGCGCGACAGCAATTGAGATGGGCGATCGCTATGCGGTACCCTCGCACGGCGTAATGGCCGGCGTAGTGATCCAGACACTGGCGGCCGAGACACTGATGGCCGGGGGAGTACCCGCCGAATATGGATCGGAAGCGGCCATGCTGATTGCACTGGTAAGCATCCTCATTCTCATCTCACCTGGAACCTTGTGGATTCGCGGCGCTATCTTCTCACTAAGCGGGTTTGCCATTCTGCTCTTGCCTCTGGTGCTGGAAAGCCAGTTTCAAGCGACTGCCCAAATTGTTCCTGCGCTTGCCATGTTGCTGACTTCTGCATCTGCAGCCCTTAGCGTGCTCGCTCTGCGAAAGTATCGGCGCGTCGCTTTACAAGACAGCGATTCCGGCTTGCCAAATCAGCGCGCGCTTATGCGTGATGCGACGGTAAGCTCCTATCCCGTAATCGTTGTTGGCCATGTTCAGAATTTCTCCGAGACGGCAGCATTGTTCTCCGCCGAGGAAATGGGTGGATTGTTCCGGCAGCTAGCCCATCGCGTTGGCGAAGCAACAAACTCCGCTGTGTATCGGATCGACGATAGCCTGATCGCCTGGAGTTGCGGTAAAGTGAGCGATGAAGAACTTGGCGACCATCTCGATGCTATTTCGACGCTATTGAGAGCGCCGGTTACAATTGGTTCGCAGCGCGTTGATGCACATCTTTCCCTAGGTGTCGCAAGCGGCGATGAGGCCGACACGCATGCTCTTGTTGCTGGTGCTACGGTAGCAGCGCAGAGAGCCACCTCAGCCGGTCATCGCTGGGAGCGTTATGTGGAAGGCGATAAAGACGACGGCAAATGGCATCTGACGCTGCTCGGGGAACTTGATGAAGCCATGGCTAACGGGGATCTTTGGATGGCTTTCCAACCGAAACTGGACCTTGCTTCCGGGGAAGTCATAGGTGCAGAAGCCCTTGTTCGCTGGCAACATCCAACCCGTGGAGCGATCCCGCCGGACAGCTTCATTCCGCTTGCCGAAAAACGCGGGAGAATCGGCGATCTCACGCTATTTGCGCTTGATCGTACATTGGAAGCGCTTGTTCACTGGCAAGGAAAAGGCTCGACCCTCGGTGTTTCGATCAATGTGTCTGCTAAACACTTGGACGACGCGCAGTTCATCGACGCGTTCAACGAGCGTGTTGAGCAATCCAATATCGATCCTGGCCTCCTAACGGTCGAGATTACGGAATCTGGGGCAATGGAGAATGAGGAAACTGCGATCGCTGCCATGGACGCGCTTCGCGATCGGGGCATTCGCCTTTCGGTCGACGATTATGGAACGGGTCAGTCGACACTGACCTATTTAAAACGCCTGCCGGCGGACGAGATCAAGATAGACAAGAGCTTTGTGCAAGGCGTTGAGACGAATAGAAGTGATCAAATTCTCATCCGGTCGACGATCGAACTTGCTCATGAGCTGGGCCTAAAAGTTGTCGCCGAAGGTATCGAGGATGTGAATTGCCTCGAAATCCTAACCGATATGGGTTGCGACATTGGTCAGGGGTATTTCATCGGCAAGGCTATGTCGCTGGATGCGCTGGACGCGCTCATTTCTGGTTCGCTCGCAGAAATCGTGCGTCAGGCAGCGTAGCGAAGAGCAGCAGGCCTGAACCGAGCTTGCTGTTCGTAAAATATTTTGCGAGCGGTTTTCAAGATAGAGCTATTTTGTTTCCGACCCAAACGCCACGACCGGTCATCGGCCGGGCCGAAACATTCTAGCAGACTTGTTGTAGTGTCCGCTTTCCACCCAAAGCGGTCGTTCATTCAGATCAGTTGGATCCCGATAATTGTGTTTATCTTGAACGTCAGCTTTCGATCCAAGAGCCGAAGCTATCTGAGCGCTTGAGGAGCTAAACCGCCGCAGCCTCTTTCTCGCGCTCCGCCATTTCCGTGTTCAGCATTTCCGCCAGCAGGAATGCCAACTCAATCGACTGCCCCGCATTTAGGCGCGGATCGCAATGGGTGTGGTAGCGGTCGCCGAGGTTTTGGTCGGTGACGTCGATGGCGCCGCCCGTACACTCGGTGACATTCTGGCCGGTCATCTCACAATGGATGCCGCCGCCATAAGTCCCCTCGGCGCGGTGGACGGCGAAGAAGCCGCGGACTTCTTCGAGGATGCGTTCGAACGGCCGGGTTTTGTAACCGCTGTCCGCCTTGATCGTGTTGCCGTGCATCGGATCGCAGGACCAAATGACCGGATGGCCTTCGGCTTTAACGGCGCGGACGAGCGGGGCGAGACCCTCTTCGACCTTGTCATGGCCGAAGCGGCTGATCAGGGTGATGCGGCCCGGTGAACGCTCCGGATCGAGCGTGTCGAGTAGTTTCAGGAGATCATCGGGATCAAGGCTCGGTCCGCATTTCATGCCGATAGGGTTCGCGATGCCGCGGAAATATTCGACATGGGCGGAATCTTCAAACCGAGTGCGATCACCGATCCACAGGAAATGGGCGGAGGTGTCGTACCAGTCGCCCGTTAAGCTGTCGCGGCGGGTCAACGCTTCTTCATAGGGGAGCAGCAGGGCTTCGTGGGACACATAAAATTGCGTGCCGTTAAGCTGCGGAACCCGGTCGGCATCAATGCCGCAGGCGTCCATGAATTGCAGCGCGTCGCCGATGCGGCCGGCGAGTTCCTCGAACTTGGTTGCCCAGGGGCTCTTGCCCATGAAATCGAGCGTCCAGCTATGTACCTGATGGAGGTTAGCATAACCGCCCGACGCATAGGCGCGTAGCAGGTTGAGCGTGGCCGATGCTTGAGAATAAGCGCGGATCATGCGCTGCGGATCGGGAATACGCGATGCTTCGGAAAATCCGATATCGTTGACAATGTCGCCGCGATAGGAGGGCAGGGTGACGCCATCCAGCTCTTCGACATCGGACGAGCGTGGTTTCGCAAACTGCCCGGCCATGCGGCCAACCTTCACGACCGGCACTTTGGAGGCATAGGTGAGGACCACCGCCATCTGTAGGATCACGCGGAACGTGTCTCGGATATTGGTCGGATTGAACTCGGCAAAGCTTTCCGCGCAATCGCCGCCTTGAAGCAAAAAAGCCTTGCCCTGCGCCACTTCGGACAGGTCTGTGCGTAGCTGACGGGCTTCCCCGGCAAAGATCAGGGGCGGAAAATTGGCGAGCGTATCCTCTACGCCCGCAAGCGCTGTCGCGTCGTTATAAGTCGGCATCTGAATGCCATTGGCATCGCGCCAGCTATCGGGTTTCCATTGTTGCGTCATAATCTTGTCCACAGGCCAATTGTGGATAATTCCATGACGGAGGGCACAGTTGATTGCAACGAGCTTTTGCTTTGGGGCGTAACAGTGTTTTTATGATGCTTGAGATCCGGCTGTAACCAATCGGCAGATTTGACCGAATTACAGAATGCCATAAGATGTATTTGGGGGGCTGAAACATTGGGCAGGAAAGCTATTTTGGCCACGGTTGCGGTTTCTGCGCTGCTGCAGGCTTGCGGCGGCGGAGGCGGGAACAACCAATCTGCACCGCCAACTGCTCCCGCCGCGCCGACGCCAACTCCACCCAGTCCGCCACCTCCGCCTCCTTCAGGCTGTGTCATACAATTCCAAAACCAGACCTGCACAGCGGGCGTATTGATTACGCCGGCCACCAACCCGCCACCCGTACTACCGCCTCCGTTGCCCAGTTTCACCGACCCTGCGAGCTGGGAAACCGCTGAATATCAGGCCAATTTCGGTTTGGATCAGATTGGGGCATCAACTGCCTATGCCGCCGGAGCGACCGGTGACGGCGTGACGATTGCCATCATTGATGTCGGCAATCAGACAAATCACCCGGAAGTTTTTGGCCGCGTAAACCCTGCTTCGACATCCATTTACGATGAACGCGGCGATATCGTTGAGGGAGACAATCGTTGGGCGCACGGCCTGCAAGTTGCGACGCTTGCCATGGGAACAAGAAACAATGTTGGTGCGCACGGCGTCGCGCCCGGGGCAGAATTACTCTATATTCGTGTCGATGCGGGTTTTTCCTTTCCATCGCCCGACAATTTTCCACTGCATACACCCGAAGATATCGCGCAATCGGTCGACTATGCGGTCGCCAATGGCGCTGAGATAATCAGCATGTCGGTTGGCGTTTCCCAAGATTCTTCGCGGATCCTGTTTAACGCGATCAAACGGGCGACGGATCAGGGCGTCGTCGTGATCACTGCGCTGGGCAACTACTTCGACGGCAGACCGGACAGCCAGAAGACAATTACTCTTTTCCCCGCTGCCTATGGCGGTGATCCGGCCTTTAATGGCAGGCTCGTTTTGGCTGGGGCCAGCAATGCGCAAGGAAATATCGGGTTTTTCTCGCCGCGAGCGGGCCCGCATGCGGATGCCTTCCTTCTGGCGCCTGGCGCGAATATGCTGGTTCCGGGTGGAGGCGGAGGGCGCTCGATCATTCTGGCGCCCGGCAACACCACATCCCTTTTGCGCGATTCAGGAACGTCGTTTGCTGCGCCGCATATTGCGGGAGCATTGGCTCTGGTGATGAGCGGTTTTCCCAATCTCAGTGCGGCCAGCGCACTTCAAATGCTTTATGACACGGCGATTGATGTCGGCCCATCAGGCGTCGATCCCACCAACGGGGTTGGCAGGATCGATCTTCGCCCGGTTTTTACCCCATAATGCGTTAGCTGGCTGCTCCGGCATTCACCCAATTGCCATGAAAGCCTGGCGGGATTCGGTGGGGCAGGTGGATGGTCGCGACCGGATCCCCGGTGAAATTCGCGGCGTCCAGGATCACAAAATCCGTGCTGTCAGTATTCATGTCGACAACCAGGCCGACCAGCCAGCCCCCGTCTTCTTTGGCATCTTCGCCGTCTCCGCGAGGGGTGAAGACAAATTCACCGGGATGGCGTTTGGCGCCGAAGTCATGGACCTCCCGCGTGCCCGCTTCGACATCATGTTTGAATAGCCGCGTGTCGGAGATGAGGCCTGGCGTGTCGCTGATATTCTCGGCGGCCATCGTATAGGCGAAGCGATAGGGCTTGCCCGTCAGTCGCTCATCGAAGCGCGGGAATTCCTGATCGGTTTCGTCGATTACCGTGCGGGCAACCGTGTCGCCTTTCGCCGAAATCGTCCAGCGTTCGAAGGCGATCGTAGATCCATCCGGGCCGTCATAACTGTCATCGAACATCCGATTGTGCACGGCGATGTCCATGATTACCGCGCCATCTGCATTCTCGAATGCGTTGCAAGGATGGAAGGCATAGCAGGGATCGATATCGTGCCAGATGACGTCTGCATTGCTGCCATTGCGCGGCAGCAGGCCGATACGGGCTTTGTGATCGGGGTTCCAGCGATAGGGAAAGGGATGGCCGGAGATCAGTGTTTTCATCGAAAATGTTACGGGCAGATCCATGATGACGATATAATGTTCGGTGATCGCGCAATCATGGATGCTCGGCCCATGCTCTACGGTGATCGGTTCTTCGCGAATGACTTTGCCGTCCGTGCCGACAACCGTGTGCCAGATCGTGTCCATGGAATCGCCCTTGTAGCAGATTGCATGCATTTCCCCGGTCTCGGGATCGAGATGCGGATGGGCTGAGAAGGAACCTTTGAGCGTGTCGTCAAACGCATTGACTGCCAGCGTTTCCAGTTCGTCATTGAGTTCAACTGGACAATTTCCAGCTTCCACGATTGCCCAGGTGCGGCCATTCTGACCGATGATATTGGTGTTGGCATTGCCGCGTTCACGGCCTTCGGGGCAGGGAACGAGCGGTTCGCCAAGTGCCTCGCTAACCTCTTTGGAACGGATCCAGCGATTGCGATACCATTGCGCTTTGCCGTCTTTGATACTCAGGCCGTGGGCCATGCCGTCGCCGATAAACCAGTGATAGGTGGCGGGCTTGGGCGGCGTGACCGGATTGGGGCCAATGCGCAGATAGCGGCCATTCAGATCGGCGGGAATTTCGCCATCAACGGACAATTCAGTCAGCGTTAATTCCTCATCCATCGGCGTATGAATGCCGGTCAGATAAGGATGATCGTCGCTGCGAGTTTTCAGGGCGGCGCTGACTTTGGAGACGCCCATGATTCCGGATGTAACGGTTTTGCGGATGGTTTTTTCAATAGCGCTGGCCATGGCGAAATTCCTTGCTTGTGCGGGGCTGGTGATTCGTTATGTTGACACTGTTAACGTAGTAATGGTAACAGTGTCAACATGGAAAAACTGGCAACAAAGCAAACTTATCATCATGGCGACCTGAGAAGCGCTTTGATCGAGACGGGCTTGCGCTTGCTTGAGACGAAAGCGGGTAGCGATATCGGGTTGCGGGAGGTGGCGCGTGAAACGGGTGTTAGCGCGACAGCAGTTTACAGGCATTTCCCAGACAAGGACGCGCTACTGAGCGCGCTAGCTCATGCCGGTTATGAAAAGCTGTTCGATGCGCAAGAAGTGGCGGCAGCGGCCAAATCCGGTCGCAAACAATCCTTCCGGGCTACCGGGCAGGCCTATGTTCATTTCGCAGTGGCCAACCCGGCACTGTTCGGGCTGATGACCAGCTATATGCCTGATGCGAATGACGAAGAGGCACTGGCGCAGGCGGCCGAGGCACGGCCCGGGGTATCACTGCGCGAAAATATCGCGTCACTATTGCCGCAGGGGGCCAGCAAGCGGGCTCAGGAGATCACCGCAATACAGGCGATGGCGCTCGTTCATGGTTTGGCGCAGCTTGTTCTCGGGGGGCAGGTCCCCAACGATCCCGACCTCATTGATGCGGTGGTCGACCAGTTTGGTGACTGGCACCCCACACAAGATTAAGCGTCCGGCACACCGAGCGCTCTCGCCGCTGCATTTATGCGGCCGAGCTGCGTTGAATCGTCGGCAAGTGCTTCGCGCGCGCGTCGCCATGCACCGCTCGCTTGCGCTGTTTGCCCCAATTGCATGCGGGAGCGCATCAGCATGATCCAGCCGTCCGGGTCATTCGGGTTGCTGGACAGGCGCTCGTCGAGACCGTTGACCATATTCTCGATCATCATGTCCTGTTGACCTTGCGGCAAACCGCTAGCGGCGCGCATTTCCGCCGGGCTAGGCCCAGGAATGGCCTGTGTAGCGGCGGCGGGAACATTGGTTTGCGCTCGTGTCCCGGGCGGCGGCACGCGGCCGCTGACATCGATGCCATGTTCGGCTGAAACTTCGGCAATTAGGCGGCGAAGATCGGATTCCCACGGTGCGCCTTCTGGCGTGTCGCTCAGCAAGGCGATCCAGTCATCGACCGCGCCTTCATGATCTCCGTTGATATCCTTGCGAACCCCATCGAAATAGCGGGCGCGTGGATCGGCGGGGTCAAGTTCTAGGGCGCGGGCAAAGGCTTGTTGGGCATCTTCGGGAAAGCCGCCCTCGGCGGCCAAAGCAAGCGCTTCTCCGCGAGCGGAATGGTAGCGGGCCAGTGTCGGGTTCAATTCGCTCGCCTGGCTATAGGCGCGAGCGGCATCCACATAACGGCCAGTTTGGAAATAGGAGAGGCCGAGCAGCGCCCAGCCTTCTTCGTCTTCGGGATCGGTTTCAAGCCGCGCTTCAAGTTGGGGGATGGCATCGGCAAGTTCCGCATTACCCATCGCTTCGGCCTGATCCGTGCCCCCAGGGGCTCCGCTTACCGCTGTACCTGGATCATCTCCGCGAGCGATGGCGAAACCGATGGAAAAAGTTGCAACGGCTGCCGCAGCGATCAGCGCATAACGAGCTATATTTCCAGACTTTTCGCTATCTTTCTTATGCGCTTCACTCATTATCGCCGTCCTTCATAAAATTGCCGATCCTATCTAGCTTGTCCGCGCAAAGATGATAGAGTGTGTTCGGGCGCACGGATTGGTGGATGAGCATGGGGTAATCCCAGCCATCGACGAGGCAATTGGACGGCAGGGGGGCCATTTGGCGGACACATACCGTATCGCTATTATCGGATCAGGGCCTGCTGGCTTGAGCGCCGCGGCTCGCGCCGCGCAACTTGGCCTTTCTCATATCCTTATCGAGAAAACCGACCACCTTTCTGACACGATATATAAATATCAAAAAGGCAAGCATGTGATGGCCACGCCGAGCCAGCTTGTGCTGCGTTCGGACATGGATTTCGAAGCAGGAAAGCGCGAAGTTGTGCTTGGCACATGGGATGAGCAAACAGCTGGGCACGATGCCAATGTGCGGCTCAACTCCGAAGTGAAGGCTGTCGAGGGAGATATCGGCAATTTTCAGATTAGCTTTGCCGATGGCGAGACCATCACCGCAGAAAATATCATTTTGGCTATCGGGACGCAGGGTAATCCCAATCTCGTCCGCTGTCCGGTCGGCGAAGGCGCGGTTGTTCAATACACGCTTGATGATCCCGGTGAATATGTTGACGAACATATTACCATTATTGGCGGCGGTGATGCCGGTATTGAGAACGCTCTGGGGCTTGCGGCTGATCCTGAACAAAATAACAGCGTCACGCTCGTCAATCGGGGCCCCGAATTCGCAACGGCCAAGGGTGCCAATGTAAAAGCGCTGCTGGCGGCGGGCGATGCTGGTCGCATCAATATCCTGACAGAGACCACTGCGTCACATATTGGGAAGGGTGAGATCACCTTTGATACGCGCGACGGCGAGACCAAGATGCGCTGTGACCGCGTTATCGCGCGGATGGGCTCGGCTCCACCACGCGCCTTTGTCGAAGCGTGCGGCGCTGAATTTTCCGGGCCAGATCGCTCGGCCTTCCCGAAACTCACGCCGACCTTTGAAAGCAGCAAGCAGGGCGTTTATGTCATCGGCGCACTTGCTGGTTATCCGCTGATCAAACATTGCATGAACCAGGGCCATGATGTGGTCGAGTTCATCAACGGCAATACAACGCTTAAACCTGCCGACGAACCGATCCTTGAAGCGAAATTCAAGGATCTGCCCGGCAGCAAGAGCGTTGACGAATGGCTGGAATTCTTGCGCGGCAACATCACAATTCTCGAACCCATGACGCCGCTTCAGATGCGCGAATTCATGCTCGACAGCGAGGTTAAATTCTATCGGCGCGGACAATCACTTTTCGATCGTGCCGATCCCGGATCCTCATTATTCGCAATCGCTAGTGGCTCGGTGCTCGTGCAGATTGATGCTGACGATCCATCGAAAACGGTTGGTATCGAATGCGGCTCGATTGTTGGCGAAGTGGGTTTGGTGTCCGGACGTCGCCGGGGTTCGACGGTCGTTGCGGCGGAAGACGCGATTTGCGTTGAAATACCGCGCATGGCCGCACTCAAGCTGCAAAGCCAGGTTCCACCTGCAAAAGCTGCAATCGCGCGCATCGCTACCGAACGGCAATTGTTGCAGATGTTCGGTTCGGGACTGAAAAAAGAAGATGTCGCCGGAATTGTCGACAGTGCAGAGATCATGACGGTCAAGGCTGGAGAAGCGATTATCGAAGAGGGCGATACGGGCATCGACCTGTATGTGATCCGATCAGGCTCGATGGTTGTTGAGAAGATGGTCGGGCGTAAACCAGTATTCCTCTCTTATCTTCCGGCTGGTTCCTATGTCGGCGAAATGGCGGTTCTTGATGATACGCCGCGCACCGCGACGGTGCGTGCGGCGATAAAATCGGACGTGATCAAGGTTGATGGGCTGGCATTCCGCACGCTGCTTGAGAAAAATCCAAAGCTGCTTGAACGTGCGCGCAGTGACATGGAAGCGCGCGAGGATATCAACAATTTCGTTGAAGCGAAGAAGGATAGTTTCTCGGGTGTTGTCGACATGTACAGCTCGATCTCGTCCTTCCTTGTCGAGAACGGCATTGGCGAGGCGACAGATGTTTTGCTGATCGACGAAAATTTGTGTGTCGGGTGCGACAATTGTGAGGAGGCATGCGCCGACAGCCATGAAGGCTTGTCGCGGCTCAATCGCGAAGCTGGGCGAACATATGCTCACCTGCATGTGCCAACCAGTTGTCGGCATTGCGAACATCCGCATTGCATGGCCGATTGCCCGCCCAATGCCATTCACCGGGGCCCCGATGGCGAAGTGTTTATTGACGATACTTGTATTGGTTGCGGCAATTGCCAGAGAAACTGCCCCTATGGCGTGATCCGCATGGAGAAAGTTCCGCCGCCCAAGCCTTCTTTGCTGAGCTGGCTATTTTTCGGTTCAGGACCGGGACCGGGTGAACCAGAGCATGATTGGATCGATGCGAGAGTCGCCGACGACACGCCCAAGCAGGCGATCAAATGTGATATGTGCGCTGGCATCAAGGGGGGGCCGGCTTGTGTACGTGCGTGCCCAACCGGAGCGGCCATTCGTGTTGCGCCGGAAGAGTTCCTTTCGGTTTCCCGACTTGAAACGGAGCAAGGCTGACCATGGCAACCCAGGGAACGATGCCAGGCACTGATATCGCCGACGCCGACGAAACTGAAGGCAACGCTCCGTCAGGCGGGGCCCGCCACGAAGGGTTTCTGCGCTATCGGGGTAGCTATTGGGGGAAAATGGGGCTTGGCATTTCGGTCACGCTGATTGTTGTTTATCTGCTGATTGACGTGGAACCACGGCATAACGGCGGAAGCTGGCTCGGTTACACGCTTGGCACGGCGGGTGTTGGCCTGATCCTCTGGTTGACGATGCTCGGTGTTCGCAAGCGCGCGATGACGCCGGGCCGATGGTCCCTGAAAGGGTGGACCTCGGCACATGTGTATCTCGGCCTGACACTGATTGTGATCGGGACTTTGCACACAGGTTTTCAGCTTGGTTGGAACGTCCATACCTTGGCCTGGGTGTTGATGATGATCGTTATTGTCACGGGTATTTTCGGGATAACGGTCTACGGCATATTGCCGCGCCAGCTCAGCAGCAATCGCGATGAAACGACCGAGGCGCAGATGCTCGAAACCGTCATCGATATAGATCGCCAGCTCTTTGATGCTGCGCAACCGCTTGATGGCGGCGGCGCTGCTATCGTTCAAGAGGCCCTTGACGAGACGGCGTTTGACGGCGGAATTCGCCAAAGGCTTAGCGGCAAATATCGCGGCGGCGGAACGGCCCGCGCGCTGGCAGATTTTCGATCGCGCTCGACCAAGGGAGATCGTTCGCTCGACGAACTTTACGATAGGTTGGAAGCGCTTTTGGCGCGCAAACAGGCGGCCCTTTCAAGGATTCGTCGCCATTTGCGGCTCAAGGCGTTGTTGCAAATCTGGCTTTATATCCATGTTCCGATGACGTTTGCGCTGCTTGCTGCACTTTCTGCGCATATCATCAGCGCATTTTTCTACTGGTAGGGATGTGATGAGTTTTGTCGTCAAATATCGTTCGCGCACATCGGGAGGTCGAGAGATCATCCGTGCCCGGACTATTGCTTCCGACACCCTGAAGATCGGGCGTAGCGCCGAAAGCGATATTGTTCTGAGTGATCTCGGTGTGACGTTGCATCACGCCACCATTCAACGGGCCGGAAAAAATCAGGTCACTATTGTTACGGAAGAAAGCCTGCCGGTTTCGATTAATGGCCGGTCAACGACCCGAGCTGACATCAATGCTTTGAGGGGCGGTACGATCCGTATCGGGCCGCATCGATTGAGCATTGGAATGGATGATGGAGAGGGTGAAGGCGAAGAAGGCCAGATTGCCATCACTGTCGACCGCGAAGAGGGCGCCGACAAAGTCAAAGCCCATCGATTGTTTTCCCTTGTCGGAACGGTGCCCGGAAAGCGGATAAGCTCATGGGTGTTCGTGGGGCTTGTCCTCATCTCCTGCCTCGCATTCCCAATCTACTCATATTATTCAAGCAAAGGTGTCGAGCAGCGCGCGGACGGTTTTCATGCCGATACACTGTGGGTGAGCGGCGCGATGTCCGATGGGCATGCCAATCTCGCCAATGACTGTCAGTCTTGTCACGTCCAAGCCTTTGTCTCGGTGCGCGATAGCGCCTGCCTGGAATGTCATACCGACATACCGGACCATGCAGACGCTGAACTTATGGCGACGGCGGAACCCGATCTTGGCCTAGGTCGCAGCTTTTTGCGGACCGTCGCGAGTGCATTCAACCGGCCCGAGCGGAGCTGCGCTTCCTGTCATGTCGAACATGAGGGAGCGGGCCAGATGGCGGCGGCTCCCCAGCAATTCTGCGCAGACTGCCATACAGATCTCGATAGTCGGCTGACCGAAACAGACTTTCTCAACGCACATGATTTTGGCAGCGATCATCCCGAGTTCCGGCCGCGTATCATGACGAGACCAGCGGACGAGAATGGCATGGCGCGCTATCGCCGGGTCAGCATTGAAGATGCGCCGGAAGAAAATACCGGCCTCAAGTTTCCGCATGAACTGCATCTGTCCGGCACCAATGGCGTGGCGCGAATGGCGCAACGGCTGAGCGATGAATATGGGTTTGGCGAAGCGCTTGATTGTGCAGATTGCCATGTCGAAACGCCTGATGGTACGCGCTTTGAGCCTGTCTCGATGGAAGCCAATTGCCAGATGTGCCACAGCCTTGCCTTTGATCGTATTGGCGGAACGGTTCGTACCTTGCGGCATGGCGAACCGGAAATGGTGATTGCCGATATTCGGGCCTTTTATCGCGGAACCTCGCCGCGCCGTCCGATTGATCTTTCCGGGATGGAGCGCCGCCGCCCCGGCGATGACAGTCGCGCGCGGACGGTTGGCCGATATCAGTTTGCTGCGCGCACCCGTTACGCCCAGGCCGACCAGGCAATTCGCGCGGTATTCTCACGCGATGGCGCCTGTTTCGATTGCCACGAAATTGAGCGGCCGGCGACACGAGCTTCGCTCGCATTTGATATTGTTCCGGTTCGGCAGATTTCCCGCTACATGCATAGCGGGTGGTTCGACCATGCCGCTCATCAGACGGAAGACTGTGAGACATGTCATGTGGCTTCGGAGTCTGAAGAGGCCAGCGACGTATTGTTGCCTGGGATCGAAACATGCCGGGATTGTCATGCTGGCGCAGCGGCGAGCGGCGACGAAATCGTGTCCACCTGTGCTATGTGTCACAGCTATCATGCGGACGATGCGGCACCTTATCTTGTCCGCGCAAGAAACAATCGCGGACAAAGACCGCGAAGCGTTCGTGACTATGGGGGATTAGCGATAAATCCCCGTCAGGACCGCTGAGCATTAGAAAGTCGAAACAGGGAGGGCGCGTGGCGGCAAGGGAAGGCCTAGAACCATGCTGATTGCACAGATAACCGATATTCATCTGGGTTTCGATCCAGATGATCCGGCGGAATTCAATCGCCGTCGTCTCGATCAGGTGCTTGAGCGGCTCTGCGAGATGGAGCCGCGGCCCGATTTGTTGCTCGCGACCGGCGATCTCACAGACAAGGGCGATACGGACAGCTATCGACGTCTGAAATCGGCCTTTGGGCGCTGCCCCTTTCCGGTCTGGCCCTGCATGGGCAACCATGATGATCGTGATGGCTTCTCGAAACTCTTCCCTGAAGTTCCCAAGGCCGATGGCTTTGTCCAATATGTGATCGACGAAGATCGTTGGCCGATACGGATGATCGTTCTCGATACGCTCGAGCCCGGCCGGCATGGCGGCGCATTTTGTGAAACGCGTGCGGCGTGGCTCAGTGAGAGGCTTGCCGAGGAACAAAACAAACCGACGCTTATTGTTCTCCACCACCCGCCGATCGAAACCGGCATTCCCTGGATGACCGCCGAGCCTGAAGCGAAATGGGTTGCCACTTTGCGCAACACGCTGGCACCCGCCAACAATATTATCGGTATGATCGCTGGCCATATTCACCGCCCGATCCTGACCGGGTGGGCGGGGTTACCACTCGCTGTTACACCGTCAACGGCACCGCAAGTGGCACTAGATATGAGGCCGATTGATCCAAAAAAACCTGATAACCGGGCGATGATCGTTGCCGATCCGGCCGCCTATTCGCTTCACTATTGGAATGGTGAAGGCCTGATCTCGCACCTCTGCAATGCGGACGATCATGTGCAACTTGCGCGCTACGATGAAACCATGCAGCCGCTTGTCCGTTATCTGCTTGAAGAACATGCGGGCGACCGCAAATAGCGGCTAACGCCGGGCGAAAGCCTCTGCCACCCAATTGTCCATGTTGACCTGATCGCTGACCCGGTAGGGAGTCCGGCGGCTGTTGAGGAATAGTCGTTCCATTTCGCTGCGGGTAAAGGGCCGTGAGCCATGACGTCCAAAAATCGCCATCTGGCCGCCAGTTTCATCAACACCGCGATCTCGATCCAGACCTTTTGACAGGGCGAGGGCAGGCGAGGATGTGCGAACCCAAGCGATCATTTCCGGCACTGGCGCTGGCGAGAAGCCGTAGAAATTGGGCTGGCTCGACGGGCTGGTTAGCTGCAATACCTTCATCCCGTTTACCCCATCGGCGATATAGGCGAAGAGCGAGGCATTGGTTGTGCCGACTATCACATCATTTGTGTCAGGCGTTTCGCCATCGCGCGCAAACCGGACATGCTCAACTGGAGCTTCCGGGTTGGTGACGTTCAGGATGACGAGCCCGTCGCGCCCTGCGGCGACATAGGCATAGGTCCGCGCGACATAGAGTCGCCGTGCATCAGCAAGCGGGAAGGTCGCCTCCGGAATCAGGCGCGGTTCTTCGAAGCTGGTCACATCGATGACCTGTACGCCTTCGGCTGTTGTGACCCAGAGATAGCGGAACTGAAGCGCGGAAGCCCGAGCATCATTGAGCGGGATTGTCGTGACGTGGCGTGGTTCGAGAGGATTATCAAGATCGATGACGACCATGCCGGCATCCGCCGCGATATAGGCATAATGGCCGCCAAGTACGATATGGCGCGCGCCGTTCAGTACGCCATTCTCATTCCATGTTACGGCGCGCTCAAGGAAGTTATTTCGAACTTCGCCATCGGCCATGGTGTTCACATTGACGAGGAACATGCCTTCGACGCTGTCGGTAACCACCGCATAATTATAGATGGGATGGAAGCGCTGTTCGCGGTTGATGTCGAGCAGGCTGCGTTCCGTTCCGTCTGGCCCGGTGATCATGATACTGGCCATCCGTTCCTGACGGGTCGGCGCGATATTCTGGTTTGTCGGCAATGCCATGCAGGTGGCATTTTCGGAATCTACGCGTGTGTCATGGCCAAGCGGGGAGAAGGGGGCGGTGATGATCCGTTCCGAAAAGCCCTTGTTCGCAATGCTGGCGACATCATAAACTTGGAAGCCGCCCGAGCCTTCGGCGACGAACATATATTCACCGCGCAGTTGCAGGCATTGCGCGGCGCCGTTGGTGCGCTGCGTGATATGCTCGATCTCTTCAAGCGCGCGGGTTTCGCCCGACAGATTTTCATCGAAAATCCGGCCGCGTCTGAATTCGCGCAGTTCGCGATCATGATCCTCGACATGGACGCTCCAATAGTCGGGATAGGCATAGCGATGGAGGTAGGAGCCGAACACAGCCTGCGGTTCATCCCATTCTGTCACGCGGACGGCTTGGAACCCTTGCTCGTTGCCTACCCAGGCGTTGAGTCCCACGAAATTGACGAAATTCGTGCCCTGCAACAGGAGCTGCGCCATGATCGCATTATTGTCATTGGCCTCAGACAGATGGCAATCCGTGCAAGTCTTGGTTTCCGTGCGGCGGACGGTATGCGGGAAATGCGGCGCAAAGGCCTGGCTCGAATAGCCTGACGCTGAAATCGGCGGCTGCTGCACATAGATGCGCTCGCGGTTGATGTTGGTCGAGCTGAGCACGAGCGCTGAACTGGACCGGACCGGCGCGATAATGTTGCCGCGCGTATCCTGATGACGGCCCAACTGGAACATCTGGTCGCGCGCAACCTGTGGGTTGTAGGTCGCGAAATTCCGGGATTGGATGCCGTCATATTGATGGCTTGAGGTCAGCGCATTGGCTTCGATGGGCAAGTGGCAGCCACCGCATGATGTCGTCCAGCTCAGATGGCAGGTGAAGCAGGCCATCTCGTCATCGGGATGGGCTCGATCTTCGCGCAAGATACCGGGGCCGAACTCAAACACGCCGCTCTCCGCGCCGCCACGGCCCATCATTTTGGAACGTGCGGACGCTTCATTGAAATCAGGATGCGAGCGATCGACCGTGTCGCGAACAAGGCTTACTTCCCATTCAAGCTCCGGGTCGATGATCGAGCGCTGAACGAGGATGCGGCGGCCTTCGTTGTCCCGCATCCATTCAAAGCGGCGCTGGCCGTCCGGATTGCGCAAAAGAGTGAGGTTCGTGCCGGAAGGCGGGGCTGCCGGGCCGGATGTGCGCAGAGTCGGATACTCATCCGCCGTGCCATGACAATCCGCGCAGCCAATCTCGACCGCGCTTGCCACTTCTCCATAGATCAGTCCGTTGCCATGGCTGTCTTGCGCGAAATGGCAATCGGCGCACTGCATGCCGATCTCAGCATGGATATCCATCATATGCACGGAACGGCCCGGATTTGTGCCGACTTCGACAAACTGGCCTTCACCCTCTCGCCGGAACAGTTCGGGGTCGTCCGGGTCGAGGATATTGCCATCCTCATCGAGCATGTTGCCGTCCCGGTCGCGCCGGAAAATGGCCCGGAAATTCCAGCCATGGCCATGATAATCGGCGAATTGTGTAGTCCGCGCCTCGGGGTTGATCAGATCAGTTACGTTGCGAACGAAATCGATATCACCCCAACAGCCCCGCACAGCCGCCATTTCCGGGTTGCGATCAAGGATCGCAAACATCTGCTCGGCGGTGCGATAAATCTGCTCGCGCGGCCACATCAGCGGCGCGTCACTCTCATAATCCCACATCGTGTAGCCGAGGAAACTGTTCAGAAACATGTTCGGCTGATGCATGTGGCAGTTCATGCATTGCGATGTCGGGATCGAGCGGGTGAAGGCGTGTTGGATGGGATGGCCGCGCTCGCGCTCTTCCAAAGGTACGGGGCCGGAGGCATGGTTCTCTTCATCGGGTCCGCCGACGCCGCCATGGGCATCATCATCATGCGTATCTTCTTCATGATGGTCGCTCTCACTGCGCTCAGCGCGAATGCTGGCTGCAACTCTGTCAAACGCCGCGCCGCACTGGCCGGGCTCCATAGCAACGTCGACTTCAGGCTCTTCATGCGCGTCGGAGCGATGCTGACCTTCGCGTAGCCGGTTGATGGTCGGATCAGCGGTCGCTGTCTGTCCGTCACGGCCATATTGGGAATAAGTCAGTGAATGGCGGGGTTCTCTGTCATTGGCATAAACCACATGGCAGGACGCGCAGCCCGAATGGCGATAATCGCCGGGCTGGTCGTTCGTGCCCATAAACCATGTAAAAGGATCGTTCAGACGGGTTTTGTGAATATTGAGGACCGGAATTGAAACCCGCAGGCCAGTGCCAGGACCGCGGTTGGACTGGCGCAAATCCGGGCGACCCGGCTCCTCGAGCCGCTGAATGTTACCGCTGATATTGGGAATGCCGATCTCAGGAAACTGCGTTGCAATGTTGCGGCCGCCGCGCTCGAACACACGGAAAATATCGCCCGGCGGTACGACATGCCAGGTTGGCAGGGGCAGCAGCATGGGTAGCGCGCCGCGCGCGGCTTGTTCCGGTGTGACCGTGCCATGCGGATCGCCGGGGGACATGATCTGGGCGGGCTCTCCGTCACGCGTATAGGCGCTGCCCAGGATATAGTTTCGGTAGGGCAGGATACCGTTATTGTAGGAGGCACCACCCCACAGCATCGCGCCGGTTGCCATGAGTGAGCGTTCTGCGGCTTCGATAACCTCGATATGACAGGCTCCGCACGCCTCACGAACGACGCGGTAATCCGATGGATTGACGAAACGGACATATTCCGGGCTTTCGCGTGCGAGCAACGTGTAGGACCGGTTCGGGTTGGCGCTGGACGGGAAGTGCCAACTGTCTGGAAAAAGCGGCAGGACATGCGCGCGATACTGAACCGCAAGATAGGCGGGGTCTTCAAAGTCGAGAT
>Ga0209345_10001889_pt1 | contig 24214 bp, 22 predicted proteins | sample Cruoilmetagenom7_FD_187294 | JGI IMG/M metagenome (GOLD analysis project Ga0209345, IMG submission 187294) | Oil polluted marine microbial communities from Coal Oil Point, Santa Barbara, California, USA - Sample 7 (SPAdes) (version 2) | ecosystem: Environmental > Aquatic > Marine > Oil seeps ...
CATATCCGCAGCGCTGGCATATTCATCGGGGTGATGGCTGAGGCCGTTCTTGCAACGGACAAATAGCATTGCGATGGGACAAAGATCCGACATTGCCGAAGCGTCGTGGGTGGCCCCCGAAGGAAGCTTGACGGCTGGATATTTGCTGTCTGCAATCGCTTTGGCCAAGGTATTCGTCAGCACAGGATCACAGGCGACGGCAGGTTGCAGATAGGTGCGGTCCATATCGAAAGTCAGCCCCGATGCTGCGGCGATGTCATTGCCCATGGAGTGCATCCGGTCGGCGAAGTTGGCGCGGGCCGCGTCATCGACCGATCGGATTTCGAGCGGGAATTCCGCGATATCGGGGATCGCGTTGACTGCATTTGGCGCAACTTTGATCGTCCCGACCGTGGCACGGATGGCGTTGGTTCTGCTGGCGTGGTCTGACACCGCGGTGATAAATCGCGATGCCGCAACAAGGGCATCGCGCCGGTCGGCCATGGGCACCGTTCCGGCGTGGCCGGTTGTGCCGGTAAAGCGCAAGGCATTGCGTTCAATTCCGCAGATGCCCGTGACGACCCCCAAAGGCACCGCCTTGCGCTCCAGAACCGGACCTTGTTCGATATGTGCCTCAAGGTAGCCAAGAATCCTGGTTGGATCACGGCGCAGCGCGGGGATGTGCGCGGGATCGCCCCCAAACGCGGCAAGGGCCGCCTCCAAGGTTATGCCGTCGCGATCTGCGCGCGCAAGGTCGCGAGTATCCAAGGTTCCGGCGAGCGCGCGCGGCCCGAGAAGCGCGGTCGGAAAGCGCACGCCTTCTTCATCGGCAAATGCGAAAACTTCGACTGCGAAAGGCAGGGTCACACCGTCATTGCGGAGCTTTTCCAGCGCGAGGCACCCCAACACGATACCCATGATCCCGTCATATCGACCGCCGTTGGGCACCGAATCCTGATGCGAGCCGATCAGAAATGTCTTGCCTTCCCCGGGTCCGTCACGGCGGGCGATCAGGGTTCCGGCAGCGTCCATTTCCGCTTGCAGTCCTGCCGCTGCCGTCCAGCTGAGAATATGTTCCAGCGCGGCGCGGTGTTCGGGCGTGAAAGGCAGGCGGGTCACGCCATCGCCGCGCAACGAACAGCCTGCGATTGCGGTCAGGCGGCTTTGGGCGATGTCACCATAGTTCATCGGGGTACCAATTTATCATTATCAATTTACGGCTACACAACGCGCCATGCCTCGTCTAGAAAATTATCATGAGAAGAAACGCGCTTCCGACTGATCCCAAGATGACCGACGCACCGCGCGCGCAGAAACGCTCGCGGCCCGTGCAGGTCGCGGATCAGATCAAACGCTGGGTGGTTGAGCGTGACCTGCGCAAAGGCGACAAGCTGCCGAACGAGGCGGCGATGATCGCGCAATTTGGCGTGTCCAAAGGCACCGTGCGTGAGGCGATGCGCATCCTTGAGGCGCAGGGGCTGATCGTCACCAAGACAGGGCCCGGTGGTGGCAGCTCTGTGGGCGAGGTCAGCAAGGATCGCGCCATGTCGCTGCTTGGGAATTACTTCTATTTCAAGGACCTGTCCCTGTCCGACATCTATCAAATACGCAAAGTGCTTGAACCGGAGCTGGTCGCCACCCTGGCGGGCAAACTGGACGACGAAACGCTGGACGAATTGCGCGAGATGGCGCACCGGCATCCCGAACCGGCCCGCACACCCGAAGAAGAAAAACAGCAGCACATCACCTCACTGGCGTTTCATGCGCGGATTGCCGATGCGGCGGACAACGAATTGCTGGATTTCGTTATTTCCTTCATGGCGCGAATACTGGCCGACCTGACCGTCTATCGGCGCCTTTATGCCGCCCCCAACAGGGCGCTTTGGGAACGGGGCCGCCGCCACCAGATCGATCTGGTGGAGGCTCTTGCGCGTGGGGATGGGCAGAGCGCGCGCGACATCATGCGTTCGCACATGCAAGAGGCGGAAACGATGATGAACGCGCAGGAAATGAAGATCACGCGTGAGTTTATGGCGGAATGACCGGGTGCGCTCAGCCCTGCGACGCGGACGCGGCTGAGCGATCCGGCGCGCGATCGCGGTCTGTCAGAACCGGCACCTTGTCCAGCCAGTGAACATAGGGGGGCTGGCTGACCCGCTGCGCAAGGGCGGCAAGGTCGTTCAAAGGTGTGGCGCTGTGGTCAATGCGCAGATCAAGTGGTGGCGCATCGGGCGATAACACCAGCAGGGCTGCTGATTGCAGCCCGCGTACATCGCTGCCCGCAATCTGCGCTGCGTGCAAGGCGGCAAGCAGGCGCATTTGCGGGGTTCCATCGCTGGCACGAAACCCGTCTGCGAGGGCCGTCAGCACATCGCGTGACTTTATCATGTTGCCTGCCACGATCAGGGTCGGCGTTGCGATGACATCTGCAAATGGCATGCTTTGCGCCCCGGTGAATCCCGCCGTGCCGCCGGATTTGTCAAGCACGGCAAGCTGGCGATGATCGCGCCCTGTGTCATTGCCGGTCAGCCCGGAAACCACGTTTTCCGCCGTGTCGCCCGCGTGCAATCTGCGGATCGCATCGTCGCGCCAGAACGTGCTGGGGGCGGTGCCCTGGGATGCGCAGAGGCCCGATTCGATGTCCCCGCCCAGAACCCAGCCACCGACACAGAGGCTGCCAGTCGCGGCTGCCCCCGCGTAAACGCCTGTTTTTGCGTCAAATGTCAGAATGGAAAACGTCATAAGAGCACCCCTAGCACATTTATCTTGAATTTATCATGAGAATTTGACCCAATACAATCAATCATGATAAATATGTTGCAACAGAGAGGATCTGCCATGACATTCCTGACCCTTCCGCGCCATGCGCTGCTTGCGGCCACGGCGGCGACCGCATTGGCACTTGCTGCGGGCACGGGATCGGCGCAAACGCCTGATGACGTGCTGATCGTTGGCCAGATCGCGGAACCCCAGGCGCTCGATCCCGCTGCGGTCACTGCCGTGAACGACTTCCGCATCCTGATGAACATGTATGACGGGTTGGTGCGCTATAAGGATGGCACCCTTGAAGTCGAGCCTGCACTGGCGAGCGAGTGGAGCATTTCCGAAGACGGCACCGTTTATACCTTTACCCTGCGCGAAGGCGTGACGTTCCATGATGGCAGCGCTTTCGACGCAGAAGCGGTCAAGTTCAACTTTGACCGGATGCTGGACGAAGAGCACCCCTATCACGATACCGGCCCGTTCCCGCTGGCGTTCTTCTTTTCCGCCGTGCAGGACGTGGCGGTGATCGACGCGCAAACGGTGCAGTTCACGTTGAACGCACCCTATGCGCCGTTCCTGACCAACCTCGCCTACCCTACGGGGCTGATCGTATCGCCTGCCGCGGTGAGGGAACATGGCGCTGATTTCGGGCGCAACCCGTCGGGCACCGGCGCGTTCACCTTTGATGAATGGCGCAGCAACGAAGCGGTGGTCGTGCAGGCCAACCCCGATTACTGGGACGGCGCGCCCGAATTGCAGACGGTGGTGTTTCGCCCGATTACCGACGCCAACACCCGTACCGCGGAAATGCTGGCCGGTGGCATTGACCTGATGGTCGAAGTGCCGCCCGTCGCCCTGAGCGAATTTCAGGGTGATGCATTTTCCGTGCACGAACAGGCCGGTCCGCATGTCTGGTTCCTGATCCTGAATGCCAAGGAAGGCCCCTTTGCCGATGTGCGTGTGCGTCAGGCGGCAAACTATGCTGTCAACAAGCAGGCAATCGTCGATGACGTGCTGGAAGGTACTGCCGAAGTGGCCGCTGGCCCGATACCGCCTGCCTTTGCCTGGGCCTACAATGAAGAGCTGGCACCGTACCCGTATGACCCTGATCGTGCCCGCGAGCTGATCGCCGAGGCCGGAGCCGAGGGTTCCGAGCTGACATTCTATGTGACTGAAGGCGGGTCAGGCATGCTTGATCCTGTTGCGATGGGCACAGCCATTCAGGCTGACCTCCAGGCCGTGGGCTTTGATGTCACGATCGAAACCTATGAATGGAATACGTTCCTTGGCAACGTGAACCCCGGTCTTAAGGGCAAGGCGGACATGGCGGAAATGGCGTGGATGACAAACGATCCCGACACCTTGCCCTTCCTCGCGCTGCGCACCGAGGCGTGGCCTGATCAGGGCGGGTTCAACTCGGGTTATTATTCCAACCCCGAAGTGGACGCCCTGCTGGAAGCGGCCCGTGTGGAGACCGATCAGGACGAACGCGCGCGCCTGTATCAGGAAATGCAGGTGATCGTGCACGAAGACGCGCCTTGGGTGTTTGTGGCCAACTGGAAGCAGAACGCCGTGACAAGTGACCGCGTCTCAGACTTTTCGCTGCAACCATCGTTCTTCCTGTTGCTGGACGATGTGACCAAGAACTGATGAAACGCTGCGCGGCCCCGATGGTGGGGCCGCGCAAACACGCGGGGCGGGCGCATGACCGGATACATCCTTAAGCGGCTCGTCTCGGCTGTTCCTGTGCTGCTCGGGATCAGCGTGATTGTCTTTCTGATCATGGCGCTGATCCCCGGCGATCCGGCGACGGCGATCCTGGGATCCTATGCCACCCCCGAAAACGTCGAAAAGCTGAACCGCGATCTGGGCCTGGATCAGGGACTGGTCGCGCGGTATTTCATCTGGCTGGGCAATATGTTGCAGGGTGATTTCGGGCGGAGCTTCGCGCTGAACCGTCCTGTGATCGACGAGGTGCTGGACCGTTTCGGCGCGACCCTGATCCTGGCGGGCACATCGTTCGTGCTGTGTTCGATCCTTGGGATTGCCGCCGGTGTCGTCTCGGCCGCGCGGCAATATGGGTTCGCGGACAAGGCGATTACCTTTGTTGTGCTGTTGGGTATTTCCATCCCGTCATTTTTCCTCGGGATGATGATGATCCTGATTTTCGCCGTAGAACTGCGCTGGTTTCCGGTCTCTGGCATGTGGCCGATTTACGGGGATCGCAACTTTCTGGTGCTGCTCGATCACCTGGCGATGCCGGCCCTTGCGCTGGCGGTCGTTGCGACGGGGGTGGTCGCGCGATTGGCGCGCTCGGCCATGCTTGAAGTGCTGCGACAGGATTTTATCCGCACGGCCCGCGCCAAGGGCGTGCGCGAACGTCGTGTGATCTGGCGTCACGCCCTGCGCGCGGCAATGGTCTCGATCATTCCGGTGCTGGGTATTCAGGCGGGTTTCGTGCTGTCGGGTGCCGTCTATATCGAAATGGTGTTCCAGTGGCCCGGAGTCGGGCGGATGCTGGTCGATGCAATCCTGAAACGCGACATTCTGCTGGTTCAGGGTGGGGTGGTGTTCATCGCCGCGTGCTATGTGATGTTCAACATCCTTGTGGACGTGGCCCAGGCCCTGCTTGATCCGAGGATCAAGACATGATGGCATTCTTCAAATTGCTGGCGCGCAACCGGCTGGCGCTGCTCGGTCTGATCGTAATCGGCATCGTTGTAATGCTCGCGGTGATTACACCGCTGCTGCCGCTGGCAGATCCTGATGTGACGGACACCCCGAACCGGTTCAAACCGCCCTTCAGCAGCGGGGCCATTCTGGGGACGGACCATTTGGGCCGTGACCTGCTGAGCCGCCTCATGTGGGGCACACGCCTTAGCCTGGCGATGGGTTTTGCTGCGGCGGTGATCGCTGCCGCGCTTGGCTCGGCTATCGGGATTATCGCCGGCTATTTCGGCGGGCGCACCGATAACCTCATCATGCGCGGTGTCGATATGTTGATGGCCTTTCCCTATATCCTGCTGGCGCTGGCGATTGTCGCCGCCCTCGGCCCGGGCCTGATGAATGCGCTGATCGCGGTGGCGGCGGTGAACGTTCCGTTCTTTGCGCGCAACATTCGCGGGATCACGGTCGGGATCGCCCATAAGGAATTCGTCGATGCGGCCCGCCTTGCAGGGATGCGCGACCGCCAGATCATCGTCAGCGAAGTCTTGCCGAATGTGGCGCCCGTGATCGTCATCGCGATGTCCACAACCGTGGGCTGGATGATCCTTGAAACCGCAGGCCTGTCGTTTCTGGGCCTCGGCTCGCAACCGCCGCAAGCCGATCTGGGGTCGATGCTGGGCGAGGCGCGCGCGGCGCTGATTACCAACCCACATACCTCGGTTGTGCCCGGCGCGATGATCCTGATCATCGTCATGGGGATCAATCTGTTGGGCGACGGGATCCGCGACGCGCTTGATCCGCGTTTGAAATCCGGCGCGCTAACCCGCCCGATGGCCGCCACACAAGTTGATCGCAAAGACCCGGTTCCGGCCGCGACGAACAGCCTTCTGGATATCGCCGCGCTGCGCACCGAATTTCGCGTGCGGGGCCGCGTTTACAAGGCGGTTGGCGGTGTCGATCTGCATGTGGAAAAGGGTGAGTGCCTTGGCATCATTGGTGAAAGCGGGTCGGGCAAATCCGTCACCGCGCTGAGTGTGATGGGGCTTGTCGCATCGCCCCCCGGCGTGATCACCCACGGGGCCGTGCATTTCGATGGCGCAGATCTGATCGGCGCGCCCTATAAAAACCTGCGCAGTCTGCGCGGGCGGCGGGTGGCCTATATCTTTCAGGACCCGCTGGCCACATTGCATCCGCTTTATCGTGTCGGTGACCAGTTGATCGAAGCGATCCAGGCGCATGAACAAGTATCGAAACCTGCGGCCCGTGCCCGCGCCATCGACCTGCTGAAATCCGTGCGTATCCCGAATGCCGAAAACCGCATCGACAGTTTCCCCTATGAAATGTCGGGCGGGATGCGCCAGCGCGTCGGCATCGCCATGGCGCTGGCCAATGGCCCTGACGTGATCATCGCCGATGAACCCACCACCGCGCTTGATGTGACTGTGCAGGCGCAAATCCTGTCGGTCCTCAGCGATCTGCGCCGTGACCGGGGGCTGGCGATCATCTTTATCACCCATGATTTCGGCGTGGTCGGGCAGCTATGTGACCGTGTCGCGGTCATGTATGCGGGACGCATCGTCGAGGAAGGGCCGACCGATGCCGTTCTGAGCGCGCCGCAACATCCCTATACCAGCCGTCTGATTGATTGCGTGCCCACGCTGGGCGGCGGGCAGCGCAAACTGTCGGCCATTCCCGGCCGGCCGCCGATGGTCGACAGATTGCCCAAAGGGTGTGCGTTTGCTGACCGTTGCGACAAGGCACGGGATGCCTGCCGCGCTGGTGATATCGCCCTTGTTGCTACGGATGCAGGGCGCAAGACCCGCTGTCTTTTCCCCGAAAACATGGAAAGGGCGCGCGCATGAGCATTGCTTTGAAACTGACCGGATTGTCGAAATCCTTTCCCGTCGGCAAGCGCCTGTTCGGCGCGCCCAGGGGATTGGTGCGCGCGGTGCAACCCATCGACCTGACCGTTCAAACTGGCGAAACCCTTGGTATTGTCGGTGAAAGCGGGTGCGGGAAATCGACCCTTGCGAAAATGCTGGTAGGGTTGCTCGCCCCCAGCACTGGCCAAATCGAGATCGAGGGGAAGACCCTGGATAACGCCGATCCGGCCATTTTCGGCAAGCGCATCCAGTATGTATTCCAGGATCCGATCAGCAGCCTGAATCCGCGCAAGACGATCCGTCAGATCATGGAAGTGCCACTGCGTAAATTGCACCACATGGACAAGGCGACCCGCGCCGCCCGCATCCGCGAGATTTTCGACGCCGTGAACCTGCGCGAGGAATTCCTCGATCGCTATCCGCATGAGTTTTCCGGCGGACAGGCGCAACGCATAGGGATCGCCCGTGCCCTGGCCGCACAGGCGCGCATCCTGATCCTTGATGAACCGGTTTCAGCGCTGGATGTGTCGGTGCAGGCGCAAGTCTTGAACTTGTTGGCCGATCTCAAGGACGAGTTTGGCCTGACCTATCTGTTCATCAGTCACGATCTGGCCGTGGTCGAAGCGGTCAGCGACCGCATCGCGGTTTTGTATTTCGGGGCGGTTGTCGAAGTCGGATCAGCACGCGAAATTTTCGCCAATCCGCGCCATCCCTATACCGCCCTGCTGGCGCAAAGCGCGCCCGAAGTCGGTCGCCCCATCGCCGCACCTGAAAATGCACAAACCGAACTGCCCGACCCGCTGTCCCCCCCCGCTGGCTGCGCCTTTCATGAACGATGCAGCTTCGCAACGGATCAGTGCCGTGCCGAAAGGCCAGTATTGGTCGCTGATGGGCCGGACCGCGAATTCGCCTGCTTCAATCCGTTGGTGTCAGATGGCGAGGTCGCCTGACACATAAGATCGGGTCTTATCATAAAACCAGGTTTGGACGGCTCAAAGCCCTATGCCGGCTTTGCCGCCCATGAAGCCGAAGGTCTTGGACAATAACAACCCGACCAGCGCCACACACCATCATACGATGGCACAAGCCTCTACCTAATGCCCCTCAGAGGCATGCTGATCCGTTGGTCTTCAATCCGAATGATTTTCGACCATCAGCCTCTGGCACGTTTCGCAGCGCAACCTCAGTAATGGAAATTTTCATGACCGCCCTCTATATACCGCTCTTCGGCGCTTCGGGGGCAGTGGTGCGCAATTCAGGGCGACGGCCGTCAAATCGCAACGGTGTACCGATCAGCCCCAGCTTTTCGTCGCCGCTGTCCAGCAACATGCCGAGTGCCTGGGTTTGTGGATGCATCAGCACCTCGGATACGCTGTTGACGGCGGCGCAAGGTACGCCGACCTTTTCCAGCACTGTGACCCAATGATCGGCATCCTGTTGGACAATCACCTCGCTAATAATCCTGTTCAACACCTCGCGATTGGCGATCCTGCTGGCGTTGTCGCGAAATCTGTCGTCCTGGGCCCATTCAGGTTGGCCCAGAGCGTCGCACAACCGGCGGAACAGATTATTATTGCCTGCTGCAATAACGACATGCCGGTCGCGCGCTGGGAATGCACGGTAAGGGGCCAGCATCGGTGTTTCCGATCCGGTCTTGCCGGGTTCTTTCCCCGAGGCCAGGGCATTTGCAATGGGCACGGTCATCCAGCTCAGCCCTGTCTCGAACAGGGAGGTGTCCACAATACAACCGCGCCCGCTGATCGCCCGCCCCAGCAGAGCGGAAAGGATGCCTATGACACACCACATCCCACTGCCCTGATCTATAATCGACGGTCCTACACGCACCGGAGGGCGACCCGCTTCGCCTGTGACAGACATTATGCCTGAAAAGGCCTGCATTAAGGGATCATAGCCAGTTTGACGGTTCAGCGGGCCGGTCGCGCCGTAAGCCCCCAGATTACAGTAGATCAATCTGGGATATCTGGCACAGAGGGTCTTTGCATCCAGTTCAAACCGCTCCATCAGCCCCGGACGCATATTGTGAACGACAATATCGCTTTCCTTGATGAGACCCTCCAGCTTTGTGCGTTCATCCGCATCCTTGAGGTCGACAGCAATCGCCCGTTTGTTCCGGTTGAGGCTGTGGAAGGCCGCGGCCGTTTCTCCGATGAATGGCGGGCCCCACTGGCGTGCATCATCGCCACCATCGGGGTTCTCTATTTTGGTCACCTCCGCACCGAGATCCGCCAGCACCTGTCCGCAAAAAGGTGCCGCGACAGAGTGGCCGATTTCAATCACCCGGATACCCCGCAAGGGCTGATCAGGGCGATGTAAATCTGTAGCTTCCGTCATGGTGCCTCCATATGCCGGAAATTGCTTGTCAAAAGCGGGTCAATATCAGTGCGATATCCGGAAAAATCCAAACAAGTACGAGAACTGTCAGCACGATCGCGAGTGATGGCAGAGTTGCCCGGATAATGACTTCGATCTTCTCATCCGGAAGGATGGCCTTTAGCGCGAAAAGGTTCATGCCGAGCGGTGGTGTGATGACGGCAAGCTCCATATTGAGAACCATCAAAATACCGAACCACAAAGGATCAAAACCAAGGGCCACCGCGATAGGAACAAAGACCGGCACGGTGATCAGAATGATTGAAATCACTTCCAGGAAAAAACCCAGAATGGTCCAGGTCACCATCATGATCAGCAGCACGACCCATGGTTCTACTCCGGCCTCCATGACCGTTTTTGCCAGAAATTGGGGCAAACCGATCAACGTCAGAGCCGATCCAAGGATCAACGCGCCTGCCACGATCGCCAGCAAACTCGCCGAATGGCGGGTCGCGACGATGAGAACCCCGGGTAGATCTTTCAGGGAAAGACTGCGGCGTAGAACGACGGTCAGCAATAGCGACAATATAACGCCGATACCGGCAGCCTCTGTCGGAGTGTATATGCCCGTATAGATTCCCCCCAGAACGATAACAGGCAACGAAAGATCGGGAAGTGCACGCCAGGTTGTGCGCAGCGCCTTCCTGGCGGACCATGCTGCGGTATTCATATTCCGCGTGGGCGGTGCCGCGAACATCGCCCATGCCGCCAAAAGCGCCGCGATCAAAATGCCCGGAAGCAGACCCGCTATGAAAAGCTGTGCCGGTGAAACCGAAGCAAGCGAGGCGTAGATGATCAGCGGAATGGAGGGCGGGATCAGGATGCCCAGCGATCCACCTACAGCAGATAGGCCATAGCTGAGCCGCTTGGAGTATCCCGCCTTTTCCATCTCCGGCAGGGCGATACGACCAATTGTCAGCACCGATGCCATTGAGGAGCCGACAATAGCCGCAAAAAAGGTAAAGGCGCTCACAGCGGAGACGCCGGTCCCTCCGCGCATTCTGCCGACCCAAACATTCGCGACTTCGAACAGTTGCTGACCAACCTTGCCCCGATAGAGGATTTCTCCCATCAGGATATACATGGGCACGGCCAGCATCACCGGATCGGCCAGCGTGCGTTGCAAGGTCAATGGAACCTGAATCAGAAATGGAATACCGGAGGCGGCAACGATCGTTGCCGCACCGGCCAGGCCCAGTGAAAAGGCGATCGGTACGCCGAAAATCAGGCAAACCAATAGAACGGTGAGTAGAATGATAATGACGGTGCCAGAAATCATATGTTCGTCTCCACATCAATTCTGTTACCATCCAGTTTTTTACCTTTGGCCAGAAGGTAGCACCTGAGAATGACCCCCAGGATCAGGAGCACACCACCGATCGGGACCATCGCATAGATGAACCACAAAGGCGTTTCGAGCAGTGTTGGCGCGAGCATACCCCGGTCAAACGCGCGCACGGCGTATGCCGTGCCATACCAGATCAGGATGCCAGCATAGGGCAGCACGGCCAACGTGGTTGCGATCTCGGCGATCCGGCGGGTCATGCCTGTGCGGTTCTCGATCCAGAAAGTGACACGCAGGTGATGCCCGCTCGCCAATAGGGCTCCGGGTGTCATGAAGACTGCAAACTGCAGCAGGTAAATCGAGATTTCAGTCGCCCAAACCGTGGGCGCGTGAAAAATATAGCGCAATGTCACGTCATAGGCGGTGATGATCGGCAGTGCCAGAAGTGCGGCCGCTGCCATGCTTATGACGGTATGCTGGACCGTGGCCAAAGCCTGAATTGCTCGCTGCATGGGAACCTTGCCTGACTGCTTGAAGAGATCTGTCCGACCGAAGACAGGAGCGCCGGTCGGACAAATGTGAACATTCTCGCGTCGATGATTTCTAGCTGGCAGGGTGCTCCGCGTTGGCTGCCTCTATGGCCTGGAGAATTTCGGCACCGGCGTCGCCTGTTTTTTCCTTGTAGTCCTCCAGAAGCGGCTGAGCCGCCTCGCTCCACAACTGGCGCTCCTCCACTGTTGGTTCGATAATTTCCACACCCTCGGCTCTGAGTTTTTCGGCAATTGCTTCGTTGTCCGCCTTGCCCTGTTCGCGTGATGCTGTTTGGGCGACTTGCGCTGCGGCATTGACTGCGGCCTGCACATCCTCCGGCAGTGTATCCCACCACATCTTGGACGCAGACCCTACAAACGGCAAACGCGCCAATGCGATGTTGGTGCCGTATTGTGTCACCTCGGTGAGCTTGCGCGAAAGCACCGAAGACGGGCCGGTCAAGCAACCGTCAATAGTGCCTCGCTGCATCGCCTGATAGATTTCCTGTGAACTCATCGTGACGGGCGATGCACCCAGCAAGCTGAGCAGTCGCGTGGCATCCAGACCGAACGAGCGCATTTTGAGCCCCTCCATGTCCGCAGGAACCCGAACCGGTGTGTTTGTGTAGATTTCAACGGTGCCATAGGCCGTCCAGCCCAGCATCTCGTGATCGTACTTGGCCAACTGCGTTGAAAAGGCGTTGCGCATTTCAGCGCTGTCTTCGGCCGCCCACTCGGCTTCCCAGGTTTCATAAAGGAATGGCATCGCCCAGATCCGAAGCAATTCGGCATCGCGACCGGCCATAAAGCCAAGATTGACCTGACCGATATGGGTTGCACCCGTCGAAATCGCATCCGGCAGCTGGGTGTCGTTGTAAAGCTGGCCATCAGGGAACGTCTGAGGCACCAGCTTGATCGAGGTATCAGCCGTACGCGCGGCAATTTCTTCTGCCAGCACTTCGAAATATGTGCCTGTGGCGTGATGCTCGGGCAGGTTATACGCGATTTTGATAACCTGTTCACTTTGCGCGCGCAGCGCCGACGGCGCCGACAGAACACCCAGTGTCGCTGCAGAAGTCGCCAGGAAACCGCGCCGTGATTGAGTGAGTTTAGTCATATTAATTCCTCCCGTTCTGCCTGTTTTTTCCGCATATACGCCCCGAGGCAGTGCAGCGCGCAGCGGTTTTGATCAATACGAGCGTGGCATGCCGAGAACATGCTGACCGAGATAAGCAAGTATGAGGTTCGAGGATATCGGCGCGATCTGATAGAGACGGTTTTCGCGCCATTTGCGCTCCACGTTGTATTCGCAGGCGTAGCCAAAACCACCATGCGTTTGCATACAGGCCTCACCGGCGTGCCAGCTGGCCTCGGAGAGCAGAAACTTGGCCATATTCGCATCCTCACCGCAGGGCTGGCCCGCGTCAAAGAGCGCACAGGCGCGGCGCAGGACCAGTTCGGCGGCGCGCATTTCCGCATAGGCGCGCGCGATTGGAAATTGCACGCCCTGGTTCGCGCCGATGGGCTTGCCGAAGACCACACGGTCATTCGCATAGCGCGTCGCCGTTTCGATAAACCAGCGCGCGTCGCCCAGACATTCGGATGCGACCAGCGTGCGTTCCGCGTTCATCCCGTCAAGGATATATTTGAAGCCGCGGCCTTCTTCGCCAATCAGGCTTGAGGCGGGTATGCGCAGATTGTCAAAATAGATCTCGGTGGTGTTGTGGTTGACCATGGCGTCAATCGGGCGAATTTCCATTCCGTTGCCACGTGCCGCGCGCATGTCGACCAGAAAAACGGACAGGCCGTCGGTCTTGCTGGTCACCTGATCCACCGGTGTGGTGCGGGCCAGCAACAACATCAGATCGGAATAGAGTGCGCGGCTGGTCCAGACCTTCTGGCCGTTCACCACGTATTCGTCACCGTCGCGCTCGGCGCGGGTCTTGAGCTTGGTGGTGTCCGACCCCGTAGTGGGTTCGGTCACGCCAAAGGCCTGCAGCCGCAGTTCGCCGCTTGCGATGGCAGGCAGGTACTGCTTCATCTGTGCCTCTGAACCGTGCCGCAGCAGGGTCCCCATGATGTACATTTGAGCGTGGCAAGCCCCCGCATTTCCGCCGGTGGCGTGGATCTCTTCCAGCACGACCGATGCCGCACGAAGCGGCAGGCCGGAGCCGCCGAATTCTTCTGGGATGAGCACCGCCAGAAACCCGCTCTTGGTCAATGCCTCGACAAATTCATCGGGGTAGCTGTCGGTTTTTTCCAACTTTTGCCAGTAGGTCCCGTCAAAGGGGGCGCAGATCTTGCGCACGGCATCGCGGATTTCCGGATAATCTTCGCCGAAATCCAGGGATGTGGGCATATCAAGCGTTTTGCTCATCTGATTTCCTTCGGATCTGTTTTTTCTAGGGACAATGGGCCGCATCGGCGCAAATTTTTCCGTGCAAGTCGCGGCGAAAATCGGCGAGGGTCAACCTCTGCCCGGTCTGTTGATGCCAGATACTCAGGCAGTCAGAAACTTTGGCATCGAATGCCTCGGGCGTTGCCGGTGCCTGAGGTGCGCCGGGATAGAATACGGCTTCGGCGTCCGTTAGAGTCTGTCCGCCTGCGGAAAGCTGCAACCTCACCGTTCCATGGTCAACGCCAACCGGCATATCGCCCTCAAGCGCGTCTTCGATCACCTCGATCCGTGCCATCAAATTGCGGATGTCAGGGCGAAACACGGCGCTGTTTTCAAAATCCTTTAGCCCCACAGTCCCCTGCGCCAAAGCCACTGCCGTACAATAGGTCGCACAGAACTTTGCCTGTGCACCATTTTGCGGGTCGGTCACATGTAGCGGCCGCATACCGCCATAAGGAACGCGCAGGACGATGCGCGGCTTTTCGGGCATTTCCGCGCCCAGAGTGCGCCGCGCCGCAAGTGCAGCGCCGATCATGCGGTGGGTCAGATAGCAGCAGGGAAACAGCTTGCGCGACACAGAAAGGGCGTTCGGTGCAATTTCGACCTTATCCGGATCCGCCGCTAGCGCTGCCCCGCCGTAGAGATCGAAAAAGCCCCGCTCGCCGAAAATGTCCGGACAACCGGAAATCCCGGCCTCGGCCATCAAAACCGAACGCAGGCCGGCGGCAGCGGCCTGCCCTGCCTGCACATGTTTGGCTTCGGTTCCGAAATTGCGCTGAAAGCCGCCTGCCTGCGCGGCGGCCAGCGCCAATGCACTGCGCACCGCAGGGCCTTCAAGCTCCAGCAGATAGGCAAGAGCCGCCGCAGCCGACAATGGTCCGATCGTCGAGGTCGCATGCCATCCGCGATCATAATGCTCAAAACCCAGCACTTCGCCCAATGCGATGTTGGTGCCTAGACCTATCGCATAGGCATCTATCATGCGCGGTGCCAGATTCGGGCGCGCATCGCACATCGCCATCAGTGCCGCAACCAACACGACACTGGGGTGGGTAACAGAGGTCAGCTGAACATCATCATAGTCGAGCGCGTGGCCCGCGATACCATGAACGAGGGCGGCATGTTCAGAGCTTTGAACATAGCTTCCGTCCAGAAGTCTGGCCCCCCCGTCAGCAAAGATCCGTCGTGCCGCCACCGCCGAAGATGCACTCCACCCGGCATACGTCACTGCCACCGTATCCTCGAAAGACATCACAACTGCGCCACGTTCTGCCGCGCTCAGCGCAGGTTGCGTGCCGATCATATCGCATAGCCGTCCGATGAAACTCAAAATCCCCCCTCCCGTCAGGATCGTCGGCCCATTGGAAAGGGCCCCTCAGTGCGGTACAGCCTTCGCTTCATCCAATTATCCGGATGTTTTAAAATCTATCCGGATGTTTGAAAATTCATGCCATCATGTCAACGGCTAAATCTTATTGCGGAAGCGACCGGCAAACTTATAAGTTGCGCGGCATGAATAAGCCGCCCAGCATCAAACGCCCGCTCTACAAGGAACTCCGCGACACGTTGGCCGCCGAGTTGGCCAGCGGCGCGTATCCCATCGGCAGTCGCTTCCCGACCGAACAGGACCTTTGCAAACGCTACAAACTTGGCCGGCATACGGTACGTGAGGCATTGAGATTGCTTCAGGCGGCCGGTCTGCTCTCACGTCAAGCAGGGGCCGGTACGACCGTCATCGCGCTTACCCCACCGGCAACCTACAGTTACAGAATTGATTCTATTGATGATTTGACAAGATACGCGCAAGCTACCGCCTTCATCAAAAAGCAGGAGGGGATGGTCACGGTACGTGAAGCCCTTGCCAGGACTCTGGGCACGGATGTGGGTAGTCGCTGGTTGCGATTTGCTGGCGTTCGACATGCTGTGAATGAAGAATTGCGGGTGGCATGGACAGAAATATATGTCGCAGAACCTTACATCGCCGTTCGCGACAATACCCAGAACGCAACCAAAGCGATCTATCAGAAAATAACCGAACAATTCGGGTTCTCCATAGCCCGGGTCGAACGTCAGATCGTGGCGGTCCCGATGCCGGCAGATATGGCAACGGCTTTGCTATGCGAACCCGGCACACCGGCGCTTATGGAACGGCGGCGCTACTGGTCAAACGAGGGCGTCTTGTTCGAAGTCAGCCTCTCATTCCACCCCGGCGACCGGTTCCCCCAGACAATCATGGTCGAACGCGAAACATGAAAGAGGAACTCCATGGCTCAATTTGAAACCTTGACTTTGGAACATATGGATATGGGCGTTGCGCTGATTACCATGAATCGCCCGGCTTCCGCCAATGCCCTGAATACCCGAATGGGCCAGGAACTGCTCGAACAGTTTCGCAGCATATTGATGGATCCGGGGGATTTGCGCTGCGTGGTACTGACCGGAGCTGGAACCAAAGCGTTCTGCGCCGGGGGGGATCTTCGGGAACGAAACAACATGTCTGATGCGGACTGGCAACGCCAGCATGTGATTTTCGAACAGGCGTTCTATACACTCATGGATTGCCCCGTTCCCGTAATAGCGGCCGTGAACGGAGCGGCCTACGGCGGTGGCACGGAAATTGCTCTGGCTTGTGATTTCATCCATGCTTCGGAAACGGCTCGCTTTGCATTGACCGAGCCTAAGCTGGGAATCATCCCCGGCGGTGGCGGCACCCAGAACCTGCCACGCGCAGTCGGTTCGCGCAGGGCCAAGGAGTTGATTTACTCGGCACAACCTTTCAGCGCTGGTCAAGCTGCCGAATGGGGCATGGTAAACCGTGTTTGGCCTCAAAAAGACCTGATGCCTGGTGTGCTGGCGTTGGCCCAACAGATTGCCGCAAACGGTCCTGTCGCAGTGCGGCAAGCCAAACGCGCAATGACCGTAGGGATTGAAACAGACTTGAAAACAGGTCTCGCCATCGAGATCGAAGCGTATAACCGCACGGTTCCCACATCAGACCGACGCGAAGGTGTACGGGCATTCAATGAGAAACGCCCACCACAATTTACAGGGCAGTAGACACCACGCCCTGCGCCGTTGAGACTCGATAACTGGAAAAACCGGGTGTCCACGCCACCCCAAACAAGTTGGCGATGCCACGGCGACAGTTTCACGATTCACGCTGACGGGCGGATCACCGGCTTTTCGGCGGGCTGGATCGGGAAATCATCGCTATCGTGGCGACGATGGCACGGGAAACCGCGTTTCGCGCCCCGCCTGCCGTAACGCAAAACGCCGCCCGGTATACCCGGACGGCGCAAAGTATCAGAAAGTCGGGCGGGATCAGCCGCCCATGGTTTTCGCGACTTCCGCTGCGAAATCCTCTTCTTCCTTCTCGATGCCTTCGCCGACTTCGACGCGGGCATAGGCGACGATTTCGACGCCTGCATCCTTCGCGGCCTGCGCGACGGTCACGTCAGGGTTCATCACGAATTTCTGGTTCAGCAGCGTGACTTCCTCGAAGTACTTCTTCATGCGGCCAACGATCATCTTTTCGATCACGGCCTCCGGCTTGCCGGATTCGCGGGCCTGATCGGTCAGAACCTGCTTTTCACGCTCAACCAGCGCCTGATCCAGATCGCTCTCGGACAGCGAGGCGGGGTTGGTGGCTGCGACGTGCATCGCGACCTGCTTGCCGAACGCGGCGTTGTCCCCCTTGAAGGCGACGACGACGCCGATCTTGCCCATGCCTTCGACGATGGCGCCGTGCACGTAGGACGCGACGCTCTCACCCTCGACCTTCGCCATGCGGCGCAGGGACATGTTCTCACCAATCGTGGCAACCTTGGCGGTGATCGCGTCGGTGACGGACTTGCCGCCCATATCCGCGGCGGCCAGTTCCTCGGTGGAGTTCACGCCCATCGCGACGTCGGCCACGTCACCGACCATTTTCTGGAAATCGCCGTTGCGTGCCACGAAATCGGTCTCGGAGTTCACCTCAACCGCGACGGCGACGCCGCCCTCGGATTTGACGGCGACCAGACCCTCTGCCGCGATACGGCCGGATTTCTTGGCGGCCTTGGCCAGACCCTTGGTCCGCAGCCAGTCCACAGCGGCTTCCATGTTGCCGTCGTTCTCGGTCAGGGCCTTTTTCGCATCCATCATGCCTGCGCCAGTCGTGTCGCGCAGTTCCTTCACCATTGCAGCGGTGATTGCCATGTTATCTCTCCTGAAAAACTCGGTCGCGCTCCCGTCAGGCGGAAGCGCGTTTCAGTTGGTACGTCATGCGCGGGGCGATCAGCCCTCTGCGCCGGCCTCTGCCAGGGCGTCTTCGCCCATCGCTTCTTCCATTTCGCCCAGATCAACACCGGCCGCGCCCAGCTGATCGGCCATACCGTCCAGAGCCGCGCGGGCGATCAGGTCACAATACAGCGCGATCGCACGGGCCGCATCGTCGTTGCCGGGGATCGGATAGTCGATACCCTCGGGGTTGGAGTTGGAATCCAGAACCGCGATGACGGGGATGCCCAGCTTGCGTGCTTCGGCGATGGCCAGCGCTTCCTTGTTGGTGTCCACGACGAAGATGATGTCGGGAACGCCGCCCATGTCGCGGATGCCGCCCAGGGATGCGGTCAGCTTGTTCTGCTCCCGGTCGAGTTGCAGGCGCTCTTTCTTGGTGTAGCCCGCACCTTCGCTGCTCAACTGCTCATCCAGCGTCTTCATGCGCTGGATCGAGTTGGAAACGGTTTTCCAGTTGGTCAGCGTGCCACCCAGCCAGCGGTGGTTCATGTAGTACTGCGCGCAACGCTCGGCCGCATCCGCGACGGGCTTTTGCGCCTGACGCTTGGTGCCGACGAACAGAACGCGGCCACCCTTGGCGACGGTCTGCTGCACGGCCTGCAGCGCGGCGTCGAGCAGGGGAACGGTCTGTGTCAGATCGATGATGTGGATGCCATTGCGATCACCGTAGATATACTCACCCATACGGGGGTTCCAGCGGTGCTTCTGGTGGCCGAAATGTACGCCAGCTTCCAACAGCTGACGAAGCGTGAACTCGGGAAGAGCCATCGTCGTTTTCCTTTTCCGGTTTCGCCTCGGCGGGGGAGAGGGCGTTTTGCCCAACCGGTGGACCGTGCGGGATTTCTCCCCGACCGGCCCGTCCCCGCCTGCGGTTTCAGTGGGGTGCCTTTAGACTGCTTTCACGTGGAAGGCAAGTGCCGGTCTGCCCTCACATCCCGGGGCGCGGCCCCGGACCCCGGGATATTTCGGGACACAAGATAACGGACAGTGGCGCGCACCATCTTCTGTCTTCAAATATCCCCGCCGGAGGCTCCCACGCTTGCAACCCCGCACCGATCCCTTAAACCGGGGGCAGACCTGACAGGACGTGACATGCTCCCCATATTCTTGAAGATCTTGCCCTTCTTTCTGTTGATCGGGCTGGGCTACATCTCCGCCGCGACCAGATTTTTCAGCAAGGAAGCCGCGGTTGCCCTGACCAGGTTCGTCTTCTGGTTCGCGCTCAGCGCGATGCTGTTCAATTTCACCGCAACGCTGGAGTTCTCGCAGATCGCGAACGTGCCGTTTCTGCTGTGCTATCTGGCGGCATCTATCCTCGTTTATGTTCTTGCGACGGGCGTGGCCCTGTTGCGCGGCAATACGGCCTCCGTCGCCGCGATCGAGGCGCAATGCGCGGTCATCGGCAACGTCGGTTTCCTTGGCATTCCGATGCTGGTGGGCCTGTTCGGGCCACGGGCCGCGGCCCCGGTCCTGATGGTGCTCAGCGTCGATCTGCTGATCTTCGGCAGCCTCGTCGTCGCCGTGATAACCGGCAGCCGGGGAAAGCTGGAGCCCGCAATCGTGCTGACCATCGGCAAGGGGTTGCTGACCAACCCGATGGTAATGTCCATCGCTGCCGGTCTGCTGTGGTCGCTCGCCGATCTGCCCATGCCCGTGCCGATGGGGGAGTTCATGACAATCCTGGGTGCCGCCGCGACCCCTGCCGCCCTGTTCGCCATCGGTGCCAGTCTGGCGGGAAAGTCAGCCGAGCGGCCCAGCGTGGCGCTTTGGCTATCGTCGCTCAAGCTGGTGCTGCATCCGCTGCTGGTTGCGATCTTCGCGTTGTACCTATTCGATCTGGATCCGTTTTTGTCCGCGATGATGATCGCCGCCGCCGCCATGCCGGTTGCTGGCAATATTTATATCATCGCGCAACACTATGATGTCGCACCGCAAAGGGCTTCTTCCGCCATCCTGTTTTCCACGATCCTGTCGGTCCTGACCTTGACGGCGGTTCTGGGATGGGTGGGATGATGCTGCTATGTGCGGGTTCGGTTCACTGGGACATCATCGCCCGCGCCGACAGGATTGTCGGTCGAGGCGACGACGTGCCCGGCACGGTGCGACGTCGCCCCGGGGGGGTGGCGGGAAATATCGCGCGCCACCTCGCGCGGCTGGGTCGGCCTGTGGCGCTGGCCGGATGTATCGGGCGCGACCCGGCGGGTGAGGAGCTGTGCGCGATCCTGCGCACATTGGGGATCGACCTGCGCGTGCACCGCAGTGAAGCGACCGACAGCTACCTTGCCATAGAGCAGGCAGATGGCGATCTCGTCGCCGCTGTCGCTGACACTGCCGCGCTGATCCGACATGCCGCGCAAGTGGTAGCCACAATCAATGCCTGCGACGGCCCTGTCGTGGTGGATGGCAATCTGCCGTCCGTTGCTCTGGCGACCCTGACGCATCACGACATGTATCTCGTTCCTGCCAGTCCGGTCCGTGCGGCCGGTCTCGCCCCGTTGATCGCGCGGGGGGCGGTTCCCCTGCTGAACCGCGCAGAAGCGATGGCACTGACTGGGTGCGAAGGTGAGACCGCGCAGCTTGCGGCCCAGTTAGTCGAGATGGGCGCACGCATGGCCATGGTGACGGACGGTCCCGAACCGGCTGGGCTGGCGACATCGCAGTGCAAGATCAGCCGCGACCCGCCCGCCATTACGGTGACAGCCGGCGTGACGGGTGCGGGCGACGCCACCGTTGCGGGGTTTTTGCATGCGCATCTGTCTGGCGCTTCCCCCGGTGACGCGCTAGAAGCCGCCCTCGCCTGTGCCGCCGCCCATTTGCAAGGACTCACCCCATGACCCTTCCGCTGACCTTTTCCGCCGAAGTTGCCGCCGCCCGTGCGGCAGGCAGACCCATCGTGGCACTGGAATCGACCATCATCACGCACGGAATGCCGTGGCCGCAGAACCGCGACACCGCGCGCGCGGTCGAGAAGACGGTGCGCGATGCAGGGGCAACCCCGGCGACGATCGCCATAATCGACCGGCAGATCCGCATCGGGCTGGAGGCGGAGACTCTCGACACGCTTGCGCAGACCAAGGACGTGATGAAGTTGTCCCGCGCCGATCTGGCCGCTGCCCTCGCGACGGGTGCGACCGGCGCGACGACTGTCGCCGCAACGATGATCTGCGCTCATCTGGCCGGGATCGAGGTTTTCGCCACCGGCGGCATCGGCGGCGTGCATCGCGGGGCGGAGGAAACCTTCGATATCTCCGCCGACTTGCGTGAGCTGTCCGAAACCCCGGTCACGGTCGTTGCCGCCGGGGCGAAGGCTATCCTGGACGTGCCCAAGACGCTCGAAGTGCTCGAAACCCTCGGCGTGCCGGTGATCGGTTATCGCACCGACACTCTGCCTGCCTTCTGGTCGGCGCAATCGTCACACCCGATCCCGCTGCGAATGGATAATGTCGCACAGATCGCGGCGGCCCAGCGGATGCGCGGCACGCTCGGCCTGCCGGGCGGACAACTGGTCGCAAACCCGATCCCCGTGGCGGAGGAGATCGCACAAGCCACCATCGACCCGATCATAGAGCGGGCATTGCAGGAAGCGACCGCGCAGGGCATCGCGGCCAAGCAGGTGACACCCTTTCTGTTGCAGCGGATTTTCGAGCTGACCGATGGCGCGTCCCTGACCGCGAACATCGCGCTGGTGCACAACAATGCCCGGCTCGCCGCCGCCATCGCCGCGGAACTGATCTGATTTCCCGTCGGCCCGCATCCGTTCGGTCATACGACCTTCGGCGGCTGGACCAACGCCGCGCGCCGCGCTAGGGCAAGATCATGACGCTTTCACCCGCAGAATGGCAGGCCTTCGCACTGTCGCTACAGGTCGCCGCCGGGGCGACCGCCGTCGGTCTGCCGCTGGCCTATCTGGCGGCGTGGACATTGGCGCGGCGGCATTTCTGGGGCAAGGGGCTGGTGAAGGCGGCAATCCAGTTGCCCTTGGTCCTGCCGCCCGTCGTTGTGGGGTATCTGCTGTTGCAGGTCTTCGGTCGCAATGGGCCGGTCGGGGCACCGCTCGCCGCGCTCGGCATCACGCTGCCGTTCACCACTTTGGCCGCCGGGATCGCGGCGGGTGTCATGGCCTTTCCGCTGATGGTCCGCGCCTGTCGCCTGTCAATCGAGGCGCTCGACCCGAAATTGGAGGACGCCGCCCGAATTCACGGCGCGGGGGCGGTCCGGCGGTTTCTGACCTTATCACTTCCCCTCTCCCTGCCCGGTATTCTGGCTGGTGCGACACTGGGCTTCGCTCGCGGATTCGGAGAGTTCGGGGCCACCATCGTCTTTGCTGCCAACATTCCCGGTGAAACCCGCACCCTGCCCATCGCGATCTATTCCGCGCTGCAATCCCCGAATGGCGATGCCGCCGCAGCCCGCATGGTCACGGTATCGGTCATTGCGGCGCTGGGGGCGTTCTTGTTGAGCGAATGGCTGGAACGACGCACCCGCGCCCGCTTGTCGGGACGCTCGAAATGAGTGGGTTGAGCATCCGCGCCACCATCGCCCGCACCGGTTTCGAACTGCGCGTGGACATTGCGTCCGACGCCCGTATTACGGTTCTGCACGGACCCTCCGGCGCGGGAAAGACGCTGACCCTGCACGCGGTTGCAGGCCTGATACCCTGCCCCGACGCACGGATCGTGCTGGAGGGGCGGGAGCTTTCGTCGCTGCCCCCGCAACGGCGCAACCTGTCCATGGCCTTTCAGGAACCGCGCTTGTTTCCGCATCTCAGCGTGAGGCGCAACATCCTTTACGCCTGCCGCGAAACGGATGGACTGGCCGCGCTGGCGGATGCGCTGGACATCACGAATCTGCTCGACCGGCGCCCAGCGGATCTGTCAGGGGGTCAGGCGCAGCGGGTATCGCTCGCCCGGGCGCTGCTGCGCGACAGCGACCTGACGCTGCTAGATGAGCCGTTCACCGGGCTGGACGCCTCACGCAAGGACGCCGCCATCACTCTTTTGTCACAGCTGCGGCGGCGCATCCTGATGGTCAGTCACGATCCCGGCGACGCCGCGCGCCTGAACGCACAGGTCGTGCATGTGGCAAACGGAACCGCGCAATGAAACCGATCCTGATCGCCGGACCCACCGCGTCGGGAAAATCGAGCCTCGCGCTCGACCTCGCGCAGCGTACCGAAGCCACGATCATCAATGCCGATGCTTTGCAGGTCTACAGCAACTGGCGCATCCTGACCGCGCGCCCCGATCCGGCTGAGACCGCACGCGCCCCGCACCGGCTGTACGGTCATGTCGCCCCGGACGTTCCCTATTCCACCGGCCACTGGCTGCGCGAAGTCCGTGAGGTGCTCGCCGCAACGCCCCGTGCCATCATCGTGGGCGGCACCGGCCTGAATTTCACGGCACTGACGCAAGGATTGGTGGACATACCGCCCGTGCCGCAGGAAATCCGCTTGCAGGCCAATGCGTTGGGGGCCGAGGCTCTGCGTGCCGACCTCGCCGCCCGCGATCCCCGGACATTCGCCGCGATCGACACCGCCAATCCGATGCGCGTCCAACGTGCATGGGAAGTTCTGACGGCGACCGGCCGTGGGCTTTCGGCCTGGCAGGACCTGACGCCGCCACCGCTGTTACCGCTCTCATCGGTACAGCCCATCGTTTTGCGCCCGGACATCGCGTGGCTGAACGACCGCATTGCGAGACGCTTTGACATGATGCTGGACCAGGGCGCCCTGGATGAGGTCCGCGCTGCCCTGCCCGACTGGGATCCGTCGCGCCCCTCGGCCAAAGCCATCGGTGCGCCCGAACTGATCGCGTATCTGCGCGGTGAGTTGACGCTGGACGATGCCCGCGAACGCGCCGTGATCGCCAGCCGCCAATATGCGAAACGTCAACGCACGTGGTTCCGCAATCGGATGAAGGACTGGCAGAGCCTGCCCCTCGACGAAACGACCGACATGAACGCCGTGGTCCAGCGGCTGCTGGCCGATGCCTCCGGCGGGGATATTGGACGAAAGTGAAAGTTCAGGCGAGGGCCCAGTCCA
>Ga0209345_10001890_pt1 | contig 24209 bp, 20 predicted proteins | sample Cruoilmetagenom7_FD_187294 | JGI IMG/M metagenome (GOLD analysis project Ga0209345, IMG submission 187294) | Oil polluted marine microbial communities from Coal Oil Point, Santa Barbara, California, USA - Sample 7 (SPAdes) (version 2) | ecosystem: Environmental > Aquatic > Marine > Oil seeps ...
ACCAGCAAAAGCAGTCGATGCAGCAGCGGACAGAGCAGCGGCGAGAACGAGTTTCTTCATAACATAACCTCCAGAATAGGCGTGCTGTATCATATACATACACGCACCCAAGACTTACCTCGTAATCCTGTTCTAAACAGTATCGGCAAAAGTTTGCAAACCCGGAATCAGGTCTTGCAATGAGGAATCAGGGGGATGTCGTCAAATAAGCAACACTTGGGTACCGACCTTCGTGAAGGCAAAAAGTTCGGCGATATGTTCGTTATAGAGCCCAATGCAACCATTGGAAGACTTACGACCAATTTTTCTTGTGTCGTGGGTACCGTGGATACGGTAATAGGTCCAGCTGAGGTAGAGTGCATGGGTGCCCAGAGGGTTATCTGGGCCGGGGCCAACGTAAGGCGGCCACTCTGGATTGCGCTTGAGCATTGAAGGTGTCGGGCGCCAGCTTGGCCCCTCGACCTTTTTGATGATGCTGGTACGGCCACGGCGGGTCAGGTCTTCGGTCAGGGGCACTGACGAGGGGTAGAGCTTGTAGACGCTTTGATCTTCGGACCAGTAATGTACCGCACGGCTGTCGATATCGACCAGCACCGCGCCATTGCGTGTGTTGCTGAAGTAGGGGCGCCAGTCCAGCATGCGGAAACTTGAGACGTTGCGTTTGACCGCATCAGTCAAGTCGCGCTCTGCTTCTGTGGTCGCGTCGGAGTTGAAAGAAGAGCTATTCTGCGCCAGCGCCGGTGTGGCGAGCATCGCAGCGCTGCCAGCGAGGAAGCCACGGCGGCTCTTAATCGAAAAACGGTGAGCGGACATGGAGCGTCTCCAAACTGAAATTATGCTAATTAATGCCACATATATGGCTTGAAAGACGCAGTTTCAATTGAAACCGCTGCACGATGGCAGACTCACGCCTATGTGCGTTTGAACTGCAACGCCCCCCGATGTAAGGCAGGAAAAATTTCATTGCGTGGAGCGCTTTCATGATCCGTATCCTGTCTATCCTGCTGGCGCTGACGGTTGCGCTATCTGCCTGTGTCCCTGCCAGCACCACCGGTGGCAAAGCCGGCGGTTCTTACCGCATCAGCAACTCGGACACCGGGACAATCCAATTCCGCATGCTCGACTCGGTGAATGCGCTGCGCAGCTCTGCCGGGGTCACGCCGCTGGCGCTTGATGCTAAGCTGAACGCTGCCGCCGCCACCCATGCGCGCGACATGTCGGTGCAAAACCGCCCTTGGCACTTCGGATCTGACGGGTCTTCGCCAATCGATCGCATTCAGCGCGTGGGCTATACCGGCGGTCTGGTCGGCGAAGTCATCTCGGAAACTTACGAGACTGAGCTGGAAACCCTTGCCGCATGGATGGAACAGCCAGATACGCGCCGCATCTTGATGGCACCCGATGGCCGTCAAATGGGTTTCTCTTGGTATCAGGAAAACGGCGGCAAGATCTGGTGGACACTGGTCGTCGGCAACTGATCTTGCACTGATCTAGACGTATTTCCGGCCCCTGCGGGGGCCGGTTTCGTTTCTGCCGATATGATTATTAGGGCGTAATCAAGATCGGTGTGCCATCGCGCACCATCGCATAGACATCTTCGATCTCTTTGTTGGTGACCGCGATACAGCCCCATGTCCAATCGTTCTTTTCTTTTTGCCGCGGGTCTTTTTGCCCGTGGATAAAGATATCACCGCCGGGACTTTTGCCCATCGAACGCGCGTATTCGACATCGAGCTGGTTCGGGTAATCGATACCAATGGAAAGATGGAAGCGGCTGTTCGGATTGCGACGGTCGATTCGATACAGCCCTTCGGGCGTGCGCCCGTCACCTTCGACCGTTTTATGGCCCACCGGAGCGAAGCCCAACTTGATCGGGTAATCTTCCAACACGCGGTTATGATGCAACAGCATCATGCGACGTTGGCTTTTGTTCACAACTACATAGGTCACTTCTGGCCCATTGTAGCGTTTAAACTTACTGCTGCTGCACGCGCCAAGCGCCACCATAGCAGTGCCGCCAAGTATCATTGTCCTGCGTTTCATCACTGTGCCCTCAATGCCCCGGCCATTCCGGCCTTTTTACCTGCGGTAGCATATTGAGGGACATATTTCATTCAAAAAGAGGTGATGAGACACTGGAAATACGATACAAACGCTTAACTTTCCGGCGCGGTTAGGCAGGCTGCAAGTTCCACATGCGAAGACCAGCGGAACTGATCCACGACTTGTATCCAGTCGAGCCGATAGCCTGACGCAACCAATTTCTGCACATCCCGGGCGAAGCTGACCGGGCTGCAGGATACATAGGCCAAACGCGGCACCTGCGCGCGGATGATCTCGGCGACCTGCGCCTCGGCGCCAGCGCGGGGGGGATCAAGTACCACAGCATCGACCTTGGCCAGCTCGTCCGGCAAGAGCGGACGGCGAAACAGATCGCGCGTCTCAGTCGTCAGAGGTTTGGCACCTTTCGCCCGACGCCAGCCCCCTTCCAACGCCGCAATCATCTCGGCATCGCCTTCGACCGCATGAACCCGTGCCTTTTGCGCCAATGGCAGCGAAAAGGTGCCGCAACCTGCAAATAGGTCGACGACAAAGTCCGCCTCTCCCACGGCCTCTGTCACCGCAGCAAGCAACGCCGCTTCACCGTGACGCGTGGCCTGAAGGAAAGCGCCCGGCGGCGGTGTGACCGGCGCTATCCCAAAGGTCTGCGCCGGTGGCGCGCGCATGGCGATCACTTCGCCGTCCCAAGTTAACCGCGCCAACGCCAGCGCCTCGCAAGTTTGTGCCAACTGCTGCCGGAGCGGCCCATCAAGGGGTTTTCCCTTGGTTACCGACACGTCGAGCCCTTCGTCGGAAAGCGTCACCGTCACGGCCAGTTCGGCCTTCCGGCTGGTGCCGATCAGGGCCAGCTCCTCGGCCACTTTCAAACCCGGAAGCAATGCAGGATCGACCAACTGACATCCCGGCACTTCAATTAGCACATCAGAAGCGCGGCCATGGAACCCGGCCATCGCGCCCTTTTTCGTGCGGCGCGCGGCAAAGGTGGCCCGGCGGCGCGACTGCGCAGGCGAGGTTTGGATGGGCCGAAACTCGGTCTCTAACCCATGCGCCGACAGCGCATTGCGAACGACATCAACCTTCCACGCGGCCACGAAATCATCCGCGGCATGCTGAAGCTGGCAACCGCCGCAAGATTTGAAATGACGGCACGGCGGCGCGACGCGCTGCTCGGACGGCGTGATAATACGAACGTCGCACAGCTGTTGACCTTCGACCTCACCGCTGACGGTTTCCCCCGGGAGGGTCATGGGGGCAAAGATCGGACCCTCGGCAATGCCGTCGCCGTGGTGGCCCAAACGCAAGATTTTATGTTCTGTCATAGCCTGCCCATAGCGCGGCGAAGGCCACAGCGAAAGCCTATTCCGCCGCCTTCACATTCAGAAACCCGCCCGACTGCCGATGCCAATAGCGCGCATAAAGCCCGTCTTGCGCAAGCAGATCAGCGTGGCTGCCTATCTCTGCAATGCGGCCCGCGTCCAGCACCATGATCCGGTCCATCTCTGTCAGGGTCGACAACCGGTGCGCGATGGCGAGCACGGTTTTGCCCTCCATCACCCGGTCCAGGGTCTGTTGAATGGCCGCCTCAACTTCGCTATCCAGCGCGCTTGTCGCCTCATCCAGCACCAGAATGGGGGCGTCCTTGAGGATGGCGCGCGCCAAGGCGATGCGCTGGCGCTGCCCGCCCGAAAGCTTCACCCCCCGCTCGCCCAAATGTGCGTCATAGCCACGACGGCCCTTATGGTCCTCAAGGTCTTGAACGAACTCATGCGCCTCGGCGCGTTTGGCTGCCGCAATGACCTCGGCCTCTGTCGCGTCTGGCCGCCCATAAAGAATGTTGTCCCGCGCCGAGCGGTTGAACATCGCCGTCTCCTGCGTGACCATACCGATATTGCGCCGCAGGCTCTCTTGGGTGACCGCGGAAGTGTCCATCCCGTCGATGATAATCTTGCCCTGTTCCGGTTCATAGAGCCGCAAAAGCAGTGCCACGAGGGTCGATTTCCCGGCACCCGACGCACCGACGATCCCCAGCTTTTCCCCCGGCTGAATGGTCAGCGAGATTTGGTCGATGCCCCCGGTCTGACGGCCATAAGCAAAGCCGACATCACGCAGTTCGATCTGCCCTGTGTCTACAGACAACGCCTGCGCTTCCGGCCCATCGTCAAGCCGGACGCGCGACGTGAGGGTCCGCATCCCGTCTTCAATCTCACCAATGTTAGAATAGATCGCCATCAACGTGAAAGAGACCCAACCGGTCATCTGGGCAATGCGGATCGCAATAGCACCAGAGGCGACGATGTCCCCCTCGCTCGCCATACCACGCTGCCAGAGCAGGATTGTCCCGCCCATCAGCAGCACGGGCAACAGCCCGGCAAGGCTCATCAGCGCCAAACGGAAACCGGCGGCAAGATAGCCAAACTCTAACGCGCGGCTGCGGAAACTCTGCATGGCATTCAGTGCTGCGCGGTCTTCGTGGTCGGCATGAGCGAACAGTTTTACCGTTTTAATGTTGGTGATGGTATCGACCACCTGCCCCGAAACCATCGCCCGCGCACCGGCCCGGCCCGCCGCCCGCTTGCGCACGCGTGGCAGAAACCAATTGATCAGCGCCAGATACATCACCAGCCAGATCGAGAACCCAAGCGCCACACGCCAATCGATCGCCAAGAGCAGCACCACCGACCCGACGAGAGAGGCCAGCGCAAAGGCCACCACATTGATCACCTCAGCGGCCACATCCGTCACCGCCCGCGCGGCCTGCATCTGCTTTTGCGCAATGCGCCCGGCGAAATCATCTTCAAAGAAATTAACGTTTTGCCCCAATGTCCAACGGTGCAGACGTGACAACACCAGCGGGTTCACATTGGGCTGCACCATAATCGCATTCGACGCCGAAGACAGTCCAAACAGCACCGGTCGCGCAACCAGGAAAAACGCCACAGCGCCTAACACGAGCGCCAAACTGCTGCCTTCAAAGAACCGCTCGGGCCCGGCGCTCACCGTCGCGTCGATGACCCTGCCCAATATCCACGCCGTGCCGGCCTCCATCGCGCCAGCGGCGGCGGAGAGAAAAGCAGCGAGCCACAGCACCGGCCAAGCACCCGACAGGCACCAACGCATGAACGCGCCGAGCGTTTGCGGCGGTGGTCCATCAGCGGGGTGAAACGGGTTAATCCAGTCTGAAATACTCAAGTCTTGTCATCCAATGCCAAGAAACCGCCCGTCTGACGGTGCCAGAGGGCTGCATATAGGCCAGATTTCTGCAAAAGCGCGTCATGGGGGCCTTCTTCGACGATACGCCCCTGATCCAGAACCAGAATTCGGTCCATCTCAGCGATGGTCGAAAGCCGATGCGCGATGGCGATGACCGTCTTGCCGGCCATCATGCCATAGAGCGTTTCTTGAATGACCGCCTCCACCTCACTGTCGAGCGCGCTGGTTGCCTCATCCAACAACAAGATCGGCGCGTCCTTCAGGATCACCCGCGCCAGCGTAATTCGTTGCCGTTGCCCGCCCGAGAGCTTCACGCCCCTTTCGCCCACCCGCGCGTCATAACCCGAACGGCCTTCGGGGTCGGTCAGATCAAGGATGAACTCATGCGCCTGAGCCTGCTTGGCAGCCGCGATCATCTCAGCTTCGCTGGCGTCGGGACGGCCATAGAGAATGTTTTCTCGCACCGACCGATGCAACAAAGAAGAATCTTGCTGCACCACGCCGATATGCCGCCGCAGACTGTCCTGCCGGACCTGCGCGATGTCTTGTCCATCGATCCGGATTTCGCCTGCTTCGGCGTCATAGAACCGCAGTATCAGCTTCACGAGGGTCGATTTGCCGGCGCCAGAGCGGCCAACAAGGCCAATCTTCTCGCCCGGCCGGACAGTGACATTGATACCGTGAACCCCACCGCTTTCACGTCCGTAATGGTGGCTTACCCCTGCCATCTCAATCCGGCCTTCGGTCAGCCTTAAAGGCTGTGCATCGCGCCTGTCGGTTAGAGCGAGCGGCTGCGCGATGGTCTCCATCCCTTCGGCCACAACGCCTAATTCGCGAAAGAAACTCGACAGCGCCCACATGATCCAACCGGTCATTGAGTTGAGCCTCAACGCCAGCGCGGCGGCTGCGGCAACGACACCGACACTCGCCTCCCCGCCCATCCAAAGCGCCAGCGCCCAGCCGACTACGCAGACGATCAACATGCCGTTCAGGAAGGTCAGCACCACGTCCATGATGGTGAAAATCCGCATCTCGCCCTGAAAGGTGCGCCGGGCCTCCTCAATAGCCTCACCAGCGAAATCCACTTCTAGATCATGATGCGCGAACATCTTGACCGAGTGGATGTTCGTATAGGCATCCACCACCCGCCCGGTCACTTGCGAACGCGCATCTGACGCCGCCTTGGACGCCGGACCGACCCGCTTGATCGTCCACGCCACCAAAGCACCATAGAGAAAGAACCACCCCAAAAGCGGCACTAACAAACGGATATCCGACGTCGAAAGCAAGATCGCCGCGCCAATCATATAGGCAAGCGAGTAGGAGATCGCGTCGAATGCTTGAAACACAACCTCTCCCGCTGCGGGGGGTGTTTGCATGATGCGGTTGGCGATACGTCCGGCGAAATCATTCTCAAACCAGCCGACAGACTGACGCAACACATGCCGATGGGCCCGCCAGCGGATCAGGGTGCCAAAGTTCGGCAGGATCGCGTTGTTTAGCAGCATGACGTCAAACGCCTGCACCAAGGGTCGTACAATTAGCACAGCAAGCGCGACGAGGATCAACTCAGTCCCGTAGGTTTCCCACATCTGCGCAGGGTCACTGCCCAGCAGATCGACCACGCGCCCCATGTAGTAGATCAGACCGATTTCGATCGCAGCAACGAAGATCGCCATCACCCCCGCAAGGACAAAGACCTTTTTGAAGGGCTGCGCGTAGTCCCATAAAAAGGTCCAAAGCCCCTGCGGGGGATGATCTTTTTCGTGGTACGAAACATAGGGATCAATGAGGTTCTCAAAAAAGCGGAACATGGGGAGACCTTGAAATATAAACAAGCAAAATGGCCGACTACGCCTGGTGGCATAGCCGCAATTGGGCGGTGGTTAAGTTAGCTTAGCTGAACCAGATCCCGCGGTACATTTCGCACATCCCCCATGACGTGCAGCCTAAATAGCTGAAATTTACCGAAATGTCGATCTAGCTGGATCCGCTTAGCAATTCTGCGCGAGACAGGGTGAAACCAGAGGCGATCCAAAGTTGCTCTAACCGGGCAAGCTCACGCCCCAATTCCGGACCTTTAAATTTCGGCATCAAATCTTTGGCCGATACGGGAAACCGCGCTTGCACCGCGCGACTGATCGTCTCTAACACCGCATTTTCGGGCATCTGCTCTGCCATACATCCCCGCAATAACGCCGCGGCCAGTGCCACTTCTGCCCCATGCCGATACGCAAGCTCTGAGAGTGGTGGCCCCGCAAATCCATGTTCCTGCAGCAACGCGAGCCGCTTTGCCTCAACCTTGCTCAGCCGCAAACGGTCAGCCAGCCCTTCGCCGCCTAGCGCAGCCAGACGGACCAGCCAGTCTGGGGTAAGACCCAGTCCATGTTCAAAATGAACCAGCATAGATATCCAGCGGTCATCGCTGCCCGGCAGGAGCACTGGAAGAACGCCAGTTTGGCGCATTAACGCCAACGCCGGGGCAGGATCAGACGCGCGCAGCAGCTTTCTAAATTCCTGTCCCACACGCTCTGCCGAAAGTGTCTCTAACCCGTCCAAATTCGACGCGATTGCGTCGAGTGCATCAGGCTCTGGCCCCACTTGCGGGCTGCCATACCAAGCCATGAAACGAAAATAGCGCAGGGTACGCAGATAATCTTCGCGAATGCGCTGCTCTGCATTCTCGATAAAGCGCAACCTCCGCGCATGAAGGTCAGGCAGCCCTCCCAGCGGGTCAAGCACCTGTCCGTCTGGCGTGGCGTAAAGCGCATTCATTGTGAAATCACGGCGCCGCGCGTCTTCTGCAATATCGGTTGAAAACGCGACAACCGCCCGGCGGCCATCCGTCTCGACATCACGGCGAAAAGTGGTGATCTCAAAGGGTTTCCCCCCCGCGACAAGCGTCACCGTGCCATGATCAATCCCGGTCGGCACGGCCTTGACCCCGGCAGCCTTGGCCAGCGCCATCACCGTTTCAGGGGGGGCGTCCGTGGAGAGATCTACATCGCTGTCCAGCAGGCCTAGCAGCGCATCGCGCACGCAGCCGCCGACAAAATAGATGCGATACCCCCCATCCTGCACGACGCGGCAAACCTGCTGCGCGTCTTCATCATGTAACCATCGCGTGTCGGCTGGAATCATTTGTTCATGCGTGTCGCCCATGCCCGCAACATACGCGCGGTCGCGCCCCAGATGTAATAGGGACCGTAAGGAACGGCATAATAATACCGCCGCTGGCCGCGCCAACGCCGGGAATGGACGATGTAGTTGCTGGGGTTCAGCACATGGTCAAGCGGCACACGAAACACCTCTTCGACTTCTCCCGGTTCGGGAACCACCCTGAAGTCTTGGGACACATAGCCGATTACCGGGGTGACACTGAAGCCGGTTACCGTTTCATGCGCAGGCAGCACGCCGAGCACATCCACGTTCTCGCTCGGCAGACCGATCTCTTCACGCGCTTCGCGCAGGGCGGCGGCGATCACATCCGCATCGCCGCCGTCTTGCTTGCCCCCCGGAAAGGCAATCTGTCCGGGGTGATGTTTCAACGCCGAAGAGCGTTTCGTTAGGATCAGCTCCAGCCGGTTCCCTGTATCGATCACCGGTGCCAGCACACCTGCGGGTCGCAAGCTGCGGCCTTCAGGCAAAGTGACCTCTGGGTTCAAGTCAAAGTCAGAGGATTCCACCCCTGTCTGCGCAAGCGCTTCGCGGAAAGACTGGAACCGGTCGCTCACTTTATGCCTTAGCGTCGAAACCGACCGCGGCCGGATCAAGGTCATAGTGCGCACCACAGAACTGGCAATCGGCGGTCACTCGGCCATCATCGGTAGTCATTTTTTCGATATCCCGCGCCGAGTAGATCGACAGGCTTTGGCGCACGCGATCTTCTGAACAGGTACAACCAAAACGCACCGGTTGGGCATCATAAACCCGCGGTTGTTCCTCGTGAAACAATCGCAACAGCAGGTCGGTTGGTGGCACGCTGGGGCCGATCAGCTCCAAATCCTCAACTGTGCCGAGCAGAATATTCACACGGTTCCAGTTCTCGGCCTCATCACCCTCAACCAGGTCATCCGCCTTAAGAACATCACCAGTCCCCTCGCCCGATGCAGCCAATGGCGAGGCTTTGGGCATGTGCTGCAACATGATACCCCCAGCGCGCCAGTGCTCCGGCTCACCCGGCCCTGACGATTTGCCAAAGCTCAGCGAGAAGCGCGTCGGCAGCTGCTCGGACTGGGCGAAATACGCCTCTGCACAGGATGCCAATGATCCACCAGCCAGCGGCGTGATGCCCTGATAGGGGGTCATACCCTGGCCCTGATCGATCATAATGGCGAAATAACCTTCGCCAACCTGTTCAAAAGGCGCATCATTGGTCAACCGGTCTGCGTCATAGCTGGCATAAGCGCGAATGCGTGCAGGTTCGCCTTCCTTTGTGGGGCCATAGTAATCGGTCGCGATCATCCGAACGGCACCTTTGGACTGCACCTGCAGCGACAGTTTCCAGCGCAGCTTGATCGTTTGACCGATCAAAGCGGTGAGCAAGGCCATCTCGGCCACCAAGGCTTCAACCTGCGGCGGGTAGTCGTGCTGCTTTAGAATGCCTTCCAACACGCCATCAAGCCGCGCGACGCGGCCGCGCATGTCGACATTATCAAGCTGGAAGGGCAGAACGGTATCGTCCCACGCGATTTTAGTTCCTTGGGTCATTGGGTTTCCTTACCGGGGGCCGCTTGGCATACCGCGTCTATATAGGCGCAGCAACCCATGGAAAAAGGGGCAACAAATGATCCGACGTACAGGCCACGCACCACAGCCCGGTCAAACGTATACACCACGCCCCGGTGTCTACGCCATTCTGCCGCTGCAAAGCCGCTTCTTAATGACGCTTGAGATGGGCGATCAAACCGAAGTGCAGCTGCCCGGTGGCGGCATTGAGACCGGTGAATCCCCGCTTCAAGCGCTCCACCGCGAAGTGCTGGAAGAAACCGGTTGGCGTATCGCCCGGCCACGTCGTCTGGGTGCGTTCCGCCGCTTCACCTATATGCAGGATTACGACCTTTGGGCGCAGAAAATCTGCCATATCTATGTCGCCCACCCCGTACGCCAGATCGCTGAACCGACCGAGCCGCATCACGCCACATTGGTGCTATCGGCCAGCGAAGCCCTCGCCACTCTCGCGAATGAGGGTGACCGGCTGTTTCTGCAACGTCACCTCCTCTAGCTATCGCCAAGGTACTCAAGCAGTATCCCTGAAACATCATCTGGAAAATCGCGCCTGCCTGCGAACTCCGATAACTTCCAGACCAGCGCGCTCAACAAAGCTGGGCCGCTAAACCGCCGCAACTCACCTAACATGCGCGCCAGCCCATCTTCGCCCAACATCTCTCCCCCCGGATCAGGGCATTCCGTCACGCCATCTGATAGGATCAACAACCGATCCCCCGGAGCGAGCTGGAGCTTGTATTGCTCAAATCTTACCCCTGCGAGCAGCCCGACAGGAAAGCCCCCCGCACCGACCTGCTCCACCATACCATCGCTGCGCAACAAGGCCGGATGCGGATGCCCGGCCTGAGCAACAGTTACCTCTCCCGTCGTGAGGTCGGCAATTGCCAGCATCAGCGTAAAATAATGCTCCGTATCCATCTCATTTAGGACGAGGTCATTAAGCTCTTCTATCACCTCTCCCGGCGGGCGGGCCGCATAGCTGCCATCGGGCAGCAGCGTGAGCGCTAGATTTTGATCTGGTGTCGTAGCTGAAAGATACCCTGCAAGCCGCGCCGTCATCAGGGCCGAACTAATGCCGTGGCCCGAAACATCTAATCCAAAAAGCCCGACCACCCCCGGCCGCACGGGAAAATAACCCACCAGATCACCCCCAACATGACCAGCAGAACGCAGCATCATCGAAAGGGTCCCGCCCGGCATCGCCCGGTAGCGTTCACGCAGCAGGGATTGCTGTAACTTCTTGGCTTCTAGTAGATCCTTGTCGATCAGGCCCTGCACCTTTTGCAAGACACCCAATGTCTCCGTAATCAGCCGGTTTTTTTGGGTCAATTCCCGCTGCATGGCAAGGATACGCTCGCCCACCATGATCCGGGCCCGCAGTTCCGGATCACTGACAGGACATATCAAGAAATCATCAGCGCCAGCATTGAGCGCACGGGCCACTTCTCCCCTCTCTTGTTCCGTCGTCAGCAAAATGAAATAGCCGTACTGATCCTCTGAAAGCTCTCGAAACGCGCGGCAGAAATCCAGCGCGGACATCCCCGGTATGATCCAACTGCACAGGACAAGATCGGGCAAACGGGCAGCGCAAAGCGCCAATGCCGCACCACCCGAGGTGGCTGTGATCACCTCATACCCCCAACGCCCCAGCGAAGACGACAAGAGATCCAGTTGAATGTCATTGTCCTCAACCACAAGAACCAATGGTGCGACCGCAGGGGTCGCCATCGCCGGGGATAGGCTGGGAATATCCAATTTCATGCGACACAATCCTGACAGGCGCCCTTGGTCTAACCCATGGCGTCTTAACAGGCGATGAATCGCTAAAAGAAAGCGTTTGTTAAGCTTCCTGAGGCAAGTTACCGAAAAGGAGGTCTAAAGAAAAATTCACAACGCACCGGAACGCCCTTCCAGCTTAAAGAACAAATTGCGCCAGCGTTTCGTCGTTCGTGATGTCCGTATAGGTAAACCCTGACTGGTCCAATTGCTCTAAGAAGGGTCTGAAATTCTCGGGCTGACGGGTCTCGATCCCAATCAGAACCGATCCAAAATTGCGCGCTGATTTTTTAAGATACTCAAAGCGGCAAATGTCATCCTCAGGCCCAAGCAGCATCAAGAATTCCTTCAGCGCCCCGGGCCGTTGCGGAAGCCGTAGAATGAAATACTTTTTTACCCCAGAATAGCGCTGCGCCCGCTCTTTAACCTCTGGCAATCGCTCAAAATCAAAATTGCCACCCGATGCCACGCAGACCACCGTTTTGCCCACAATCTGATCCGCCACCTCACTCAGTGCGTCTATCGAAAGCGCGCCCGCAGGTTCCAATACGATCCCTTCGACGTTCAGCATTTCGTTGATCGTTACGCAGATCCGGTCCTCCGGCAGATGCACCACATCCGCGGGGTTCACCCCCCGCAAGCGCGCAAAGGTGCGTGCACCTATCTTGGCAACCGCCGCCCCATCTACAAAATTATCAATCGGAGAGACATCGACTGGTGCACCGGCCTCCAATGCCCGCGCAAAGCTCGGCGCGCCAGCAGGCTCAACAAAGGTATAGTCACAGGCGTCGCCAAAATAGCTAACCACTCCCGAGGACAATCCGCCGCCCCCTACTGGCAAAATCACCCGGTCCGGCACCTTACCCAACTGCTCAGCGATCTCTACCGCGACCGACGCCTGCCCTTCGATCACATCCTCATCATCAAAAGGTGACAGAAAATGTGCACCCTCATCCCGGCAGAAACTCTGCGCCGCGGCCAATGTGGCATCAAAATAATCCCCCACCAGCCGGATCTCGACGTTGTCCCCGCCAAAGATACGTGTCTTTTGCACCTTCTGCTGGGGCGTCGTCACCGGCATAAAGACCACCCCGCGCACTCCGAAATGACTGCAAGCAAAGGCCACCCCCTGAGCATGGTTTCCCGCTGAGGCGCAAACAAAAACGCCCTGCTCAGGGATCACTTTTCGCATCGCATTGAACGCCCCACGCAACTTGTAAGAGCGGACCGGACTTAAATCCTCACGCTTCAACCAGATATCCGCATCGAAGCGTTCCGACAGATGCTCGTTGCGCAACAGCGGCGTGGCCGGAAACAACACCCGCAACGCCTCTGCCGCCGCCTGTGCTTTATGTGCAAAATCTTCCGCCATCTGTGCTCTCCTTGCTGCCATTCGTCGATAGGCGCGCAACCCGCGCAGGTCAACGCAGGCTTCAATCTTGCCCGCGCCTCCGAAAACCGCTACCTCGCAGAGCGAACTTGAAAGGAACCCCGTCATGTCCGCGCCCAAGAAAGTCGTGCTTGCCTATTCCGGCGGCCTCGATACCTCGATCATCCTGAAATGGCTGCAAACTGAATATGGCTGCGAAGTGGTGACCTTCACCGCCGACCTCGGCCAAGGCGAAGAGCTCGAACCGGCCCGCAAAAAGGCCGAGATGATGGGCATCGCCCCAGAAAATATCTACATCGAAGACGTCCGCGAAGAATTCGTTCGCGATTTCGTCTTCCCGATGTTCCGCGCCAACGCGGTTTATGAAGGTCTCTACCTGCTGGGCACCTCAATCGCCCGCCCACTGATCTCCAAACGCCTCGTGGAAATCGCCGAAGCAACCGGCGCCGACGCAGTCGCCCACGGCGCCACCGGCAAGGGGAACGATCAGGTCCGTTTTGAGCTGGCCGCCTACGCACTCAACCCCGACATCAAAGTTATCGCCCCTTGGCGCGAATGGGATCTGTCGAGCCGCACCAAGCTGCTGGCCTTCGCAGAAGAAAACCAAATCCCGATCGCCAAAGACAAACGCGGCGAAGCGCCCTTCTCGGTAGATGCCAACCTGCTGCACACTTCCTCCGAAGGCAAAGTCCTCGAAGACCCCGCCGTCGACGCCCCCGACTACGTCTACCAGCGCACAGTCAGCCCCGAAGAAGCGCCCGACACGCCCGAATATGTCGAAATTGGTTTCGAGCGCGGCGACGCCGTCAGCATTAATGGCGAAGCCATGTCCCCGGCGACGATCCTGACCAAGCTCAACGAACTTGGCGGCAAACACGGCTGCGGTCGTCTCGACCTCGTCGAAGGTCGTTTCGTCGGCATGAAATCACGCGGCATCTACGAGACCCCGGGTGGCACGCTGCTGCTTGAGGCCCACCGCGGCATTGAATCCATCACCCTCGACCGCGGCGCCATGCACCTCAAAGACGAGTTGATGCCGAAATACGCCGAACTGATCTACAACGGCTTCTGGTACAGCCCCGAACGGATCATGCTGCAAGCCGCAATCGATGCAAGCCAGACGCATGTCACCGGCACCGTGCGCCTCAAACTCTACAAAGGCCACGTGCGCACTGTGGGCCGCTGGTCCGATCACAGCCTCTATTCAGAAGCCCATGTGACTTTCGAAGATGACGCTGGCGCATACGACCAAAAAGACGCCGCAGGCTTCATCCAACTGAACGCCCTGCGTCTCAAACTACTTGCCGCCCGCGACAAACGTCTCAAAGGCTGAAGCAAGGAAGCCCCCTTTCCCGTCATCCTTTCTTAAATACCCGCGGGGGTCCGGGGGCAGCGCCCACGGCGGCTCGCCCCAACCACCCCTAACAAAAAAGGCCCGGACGTTCCCGCCCGGGCCTTTTCACATCTACTCCAGCCGGATTAATCGGCAGTGACGACCGTCATCACCAACTCGCCATTCGGCTTAATGGGGCCATCTTCGGTGGCACCCAGTGTGTATTCAAACACACCAGTTTTCATGCCGCCATCTTCGGAATGCACCATAAGCATCAGCATATCGCCAGATGCCACTTCCTCTTGCAGGATCGCGGCAACGTCGGTGTTTTCGCCAGCGCGCAAGGGCGCATAGCCGACAACCGGGCCGGGCTTCATGTCGGCGTCCGTGCGGTGCACAACCAACCAACCGTTCTCGCCAGCCATAACTTTATCGGCGCTAACGACGCCATTAGACATATCTTGACCCGATGCTTCGACCATCGCCATGGCGTGAGCGTCAGCCCAAGCGCCACCGGCAATCATGGAAAGTGCGGCTACAGTGCTTGCAATCTTTTTCATTTGGTTTTCCCTCCGTTTGAAATGTGACGGAGTCACGAAAGGGCTCGGGGATAAGTTTCAATATCCCATAAGATTTTAAAGATGTTTCGCATTTAGCCACTCTTGGCCAGGGCATCGCCATCGGAAGTTATTCAATTTGCAGGGGTATTCCGGGAAAGTACCCCTGTGAGATAGCTAAGGTAGTGTGTAAATAACCCAAAGGACGGACCAATAGGCCAACCGGTAAACTACCTTCACCACAGCGTGACTTTCCCCATCCCGCCCTTGTGCTAACTTCTATCCAGCGGCAACCCTAGGGCAGAGGAGGACAGACATGTTCCGAAAATCAATGTTCAAACCCGCCATACTTACCCTCGCGATCACGCTGGGATTTGTGGCACAGAACCGTCCCGCGGCTGCGGCGGAAACCGAAGTGTTGACCGTTGCCGGCGGCTGCTTTTGGTGTGTCGAGGCGGATTTCGAATCCGTCAAAGGTGTGAAAGAAGCCGTGTCAGGTTTTGCGGGTGGTCGCACCAAGAACCCGACGTACAAACAAGTCACAGGCAGCAACACGGGTCACTATGAGGCCGTGCAAATCCAATTCGATCCTGCAGTGGTCAGCCGCGATACACTGCTTAATCTCTTTTTCCGCTCGATTGACCCCACGGATGCTGGCGGCCAATTTTGCGACCGCGGAGAAAGCTATCGCACCGCGATTTTCGCCGGCAGCCCGGCGCAAAAGAGTGCCGCAGAACAAGCAAAAGCCGAGGCGCAGGCCGCTCTTGGCACCAAAATCGTGACGCCGGTTCTCGGAAATGCGCCCTTCTATCCAGCCGAGGATTACCACCAAGACTACTACAAAAGCAGCGAACGGCTGGCATTCAGCAGCGTCGGCGTCGCCGTTCAAAAGTCAGTGGCCTACAAGCGCTACCGCAATGGCTGTGGCCGTGACGCGCGGGTGAAACAGCTTTGGGGCAGCGCTGCGCCTTTCGCGAAATAAGCACTGTGCCCGTGGCTTAGCGACGAAAATCGTGGTCCCTGATCTCTTTAAGGTCGGGGATCACGTCGGCAGTTCCATGGCGCGTGACCATTAATGCTCCGGCCTTCATTGCCAGATCAATCGCTTTCGGCATCGTCATCCCCCGGTCCAGACCCGCAACAAGATAGCCGGTAAAGGTGTCCCCCGCGCCTGTCGTATCCACCGCATCGACTTTGTAGGCCGGGTAGCTTTCAACCCGATGCGCCTTGTTAGAGACCCATTCACAGCCCCCCGCGCCCAGCGTTACGATGATGTCGTCAATGGGCAGCTGCCGCAGTTCGCCCCCGGTGGCGGCCCGAAGCTGCGCCGCTTCAACCTCGTTCAACACCAGTAAATCAATCTGTTCAATGATCGCCTTTACTGCCTCGGCATCAAATGGGGCAGCCGCATAGGCAAGCTTTAGGCCCAAGGTTTTGGCCGTTTGTGCCGCGAAACGTTGGCCGTTTGTCTCATTTTGCATCAACAGCCAATCGCCAGAGGACGCCTCGCTCAGCGCCGCGCCGATCATCTCTTCGGTGATCTCGTGATTGGTACCGGGGAAGATGACGATGTTGTTCTCCCCCTCGAGATCGACGGCGATATTGGCGTGGCCGGTCACGCCCTCCATCAAGGTGATATGCGCCGTCTCGACCCCGTATTCCAAAAGGCGCTCCAGCGCCCAACCGCCATCAGCACCAAGCGCGCCAACATGCATAATCCGCGTCCCTGCCCGCGCGGCGGCGACCGACATATTGGCCCCCTTGCCGCCCAGCCCTTGCCGGAAATCCCGGGCCGAAATGGTCTCTCCCGGCCCCGGCAGATGGGGCAGCAGATAGAAGTTATCCGCGTTGATAGAGCCGAGATTCCAGATCATTAGCCCACCTTACAGGCTGCGAGGATGGCCATGTTGAGGATGTCATTCGCCGTTGATGTTGAAGAGCAAATTTGGATCGACTTATCGAGGCCCGTCAGAATTGGTCCAATCACCGTCGCCCCCGCCATTTCCTGCATCAACTTGACCGAGATGCTGGCCGAGTGGCGCGCGGGCACCACAAGAATATTCGCAGGACCCGTAAGACGTGAGAACGGATAATTGGCTTGACTTGCAGCGTTCAGCGCCACATCGACGGTCATTTCGCCTTCGTATTCAAAGTCGACGCCGCGCCGATCAAGCACTTCGGGCGCCAGATGCATCTTCTCGGCCCGTTCAGATACTGGATATCCAAAGGTCGAGAAACTCACAAAAGCCACGCGCGGCTCTAGCCCAAGATGCCGTGCCACGCGGGCACCGCTTTCGGCGATATTGGCCAGATCATTCTCGTCCGGCCACTCATGCACCAGCGTATCGGCGATAAACACGATTCGCCCCTTGTGCAGCAGTGCTGTAATGCCCGCTGCTCCGGCTTCGGCGTTGGCCTCAAAGACATGATTCAACCGCTCCAAGACATGCGCTGATTTGCGCGTGGCCCCTGTCACCAGACCATCGCCGTGCCCATGCGCCAGCATCAGCGCCGCATAAACGTGCCGGTCGCGCGAGGCGAGGCGGTGGATGTCTTTGCGGTCAAACCCTTTGCGCTGCAAACGACCGTATAGGAAGTCTTTGTACGTTTCCAAATGCTGCGTATTGGCGGCGTTCACCACTTCCAACTCGCGCACGGCGTCTTCCATGCCGCTGGCTTCCAGTTTGGCACGCACATCGTCTTCGCGGCCCACGACCAAGGCTTTCCCCAGCCCGGCGCGCTGGTACATGACCGCCGCGCGCAGCACTTTGGGGTCATCGCCTTCGGCAAAGATCATCCGTGCTTGGTTTGCCCGCGCCCGCGCGTTGATACCGCGCAGAATACTTGCGGTCGGGTCCATCCGCGATTTCAGGCCCAGTTCATAGGCGTCCATGTCGATGATCGGACGGCGCGCGGCCCCGGTGTCCATTCCTGCTTTGGCGACTGCAGGCGGAATACGGTGGATCAGACGCGGATCAAAAGGCGTAGGAATGATATAATCGCGCCCGAAAGTCAGTGCTTTGCCATAAGCAAGTGCAACCTCGTCCGGCACATCCTCTCGCGCCAGTTGCGCCAAGGCATGGGCGCAGGCGATCTTCATCTCGTCATTGATGGCGCGTGCGTGAATATCCAGCGCCCCGCGGAAGAGGTAGGGAAAGCCCAGCACGTTATTGACCTGATTGGGGTAATCCGAACGCCCGGTGGCGACGATGGCGTCCATGCGCACCTCATGCGCTTCTTCGGGTGTAATCTCAGGGTCAGGGTTCGCCATGGCGAAGATCACCGGATTGTCAGCCATCGAAGCCACCATATCAGGCGTCACAGCTCCCTTGACCGACACCCCAAGGAAGACATCCGCGCCCTTCATCGCCTCTTCCAAACTGCGCAGCTCGGTGTTCGCAGCATGGGCCGACTTCCATTGGTTCATCCCCTCGGTACGGCCTTGATAGATCACGCCTTTGGTGTCGCACATGATGCAATTGTCATGCCGCGCGCCCATCGATTTGAGCAGCTCCAAGCAGGCAATCCCGGCAGCACCCGCACCGTTCAACACAATCCGTACATCTTCGATCTTTTTGCCCGACAGATGCAGCGCGTTGATCAGCCCGGCGGCACAGATCACTGCGGTGCCGTGCTGGTCGTCATGGAAAACGGGAATATCCATCTCTTCTTTGAGCCGCTGCTCAATGATGAAACATTCGGGTGCTTTGATATCCTCAAGGTTGATACCGCCAAAGGTCGGCCCCATCAGCTTGCAGGCATTGATAAAGGCTTCGGTGTCTTCGGTGTCCAGTTCGATGTCGATTGAGTTCACATCGGCGAAGCGCTTGAACAGCACCGCCTTGCCTTCCATCACCGGTTTTGACGCCAGCGCGCCCAAGTTCCCCAGCCCCAGAACCGCCGTCCCGTTGGAAATCACGGCGACCAGATTGCCTTTGTTGGTATAGTCATAGGCTGTTTCGGGGTTCGCCGCGATTGCCTCACAAGGCACGGCAACACCGGGAGAATAGGCAAGGCTAAGGTCCCGCTGCGTGGTCATCGGCACCGTGGCCGAGATCTCGAACTTGCCGGGCGTCGGTTCAAGGTGAAAGGCAAGCGCCTCTTCAGAGGTGATACGGTTCTTTCTCGTCACGACATAACCCTTTTTCTGCTTTGGAATCTTCTTAGCCACGATCAGAGTTCAGCACAACGTATGCCCTACGTCAGGGCAAATCGCATGACAAAGACCGCCCAAGTCGTCGCACCCCCCTTTCGCTGCGCCGGGGGTTTTTGTAGGGTCCGCGCTGCAACAGGGGGCAGCCGTGCAGACAGAAAAAGTAACGCCGATGATGGCGCAATATCTCGAGCTTAAGGCGGACCACGCGGATGCGCTGCTGTTCTACCGCATGGGCGACTTTTACGAGATGTTCTTTGACGATGCCGTCGCTGCGGCCGAAGCGCTGGATATCGCGCTGACCAAACGCGGCAAGCATCAGGGCAAAGACATCGCTATGTGCGGTGTGCCGGTGCATGCCGCCGAAGGCTATCTGCTGACATTGATCCGCAAGGGGTTTCGGGTGGCCGTCTGCGAACAGATGGAAAGCCCGGCGGAAGCCAAGAAACGCGGCCATAAATCGGTGGTGAAGCGGGACGTCGTCCGGCTGGTCACCCCCGGCACGCTGACCGAAGAGTCCTTGCTGGAAGCGCGGCGGCACAACTACCTCGCCGCCTTTGCGGAGGTGCGTGACGCCTGCGCGATGGCGTGGGTCGATATCTCTACCGGGGCATTTCACGTCATGCCGCTGGCGCAGGTTAGGTTGGGGCCGGAACTGGCACGCCTTTCGCCATCGGAACTGATCGTATCTGAGGCAAAAGAGAACGAACTGCACGAAGTTGTCTCAGATTTCGGGATTGCGCTGACTGGGCTGGCGCGGTCGGCGTTTGACAGCACCAGTGCCGAAAAACGAATTTGCGATCTGTTTGATATCGCCACACTTGAAGCATTTGGCACCTTCACCCGCGCCGAGGTCTCGGCGATGGGTGCGGTAATAGAATACCTCACGATCACGCAACGCGGCAATCTGCCATTGCTCCGCCCGCCACAGAAAGAGGCCGAAGCGCGCACGGTTCAAATCGACGCGGCGACACGGCGCAATCTGGAACTGACCCACTCCCTCAACGGGGGCCGCACCGGGTCATTGCTGTCGATCATGGACAACACTGCAACCGCAGGCGGCGCGCGTCTGTTGGAACGGCGGATCTCAAGTCCCTCGCGGGTGGTCGAGGTGGTCAACGCCCGCGCAGATGCGATCAGCTTTGCTTTTGACACCCCTCGCGTGGCGCAGGATATCCGTGAGCGTCTGCGCAATGTCCCAGACCTCGACCGCGCGCTGTCACGGCTTTCGCTGGACCGGGGCGGCCCACGCGACCTTGCTGCAATCCGCAATGGGTTGATTGAGGCCGAAGCACTTCATCAGTCTCTAACCCAGCATGAACTGCCAGATCTGTTGCGCAGCGCCGCCGAAGGGCTGCAAGGCCATGGCGATCTGATTGACCTGCTGGATCAGGCTTTGGTGGCAGAGCCGCCCCTGATGGTCCGCGATGGCGGCTTCATTGCGCCTGGCTACGATGAAGACCTTGATGCCGCCCGGGAGCTTCGCGACGAAGGGCGTGGGGTCATCGCTAGCATGCAGCAGCAATTTGTCTCTGATACGGGGATTTCGTCGCTGAAGATCAAGCACAACAATGTGCTAGGCTATTTCATCGAATGTACCGCCACCCACGCAGAAAAGATGCTTTCTGCCCCGCTGTCAGAGACATTCATCCACCGTCAAACAACCGCCAATCAAGTGCGCTTTACCACGGTCGAACTGTCAGAGTTGGAGACGAAAATCCTCAACGCTGGCAACCACGCGCAGGAGATTGAAAAACGGCTCTATGAACATCTGCGCAGCGCGATCTTGGACCAAGCCGCCGAGATTGGCCAAGCGTCTTCCGGGCTGGCCGAAATCGATCTGGCCTCCGCGCTGGCTGACCTCGCCCGCAGTGAAAACTGGACCCGCCCCCGCGTTGATATGTCCCGCGCGTTCGAGATCGAAGGCGGGCGGCATCCCGTCGTCGAGCGCGCATTGGCGCAGAAATCGGGCGAGCCCTTTATCGCAAATGACTGCAATCTGGGGGCTGAGGATGACGCCGCCAATATCTGGCTGCTGACCGGTCCGAACATGGCGGGTAAATCGACCTTCCTCCGCCAGAACGCGTTGATTGCGTTGATGGCACAGATGGGCAGCTTCGTACCCGCGACGTCGGCACATATCGGCATCGTGAGCCAGCTTTTCAGCCGTGTCGGCGCGTCGGATGATCTGGCGCGGGGCCGCTCGACCTTTATGGTCGAAATGGTCGAAACCGCCGCGATCCTGAACCAAGCCGATGATCGGGCACTGGTGATTTTGGATGAGATCGGCCGCGGCACGGCCACCTATGACGGTCTGTCGATCGCATGGGCCACATTGGAGCATCTGCACGACGTGAACCGGGCGCGGGCGCTCTTTGCCACGCACTACCACGAAATGACGGCGCTAGCTGGGAAACTGCCGGGGGTCGATAATGCCACCGTGGCGGTCAAGGAATGGGAAGGCGAAGTCGTCTTTCTGCACGAGGTCCGCAAGGGGGCCGCAGATCGGTCTTACGGCGTACAGGTCGCGCAATTGGCAGGCCTGCCGGCGCCGGTGATTGCGCGGGCTCGTGTGGTGCTCGAAGCGTTGGAGAAGGGCGAACGCGAAGGCGGCGCCACCCAGAAAACGCTGATTGACGACCTACCGCTCTTTGCGGTCAGCCCTGCCCCACAGCCCAAAGTGGCCAAATCCTCCGCCGTTGAGGAAAAGCTGAAAGAGATCATTCCCGATGAACTCTCCCCCCGCGAAGCGCTTGAACTGATCTACAAACTAAAAGAGGCGGCCAATTCTTGACCGCCTCTTCCAAAACCTAACTGAATAAGCGTCAGCTTGCCGGGGTTGAAGATACCCCAACCTGCGCGGGGCGCAGCAGACGGTCGTGCAGCATGAAACCCTCAGCGGCGACCTGAATGATCTCACCCGCAACGGTGCCCGGCACGGGCGCCTCAAACATCGCTTCGTGATGCTTAGGGTCGAATTTGTCACCCACTTCAGGTGCGATCACTTCGATGCCGTGCTTTTTGAAAACGCTCAGCAGCTCACGCATTGTCAGCTGGATACCCTCCAACAAAGGACCCAAAGCTTCGCGCTGTTCGTCCGTCGTGGTTTCAAGCGCGCGTTTCATGTTGTCGTAGACCGGCAGCATGTCACGGGCGAGCTTGGACCCACCATAGTTTTCGGCTTCACGACGGTCCTTGTCGGACCGCTTACGCGCGTTCTCTGCATCGGCCAGTGCGCGCATGAAACGGTCGCGATATTGGTCGCGCTCGGCGCGCAACTCTTCTACCGCGAGGGCTTCTTCGTCGATCTCGGCCATGTCTTCGGCGTATTCTTCAGCTTCGGCGCTGTCGATCTCGTCCAAAAAGTCGTTTTCTTTCGGCTCTGCCATGTTCCACCTCTAGTTCCGGTCGGAAATCAGCTTTCCCACCAGTTGTGCCGTGTAGTTCACAATCGGCACGATACGTCCATAATTTAAGCGTGTCGGGCCAATGACACCCACGGCGCCGATCACCTTACGATCAGCGTTCATATAAGGGGAAACGACCAGAGAGGAACCCGAAAGTGAGAAAAGTTTGTTTTCGGAGCCGATAAAAATGCGCACACCGTCCCCATCTTCGGCCAGTTCGAGGAATTCGGCGATGTCTCGCTTGCGCTCAAGGTCATCAAAGAGGCTGCGGATACGATCGAGGTCTTCGGCTTCCCCCTCCCCGCTCAGCAGATTCGACCGGCCCCGGACAATCAAGCGTTCGGAATGCTCCCCTTCTGCGTCCCACAGCACGGCACCGCTCTCGACCAGTTGCTGGGCCAAGACGTCAATCTCCTGACGGCGTTTGGCGATCTCTTGTTTGATGCTGCGTTGCAATTCGCTGAGGGTCTTTCCCTCAACGAAAGCATTCAGAAAATTCGCCGCCTCGCGCATCGAACTGGGCGTTTGCCCCGGCGGAGGCGTGAAAAGCCGGTTTTCCACATGGCCATCTGAAAAGACAAGCACAACCAAGGCCCTATCAGGCGACAGAGAGACGAATTCGATATGCTTTATCGGCGCTTCGTGCTTCGGCGTCAGCACAAGGGAGGCGCCATGCGTTACCCCCGACAAGGCAGAGCCAATCCGGTCCAAAAGCCCGCCCACATCGGACGAGTTATTGCCCAGCGTCGCGTCGATCTTTTCGCGGTCCAACTCTGTCGGGTCGCCGATCTCAATCATGCCATCGACGAACATCCGCAGCCCCAATTGGGTTGGAATCCGCCCGGCCGAGACATGCGGGCTGTCGAGCAGCCCCATGTATTCGAGATCCTGCATCACATTGCGGATCGTCGCTGCCGAAACCTTTTCGCTGAAGTCGCGCGTCAGCGTGCGCGACCCGACGGGATCGCCACTTTCCAGATAGCCTTCGACCACCCGGCGAAACACCTCGCGGGATCGGTCGTTCATGTCTTTCAGCAATTCAGGCGTGTTTTTCATCGGTGCTCGCTCTCTTCCCCAATAAAGGTACAAGCCGGGCAAACGTCAATCGGGGTTGCATCAAAGCCTTGTGGGGCGGTATCCCCGGGCAACATCAAAAAGGATATGTCATGCGTCCCTCTGGCCGGAAACTCGATGAAATGCGCGCCGTCTCGATCGAGACAGGTTTCACCAAACACGCCGAAGGGTCGGCCCTGATCAAGATGGGCGATACCCATGTGCTGTGCACCGCCACGATCGAAGACCGCGTGCCGCCGTTTATCAAAGGCTCCGGTCTGGGTTGGGTCACCGCCGAATACGGCATGCTGCCCCGCGCCACCAATACACGGATGCGCCGTGAGGCCGCGTCGGGTAAGCAAGGGGGCCGCACGGTCGAGATCCAGCGCCTGATCGGTCGCGCCCTGCGCGCCGGTGTCGACCGCTCCGCTCTGGGAGAGCGTCAGATCACCGTCGATTGTGACGTGCTTCAGGCCGATGGCGGCACCCGCTGCGCGTCGATCACCGGCGGTTGGATTGCCCTGCGTTTGGCCGTGAACAA
>Ga0209345_10001891_pt1 | contig 24206 bp, 16 predicted proteins | sample Cruoilmetagenom7_FD_187294 | JGI IMG/M metagenome (GOLD analysis project Ga0209345, IMG submission 187294) | Oil polluted marine microbial communities from Coal Oil Point, Santa Barbara, California, USA - Sample 7 (SPAdes) (version 2) | ecosystem: Environmental > Aquatic > Marine > Oil seeps ...
CCAAAACAGTACGTTTAGCAATTTTAAACCCTAAGGTATTATCTGAGCGGCGTAGCACGTCGTGACGTTCGCCTGCAAATATATCCACCTGTGTTTCTAAGCGGTTACGATAAACAATAAATGATGAACAGACATTTAATGTATTGTTTTCTTCACCCTCAGTAATAATAACGTTTGAAACGGTGTGGCGAGTGCGAGAGGCTGGGTTTTCAGACCAACTAAAGTCACTGAGTAGTTTTCTTAAGCGCCCGTTCATAGCGGTTTTGTCTTCATCAAAATGAGCGAACTCATGTTGGTTAGTGTATTCAGCTAAGTCACTAGTTCGTGCCCGGCCACGTCGCTGCATAGCATTTCTTCTAATGGGCATGTAGTAATGGATGTCGTCATCCAATAAGGCAAACCAATCTTCATATTTGATATTGTCTAACAGTAGCGCTTCGCGGTAATAAAATTGTTGAACCTCGTGCTGCAGTTCAAGATCAGCCGCAGGACTTGAAATAATTTCTTTAATGTTAATAGGTGAGGTCATAGTACGTTCCAAAATTAATAGTTAGGTTAATGATCAGAGGTCTTAACAAGTTTTAACGTTAAGGCTTTAAGGTGTCCCAGCTGAGTTCCGTCATCATTCTTAACCAGTGCTGATACATGCCACGAGCGGCATCTTCACTATAAACACCACCAACACGGCCTGGGAAATCGGAGTGTTCGGTGGTTGAATCACCTAAACCCATTTGGACATTGAGTTTAGTTTTTCGAGCTTTATTACCTCTGAAAAGCTTTTGAACCTCAATCCAGTTTTCACCATCGTCTTGTTCAAAAACACCACCAGCAGAAAAGGTACGAATATTTTGTTTTCTGAACTCTTCTTTAATATGCTCGGGTGCATCGGCATCGACCACAATAAATGCCCATACTTCAATTTCATTTGGCCCACGAGGGTGCCAAGTACGGATGGTGTTAACACCCGGCAAGAAGGAGCAGGTAGGGAAGATGGTCATGTGTTGCCCCATCATACGTTGACCAAACATAGGGCCTAGACGTTTTGAAGCGATCTCTGCTTGCGGACTCGTCGTGATATATTCTGTAATGACTGGCCCCATGATACCCTGTAAAAGGCCTGGTTCGTCTACATAGTAGCCCGTGCCATGACCGCCCCATTTAGCGCGAAACTGGTTGCCTTCGGTTGGGATGTCGATATCGTTCAGATTCATGTCTTCAGGTAAACCGGCGGTAAAACCAGATAAGTGAGACATAGTGGCAGCATGGTACATATCACTACAAAATTGTTCGGCAGCAAATTTCCAGTTAGTAGGGATAACCCATTTTTGAATGCCGCCGATGGCTTCTGTGCCTGCCTCGGTGCGATTAAACATCACATCAATATAAGGTTTTGAGTCAGACAGGTATTCATCTAAGGAAGGGGCTTGTTCATCCCAGTTAGCAAAAATAAGTCCGCGATAAGTTTCAACACGTGCTTGCAAAGGGCTCCATTCTGACTTATCTAAACGGTCGCAATGGCCTTCTTTCTCGAAGGGTACGTCGATTAACTGGCCTGATATATCGTGAGCCCAGCCGTGGTAAGTGCAAACAAATGCTTTAGCGTTACCTGCATCATCACGGGACAATTTCATGCCTCGATGACGGCACTGGTTTAAGAAAACACGTAGACTGGCGTCTTTCTGTCGAACCAGAATAACCGGGTCTTCACCAATATAAGTGTTTAGGAAGTCGCCCGTATTAGGAATATGGCTCTCATGTCCAAGTAGAATCCATGATCGAGCGAATACACGTTCAAGTTCAAGTTCATAGAGCGCCTCATCATTATAGATGCGGGCGTCTAAGATGCCGTTTTCATCGCTGACTAACTTTTTGATCTCATCGATAGACCAACTAGGTGTGTTTGTGTCCTCATTATTCATGAGTGAATGTTCTCCAAAAGTGATTTTTAAATTTTTAGATAAATATTGATTTAAATCATTTTAGTCTAAAAATTATTAGTTAGCAAAAGAATAAAAAATCTATCTTTAGTTAGATTTGCTAAGCGCACTGCTTGATAATGCGGGCTTTAAGGCTTTAAAGTAGGGTGTTAAAACACGGGTGTTAAGCACTGCGTGCGAGTGCGTTGGTTAAATTTTCTTTAAGTTGTTTATAAGGATATGATTAACCTTGATCAAGGTGTGGCGTAACTAGCTACGATAGAATAAATTATTCACCATTCAGTTAACTATTATAAGGAAGGTATATGCAGCATATTAATCATTTTATAAATGGCGAGTTTGTACCCGCTGTTGACGGTAAATCATTTGAAAAACGTTCTCCCGTTGATCGGCGCATTATTGCTCAGGTATCCGAAGGCGGGCGTGTTGATGTGGATCGCGCCGTGCAAGCAGCACAAACCGCATTAAATGGTGAATGGGGAGCTTTTACCATGGAGCAACGGGTTGATATTTTATATGGTGTTGCCGATGAGATTACCCGACGTTTTGATGATTTTGTTGAAGCTGAAATGGCCGATACGGGGCAACCTAAAAATATTATGACGCATGCGTTTATTCCTAGAGGCGCGGCCAACTTTAAAATTTTTGCCGATGTGATTAAAAACGTTCCGAATGAGTCATTTCAAACCACCACGCCAGATGGTTTAGGTGCACTGAATTACGCTATTCGTGTGCCTAAAGGGGTTGTCGGTGTTGTATCACCTTGGAATGCCCCCTTTTTGTTAATGACGTGGAAAGTAGGGCCGGCGTTGGCTTGTGGTAATACGGTGGTGGTTAAACCATCTGAAGAGACGCCATTAACCACCACTTTATTGGGTGAAGTTATGAATAAGGTAGGCGTACCAAAAGGTGTGTTTAATGTTGTTCATGGTTTTGGGCCTGATTCTGCTGGTGAGTTTTTAACGCATCACCCAAAGGTAGATGCGATTACCTTTACTGGTGAAACGGGTACAGGAACTGCCATTATGAAAGCTGCATCAGAAGGGATGCGGGACGTTTCCTTTGAACTGGGCGGTAAAAATGCAGGTATTGTATTTGCCGATAGTGATTTTGACAAAGCGGTTGATGGGATATATAAGTCCTCATTCTTGAACTCTGGACAAGTCTGCCTAGGGACGGAGCGTGTTTATGTTGAGCGCCCCATTTTTGAAAAATTTGTGGAAGCGCTTAAACAGAAGGTTGAAAAAGTGCGTCATGGTAAGCCGGATGATGAAGACTGTAATTTTGGCCCCATGATTAGTCATGAGCATCAAGCGAAGGTGCTTTCTTATTATGCAAAAGCGGTTGAGGAAGGTGCAACGGTTGTGACTGGCGGCGGTGTTCCCAATATGCCAGAAGAATTAAAAGACGGTGCGTGGGTGGAGCCAACCATTTGGACTGGGCTTGCGGAAGATGCAACGGTCATGAAGGAAGAAATCTTTGGTCCGTGCTGTCATATCACGCCGTTTGATGATGAGCAACAAGTGATTAACTGGGCTAATGATACGGAATATGGTTTATCAACGACGGTATGGACGCGAGACTTGTCACGCGCTCACCGCGTGGCCGCTAAAATTGATGTGGGTATTACCTGGATTAATAGTTGGTTCTTACGTGATTTAAGAACCGCGTTTGGTGGCTCTAAGCAGTCCGGTATTGGACGTGAGGGTGGAGTTCATTCCTTAGAGTTTTATACTGAAACTAGGAATGTTTGCGTTAAATTGTAATGAAGTAACCCGAGAGAGCCATTAGGACCTCTCGGGTTATTTATCTGATAGGTTTAGATTAAACCTTCATGTTTAAGTGCTTCTTGTACAGCTGGGCGAGAGCCAATACGCTCTTGGAATGCTTTAAGTGATGGCCAAGGTGAGGCATCAAATTCAAAGTATGGGTGCCAGCCCAAGATAACAAATAAGTAGATATCAGCTACTGAGAATTGATCGCCTAAAAGATAATCATTATCTCCCATCGCAGCAACTAACTGAGTTAGACGGTTTTTATAAGCATCTATAATAACGGGTTTTGCTTCATCTGGCATAGCGGGGTTAAACAAAGGTGCAACACCTTTATGTAACTCTGTTGATAAGAAGTTTAACCACTGTTGTAGTTTTGCGCGCTCAAATGTATCAGCAGCCGGCGCTAGATTCTTTTCAGGAGCGAGGCTGGCAATGTACTGAACAATAGCAGGGCCTTCGAATAAAATTTCGCCACTATCAAGTTGTAATGCCGGTACGTAGCCATAAGGGCTAATATCAAGATAGTTATCACCATTCTCAAGGGTATGAGATTGTAAATCTACTTTAACTAGCTCAGTATTAGCGGTTAAACCAGCTTCATGAATAGCAATATGTGGGGATAAAGAACATGATCCTGGAGAGTAATAAAGTTTCATACGTGTTATTCCTATAGTCATAATTAATTAAAGTACCCTAAAAAAAGTTTGGGTAACTGTCTGCTAAAGCATCGTTATGCTCAGTTTCATTGTAACGCTGTTCTTTGATTCTTGTTAAGTAAATGCTAATGTATCCGTGCTTTATAAATTAATTAAAAACCTAACGAGGAACAGTATTATGAAAGGCTTACGCATTTGGATGGTCGGTGTCGGTATTTTTTATATTATGAACTTAGTGTTATTGTGGCCAACTCTTTGGGCCCCGCAAATACCTGCAATGTACCCTGGCATTAATCTTTATCAAGACGAAATTATATTTCAACTATTGTTAGATGCGTGGTTGATTGTGGGCCTTGGTTTGGCGGCTATTGGTGTGGTGTTGATTGCTGGATCACGCAACCCAATGCGCTACTACCCAGCGCTGATTCCAGTGGTGTTGATAACCGAAACCATTTTTGGTATTTGGGATATATACAGTGCTATGAATCATGAGGACGTTGTGGTGGCTATGATTACATTAGTTATTCATATCATCATTATCGTGCCGGGCCTTTTGCTTTGGAAGAAAGCTGCGGCATTAGAAGCAAGCACTTCAGAGTAACCTTAATGAGCGTTTATAAAGGGTAGGTAGCATGAGCGATTGTTGTCATGGGGTTAAACAGGGCGGCGATGTTGCTTATAAAGACCCTGTGTGTGGTATGGCTGTTACTAAAGATGCAAAGTACCATACAGAGTATAACGATGAATGGTATGGGTTTTGTTGCGCAGGTTGCCTGACAAAATTTGCTAAAAACCCAGAAGTCTATTTGTCGGATAAGCCACGCCCAGAACCCGTTGCTATTCCTGGTGCTAAATATATTTGCCCAATGTGTCCCGGTATAGAAAGTGATGGCCCAGATATTTGCTCTAAATGTGGGATGGCGTTAGAGCCAGAAGCATTCGTGCCACCTTCAAAGCATACGGATTACATTTGCCCTATGCACCCTGAGGTGGTGGAAGAGGCGCCGGGTTTATGCCCGGTTTGTGACAGAGCCTTAGAAGCGCGAACGGTAGTTTTGGAAGAAGATAATCCAGAATTGGATGAGATGAGTAGACGCTTTAAAGTTAGTCTTCTATTTACGGTTCCGTTATTTATTATTGCCATGTCAGAAATGGTGCTTGGGGATTTGTTCTTATCATTTCTATCTGCCAAAACATGGCAATGGATCCAGTTACTACTCGCATCTCCAGTTGTATTATGGGCAGGGTGGCCATTTTTTGAACGTGCGGCACAGTCCATAAAAACGTGGAATCTTAATATGTTCACCTTGATTGGCCTTGGTGTAACCGTCGCTTGGCTATATAGCTTGGTGGCGGTGTTCCTCCCAATGGTCTTTCCTGCCTCAATGTTTAATGCACAGGGTGTTATTGCTGTCTATTTTGAAGCGGCTGCGGTGATTATTACGTTGGTATTGTTGGGTCAAGTGTTGGAATTGAAAGCACGTGGCCAGACCAATAAAGCGATTCATTTGCTGGTGGGCCTATCACCTAACACAGCGCGTAGGGTAGGTGAGCAGGGTGAAGAAGAGGATATTTTATTAGAAGATGTTGTTATCGGTGATGTGTTACGGGTCCGCCCAGGTGACAAAGTTCCTGTGGACGGTGTTTTGCTCGACGGCAGTAGCTCTATAGATGAGTCACTGGTTACCGGTGAGCCTGTGCCGGTGGAAAAATTAGCAGGAGACTTAGTTATTGCCGGTACAGTTAATGGCACTGGCAGTTTTACTTTAAGGGCGCAACATGTGGGCAATGAAACATTGTTGTCGCAAATTATTCAGATGGTCAGTGAGGCACAGCGTAGCCGTGCTCCCATTCAACGTGTAGCGGATGTGGTTGCATCATGGTTTGTCCCGATTGTTGTTAGTATTTCTGTTGTGACTTTTTTTGCATGGTATGCCTTGGCATCCGAATATGCGCTCAGTTTGGCTGTCGTTAATGCCGTTGCAGTGTTAATTATTGCCTGTCCGTGTGCGCTAGGCTTAGCGACACCGATGTCGATTATGGTAGGTATGGGGCGTGGTGCGAACATGGGCGTGTTAATCAAGAGTGCTGAAGTGTTAGAGCTGATGGAAAAGGTGGATACCTTGGTGGTTGATAAAACTGGCACGTTAACGGAAGGAAAACCCAGTGTGACCGGCATCAAAACACTAGCGAATATGGCGGCTGAAGAGGCGCTCTTGTTAGCGGCAAGTCTAGAAAAAGTCAGTGAGCACCCATTGGCCGAGGCTGTTGTGCATGCGGCGAAAGAAATGACTTTGCTTGAGGTGGCTGATTTCAATGCTACTCCTGGAAAAGGTGTGTCCGGTCAAATTAATAAGCAGTCTGTATTGTTGGGGAATAAACGTTTTCTGGATGATAACGGGATCGATACGAATGATTTTAATACCTTGTCGCTATCGGATAACAGTGCAGGAGAAACTGTGCTGTATATGGCGGTAAATGATCAGGCTAGTGCAGTGTTTTTATTGAAGGATGAAATAAAGCCTTCAACACCTGAGGCGATAGACCAGCTGCATCAAAATGGTGTAAAAATCGTGATGTTAACGGGCGATCAGCAGGCTGCAGCTGAACAGGTTGCGAGTCAGCTAGGTATTGATGAATTTAAGGCCGGTGTTTTACCAGCTGAAAAAGCGGACGTTGTGAAAGAGTTGCAAGCCGCTGGGCATATTGTCGCGATGGCTGGGGATGGTGTGAATGATGCGCCAGCACTCGCACAAGCAAATGTAGGTATTGCGATGGGTAATGGCTCGGATATCGCCATAGAAAGCACAGGTGTTGTATTAGTGAAAGGCGATTTAAGAGGTATTGTTCGGGCACAAAAACTCAGTAAGGCAACGATGCAAAATATCAGGCAAAACTTAGTGTTTGCATTCCTTTATAACAGTTTAGGTGTGCCAGTTGCAGCAGGTGTGCTGTACCCTTTCTTAGGTGTGTTACTGTCGCCAATGATTGCCGCCGCTGCGATGAGCTTAAGCTCGGTATCGGTGATTGCGAATGCGCTGAGGTTAAAAAGGGTAAGGCTTTAGCCAAGGTGATCAAGCAGTTCATTTAATGGAGCCGGTTTGGCAATGTGGTAGCCTTGTGCATAATCCACCCCAAGCTGTCTAAGCAGTTGGAAAATTTCTTCATTTTCAACAAATTCAGCAATTGTACTCATGCCCATCACATGACCAATCTCATTAATAGAGCGGGTCATCGCTAAGTCAATCGGGTCTGACTCAATATGGCGAATAAAACTCCCGTCTATCTTTAAATGATTAACGGGTAATTGTTTAAGGTATGAGAAGGATGACATGCCTGTACCAAAGTCGTCTAATGAGAAAGAGCAGCCCAACTCGTGCATATTGTGGATAAACTCAAATGCCAACGGTAAGTTTTGAATGGCGGATGACTCAGTTATTTCAAAGCATATTTTTTTACAATCAATGGCATATTGTTTGAGGTATCGAGTGACATAATGGGAAAGGTCTTCGTCAGACAGCGATAGGCCTGATAAATTAATGCTACATAACTTTGTGTTAGCTAAGACCTCAGGATGTTCAGACAGCCATGCGAAGGTGTTCTTAATAACCCAATGGTCGACTCGGTGTATTAGCCCGTATCGTTCGGCGGGTGGTAAGAAAGCGCCAGGGCTAATGAGCTTGTCATTATCTTTTATTCTGAGTAGAACTTCGAAATGTAGGGATTGGCTACTACCAGGGTTTGTTGGGACTATTCTTTGTTGAAAAAGGACAAATTGGTTAGTGTCGAGTGCGGTATTTAACTTATCCAGCCATTGCATATGGTGTGGTGGGATGCTGGGCTGTTGCTGAACATTAGAAATGTCTATTTCTATAATGCAGTTCCTACCTTCTTCTTTCGCTTTGTAGCAAGCTGCATCAGCGACCGTTAAGGGGTCGCTTTCGGGTTGTAAGCCAGAAGAGAAGTGAGCAATGCCTATACTGGCACCGATATTAAACGTTTTATGATCACAGGTGAAACGAAACTGTTGAATAGTGGATAACGCGTCGTTAGCCACTTTAAGGGCAGCTTCTTTAGGGCATGCTTCTAGTAAAATGGCAAATTCGTCGCCCCCAAGCCTTGCCAAAGTATCTCGTCCTCGTACTAAGGGTGAAAGGATGGAGGATAATTGCCTAAGTAATTGATCTCCACCCTGGTGTCCACAGGTGTCATTGACGATTTTAAATTGATCGAGATCTATAAAGATGAGGCTATGTCTAATATTGGCTTCTTGTGTTGCAGATAGACAGTTAGATAAGCGGTGGTTAAATTCCCCTCGGTTTAATAAGCCGGTTAACGTGTCATGAGAGGCTTGATGCTTTAATTGGTTGGTTAAATGATAGGCCGTTGTGATGTCGTTAATAGTGAAAACAAGCCCTAGGCGTTCGGCATCTTTGTCAGTTATAAAAGAACGAGACCACTCAATGGTAGATTTGCTGTCACCTTCGTGTTCAATAAAAGCCACTTGTTGTTTTATCTCCAAAGTTTTTTTATTGATATTAGTCAGTTCAATCGGCAACGATTCATTGGTTTTTAATATTAAAACCTCATTAATAGGTTGATGAGTACAGTCCTTTGGTTGAGTATTTAATAAATGATGTGCGGCGGGGTTGCTATAGTGAATGATGCCGCTAAGGTCGGTAACAATAACGCCTTCAGGCATTGATTCCATCGTTGCTCGAAGGAAATCTCTTTCGACGCCTAATTTGTCTTTAATTTTTGAAGCCTCTTTTTGTGGTTGATTAATGTGAGCTGGCTGATCTTTCGGTTTCATTTAATCTTTAAAGTTGCTTGAGGCTCGACGGTTGAGCAAAGGTTAGAAGGAGCCTTTTGTTTATTTATGTTCACTGTACAGTAATCTGGGGACAAGGTTTGGGCTGTTTTTTTAGTAAGCAATACAGCTAATTTAGTGATCATGTAGATAACCTTGTAAATGACAAATATTCTCAATAGATGTTTGATTTTATTGAGTTTTGGTTTATGACTCCGTTATAAACTAGGGTGTAAAGAAGTACAATGATTTTAGACTAAATTTAAAGATACGATATGATATTAAACGATGAGAGAGACATTCACGCTTAGAGTAGTTTTATGACGATATTAAAGAACAGTGAATTATTGGCTGAGTTGCCCACCGAATTACATGCAGACTTGATGCGCATATTCAGTGAGCTACCAGGATTATTTGATCAAAGTCGGCTATCAGAAGTGGATAGTCAATTAGCCGGTCGGGTTCTGGCTAGCAGCTCGTTTGTTCAGCGCCAAGCGGTGCGCTTTCCTGAGATAAGCGAGAAGCTTTTGCAGGGGGTGGGTTCGGTTGATTGGTGTGTCGATAGCCTATATGAAGATTTAACGAACAGGGTCGATGGGGTTACTGACGAGGCAACTATCATGCGCCTGCTTCGCCAGTTTCGTAATCAATACATGTTGCAGATTGCTTGGCTTGATCTCGCGGGCGCTGAGGTTGATTCTATTTTGCAGTATTTGTCTGCATTGGCTGATGCGTTGATCCGATGTGCAGTGGACTGGGCATACTTGGTGGCTTGCGGGCGTTCGGGTATTCCACGAGATGAGCAAGGTAAAGCACAACAGTTAATAGTCATCGGAATGGGTAAACTGGGCGCAAAGGAGCTCAACTTTTCATCGGATATTGACCTTATATTTTGTTACCCCTCAAGAGGGGAAACCGACGGCACGCGTGCATTAAGTAACGAAGAGTTTTTTACAAAAATGTGTCGGGTGGTTATTCGCTTGTTAGATAAGGTCACTGTTGATGGTTTTGTGTTTCGCGTAGATACTCGCCTACGACCTTTTGGGGATAGTGGTGCGTTGGTGTTAAACAACGATGCAATGGAAATTTATTATCAAAGTCATGCGCGTGAATGGGAACGTTATGCGATGGTGAAGGCGCGGTTGATTACCGGAAGTGATGAAGGCAAAGCTGAACTTACTACGATGATTAAGGCCTTTGTTTTTCGTCGTTATTTGGATTATGGGGTATTCGACTCTATCCGTGTGATGAAACGGCAGATTGAAGCGCAGTTACAAAAAAAAGGTGTTGAGAATAACGTTAAATTAGGGCCGGGTGGAATTCGCGAAATTGAGTTTATTGGTCAAGCGTTCCAACTTATTAGAGGGGGGCGGGATAAAGCGTTACAAGCGCGTGGTATTTTGAAGGTGTTAGGTATATTGGCCGAGATGCATCAAATTTCACCATTAGCGTCGCAAGAGTTGAGTGAAGATTATCGTTATTTACGCCGTTTAGAAAATCATATTCAAGAGATAGATGATCGTCAAACACATGATTTGCCCACAGATGCCATCAACCAAGCGCGCCTAGTGCTTTCAATGGGTTTTTCAAGCTGGCTTGATTTGCTGGAAAAAACGCAGCAAACGATGAGGCGAGTACATCAATATTTCAACAAGCTTGTCGATTTTGATGAGCCCACAGAGCAAACTGATAATATCGATTGGTTGGATTTAAACGAGGAGGCGCTGGATAGTTTTTTTGCAGCCAAAGGTGGCTCAGTGAGTGAGGGAACTCGAAAAGGCATTATCCATTTTTGTCACAGTTACTCCGTACGACAATTACAGGAGAAAGGTCGACAATACATCGTTCGATTATTGCCTATGTTGTTAGAACGTTTGATCATAGTGGAGCCAGAAGAAAAAACAGTGCTCATTTTTTTGGCTATGCTCGAAAAGATTTGTAATCGTGTCGCATATATAGTTCTTTTGGTTGAAAATCCGAGTGTTTTTAATCAGTTAACCAGGTTGGCTGTGCTAAGCCCTTGGATTGTCACGCAAGTGACCCGGTCTCCTATTTTATTAGATGAATTAATTGATCCTCATAGCTTATATCAGGTGCCATCAAGAGATGAGCTTCAAGCAGAATTAGATAAGGCTTTCTTATCAATAGACTCAGGTGATGTAGAAGGTCAGATGGAAGCGTTACGCCTCTTTAAGCAAGTGAGTGTTTTGCGAGTTGCAGCCTCAGACTTAACGGGCGCGATCCCTGTTATGGTGGTGAGCGATAAACTCACCGAGATAGCAGAGGTTATTGTTGGAAAAGTAGTGGCGCTGAGTTGGAAGTCGGTGTGTTCACAATATGGTGTGCCCGCTAATGCGAAGGCAGAGTCGGTGAGTGGTTTTGCGGTAATTGGCTATGGGAAAATGGGGGGTATGGAGTTAGGGTTTGGTTCAGATCTCGATGTGATCTTCCTTCATAAAGATGCTCAAATGGATGAGATGACCGTGGGTGATCGTGTGGTTTCTTTGGGTGAGTTTTATATGCGCTTGGGGCGTAAAATTATTAGCTACATGGTGACTCGCACATTTTCCGGTATGTTATATGAAATGGATTTACGTCTGCGACCCAATGGAAACTCTGGTTTATTAGTCAGCAGTGAGTCGTCATTTGAGCAATATCAACAAAAAGATGCTTGGGCATGGGAACATCAAGCGCTAGTGCGTGCACGATTTGTCGCGGGTTGCTCGGAAGTGTCAGGGCGGTTTAATAAGATTCGAAGCGAAGTGTTAGGCTTGAGACGTGATACGGCTGCCTTAAGAAATGAGGTGGTTGAAATGCGAGAAAAAATGCGTGCAACCTTATTAACTAAAAAGCAGGGCTTTTTTGACCTTAAACATGGCGTTGGAGGTATTGTCGATATTGAGTTTATTGTACAATTCGGTGTATTGGCTAATGCCAATGAACACGACACCTTGTTGACGTATACAGACAATATTCGTTTATTACATGAATTGAGCAAAATTGGTTTCTTGTCGACGTCACAGCAGCAAAGCCTTGACGACGCATATAAAGCCTATCGAGAAGCATCGCATCATGCTTCATTGGCAGAACAACCCACCATGGTGGAGGTTGATTTAGTCGATGAGCATGTTCGATGGGTGACGTCAGTATGGGATGAAATAATGATAAATAACTAAACGAATGGTCGTTTAGTTTCACACATAAATTAGGAGTTAACTATGGGAATGGATGACAAAGATGGCGTCATCTGGATGGACGGTAAATGGGTTGATTGGCGCGACGCCAAAGTTCATGTGCTAACGCATACCTTGCATTATGGTATGGGTGTTTTTGAAGGCACACGTGCCTATGAAACAAATGACGGTACCGCTATTTTCAGACTACAAGATCATACAGATCGTTTGTTCCGCTCGGCTCATATTTTGAATATGAAAATTCCGTTCGACAAAGCCACGTTGAACCAAGTTCAGCGCGAAGCGGTGTCTAAAAATAAACTAAAGTCAGCCTACCTGCGGCCAATGTGTTTTTATGGCTCAGAAGGAATGGGCATTCGTGCTGATAGCCTGAAAGTTCACGTAATGGTTGCTGCATGGGAGTGGGGGAAATACCTCGGCGAAGATGGCATAGAAAAAGGTATTCGGATTCGTACATCTTCCTACACGCGTAACCACGTTAATAGCGTGATGTGTAAAGCTAAAGCAAATGGCAACTACATGAATTCAATCTTGGCGCTACAAGAAGCTATTTCATGCGGCTACGATGAGGCGATGTTGCTAGATCATGAAGGTTATGTGGCAGAAGGCAGTGGTGAAAACATCTTTCTTGTTCGTAATGGTAAATTAATTACGCCTGATTTAACCTCTGCGCTAGAAGGTATTACACGTGAAACAATTTTCCAACTTGCTGAAGAGTGCAATTTAGAAGTTGTTGAGAAAAGAATTACTCGTGATGAGGTTTATGTGGCCGATGAAGCGTTTTTCACCGGAACAGCGGCCGAAGTAACCCCTATTCGTGAGGTAGATGATCGAACCATTGGCAATGGCGGCCGTGGCCCTATTACTGAACGCTTACAAACAATGTATTTTGATGCTGTTCAAGGTCGTTCAGCTCAGCATAGCGATTGGTTAACTTACGTATAAATAGAGGTGAGTAACCCTTATCGCATACTAATCGTGGGCCCTTCGTGGGTCGGCGATATGGTAATGGCGCAGAGCCTATTTATGGCATTGAAAGAGCGGCATAAGAACTGCTCGATTGACGTATTGGCTCCACAATGGTCGTTAGCGTTGATAGAGCGGATGCCCGAAGTTCGTAGGGCAATTGTTATGCCGTTGGGGCATGGGCAGTTTGATTTCAAAGGCCGTAAAGAATTGGGTGTATCGTTACGTGACGAGAATTACGACGAAGCGATTGTATTGCCAAATTCATGGAAATCGGCCTTAGTTCCTTACTTTGCCAATATACCGAAACGTACTGGTTTTTTGGGTGAGCTACGTTGGGGCTTACTGAATAATGCACGGAAACTTAATAAAGGTTTTTTGACCAAAACAGTGCAAAGGTTTGTGGCGTTAGCCACCGAACCGTGTGCTATTTTGCCGGTTATTCCACAGCCACGTTTATTGGTTGATCCGGCGAGTGTTATAAAAACAGCAGAAACGTTTTCATTGCCTACAAAGGCAGGGAAAGTACTTGGGCTTTGTCCGGGCGCAGAATATGGCCCCGCTAAACGTTGGCCAGAAACCCACTATGCTGAGGTGGCAAAGAAAGCCTTGGAAAATGGCTGGCAGGTATACCTGTTTGGTTCGGTAAAAGATGAAGCAGTGGCAACTACTATTAATGAGCTAAGTGGCGGGGGCTGCCGTGATTTTGCCGGTAAAACCAGCCTAACAGAAGCGTTAGACCTGATGTCACTTTGTGATGCGGTCGTTAGCAACGATTCAGGCTTGATGCATGTCGCTGCCGCTCTTAATATTAAAACCATTGCGCTATATGGGTCATCTGATCCAAATTTCACCCCACCTTTACACCCAGAGGCAGATGTTATTAGTTTGGGACTACCTTGTTCACCCTGCTTTAAACGAGAGTGCCCACTCGGGCATTTAGACTGCCTAACTAAAATATCACCTGATCGCGTTACTAGTTTATTAGGTATCTCCGAATTGATGACAGATGAAAGTATTAGTCGTTAAGACCTCATCGTTGGGCGATGTTATTCATACATTGCCAGCCTTAAGCGATGCAGTAAAAGCTATTCCAGACATTTCATTTGATTGGGTGGTTGAAGACACCTTTCAAGATATCCCTCGTTTACACCCAAGTGTTGACCGCGTTATTCCAGTTTCAATACGTCGTTGGCGGAAGAACGTGTGGGCAGCTCGTGCGGAAATTCGAGCCAGTATTAAAGCTATTCAACAGCAGCATTATGATTTGGTGATTGATGCGCAGGGATTAATTAAAAGTGCCGTTTTAACCCGTTTTGCAAAAGGCGAGCGCTACGGTTTATCAAAAAATAGTTGCCGAGAACCTTTGGCTGCCCTAGCTTATCAGCAAGCTATAGAGGTAAAAAAAGGTCAACATGCGATTACACGAGTTAGGCAGCTATTTGCTAAAAGCCTGGCTTATGCTGAACCAACTGACCCGCCTGACTATGGTCTAGAGAAGAAGCGTATCCCTTCTTCTAAAAAGCTAACAAAGCCTTATTTGGTGTTTCTACATGGCACGACATGGGAAAGTAAACACTGGCCTATTGAATATTGGCAGGGACTGATTATGTTAGCCGAAAAGCAAGGTTTTACAATCTATTTGCCTTGGGGGAATGAGCATGAAAAGCAACGCGCTGAAGACTTGGCAGCTACATCAAGTGTTGTGCATGTGTTGGCTCGCTCATCACTTAAAGAATTAGCTTCAGTGTTAATGCATGCCGATGGCGTGGTGGGCGTGGACAGTGGCTTGGCCCATTTAACGGCGGCCTGCGGTGTGCCGGCTGTTACTATTTATGGTTCAACGAGTGCCGCATTAACGGGGAGTATGGGAGCAAGGAATATAAGCTTACAAGCTGATTTCAGTTGTTCGCCCTGTTTAAAAAAAACCTGTGATTATAGTCAGCCAACTGAGGTGGTGCCAGCTTGTTACCAAACATTGCCAGCGGAACTGGTTTGGCAAAAATTGCAGGACCTAATGGTATGAATACAGACACGTTAAGCACCGTGATTGCGCTTGATGCGTGGGCAAAAAAACCTGATGAAGCATTTGAACTAAGCAGCAAGTATGGCGTGTTGAAATTAGATACGTGTTTAAGGCACTTGCCGACTAAGCGTTTAACCTGTCGAGCGATGTGGCAGGGAAAACCCGTGATAGCGAAGCTTTTCTATGGGCCTGGTTTTAATGCAAAGTTGATGAAAGAAGCGCTAATGTTACAGGCATTGAAAAAGTCGTCTATTAGCGCCCCAGAGATGCTTTACAGCGAAAAACAAGCTGACTATGGGCTGTTGATTATTCAATATATTGAGGGAGCTGAGACATTATCATCTTTTTTTTGGACGCGCCCTGAGCAGATAGAGTTTGAGGCTAGGTTGCTCGCAATCACTCAGCTAATGCTAGCGTGTCAGCAGGCAGGGTTTGAAATAAAAGATGCTCATTTAGATAACTTCTTATACCGCCATGGTGATGTTTACCTAATTGATGCAGGTGACATCAGTAAAAAAAGTCATCCTCTCAGTCAGCCAATTGCCGTTAAAAATTTGGCGTTACTGTATGCCCAGCTGCCGATTACGTTGGATCAGCAGGCGTATCAGTTGTTAACAAGGGTGTTGAAAGATTTACCACAATGGCAGCACTTGCATGAGGGCTCTTGGCAGCAAGCATTGATCGAGCAGCGACGTTGGCGGCAAAAAAAGTTTATCAATAAAAAGGTATTTCGTTCCTGTACGGACTATATTTGCGAACATAATCAGTCACGATTTTTAATGGCCAAACGAGATATTTATTCTAACGAAATGGCCTTAGCACTGGCTGATTTAGACGGTTTAATCGATAACGGCCAGCTTTTGAAAGACGGTGGTACTGCCACCGTTGCTCTAGTAAAGATTGCAGGGCAGGCCTATGTATTAAAACGCTATAACATTAAAAAACCGATTCACAGCTTCATGAGAGGTTTGAAATGGTCAAGAGCAGCGGTATCGTGGAAAAATGGGCTTTTATTAGAGATGCTGGGTATACCGACCGCGCAATCATACGTGATGATTGAGCAACGTTGGGGGCCGTTAAGGCGGCGTTCTTATTTATTATCAGAATATATTGATGCTCCTCAGGCATGGGATATATATGAAGGTGAGCAATATGATGATGAGATTAAAAAACACTGGGCAAGAAAATTAGTGGATTTATTTGTACTATTAAAACGCAGTCAAATTAGCCATGGTGATTTAAAAGCGCAAAATATTTTATGTTCTGAAGGTGGGCCTTTATTTATTGACTTAGATGGTTTGAACGCAGAACAATCGCCTGCCAGCTTTTGGCGGCAATTTAATAAAGATATAGCACGATTTCAAATTAGCTGGCCAGACCAGTGGAAGGAAAATCCTTATTTTCTTAAATATGTTCCCTTATTACTAAAATGAAATTGACTTTAAAGAAAAGGTTTAAGCATTGGAAACGTAATAAGAAAATTCAGCGTGAGACACCAGAAGTGTGGCTTATGAAAGACATCAGAGTGGGCTATATTCAGATCCCTAAAGTAGCAACTCGGTCAATTCAGCAATGTTTAGCAAGTTATTATGTTGAAAAGGGGTCTATTGCTAGGCCATTAACGTGGGATAACAAAGCCATTAAAAAGGTTGAAGAGAAGACTGCGTTTCACGCTTCACAGAAAACATTAAATAGGTTATCCGAAAAAAATTATTTTTTTGCTTTTGTGAGAAACCCTTATGATCGGCTATATTCGGCATATAAAAATAAAGTATTACAACCTATAGGAGTAGGTGGTAAAAATATTTTTAGTAATCACGGCATTAGGCTAGGGATGAAGTTTGAGGACTTTGTGGATATCGTTTGTGGCTTACCTGATCACAAAATTGATAGGCACTTACGATCACAGAGTTGGTTTCTTAGCTATGAAGGAAGTGTCATCCCAACGTTCATAGGGCATTTAGAAAGCTTTGATAAGGATTGGACAGAGTTAAATAAGCGATTTAACTTAGGAATGCCAATACACAAAAATAGTACAAGGAGTTTAAATGCTGAAGATTATCGTAACCAGTATGACAGTGAGTTAGAGAGAAAAGTTTATAAGCGTTATAAAGAGGACTTTGAATTTTTTAACTATAAACGATTGAAGGTCAATGTTTAGCTTAATAAAGTCGCCTTAACTCTTAGGCTGTATTAAGGAGAGAACTTTTGAGCGTAACTCGCTATTATCCTGTTCGTACCAATCTAGCTTGTCGCGCTGTTTACTAATTTCAAGATCAATATTTTCTTTAGTCAATTCAACGCCAAAGCTTTGTTTGATTGGTGATGAAGGATCCATGACTCTACTTAAGATAAGATCGCCCATGGACTCTTTGTAATGAGATGTTTCCCAAAACCATTGCATTGGTGTTGCACCTTTATGGGCAGGTACTTTTTCAGATATGAAAGTACTTAAGTCAGTAAAATCGTAAAGAGGAACTTTATTTGATGTGCTTGATAGATAGGTAAGAGTTTGTTTCCAACTAAGAAAATCATCCCATATTCCGATTTTTTTAAATGTCATTAGTTGCAGTGCATGGATGGGCGAAATAACAATAATAAGCTTAATGTCTTGATCAGCACAGGTCTTTATTAGTTCCTTTAATAACGATAATTTAGTAACGGAATACCCTTGTGGAGAGTATGCTTCGTCATTGTTAATTACTTTTTTTTCTAAAGTGCTAAAAATCAACTCATGCTGCCCATTCCTTTTGATTATATTTGAGAACGTGAGTTGCCCAAATTTTTGACCTTGGCTATGTTTTGCTGGGAGCTCTTTGTTTGTGTATTTTAACGTTCGAAATGACTTTTCGATTGATTCTTTGCTTAGGTGTTCTTTGAAAAATGACGAAAAGTAACTGTTTGATTCGTTAAACCTAGAGAGGTTGAAATCTGCACTGGTTGAGCGTGCTTTAGAAAAGAGACTGTAGTCCAGAGCAAGCAAAATTAATTTAGGTTTTTTGTGCGTGATAATAGTCTGAAATACTTTGTATGTTTCTATAAAGTTACTACCAGCCAACGATGCATTATAAGCATTCAATTTGCCCCAATGTGAATGTCTAGGATTAATGCCAATTTCTGAACGTGATGAACCTAAAATAAAAGCATCGTAATCACCTTGAATAATTTGGGCGGCCTTGGCTGTTCTTGTTCCTCCAAAATAGCTAATTGACTCTTTGGGAGAAAAAAAAGAGTCAATGTTGTATGGGTTGGCGTAAAAAGAAAGTGAAATAGCAGAAATGCAAATCAGAAAAAATATGCTTAAAAAAACTAGAATGTATTGTTTGTATTGCATATTAAAACTGAAAGTATAGAAACTCTTGAGCTCTTGCTAAATATATAACCGAAATAAAGCCGATAACTGAAAACACTAATACTGAAACTCTACTGGGGTGCCAATAAAGGTAAACGGAATAAGAGCGTGGTTTGCCTCTATCAGAGAAAATATCATTACTATTAGGCGCAAACCACACTATAAACAGTCCGAATATTAGGGAAGAGATTTGTTTAATATTTTGGCTGAAACCTTCGGGGGTGATAATGAGCATGTGACTTATGATGTTGATGGCGGTAGGCATATTTTCTGAACGAAATACAACCCAGGCAAGGACAATAGAAAGAAATGTTAGTAACCTTCCAAAAGCTGAGGTGAGGAAACTTAAGCGATGAGGCTTTGGGTTTACTAATGTTTGCCAACTGTGGTTAAGGGTCAAATATATTCCGTGCAACAGCCCCCAAAGTATAAAAGTCCACCCTGCACCATGCCATAGACCTCCTAGAAGCATCGTTATCATCAAATTGATATAACGTCTTGCATTGCCTTTTTTATTTCCACCTAACGGGATATAAACATAATCTTTTAGGAAGCGTGAAAGGGTCATGTGCCAACGCCTCCAAAAATCTATGATATTTTTTGCTTTGTATGGAGAGTTGAAATTATATGGAAGTGTAATGCCGAATATTAAGGCTAAACCTATCGCCATATCGCTATAACCAGAGAAGTCAAAATATAACTGCAATGTATACGCGATTGCTCCCGTCCAAGCGGTGGTTGAGTTGGTCACCATGTCAACGCTAGCATGGTCAAACATGGGGTTGGCTAGAGAAGCAAAATAATCGGCGATAATAACTTTTTTAAATAACCCCAAGCTGAAGATGGATAAACCTTTAGCAATATTTTGGCTATTAAGGATTAAAAATTTAGGGTTAGAAAACTGTGGCATCATTTCTTTATGATGGACAATGGGGCCTGCAATTAGCTGTGGAAAGAATGTGACAAAAAGTAGGTAATCCAAAATTTTATGTGACCCAACTTCTTTCTTATGGGTATCAACCAAGTAAGTTATTTGTTGGAAGGTGAAAAATGAAATTGCTAGAGGAAGTACTATATTCAGTGTGGAGTGTTCTGTATCGATGACTACATTAATATTCTCAATAAAAAAGTTAGCATATTTAAAGTAACCCAATAAGAGTAGGTTTAGGCTAATGCCCACTAATAAAAAGAGTTTTGAAGATAGTGCGTTATTGATTGTATTTAAAGAATGTATTTTTTTAGCAAGACTGAAGTTAACGAGAATTGATAGAAGAATTAAAGGTAAATAGCTTGGGTTCCACCAGCCATAAAAGAAAAGTGAGCATGCAATAAGCCAAAGTGATGTCAGCTCCTTGTTGCCAACCCGCTGACATAGAATAAAGACCATGACTGATACGGGTAGAAAAGCAAAAATAAACTCGTAGCTATTAAAAAGCATAAATAATTTATGGTTTAAAAATCAAAACGCTATCACCTTTACGGTTCTTAAAAGCCTTTACTGGTTCGATAGCTAATGAAGTAAGCAAATTTGAGGCGGCCTCAGTATTTTTTCGGCTGATTTGTACAGCTAAAAGCTCAAACTGATTTAACTTTCCATTATTTATTTTTCGAATCACTGTGTTAAAGCTGGGCTCGTTAATTCGTTTTCCATTGTGAGCGCCAGCATAGAAACTGACAGATTGATTATTGGTGAATAATAAAGCGTCTTTGTCTTTATTTGCAGCAATCCATTGCCCCGCATCCTTCAAGTAATCCTTACTGGCCCCAGTTGATATGAGCCCATCAAAAGTTAAGGCTATAAATAACACGAGCGTAATTTTTGCTAGGTTAGTTTGTGTTGCTGAGAAAGCTTTTTTTCGTAGTTGTTGGTAAGCTAATTGAGCTAAAAAGGGTAATGGAATGATGAGTGTTAAAGCAAGAGGAATTGGGTAGCGACCTGCGAGGAAGTATTTAGACGTCAGAAAGCCACATAAAATAATAATGTTAATAGCAATTAAGTAAGCCCATGGCCGTATTAATTGATGGTTTATGGCTGTTCTCTTTAAGAAAAACATGGACGTTAAGGTAAGGGCATAAAGAGGGCTGATTGCGCTAATTATTTCAGTTAATAAAATAAGTATGAAAAGGAAGGTAAGAAGAGCTGGGGCATAGTCACTAGAAAAGCCTTGGGGGGAGAGAGTATTGATGAATGTTTGGGTTGAACTTAGAGCAGATGAAATACTTGTAATAGCGGATGTAAAGGCTTGCTCAAGTTGATTGAATTTTGTGAAGCCACTAAAATTTAAATTTTCATAAGTATTGCTGTAGACAAAGATACTCAGTAAAGCAGCCGCAAGTATTAAAATCGTAAGAGAGCTTGATTTTTGTACTAACGAAATATGACGAAGTAATAATAGTAGCGGCAAGGTGATAATAAAAATGACACCTTCAACTCTAAATAAAGTAGCTATAGAAGTGAATAATGCTAAAGAAATAACAGTTTTTAGTGTTGGTTGTTTATAGGCTTTAATAAAAAAATAGCAGCTGAGCAGATAAAACGCCCAATAACCATGATCGCGGATGATTAGGTTGCGGTATCCATTTAAGTTTGGATAGCAGAGAATAATTAAGCTAGCACAATACAGATATGCTTTTTGTTTGCCACCAAACTCTTTAATGAGCAGGATGAATGCAGCACAAGTAGTCGCTGTAAATAATGCATTCAAGACATGAGCTGAAGACTCTAAAGTAAGCGAAGTCAGCGTAGAAACTAGTGAGATGACATAAGGGTAAAAGAGCCAGTTATAGACCTCTGTTGCAGCTTGCCACTCTCCTTGTTGAATGAGTGATGCTAGGTACAAATAAAATATTCCATCACTATTGATAACGGAATCACTTATCAGTTGAGACAACGATAAGAGTAAACTTATAACGACAGTAAAAAAGAGAAGGGTTCGTAATTCAGTTTGAGTGGCGTCATTCGAGTTGGTTAGCGAATGAATGATTTTTTCCTTCATATGCCTAAGTATTGTTTACTTGGTTTTTTAATAGCTTTGCGTAAAGCCCACTGCTTTCTAATAAGTTACTATGCGTTCCAGATTCAATAATTTCACCTTGGTCCATCACTAAAATCTCATCAGCATTTTGAATGGTTGAGAGCCTATGCGCTATGACGATAGTGGTACGGTTCTTCATGGCTTTTTCAAGCGCGCTTTGAATCAGTTGTTCTGACTCGGTGTCTAAGGCTGATGTGGCTTCATCTAAAATGAGAATAGGCGCATCTTTTAGTAAGGCTCTTGCAATCGCAATGCGTTGCCGTTGCCCGCCTGAGAGTTTTAAACCATTTTCTCCCACTAATGTATTCCAACCGTCAGGTAGTTGTTCAATGAACTCATAGGCATTGGCTTCTTTGGCGGCTTGTTTGATCAGCTCAAGGGGTGCCTTTTGCAAAGTGCCGTAGGCGATATTGTTGGCAATAGTGTCATTAAACAGCGTTACATTTTGGGTAACCAACGAGATATGTTCGCGTAAATTGGATAGCTTGTAATCGTTAACGTCCACATCATCAATAAGAATATCCCCTTGTTGGTGATTATAAAATCGTGGTATTAAATTAGATAACGTTGTTTTTCCACTGCCTGAGCGACCAATTAAGGCAACACTTGTCCCAGGTTTAATTGAGATGTTAATGTTTTTTAATATGCTTTTTTGCTCGGGAGCATAACTAAAGTTCAAGTTCTTGATGTCAATTTTCCCCTCTATATGGTTGGGTTGGTATTGACCTTTATCTTCTTCTTGAACTTCATCTAGCACGTTAAAGACACTTTCGGCGCCGGCGATGCCTTTTTGGATTTTAGCGTTCACTTCGCTCAGTTGCCTAATGGGTTTTGGTATTAAACCAGCCGCTGTAATGTAGGCAACAAACTCGCCAGGAGAGGCGCTAGTCATTAACAGTAGAGCCAAATAGATCATTAATGCGAGTGCGCAAGCAACAATAAGTTGAAGCACCGGCGTGTTAATGGCGCCAGTTTGCACCATTTTCATGGTTTGTTTGAAATTTGAGAGACTGGCTTTAGTAAAACGTTCTTTTTCGTAAGCTTCACCACCAAAACTACGAACGACACGATAGTTTTTAATTAACTCCGATGAGACGTGAGTGATGTCGCCCATTGTGGTTTGAATGTTTTTGCTAATTGCTTTAAAGCGTTTACTGGCGTAATTAACCAGAAGCCCGATGATAGGCGCTATCGCTAAGAAAATAAGAGAGAGCATCCAATTCATATACATTAAATAGCCAAGAAGACCAATGACAGTGAGGCCTTCTCGAACAATTATCTTGACTGCATCAGTCGCCGCCGCAGTCACTTGCTGAACATCATAGGTCACACGAGAAAGAAGATGTCCGGAATTTCGGTCGTCAAAAAATGTGTTAGGTAAATGGGTGTATTTGTTAAATATTCTGCAACGTAAGGTATGTACAACGTTATTAGCAACTTTAGCAATATAATAACTACCAAGGAATGAGCCAATGCCCCTAAAAAAGATGATGCCGACTGTTGCGATGGGAACCCAGTAAATTTCATCACGTTGTTCAGCTTGAAGTGAATCAACTAAGTATTCCATTAAGGCCGCAAGAGCAGGTTGAGTCGATGCGAAAATGAGAAAACCGAACAGGCTGATAGCAAATGCTTTCCAATACGGTAAAACATATTCTAGAAGTCGTAAATAAATTCTAAGGCTAGTCGTTGTTTGCTCGCTGCCGTTTGGGATATTTTTTTTGCTCACGACGAATGTATGTTAATTAATAGTTTGGCATTTTAACGCATACTTAGCTTATGAACATGAAGAATAGAGGTAAAATAACGCAACCTAAATATCCATTTATTAATGCTCTATGCGTTTAGCTTTTGCTCTTTATAAGTATTTCCCATATGGCGGCTTGGCACGAGATTTTGTACGTGTTGCAAAATGTTGTTTAGCAAAAGGCCATCGCGTTGATGTTTATGTCATGGACTGGCAGGGTGACGTTCCCAATGGTGTTAATGTGCATTTAATAAATGCTAAAGGATGGACGAACCATGCGCGAGTTAATAGCTTTCATCGTCTATTAGCTAACTCCTTAGCTAATAGCGAGTTTGATGTGACGATAGGGTTTAATAAAATCCCTGGAGTGGATGTGTATTATGCTGCAGACCCCTGCTATATAGATCGTTTTGTCGAGAAGGGGTGGTTAGCTAAATTGAACCCACGTTACCAGGCCTATGCAGCGGCAGAAAAAGCGGTATTTGGGCAAGAAAGTCAGACTGTCTGTTTAATGATTTCAGAGCCACAAACAGCGTTATTTAAGAAGCATTATCAAATAAGCGATGAGCGGTTGGTTAAGTTGCCTCCAGGCATAGACCCTAATCGACGCAGGCCAGAGGGTGCGGACGAAAAAAGGCGTAATTTTCGGCAGCAATTTCAATTAAAAGATAACGATTTAATGCTATTGATGCTGGGCTCTGCTTTCAA
>Ga0209345_10001892_pt1 | contig 24200 bp, 21 predicted proteins | sample Cruoilmetagenom7_FD_187294 | JGI IMG/M metagenome (GOLD analysis project Ga0209345, IMG submission 187294) | Oil polluted marine microbial communities from Coal Oil Point, Santa Barbara, California, USA - Sample 7 (SPAdes) (version 2) | ecosystem: Environmental > Aquatic > Marine > Oil seeps ...
TGCTACGCAACAGGGAGGAACATCATGACCGATTTCCTTCTCGAACTGCTCTCCGAAGAAATTCCTGCCCGCATGCAGGCCAAAGCACGCGCCGACGTCGAACGGCTGTTCACCGAACAGATGACTGCAGCGGGGCTGAAGGCTGGTGATGTCACCGTCTATTCGACGCCACGGCGTCTCGCGTTGATCGCAACCGACCTGCCCGCGCAGACCGAAGCAGTCAGCGAGGAGGCCAAGGGACCGCCGGAAAGCGCGCCCGATCAGGCGGTTGACGGTTTCTGCCGCAAGAATGACGTCACCCGCGACCAGCTGGAAGTGCGTGAGGTCAAGGGGCGTCCGACCTATTTCGCGGTGATCAACAAGCCGGGTCGCGACACCAAAGATGTGCTGGCAGAAGCCATTCCGGCGATCATCAAGGCCTTTCCCTGGCCGAAATCGATGCGCTGGGGTGACGCCAGTGCGTCGACCGAAAGCCTGCGCTGGGTCAGGCCTTTGAGCGGCATTGTCGCGACATTCGGCGATGATCTGGTCGAATGCGAAATTGACGGCTTGACGTCAGGTTATGATACTGTCGGACATAGGTTCCATCATCAGGGCATGATCACCATCGGCAATGCTGGTGACTATGGTGACAAATTGCGCGCCTGCCATGTGATCGTCGATCATGAAGAGCGCCAGAAAATCATCCGCGATGGTGCCGCCAGTGCTGCATCCGACGCCGGGCTGGATCTGGTCGAGGACGAAGGTCTGGTAATCGAGAATGCCGGCCTGACCGAATGGCCGGTACCATTACTCGGCCGTTTTGATCCCGCCTTTCTTGATGTACCGGAAGAGGTAATCCAGCTAACCGCCCGGGTGAACCAGAAATATTTCATTTGCCGCGACAAAACGGGCGCTTTGGCGCCGAATTTTGTCTGCACGGCAAATATTGACGCCAGCGATGGCGGCAAGGCAATCGTCGCGGGGAATGAAAAAGTCCTCGCGGCACGGCTCTCCGACGCCAAATTCTTCTGGGAACTTGACCAGAAGACCAGGTTGGAGGATCATGCGAAGAAATTGAGCAACATTGTGTTCCATGAAAAATTGGGAACGGTTGCCGACAAGGTAGAGCGTGTGGCCAAGCTGGCTGAGTGGTTGGCGTCTTTAGAAGGGACCGGGTTACTCCATGCCAACCCGGAACAGACCAAGCAGGCCGCACGTCTCTGCAAAGCTGATCTCGTCACCGAAATGGTTGGCGAGTTCCCCGAGCTGCAAGGCTTGATGGGCGGTTATTATGCAGAGAAAGAAGGACTTCCGGTAGAAGTCTCACACGCGATCAGAGATCATTACAAGCCGGTCGGGCAGGGTGATGATGTGCCGACTGATCCGGTGACTGTGTATGTGAGCTTGGCGGATAAGCTGGATAGCATAGCCGGTTTTTTCATGAAAGATCTGAAGCCATCCGGGTCGAAAGACCCTTTTGCTCTTCGCAGAGCAGCTTTGGGTGTTCTCTCTTTGGTTACTCAAAATGGCTTACGAGGAAAGCTGCCGGAATGGTTGGCGGAGGCTAGGCATTTGTACCATGAGCAAGAGATCGAGGACGAGCGCACGGAGCCGCCACCTGCTGAGACAACCCGAGGAGAATTAAAGCAACAATGGTCACGTGTTTTCATGCACGATATTCGAGATTTTATAACTGACCGTCTCAAAGTCCAGCAACGCGAAGCGGGTGTCCGTCACGACCTGATCGACGCGGTGTTTGCGCTTGGTGGCGAAGATGATCTGGTGCGTTTGCTCGCCCGGGTGAAGGCTTTGCAGGCATTTGTGGAAACTACGGATGGCGTCAATCTGCTCGCCGGGTACAAGCGGGCTTCGAATATTTTGAAGAAAGAGGTCTTGAAACAAGTTCAGGATGACGAATCTGATAGTGATGCTGCAAAATCCCTTTCCTACACGCCCGAAAAAGCGGAAAAGGCGCTGATCGATGCGCTCGACGCGGCACAGCCGGACGTGACCACTGCGATCGCGGCGGAAGAGTTTGAAAAGGCAATGACCGCGCTGGCGGCCTTGCGCGGACCGATTGACCAGTTTTTTGAGGATGTGACCGTGAACGATGAAGACCAGAGCAAGCGTGAAGCCCGACTTTCCCTGCTTGGCCGCTTCCGTGACGCGGTCCATCAGGTGGCCGATTTCTCGAAGATTGAAGGCTAGCGGATAATCAATTCATAACAGTGTAAAGTGTGTAAAGTTTGCCCGCGGATTTTGCGGCAGTCCGAATTGATCGATAGGCCCGTCTCCTTTAGGGGAGGGCCGGGTGGAGCCAGTCCCCACCCACAAATGCGGAAGCCGGCACGGCGTCGGTTGCCGCACAAACCACAGCTTCTCCTCCGTTGAACAGGAGGGGGTTTGATAGTGATAAGGCAGTAGAATGACCCAATATGTATATCGTTTCGGTGGCGGAATGGACGCAGACGGCGCGCCCGGTGACTCCACAGAGGCCCGTAACCTGCTAGGTGGCAAAGGTGCCAATCTCGCGGAAATGGCGAATATTGGGTTGCCCGTCCCCCCAGGTTTTACGATTTCCACCGAAATGTGCACCAAATATTATGCCGATGGTGGTGTCTATCCCGACAGCCTGACCGCCGAAGTCGCGCAGGGTGTCGCCCACATCGAATCCGTCACCGGCAAGAAATTCGGCGATGCCGCCGATCCGCTGCTGGTTTCTGTGCGTTCCGGCGCCCGCGCTTCGATGCCTGGGATGATGGACACAGTGCTCAACCTTGGCCTCAACGACGCGACGGTCGAAGGTCTGGCGAAAGCCTCCGGTGACGAACGGTTCGCCTGGGACAGCTATCGCCGGTTCATCCAGATGTATTCAGACGTGGTCCTCGAACTGGATCATGGTGCCTTTGAAGAGGCGCTGGAAATTCTTAAAGAAGACAATGGCTTTTTCACCGATACCGAGATGGAGTCTAAACATTGGAAAGCGCTGGTTGGCGAGTATAAGTCGCTGGTCGAGGAACAATGGGGCAAGCCGTTTCCGCAAGATGTCAATGACCAGCTGTGGGGCGCGGTCAGCGCCGTATTCGGCAGCTGGCAGGCCGACCGGGCCAAGGTGTACCGCCGGCTCAACGATATTCCCTCGGAATGGGGGACGGCCGTCAATGTCCAGGCGATGGTTTTCGGCAATATGGGCGAAACCAGCGCCACCGGCGTTGCCTTCACCCGTAACCCTGCGACCGGAGAAAGCGCCTATTATGGTGAATGGCTGATCAACGCGCAGGGCGAGGATGTCGTCGCGGGTATCCGGACGCCGCAATATCTCAGCAAAGTGGCGCGCGAACTGGCCAATGCCAAGCCTTTGTCGATGGAAGAGGCCATGCCGGAGACCTACAAGGAGTTGACCGACGTGTTCGACCTGCTCGAACGGCATTATCGCGATATGCAGGATATTGAATTTACTGTTGAGCGCGGCAAACTCTGGATGCTGCAGACCCGCTCGGGCAAGCGGACCGCCAAGGCGGCGCTGAAAATTGCGGTCGACATGGCCCATGACGGCCTGATTTCAGAGGAAGAGGCGGTATCGCGGGTCGACCCGATGGCGCTCGACCAGCTGCTTCACCCGACGCTTGATCCTGAAGCCGAGCGCGACGTGCTGACGACCGGCCTCCCGGCATCGCCCGGTGCTGCCAGCGGTTTCATCGTCTTTGACAGCGACACCGCCGAACGGCGCACCGAAATGGGTGATGACGTCATCCTCGTCCGGGTCGAAACCTCGCCGGAGGATATTCACGGCATGCACGCCGCCAGGGGCATCTTGACGGCGCGTGGCGGCATGACGTCACACGCCGCTGTGGTCGCCAGAGGCATGGGAAGGCCCTGTGTTTCCGGGGCCGGCACGATTTCGATCAACAATGAAACGAAGGTGATGAAGGTCGGCGATCGTGAGCTTAAGGAAGGCGATATGCTGACCATCGATGGCAGCAATGGCCAGGTGATGGCCGGGCGTGTGGCCACGATCCAGCCCGAACTGGTTGGCGATTTTGGCGTGCTGATGACATGGGCCGACAAGGTCCGCCGGTTGGGCGTGCGCACAAATGCGGAAACCCCGCTCGATTGTCAGGTTGCGCGCGATTTCGGTGCCGAAGGCATCGGCCTGTGCCGGACCGAGCATATGTTCTTTGATGCCAACCGGATTACCGCGGTTCGCCAGATGATATTGGCGTCCGACGAGGCCGGCAGACGGGAAGCTCTGACGAAGCTTCTGCCCGAACAGCGCGATGACTTTCGCCAGATATTTGAAGTGATGGTCGGACTGCCGGTGACCATTCGTTTGCTCGATCCGCCGCTCCACGAATTTCTGCCCCATCAGCAGTCGGAATTTGAGGAAGTCGCAAAAGCCGCCAATGTTGGCGTGGAAGTGCTGAAGCAGCGGGCGAATGAATTGCACGAATTCAATCCGATGCTTGGCCATCGCGGCTGCCGTCTCGGTGTCACCTATCCCGAAATCTACGAAATGCAGGCTCGGGCGATATTCGAAGCTGCCTGTGAAGTTGCAGAAGCCAGCGGCGAAGCGCCGATCCCTGAAGTCATGATCCCGCTTGTCGCCACCGCGCGCGAGCTCGAATTGATGAAGGATGCGGTCGACCGGATGGCGAAGGAAGTGTTCGCCGAAAAAGGCCGCGAGATTGAATATCTCGTCGGCACGATGATCGAACTGCCGCGTGCTGCCCTGATGGCTGGCGAGATTGCCGAACATGGCGAGTTTTTCAGCTTTGGCACCAATGATCTCACCCAGACCACTTTGGGCGTCTCTCGTGACGATGCCGGTCGTTTCCTGACCCAATATGTCGACAAGGGCATTTTTCCGCGCGATCCGTTTGTCAGCCTCGATATCGAAGGAGTCGGCCAGCTTATCGAGATCGCGGCACAGCGGGGCAGGGCGACTCGGCCCGGCATCAAACTGGGGATTTGTGGCGAACATGGCGGTGATCCGTCTTCGATTGCCTTCTGCGAGAAAACCGGTCTCGACTATGTCAGCGCATCGCCATATCGCGTGCCAATCGCGCGTCTGGCAGCGGCGCAGGCGGCACTATCACAAAAATGATCTGATCGGCTCTTGCCGGATGCCTCGTGCTGACGGCAGGAGCCAGTCAGGCTGATGAGGAGCTCTGCATCCGGCGTAGAAGTTCGATGATGTCAGAATGTTGGCTAGAAGGGCAATTTATGGGTTGCCAGCGGGTTATTCACCCCCTATCTGCACCATCTGGTTAGCGCCCATAGCTCAGCTGGATAGAGTACTTGACTACGAATCAAGGGGTCGGGAGTTCGAATCTTCCTGGGCGCACCACCTTCCTTTTTTTGGCCGCATCATGGCCCAAGGTGCACTTGCACGCGACGCGCTGCTGGCGTAGTTCGTCGGCATTGTATCTGATGAACCGAAGGACCTGTTTTGGCTGACCATTCCCTTTCTATCGAAGACGCGCTTGCAGAGCGCGAAGACCGGAAAATCCCTGTACCCGAAGAGGTGCAGGATGCGGTGCGAACCCTTTTGCGCTGGGCCGGTGATGATCCGGAGCGGGAAGGACTGGTCGACACGCCCAAGCGTGTGGCGCGGGCGTGGAAGGAATATTGCGAAGGCTATACCGAAAACCCGGCAATGCACCTCGCGCGAACCTTTCAGGAAGTGGGCGGCTATGACGAGCTGGTGCTGCTCAAAGACATTCCGTTCCATTCCCATTGTGAACATCATATGGCGCCGATTATCGGCAAGGCGAGCATTGCCTATATGCCGACCGACAGGGTCGTCGGCATTTCCAAGCTCGCCCGGGTTCTCCATGGCTTCGCGCGCCGGTTGCAGGTGCAGGAACGGCTGACCGCCGAAGTTGCGGAATGTATCTGGGAATATCTCAAGCCGCAGGGCGTTGCGGTGGTGATCGAGGCCAGCCACAGTTGCATGACCGCACGCGGCGTGCGGACGCCTGGTGTCAACATGACGACCAGCCGTCTGCTCGGATGTTTTCTGGATGATGCCCGCAGCCGTGAGGAAGTCATGAGCCTGATGGGCTATTGAGCGAAAGCGCTGGTCAGCGCATCCATCGCCGCATCAGATTATATTGCACCGCCTGCAGGCGGGTATAATTTTCGTGAGCCATATTGAGGCCTTCCAGCGCGGCGACTTCGTTCAGTTCGTAAAGCAGATTGCGCTGTGTCACGTCAGGCAGCTTGCTCTGGATGAAGGTGATGGCCACCATGCGCTCGCCCTGGGTAACCGGCTCGACTTCGTGCAATGTGGATGACGGATAGACAATGGCGGAACCCGGTATTCCCTTGAAGCGCATGCCGGCTTCGCCCTGTGTGACGTGCAGGGCACCGCCCTTGCAGTCATTCACGTCGCTTAAAAAAATCGTGCAGCTGATGTCTGACCGGATTGGTCCGTCGGGCAGGGGAATGATCGCGCTATCCGCATGCAGTCCATAATTCATGCCCGGCTTGTATCGCGTGATCAGCGGCGGCGCGACTTTCTCGGGAAATGCAAAATCGACAAATTCGCGATTGGCCATCAACGCATCGAGCAAAATTTTCGACGACTTCTTGTAGCCTTCGACATCATGCAGTTGCAGATTATTCTTCACCTTGCTGTACGGATTGCTGATTTTGCCATCGACGAATTGGGCGCCGTCGGCAATTTTTTTCAGTTCGTTGACCTGTGACTGGTCCAGTACGCTAAGTTGCTTGAACATTATCGTCTCGTTTCCGCTGTTGCTATCGCGGCGGCGATTATCGGAAAGCGCCGCGCCAATTGATCCACCCATAGCAGTGTCTGTTTTATATCGTCAGCATGAATTTGCGCTGCTTCTGCCAACAGTTGCTCCCGGAGTGATGGACTATAATCAAATTCGGGAGCCTTGGAATAGCTGGACATGATCGGGCCTGAAATCAGGCTTTGGGCATGGTCTGACGATAGTTTCTGGCCGAAATGATCCGCTGCAACCTGCAATTGAGAGGCGGGCTCTCGCAAGAAATCATCGAAATCCATCCATACAATGGCGGCATCCGCGCATTGGGACTCGGCATCGCATAGCGTTGCCATCTCGCACAGCCAGCCCAGCGCAGCGGTTTGGGCGAGTGACAGATCCTCTTTTTTACCCAGTGTCTGGCCGCAATGCCGGGCCAGGCGGCGAAGCCTGAGATCCGCCAGCGCCGATGCTTCCTGCTTTGATGCATCGCCCGCCAATATGGTTTGAAGATAACGATCAAGGGAGGCGAACAGAAAAAGCGCAGTACCGTTTTCGGCCAACAGGGGGCGGGCAAGCGGGCTTATAAAACTGCTCGCCTTGATCATCGCCCGTTGCCCGGTATGAAACACGCGGGACAGCCATTTCTCGACCTGTGCGAGTCGTTCGGCCTGCTCGTCAGATGACCAGCCGACTTCGGCGGGTTGGTTCACATGCACTTCAGCCAGCTGCCGCAATATCGCCGGTTCACGCAGGGCGAATATATGATCCAGTTCTCCCAGCAACCGGGAAATCAGGGTCGAACCCACGTGACCGATATGGAAAATATACTGGGGTTTGGGGAAATCTGGCAAAGAGACGGATTCAATATCTGCCCAAGCCACGATTTGCCGCGGAAGATCGGGAGTAAATATGCGCTGATCGAGGAAGCTGGCCTGGTGAAAGAGCGTCTCGCTCATTGTCGATAGCAGGACCTGATCCTTTGGCAGATCGGCGAGATGCGGGAAAAGAGACGCATCTTTTGCAAAAAGGGACTGCCAGTCGTTGTTCAATCCAGCCTCCAAAGAAAAAGCCCGGGTCTGGTGAATCGTCTTGCGACGTTCCGGACCCGGGCTTTCAATATCATAATCAGAATAGGACTATTCCTTGTTTTCGGTATCGTCCTGTTCTGTTGTTTCAGAAACTTCTGCATCCACTTCATCAGCTGTGCCGTCGGTATCTTCACCTTCGTCTTCGCTTTCGGGTGAAAGCGCAGCGGCAGCAAGTTCGGCTTGTTCTTCTTCGAACATCTGCGCGATTACGTCGACGCCGTCTTTCTGCATGTCAGCTTCGTCGTCCGAACGGGCCACATTGGCCTGAATCGTAACATTGACTTCAGGATGAAGACGAATGCGGACGTCGAATACACCGAGTGTCTTGATCGGCTTTTCGAGGATGACCATGCTCTTTTCAACATGGGCCCCATCAGCGCTCAGGGCTTCAACGATATCGCGTACAGAAACCGAACCATAAAGCTGGCCGCTGGCGGACGAGGCACGGATCAGAACGATCTGCTTGCCTTCGATGCTGCCCGAAGCCGCTTCGGCTTCCTTGCGCTTCGCTTCATTGTCCGCTTCGATCTGCTGACGGTTGGCTTCGAAGACCTTCTTGTTCGCCTCATTCGCGCGAAGGGCCTTCTTGTTGGGCAGCAGAAAATTGCGAGCATAGCCGTTTTTGACGGTGACGATGTCGCCAATGCTTCCCAGTTTCTCTACGCGTTCAAGCAAAATAATATCCATTGTTTCGCTCCTATTTCACGAGATAAGGCAGGAGGCCGAGGTGGCGGGCGCGTTTGATGGCTCTGGAGAGCTCGCGTTGCTTCTTGGCGGAAACTGCGGTGATACGACTTGGTACGATCTTGCCGCGTTCGGAAATGAATCCCTGCAGCGTCTTCACGTCTTTATAGTCGATTGGTTGTGCGTTCTTGCCGGAAAAGGGGCAGCTTTTGCGGCGACGGAAAAATGGACGTCCCATGTTTTAACTCCTTCTCTGGCTTAATCTTTATCGAAATCGCGGCGCGGTTTGCGATCACGTTCGGGTTTGCGCATCATCACGGACGGGCCTTCTTCATGCTCGTCAACGCGGATGGTGAGAAAACGGATAACATCTTCATTGATCCGGGTCTGGCGTTCGAGTTCCAGAACAACATTGCCGGGTGCGTCTAGACGCAGCATGACATAATGGGCCTTGCGGTTTTTCTGGATCTTGTAGGCGAGCGTACGCAGGCCCCAGGTTTCGGTCAAAACGACCTTGCCTTCGTTGGATTCAACAATTTTGGTGGCTTCCTGCGCAAGAGCATCAACCTGAGACTGACTCAGATCCTGTCGCGCAAGGAAGACATGCTCATACATTGGCATGCAATCATTCCTTCATTTACCGCCGATCGCTGACGCCGCACCATGCGTACGCCCCTCCGGCTTTCTTCGATTTCCGATGATTCGGTAGGGTCAAGTCATGCGGAAGCGGCGCCTATGGCGGAATTGAGGGAGGAATGCAAGGGTGGATACCAAGGTCGCAGCTTCTCGATAGTGCGTTCAAATATTTACCCTGCCGGATCGCGATGCTCCGGTGGAAATCGGTCACCGGACCCCGGGTATTTGTCATGCCCTGTTGCCTTCACAGGTCAGGTATTTTTCTTTTGCTATTAATCGTCTGACAACTTCTATTCACTAGAGAATAATTTCTATCGACCAAATCGCAGAGATAGGCAGAATTCTGGAAGGGCAGTTCAGGATGCAAATGGAGATTGGGCAGCAGCGAGAGCGGACGTGGATGTATGGCGTGGCCATGTCGACGATCTGGTGGCCTGTTCTGGCTTTCGTTTGTCTGTCGATCTACTCCCGGATCCAGAGCAAATATTTCGACGGGCTCTTGGTTTCCTCGGGAATAACAGGAAGTCCGTCTGTTCGCGATATCTTGTTTCTGTATCGGCAAGACCTGATCATTTTTGGCGTGATTCTACCGATGTTGACGGCATGGTGCTTTGTCAAATTGCGATTCTCTATCGCCGCTATGATTTCGTTCATTCTGGTGCTGCTGCTTCAGGTGCTACTATATGCGAACCTCCAGACTTGGGGGCAAGTAGGTAGCTTCCTGAGCTGGCAAGCCCTGGAAAACGGCATCTCGTTCGGGCTCTCGAACCCGGAATATGTCGGCGAGTATATCTCCGTCGATGGTATGGTGAAACTCACAGCTCTTATCGCGTTTTCCGCTGGCGTTCTCATTGCAGGGCGTCCTCGTTGGCAAAAGGACTGGATTATCCACGTGTGGGGGCTAGCTGGTTTGGCCTCGATAGCCTTCTGCACAATATTTTCATTGATCGGATATGCTTCGAGCATGAAAACGGCACCGATATCGGGCAGTTTTGTTTTAAATGCAGTGGCTGCACTGAAAGACGATGGCCCGGGCTCTGGTGCGCCGCCACCCGTCACTGAACTGAACGAACGATATGCGCAATTGGCCCGCATTTCCCAATCGCCATATCAGGGGCCGAACTTCGGCGTTCAGAAAGGTTCCAACCTGCTTATATTCGTCTTGGAGACGGCCTCGATTGAGTTTCTCGATACTCGCACGGAACTGCCTGATCACCCGGTACTGGATGAACTGAAAGGCAAGCTGTTTGTTGCGAACAATCACTTTACGACCTTTCCCGCCTCAGCAGAAGGCAACTTGTCAATCCTGACCGGAACATATCCGCCAAGAGCGATTTACGGCACCTGCCTGATCGATGTGCCGCGAGCGGGCGCCAAATTGCCGGGACCCATCGCTCAACTGCGCGAGGAAAACTACAAAACCGGCATCTATGCTCCATACAAAAGTCAAGTTCCGGCGGACAAAGTCGTTTTCGAGAGTACCGGCTTCGAGCACGTGGTCTACGGTGACATGCTTCCCGGTCCGGGTGACGCAGACAGACGTACAGTTGACCGGCTTACCAGTGATATTGCTGGCTGGGCGCGCGCCAAGCAGCCCTTTGCCGTGGCGATCCTTCCACAGATCGGACACGGTCCCTGGTCGACGTCTCTCGGTGCAACGGTTCGGGACCGCGGCACCAAGCTCGCCCGGATCCAGCTCGATTGGATCAAGGGGATTGTCGAGACTCTGCGCGCAACCGATCAACTGGATAACACGGTTATTCTATTGACGGGAGACCACGGCGTGCGGACTTCGGTGGAGGATCAGCGCGTGAAGGTTGGCATGATTGACTGGTACTCATTTCATGTCCCCCTGTTGCTATATGCGCCACGCGCCGATTATTCGACGGTCGATTCCTCCCTGCCGTCGTCACATGTGGATATTTCTGCTGAGTTGGGCGAACTGTTTGGCTTGGCGCCACTGCCATCCTACCAAGGGCTTGCGTTTCACAACCCTGAGCGGGGCAGACGGCGCGGTTTCCTGATGGCAGGATGGTATTTTGGTGCGAACGGCTACCGAGATTCGGACCAATCTGCCATGTACTCCGATCTGTTGGGGGCCGTTTATGCCCGATCAGACGGCAAGGTTGATTTCAGTACCAAGCAACTTGTCGTCGAGGAGAGGCGCCGTGCTGAAATTCGGGATCAACTATCAGCCATGGCATCCCTTCAGGAAGTCTGGATTGCCAATCGCCTTTGCGGTGACGAAGCACCTTGATCGAGTTCCCAGAGCTGTCTGCTGCCGGGACAGTGAAGGGCAGGCCAGATTGAAGGGCCGCGAAAGCGACGGGCGATATCCGGTGCGAACCCAAACGGGGCAAAGCGACGGTAGCAGTGAACCCCACAATTCGGCATAGACGGAACGACAGCTTCGGTCTCCACAATGAATGCGGTTACACCGGTGGCCGCGACAAACCCTATTTCTTCCTGTTCAGGAAGCCGAACATGTCGCCGCCAATCTTGCGCATCTGGATTTCTTCCGCGCCTTCGGTGATCCGGTAGCGACGGTGGTGGCGATAGATATGCTCGAACGGCTTGTGGCGGGAATAGCCCATGCCGCCGTGGACCTGCATCGCACGGTCGGCGGCGTCACAGCACAGGCGGTTTGCGCGATAGTTGCACATGCTGACCTGGGCGGAGAGATGTTTGGCGACATCGGGTTTCGGCATCGTGTCCATCTTGGCCGCAGTCGCGTAGATCAACTGGCGCAGCATGGCGGCCTCGGTGTGCAGTTCGACCAGCGGGAACTGGATGCCCTGATTAACCGATAATGGCCGGCCGAACGGTTTGCGTTCTCCGGCATATTTTACCGATTCATCGATGCAATATTGCGCGGCGCCCAACGAGGAAGCGGCCTGACGGATTCTATTCTCGTGGACAAAATGCTGGGCGCAGGCAAGACCCGTATCGAGATCGCCAAGCACCGCATCAGCGGGAATCCAGACATTGGTGTAGGAGCATTTCGGGTGATCGGTGGGCATGTTGAAGGTCCACATATATTCGCCGATCTCGAACCCTTCGGCATCGACCGGTACGATGAAGCAGCCGATCCCTTTGGCATCGCCATCTTTGCCGCTATGCCGGGCAAAGGTCATGACGTGCGAAGCCTTGTGCAGGCCGGTGGTCCACATCTTGTTGCCGTTGATCAGCCAGCCATCGACGCCGTCCCGGGTCTCACGGACTGCGGTCGTGTCCATCCATGTCGCATCGGATCCGTGATGTTCCTCGGTCAGCCCGAAACACCAGCCCATCCGTCCGGCCAGCATCTCCGGGATATGATCGCGCTTTTGCTGTTCTGTACCAAAGTCGCGCAGAATCAGCGGCTGAACCAGATTGCCAACGATGCTATTCTCATTCTGGAGATCATTGTGCAGCCCCAGACCCTTGTGGGCGAGATGTTCCCGGATCCGCGCCATACCGAGATTGGTGCCGTCCTGGCCGCCGAATTCTTTGGGCAGGGCATAACGATAATGGCCTGCAGCATCGGCCAGCTGACGCATCTCGACCAGCAGTGCTTCCCATTCTTCGGTCGGCAGTCCCTGATTATCCCAATCGGTTCTTGCATCCTCGCGCCGGTGATCGAAAAACCGGATATTGTCATCCCGTTGTTCAAGTGGCTTGATCTCTGCCTCGATAAAAGCGTCCAGCACGCCCAGATAATCTTCTATTTCCTGCGGAATTTCGAAAGCGGTCATGATGGACTCCATTTGTTGAGCGCGACCGACAGGCCGGCATATTTGGGTTGGTCAATAGACAGCCGTTCGAGCGCGGACAGCCGCAGATGATCCCAAATGGCAGGCGAGGTGATCACAATATCCCCGTTTGAAAGTCCGGCGCAAAGCTGTCCATGATCACAACCGATAGCGCCGAGCCGGGCCGTGGCGGCGTCGCGGAACCGGGGTCCCCATTCGGCCTGGCGCCGGGCAATCCCCAACGCATTGCCAGCGACACGGGACTGAAACTTGTCGTGGCCTTTCAGTCCAGACTGGACCTGCGTGCTGTTCCATTCTCCCAACCCGGTCAGCAGTTCGCCGTAGCTGGTTTCCCCTGACGCGATTTCTGTTGCGGGGACGGACCAGGCGAGCGGGGGCTGGGCTTCTTCAGGTAGAATTTCCTCGAGCAACAGGAGAAGGTCAATTTCAACCTCTGACACGCGGCGGCCAATGACCGTACGCTCCAGCGAGCGGTCGCCGTGGCTGCGCCAGATTTGTCCCATCACCATGCAGGCAATACCCCACCAGAGCGTTGAATAGATAAGCCAGAAACGAAAGCGGTCAGGGTCTACAGCCATGCCGCTTGCATCGGCATAGGCCTTAAGAAAAGACTCGGCGCTGTCAAAACCGCCGGCGACTTTTTCATAATGGCCAAATCGCCAGCTTGGGGTGCATAAATAGGCAATATCCTGTACCGGATCGCCAATCCGCGCCAATTCCCAGTCCAGCACCGCTGACAGGCCATTTTGATCAATCATCAAATTGCCCATCCGAAAATCACCGTGGACGAGATATTTGTCACTGGCGTCCTGTGCATTCCGATTCAGCCAGTGAAATACTGCGTCATAAATGGGAATTTGCCCGCCAATTTCGTGATATTTGTCTTGCTGAACCCGGATCAGTTCGGCGGGTGAAAAATATTCCAGCGAAGCGGGCAGGGATTTCAACGGTATCTGGTGAATCGCGGCCAGTTCGCGGGCACATTGCCCGGTCAGTTTGCGTTCGGCTTCGGCATAATCGGGATTGCCGAGAATTTTATGCGGCAGGGTTTCTCCCTCTGCCTTGGTCATGATGAAGCCGTCGCCGAGGCCATCTTCAGCACTCAATCTGCCGCGAACCCGGGGGGCGGTGACTCCGGATGCATGGGCCAGTTCGATAATGTCCGCCTGGGCGTCGAGCGGCACGCCGCGCAATCCGTCGTCATCGGCCGAAAGTCCGGTAGGCAGGCGGCGCAGGACAAATTCTTCGCCGCCATAGGTGAACGCCCAACTTTCCATGCTGGCACCGCCCGAAAGTCGGTGAACATCTTCAAGCCTACCGTCTGTTCCGTAGGTCCTGGCGCAATAAGCTGCCAGCTTCTCTTCAAACCCCTCATCCGTCATGCCTCAGGTTTAATCAGACGATTAAAATTACGCAAATGAATTTCGCGTGCACGCGTGATGCTTGCATGAACGGGGAATCGTGCCTAATTCCTCCCAGAGATTTGAGATTTGGGGGTCGATATGCGTGCATTTATTTTTCCGGGACAGGGCAGCCAGGCCGTAGGCATGGGCAAAGCGCTTGCCGAGGCGAGTAGTACCGCCCGGGAAGTGTTCGAGGAAGTCGATCATGCACTGGAGCAAAATCTGTTCAAGCTGATGTGCGACGGTCCCTTGGACGAGTTAACGCTGACCGAAAACGCACAGCCGGCTATCATGGCCAACGCGATCGCCACTTTGCATGTGATGGAAAAGGATGGTGGTACGTCGCTCGGCGATCTCTGTTCCTATGTCGCCGGTCACAGCCTCGGTGAATATACTGCTCTCTGTGCTGCCGGCGCCTTGAATTTGACGACGACGGCGGAATTGCTGAAACTGCGCGGGCAATCGATGCAAAAAGCGGTTCCGGTGGGTGAGGGCGGGATGGCGGCCTTGCTGGGCGCCGATATCAAGAAAGCCTCAGCACTGGCGAACGCATCCTCTCAGGGTGAAATCTGTACGGTCGCCAATGATAATGACCCGACCCAGGTTGTCATTTCCGGACATATTGGAGCGATTGAGCGTGCGATTGCGGCAGCAAAGGAACATGGCATCAAGCGTGGTATATTGCTTCCCGTTTCTGCACCGTTTCATTGCTCGCTGATGAGGCCTGCAGCCGAAGCGATGGAAGAAGCGCTGGCCGAAGCGAGCCTGTTCGAGCCCGCTGTTCCGGTTTTTGCCAATGTCACCGCGGCCCCCGTCTCCGACGTCGACGAAATCCGCAATCTGCTGGTCGAGCAGGTAACCGGCACCGTGCGCTGGCGCGAATCGGTCGGCAATATGGCAGAAGCCGGCGTCGAGCAATTTGTCGAATTTGGCGGCAAGGTTCTGACCGGAATGGTTGGACGTATTGCACCCGATGCGGAAACCGTCAGCCTTGTATCGATGGACGATATCGAGGCATTTCTGAAAAGTCTGTAACAACATATCGTCCGGGCCCGACGGGCCGGAATTTTGAAGGAAATTGGAATGTTTGATTTAAGCGGAAAGACCGCGCTGGTAACCGGAGCATCGGGTGGAATCGGATCGGCAATCGCCAAATCCCTCGCTGCGCAAGGCGCAACCGTCGCTCTCTCCGGAACGCGTAGGCATGTGCTGATGGAGATGATTCCGAACATGACTGGCGATGGTCATATCGTGATGCCATGCGATCTTTCGAAAGCGGAGGAAGTTGATGCGCTCGTCCCGGATACGCTAGAGAAGCTCGGCAAGCTCGATATATTGGTCAACAATGCGGGAATTACCCGTGACGGGCTGGTGATGCGCATGTCGGACGAAGATTTCTCCGATGTAATCCGGGTCAATCTGGAGTCGGCCTTTCGCCTGATCCGGGCCGCCACTCGCCCGATGATGAAGGCCCGCCAGGGCCGGATCATCTCGATCAGCTCGGTTGTCGGCGCAACCGGCAATCCGGGACAAGCCAATTATGTTGCGTCCAAGGCGGGGCTGGTCGGCATGTCCAAGGCTTTGGCCCAGGAACTTGCCTCCCGCAATATCACGGTCAACTGTGTCGCTCCGGGATTCATCGAATCACCGATGACGGATGAGCTGACCGATGCCCAGAAAGACGAAATCAACCGCAAGATACCGGCAGGGAAAATGGGTAAAGGTGACGACATCAGTGCGGCCGTTGTTTATTTGGCCAGTGAGGAAGCCTCATATGTCACCGGACAGACGCTCCACGTTAATGGCGGTATGGCGATGATCAGTTAAATGCTATCCCCTATTCTGTTGCTGTCGATGGCTGCGGGGCCGCTGCCGGTGAAGCCGACGCAGGGATTGCTGACAATTGAGAATTTCGACTGCATCAGCAGCCAGATATCCGCCGATCAGGCGCAGGTCTATTATGCAAAAGCCCGGGAGGGCGAGGAAACAGAAGCATTTGAAGCCGAGCGGGATATTTCAAAGGCTTGCCAGATCAAACATGGATGGTCCGACATTCAAACCCGCAATGCTTTTCGCGTGTCTATCATGGACGGTTGGCTGCTCGACGAAGGTCTGATCGAGAAAATTCAGGATTTGGGCGATTTCAGATCCTGGCTGGATCGATATTATGACAACAATGTCAGCATCCCGGGACACTCCGATGTGGAATCCGGATTGAAGGCTTCTTTTCTGTCCGGAAAACTGGACGAGGATCTGACCGGCGCCGGCTACCCGGAAGACAGAAATATGCGCGAATGGGTTTATGGTTATTTTGAGTGGCGTGACGGTCTTCGCGGAATCGAGGATGATTTTCGTCACGGGGAATTGCGGCAATAGTTTTTCTTGTTGCACAAAGCTGCTGTTGCCCTCTTGCCAGCGGCGCGGCATGCAAGTAGGACAAATGCGAAATCAATAAACCGAAGAAGGAACTCTCATGAGTGAGACTGCAGACCGCGTAAAAAAGATTGTTGTTGAGCATCTGGGTGTTGAAGCCGACAAAGTAACTGAAGAAGCTGCTTTCATCGATGATCTGGGCGCTGACAGCCTCGACATTGTTGAACTGGTGATGGCGTTTGAAGAAGAATTCAGCGTTGAGATTCCAGATGATGCGGCAGAAAAAATCGCCACCGTCAAAGACGCCATCGACTTCATCGATAAAAACAAGGGGTAATTGATTTTGGGGTGTTGCCATAGAAAAGGGCGCATCTCGGGGCCAATGATCGCTGAATAACAGCAAAGCGGCTCGCCGGTCTGGGGAATATTTCCTGAGCCGGTGGCCGCTTTTTGATTTCGGGCAGAGGAAGTCCGCAAGGAGAAGCATGATATGCGCCGTGTAGTAGTAACCGGAATGGGTTTGGTCACGCCGCTGGGCGGTGATGTGGAAACGACCTGGAACAATATTCTGGCGTCCAAATCGGGCGCGACCAAAATTACGCGTTTTGATGCATCCGATCAGAAATGCCGTATTGCCTGCGAGGTCAAGCCGGCAGACCATGAATATGGTTTCGATCCGAATTTGCGCGTTGATCATAAGGTTCAGCGGCAGGTTGATCCGTTCATCATCTATGGCATTGATGCTGCCGGACAGGCGTTTGAAGATGCCGGTCTGCTCGACATGTCGGATGAGGATAAGCTCCGCACCGGTTGTTCGATAGGATCCGGGATTGGTGGCTTGCCCGGAATCGAAAAAGAGTCGATCGTTTTGCACGAACGGGGTCCGGGCCGGGTCAGTCCGCATTTTGTGCACGGTCGTCTGATCAACCTTATTTCCGGCCAGGTTTCGATCAAATATGGCCTGATGGGGCCGAACCATGCGGTTGTGACGGCATGCTCTACCGGTGCGCACAGCATTGGCGATGCAGCACGGATGATTGCTCTGGATGACGCCGACGTCATGCTGGCCGGTGGCGCCGAGGCGACGATCTGTCCGATTGGCATAGCCGGTTTTGCGCAGGCAAAGGCGCTGTCCACCAAACGCAATGACGATCCAACGGCTGCTTCGCGGCCCTACGACAAGGACCGCGACGGTTTCGTCATGGGCGAAGGGGCAGGGGTCGTCGTTCTGGAAGAATATGAACGGGCAAAGGCACGCGGTGCCAAAATCTATTGTGAAGTCGTCGGCTATGGCCTGTCGGGTGATGCCCATCATGTCACCGCCCCGCATCCGGAAGGCATTGGTGCCTATAATTCGATGGCGATGGCGCTCAAGCGCTCTGGTCTGACCACCGCCGATATCGACTATGTCAACGCTCATGGCACGTCGACCATGGCAGATGTGCTTGAATTGGCAGCGGTCCGCCGCCTGTTTGGCGATGACATTGCCACGATGTCGATGAGCTCGACCAAATCGGCGATCGGGCATTTGCTCGGTGGTGCGGGTGCGGTGGAAGCGATTTTCTGCATTCTGGCACTGCGCGATCAAACTGTGCCGCCCACGTTGAATCTGGACGATCCGGAAGAAGCTTGTGATGGTGTTGATCTGGTCCCGCATTTTGCCAAAAAGCGTAAGGTGAACGCTGTTCTCAGCAACAGTTTCGGCTTTGGCGGAACCAATGCCAGCGTCATCATGAAAGCGGTCTAGTATATGCGCCGTCTCGGTTGCCTTATATTGGCGGCAGCGGCGGTCATTGCGATTCTGCTGGCCGGCAATTTTTTCTATGGGTGGCATGCTAGCGGTCCGCTGGAAAGCCAGCGCACGATTGTCATCAAGTCCGGATCTAGTCTGGCGATGGCTGCAGAAGCGATGGAATCGGAAGGTGTGATCAAATCTGCCGATGCGTTTCTGAACCGTGCGAAGATTCTGGGAGGATCGGAGCCGATCAAGGCGGGCGAATTTGAAATTCCGGCGGGCGCAAGCAACGCGCTGGTTCTGGATATTTTGCAGGGTGGAAAGTCCGTCCAGCGCCTGGTTACCATACCCGAAGGCACGCCATCGATCATTGTGCACGAGAAGCTTATGGCCGAAAAGCTGCTGACCGGCGATATCCCGGTCCCGGCGGAGGGGTCTGTGCTCCCCGACAGCTACAGCTTTGAACGGGGAGAAAAACGGGCGGCGGTCCTGGCCCGCATGCAGAAGGCGATGAAGGATACGATCGCGGAACTATGGCCCAAACGGTCCAGCCATGCTGTTGTTAAAACGCCTGAAGAAGCAGTGATTCTGGCCGCCATTGTGGAAAAAGAAACGGCACTGGCCCGGGAGCGCAAAACCGTGGCCGGTGTGTATGGCAACAGGGTCCGACGCAACATGATGCTGCAGGCCGACCCGACGATCATCTATCCGATCACCAAGGGGAAGCCTTTGGGACGTCGAATAAGGCAATCGGAAATAGCGGCAGTGAACGATTATAATACCTATTCCATGGTAGGATTGCCGAAAGGGCCCATCGCCAATCCGGGGCGAGCCTCAATTGAAGCCGTGCTGAATCCGGCAAAGACCGATGCGCTCTATTTTGTTGCCGATGGCAAGGGCGGACATATTTTTGCCGAGACCCTCGAAGAGCATAATCGCAACGTCGAAAAATGGTTTGCGATACGACGCGAACGCGGAGAAATGTAGAACGCCATCGGCTTGTAGCTATTATGGATCCGATGGCTTATCATCACGCCAATCCATCGTGGTAACTTGCCGGCGTGTAATCGTCCCGCAAGCGGGAGGAACCGTGAATGTCGGCAAGGCTGGTTGAAATAATCGTTCCGGATAGGGAAGTGTCACGGACGAAAGCGATCATCGCCAATCATTGCAGTCGTTACTGGCAGGAGCCGGTCCCCGATGGCCTTGAAAAATTTTCCTGTGTCGTGCCCAGCCGGTCGATCGAAGCGCTGATTGCTGAACTGGACGGGAATCTCAAAAATATTGAAGAATTTTCGGTTCTGGTTCTGCAGGTCGAAGCGGTCCTGCCGGAAATCCCGGAACTGGAAGAAATTGCGCCAATACCATCCGGCGCGCGCAAGCCGCCAAGCAGGATTGAAGCTTTTTTTACCCGGGACCGGATCAGCACCAACGAATTATATGACGATATCGCACCCAGTCTGGAACTCCGTCCCAATTATCTGCTGACGGTGGTGCTTTCTGCCTTGATCGCGGCCCTGGGCATGCGGAGCGGTCAGACCGCCGTGGTCATTGGCGCAATGATCATCGCGCCGCTGCTCGGTCCGACCATGGCGATGGCGATGGCGGCAACATTGGGGGACAGGTCGCTCGGACGTCGCGCTATCAATACGCTTGTTGTCGGGATACTGGCTGCCCTGCTATTCACCTTTGTACTGGGCATGTTTATCGAGGTTGATCCGCTGGTGGCCGAACTCAGAAACCGCACGATCGTCCACCCCGCCGATATTGCACTGGCTCTCGCCTGCGGTGCCGCTGGCGTGCTGGCGTTCAGTCAGGGCGCTTCCTTGTCGCTGGTCGGGGTCATGATCGCGGTGGCGCTCGTGCCGCCGATAGCCGCCGCAGGGTTATTCCTTGGCAGCGGCAACGAAATTTTGGGATTCAGAGCTCTATTCTTGCTGGCTACCAATCTTGTCTGCATCAACGTAGCCGGGATTATCACATTTCTGGCTCAGGGATTGCCGCCGCGAAGCTGGCGCATAACCAGCGGCATATTCATCATATGGTTGATCATATTGCTACTGTTCGTCGGGCTGGTCGGGGGCCGGATCGCGCTGGGCGGAGACGGACCGATATATGATGCGAACGGTTCTCCATCCTATCAGGAATAGAGCCGGTCAGTCCTGAACGGGCCGGTCGCCCAATCGAAGATCAGTAGTTGAATCGCTCTTTCAGACTTTCGCGGGCGTCGCGATATTCCTGGGTGAACTGATCCACCATATCCTGCACCGACATGACCGATTCGATCAGGCCGATGCCCTGTCCACAGCCCCAGATGTCTTTCCAGGCCTTTTTCTCGGTATTGCCGCCGGAACCGAAATTCATCGTCTTATAGTCACCCTGCGGGAGATTGTCGGGGTCGAGACCGGCATTTTCGATCGACTGGCGCAGATAATTGCCCTTCACGCCGGTGAACAGGTCTGAATAGACGATGTCGCTGGCCTTGCCCTCGACAATGCCTTCCTTATAGGCTTGGTCGGCATTGGCTTCCTTGGTCGCAATGAAGGCCGATCCCGCATAGCCGAGATCTGCGCCCATGGCCTGAGCCGCCAGGATCGATGCGCCGTTGCCAATCGAACCGGAGAGCGCGACCGGACCGTCAAACCATTCCCGGATTTCCTGCATCAAGGCGAAAGGGGACAGAGTGCCAGCATGGCCACCCGCACCAGCAGCAACCGGGATAAGGCCGGTTGCGCCCTTTTCGATCGCTTTATGGGCGAAGCGATTGTTGATGATGTCGTGCAGCGTAATCCCGCCCCAACCTTTTACCGCCGTGTTGAGATCCTCGATCGCACCCAGCGAGGTAATCACAATCGGCACTTTCCATTTGGCGCAAGTTGCCATGTCCTGATCGAGCCGGTCGTTCGACTTGTGCACGATCTGGTTGACCGCAAAGGGGGCGGCAGGTTTGTCCGGGTTGTCACGGTTCCACGCCGCCAGTTCTTCGGTAATCTGGTGCAGCCATTCGTCGAGCATCGACTGCGGACGGGCATTGAGAGCAGGGAAGCTGCCGACAATACCGGCCTTGCACTGGGCGATGACCAATTCGGGGCCGGAGACGATGAACAAGGGAGAGCCGATAAGCGGCAGGCGAAGATTGTCAAAAATGGCTGGTAAAGTCATGATAACCCCGATTTGCAAAATTATGCCACCGCATTACCCGATGCGGTGGCATATTCCACTGTTATTTTAACCGACCGCTTAAATTCTATTGACGGCGCTTAGCAATGCCTCAACCGATGCGGTGGCGACATCGCTGTTAATGCCGACACCGTAGAATTCCCGGCCATCGTCCGTCTTGCACTGGATGTAGGCGGCGGCCTGGGCATCTTTGCCCGAACCCAAGGCATGCTCGTTATAGTCGACGATCTCGAGGGTCACGCCGAGTGCTGAAGAAACGGCATCAACCACACTGGAAATCAAGCCATTTCCGCGGCCGCTGACCGAAATTTCGCCATCCGGTCCCTTGATCTTGCCGACAAAAATGCGTTCGCCGCTGGTTGCCCGCTCATCATAGTCGACCAGGCTGTATTTGCCGCCGCCATCAAGATGATAGCGTTTCCGGAACGCATCCCAGATATCCTCCGACGACAGTTCGCGACTTGTTTCATCGGCCAGTTCCTGCACCGTGCGGCTGAAATTGGCCTGCAGGCGCTTGGGCAGCTTCAGCCCATGGTCCTGTTCCAATATCCAGGCGATGCCACCTTTGCCGGACTGGCTGTTCACCCGGATGACGGCTTCATAGTCGCGGCCCAGATCGCGCGGATCAATCGGAAGATAGGGGACGTTCCAGATTTCGTCATTGCGCTGTTCCTGGGCAGCAAATCCCTTCTTGATCGCGTCCTGATGCGATCCGGAGAAAGCGGTAAAGACCAATTCTCCGGCATAGGGATGGCGGGCGGGGACCGGCAATTGGTTGCAATATTCGACGGTCTTGACGATGTCGTCCATGTCGGAAAAATCTATCTCTGGATCAACGCCTTGCGTGTAAAGATTCAGCCCGAGTGTCACCAGATCGACATTGCCGGTGCGCTCGCCATTGCCGAACAGGCAGCCTTCGACGCGATCGGCGCCAGCCATCATCCCCAATTCCGATGCGGCAATGCCGGAACCCCGGTCATTATGGGTGTGCAGGCTGACCATGACATGCTCGCGCTTGCTGATATTGGTGCACATCCATTCGACCTGATCGGCATAGATATTGGGAGTGGAGGCTTCGACCGTGGCGGGCAGGTTCAGGATCAGTGGTTTTTCGGCGGTCGGCTCGATGATTTCCATCACGGCTTCGACCACTTCCAGACTGAAATCCAGTTCGGCGGTTGAGAATGTCTCTGGCGAATATTCGAAATGCCAGTCGGTGTCGGGATATTTTTCGGCCTGCTCGCGCAAGATGGTCGCGCCTTCGCGGGCGATATCCTTGACGCCCTGCTTATCGAGGCGAAATACGACATCGCGCCAGGCGGGGGATACCGCATTATACAGATGGACGATCGCTGCGCGTGCACCAGCGAGGCTGGCGAAGCTGGTTTCGATCAGGTCGCGGCGGGACTGGGTCAGGACCTGGACCATGACGTCGTCCGGTATCTTGCCGGATTTGACCAGACCGCTGATGAAATCGAAATCGGTGGCACCGGCAGACGGGAAACCGACTTCAATCTCCTTGATGCCAATCTTGACCAGCAGATCGAAGAACCGCTGTTTCTTCTGGGCATCCATCGGATCGATCAGGGCCTGATTACCGTCGCGCAGATCGGTGGACAGCCAGCGCGGTGCCTTGTCGATGGTGCGCGATGGCCATTGCCGGTTGGGCAGGTCTATCTGCGGAAAAGGGCGATATTTTTGTGACGGGTTCTTATGCATGATTTCACTCTTATGCTGCTGGAAGATGCGCGCAAGGCACAAATTCGCGAGTTTGCTATATTATCTGGTAAATTATCCCTTAGGCGGGGCGCTGCGCCATTCGGGCAGCAGCAACGGTACGCCTAAGGGCGTATAAGTCGTAGTAGCAGAAGAGCTTTTGACCGTGTCATGCTGCCCTATCTATTCAGACTGACGGATAAATCAACTATGTCGAACGACTTTTTTTGAGCGGACACAATTTTTCGATCGGTGAAGAGGCACCTGCATGGACCCCCGGCGATCATCGGCTAGCATTCACGCGGTTCGCGTGGATCGACAGGCAATAGTGGCAGTCGGTATCGAGACGATGCGGATCACTGCCATCGGAAATCAAAATTTTGCGATATGTTGTAATTCTTTACGGTAGATATAGGATCAAAATCTGTTCGAGGCCACGGAAGGGACTGTGGAATGTATCGACTCGTCTATATGAGCACGGCCCGGCGTCCGCTATCGGGTGAGGAACTGACTGGTATCCTAGCCGCGGCGACAAAGAACAATGATCGAAACGGAATCACCGGTATATTGATTCAGGATCAAAAGCGATTTTTGCGATATCTTGAAGGGGCTCAAGACCGGGTCGAGGAAACATTTGCACGCATATCCATGGATACCCGCCATCATGCGATTTTCCGACTGAAAAGCGGTCTGATCGTCCGGAGGCAGTTTCCCGGATGGAGCATGGCGTCAAAAACGGTTGATCATAGTGCCAGCCTGACCAGTGCGGTGAGGGAACTGGTAAAAGGCTGCGACCGTGACGTTGCAGAAGAATTGTTGAGCTTCGCTGCGGCTCGTGACCGGGCAACCTGACAATCAGTCACCCGGTCCCGCTGCCTTTTAGTTCTTTTCTTTATCAACCAGCTTGTTGGCAC
>Ga0209345_10001897_pt1 | contig 24151 bp, 7 predicted proteins | sample Cruoilmetagenom7_FD_187294 | JGI IMG/M metagenome (GOLD analysis project Ga0209345, IMG submission 187294) | Oil polluted marine microbial communities from Coal Oil Point, Santa Barbara, California, USA - Sample 7 (SPAdes) (version 2) | ecosystem: Environmental > Aquatic > Marine > Oil seeps ...
GAGTGGGAGTACTCTAAAATTGCTTTTAATAAAAGGTTTTGTAGCGGTGTTATTGCTCAAACCATATCAAATGCTGTTGGAAATGACGACACTATAGATTACTTACCTGATTACCAGATAGACTTTAGTGGTCATATGGAGTCAAATGAAGGTAGTTATATACAGTGTGCTTTTAAACCAATAGTGCATTCTCCACCTCCTATTTATAGTAGTTCTGTAATGTTCGCTTCAAGTACTCCTGACGTAAATACAGCGTATATATATAATGATTCGTTTTTACAAATGCTTACTACACCTATGAAACATGAAAGGGGGTATAAAGTATGGGAAATATCGATAGATATGGAAGCCACTATACACTCTGATGATACAGGTGATGGAGCACAGATGCGTCCATTTGGAAGAGGTAAGTATTTACTAGTGGTTATAGATGACCTTACACTTTCTAATGTAATAAAACCATGGGAAATTGTTGATGATGATATAACACTTGAATTGGAGGAAGAGGATGTAGATGGAAATGTCACGACTACTGTAATAGATATGGAACGGGAGATTATATCGGTAGACAAAATACCTGTAAATCAAATGATTGTAAAGTTTAAAAATGATACAGATATAGTGGCATTGTGTGATCCAAATTATAAATTGAAATGTGAAATTATCGTTTATGAAAAGCATAGTTTCAATCAACCTCCTCTCAACGGAGTTGAGGTTGAAGATGATTATGTGTATAAGGGGGATGGTGTTAGTGTACAACAACATTTAGACACATTTACGTTGACTAATTGTGGTGATGATAGCATTGCATTATCGGTTGTTTATAAAAATGAATTTAATAGAATAATAGGCGAAGTTAAAAGTAAAGTTATAATGTGGATTAGACAACCTTATTGTAGAGATGTTGAAATAAGATACCAGTGGAAAGCATCTTATAATAAATATCATTTAATGCCTCAAGGGTGGAGTCGTCAAGAGCCTGTTAGCGTGGAGTTAGTTGGATCATTTGAAAGTGGTAATACACCTCCTTGTGGAGATCATAGTGCTTTTTCATTAAGTAAAAACGCTCCTATGTGGTACCCTTACACTGCATGTGAAAGTTATGATAGATACACAGGGGTTTCTTGTGGAAGGGTTAAGGAGGTATTTGCACCTGACGGAGATCATGGCAGACATGATATGAGAATGGCTGGGCCTGACAGTAATATAGCTCTTATTACGGATACGCATAAGTCTATATTTGATTGTTATTCGGATTATAGTTATGGGTATGGTGTGAAAGTCGGGGCTAATATTTTTACTGGGTATGGTTACTATAGAGGTGGTATAGATGCTATTGAGATGACTAGAGTGCTTAGGTATGATGGCGATCCTCCTGTGTTTGGGAATCCAATAAGAGATTATTTACGAACTTATAGGGCTGTTGATAATGTTTGGTATGTATATATTGATTATAGTGGTAATATTAATCAATTGAAAAAATGGATGCCTGCTGCACAATATTTTACAGTTGTGGATGTAACTGGATTACAGCCTTTAGAACCTTATAGTGATTATACAGATGGGCATCATGTGGTGCACCCATTCGGTTTAATGGTAGTAAGTGATGCGTTAGAGGGAGTCACAATAGGTGAAGTACTTGATTACGACAATAGATATAGATTTGATACCATATTCAAAACACATGTGACTACAAATGTCGCATACCCAAAACCATCACCTTTATATTATAATGGAGATACTCCATTAATGAGCTGGTTAAGTTACAGACCTTACCCTGAAGGTGGGGGTGATTCAATACAATGGGCGTGGCAGGAGATATGGAAGAATATAGAAAGAAATGCTATATTGAATTCACTCACTTCTTTGTTATCTACTGATGGTATCTCTGATGATGCTTCATTAGAGGACTCTTCTTGTTTCACGTCGTATGAACAAAGTTTGATGCAATATATTGATTTCGATAACTACTTTTTTTCTTTTATTTCTATTGAACATCCTGAGTATAAATGGGATTTTAATACGATGGAGTTTAGAACAGTATGTGAAGAAGGAGATCATTATATTTTTTTTAAAGCTCCATTAAAAGATGAAGAAGAAGGTTATATTGGTTACCCAAGCGTTTCTTTAGATGACGGACCTTGTAGATATTTTGATTGGAATGGGGATTGGGATCCTGTATGTCCTGATTGTGCTGACCCTGATTTACGTGAGGTGTATATGACATGCACACAAGATCCCTGGATTACAGATGTAACACTTTTCGATGCTACATATACATCAAAGGAAGAAGATGCAGCTGAAAGTGATGGTCGTATGATAAAAACCTATGATGATGTGGGGGAGGTTGAAACTTATTTTCAGAGGGGGTTAGATGTAGAAATAAATACTAATTTATTAACCCAAGCTCCTGTGTTTTATACTAAAGTTGATGAATTTAGGTTAAAGTATAATATAATAGGGGATTTTGAGTTGGAGCCTGAGTCTACGGAAGGCATACCAGGGGGCTATATAAATGGCGTAAGAAGCAATACGTTTTCTGAGAATGATGATTATATATCGTATGATTGCACTATTAATAATGAAATTATTATAGAATACAGATGGGACAAGGCATGTGTAACTGTGGCTATGTTGAAATGTATGTTTACTACCGGTGTCCAGATATTAGAACCTGTTGTTGGTGAGGATGGTGAATTAGAACCTCCAAAAAAGATTATGTATCATATACCTGGTGTTACTGTTTTAGATCTGGATGGTACATTGTTGTATGAGTGTGATACCATAGTGTCTAAAACTGGTCAAATGTCTTCACGTGAGTGTGTGTATGAATGGAGTTACACATTCCAAGAATTAAGAGATGGTAAAGAAGGGGTAAAGATTAAATTTAAACTTGGTCCAATTAACGACATGTATTTACAAGACTATGACTATAATGTAATAAAGATATCATTTATTGAAGTGTACGAAGTTACATTACATGATGCAATGGAGCGTATAAAAACTTATGAACGTAAATATTATGTGTCGCATGGCAAACATGGTGATTTTCCACCTCAAGGAGCGGATCCAGAAACATCTTTATTATGGACTTTACCTGATGAATTTTCGACGGTTTGGCAAAAAGACACCTTAGCTGGCGTGTTTAATCAGCCAAATAGTGGTGGTTCAGTTAAAACTATGAATAAGTGCAGAGGCAGGATTATGTTAGAATGTAAACCAGATAAGGAAATGTTGTCTGGTGATTTAGCTAGTATGGAATCCGAGCAAAAAGTAGTTCATGATAATGTTGTTAACCAAGGAAATACTACTTTTAGTATGCATAGTGTGATTCCTCCTAGTTTATCTACTTTTTTAGTTGAGATTAACGCTGTTTACCCTCAATGGACATGTTTGTTTACCAACACATTGTTAGCAGAGTTAACTTCAGTAACTCCGGTAAGTTCTTATAGTGCTGGAGGGCATTATTATATCCATGATTTTTCTCATTACAATGAATACGATTGTTGGTTGTTTGGAGGGCCACAATGGTGGTTATTTAGTTATATGCTTATTCACGTAGAACACACTACTGAAGGTGAACAGCCTACCCATGGTGGTGCGTATGCTTCTAGTCCTATTTTAGAGAACTCTATATACGCTTCTTCAGCTAATGTAGCGCAGCCATTTATATTTGGTATATAAGGGGAGGTATTGCTGTGTTTGATGTTAAATGTGATCAATGTGATTTTTTACTACGTTTGGACGAGGATGCTACGTATGATGAGTATATAAGTAATATTAAGTCCGTGAAAGATGATGTAGATGTTTTGATTGAAGCTGAATTATTTAGTTATATGATTTATAAATGTGATAATTGTGAAGAAGTATATAGATTTATGTACAAAGATTTAGAAAAAAGAGTGCGTCTTCAGTTACTATACGAGGTACTTAATGGTAAACGGATTGAAATGTTACGCACATCTATAGACATTTATGCTGTAGACATAAGCGCACCACTTGCATTTTGTGGTGAATGTCCTGGAAATGATGGTAATGGTAATTGTTTACCTGGTATAATGAAACAATGTAGTATAAGGAGTGATGGTGGCAACTAATTTTTTATGTTTTGCTAATTATATAAAAAATTCGGATTTGTGTGCACATGATGTCTTAGATGGGTATGCATCTAATTTTCAAATAAATGGTAATGTAGATGGTTGGGATCTATATGATAATACCTATTTATATGGATGTTGGGGTGGTTATTTGTTTGGTACATCTTATGATAGAAGTTGTTATGTTAGTAGATCTAACGTGTTTACTGCTGTAAGTGCTGAGACTCATTACATAGTCAAGATAACTATGAAGATAACTTCTAACAGCGGTAAATCAGTGCCTACTACTGGTCGAGTACAATGGGTTACTCTTTCGGATGTTTTGTGGAATTCAGATAAGCAATATGATTTTGATGTTATAGCGGATAATAAATTTCACATTTATGAAGTGAATATGGGGCCAGCACAATGGTGGCAAGGTGATATAAATAATTTAAGAATATACCCATTTATTGATGGGTGGGGTACTGATCATTTTGTTATAAAATCTATAAAAGTGACATCATTAAATGTGTATGCTTGCAGTAACACACAGTGTTCATATTATTCTTATTATGAGCACCCTTGTGCTGGTAGAGGTTTACGTGCTAGCTGTGAATCTGGTATTGAGAAGGATTCATACACTACTGTGTCTGGTGTTAATGATGAGCTTATTATTAATATAGGAAGTTACGGAAATGAATACTTTTCATTAGGAAGTAATACTAATTTAAATGGGGCTGAGATTGCCAGAGTTATATCAGGACAATTAAGTACACTAGATATAGGTAGTTACGTGTACGCTGTAGTTGAACACACCACATTCAATCGTTTGAAGATATATTCTGGTAGTTTTGGAAGTAGTAGTATAAGAATTGAGTATAGTCCAGCGGCGGTAGAGCTGGGGTTTTATAATAGTGAAGAAGAAGATATAGCAGTATATGAATCTGGAAGTACTCCTGCTGATGGTTTTGATTACGCATCATCTAATAGATTAAATGGGTATGAAATAAATAGTTTGTTTAATGGTAAAAAAGACGAAACGGCATATGGGTATACAGCTGGGCATTATAATGTGGAGGCTGGTCGTTATGATTTTAGTGTTGCCGCTGCTGATGGCAGTGATTTGCTATATACTTTTAAACTACCTAACGATAATAAGACAGTAATTGATGTAACACACCCCATAAACGATAGTGGAAAAATTAAAAATATACGTGTTGTGGGGTCTACCCCTACTGAAACAACACCTAAAGTTAAAATTTTTAGACCGCGTAAGAATGGTTATTTAGAAACACTATATACTATATCTTTCCCATCTTTGATTGGTGGTGCCTTGTACACTAATCAGAAAGCAGTAGTTAATATTGATTGTGATGTGTTGGTTGATAAAGGGGATTTAATAGGATTCTATAATTTTGATTTATATTATGGTAAAGGTATTTCTAGTGATATTGAAGCTTTGTATTATCAGGTGGATGGAGAAGCCTCTGGTATCTTTGAAACAGGGGAGATATATGGTAAGGGATTGTCAGGATTATCGTTTTATGCTAGAAGTGATAGACGTCAGAAGAACATTTTATTGGATATTGATTTAGGACATAGATCTAATATATCAGATGTTAAGATATATGGGAGCGAAGAAAGTACTTATTTTGAGTATAATATAGCTCCTTGTTTAGATGTTGATTGGAGTGTTAATTTATTCAGTGAAACCCATAAACATAGTGTGTGTAATGAAAATACTGGTACTTGTTATACATATTCACATAATAATATAGCGTATGGTGAGGAGTGTCTTAGTGATACTATTCGTACTGCTGATAATGGGTTGGCTGGGACTAGTTATGGTTCTGATAGTAGTGGTATATGGACATCTGGCGATCACTCTTATTTTTATGTTAATGGTGATGCTGAATGGGCTTCTTTGGAATACACTTTTCCTATGGCAATACGCGGTACTTATGATTATGAAAGAGACCCAATAGAATTTACTTTTACTTTTCCTTTTGGTTTTACTCAATCTATATATAAGATTGGTTTATATTTTAAAGAAAGATATAATTTTAAAAATCTAAGACTTTCATACTATCTTGGTACACGTGATGGAAGTGGTGATGACTTATCATCTGATCATAGATTAGTACCTTCTTATACTGCGGTAAGTTTAGATGATTTACGTTATGATAGCAGTAATAATGAGAACATAAAAGAGTATTTATTTAAAAATCCAATGGTTTCAGACCCTATTATTTCGGATGGGGTGTGTATTAATTCTGATCTACAGCTTATAGTGGCTTCAACTAATTGGTTGTCGTTAGTGTATGAGTTCGATGATGTTATTTGTTATGGTTTTAAAATAAGATGTGATTATCATAAAAGCACCAAATTAACTGAGTTAGAAATTTACGGTAGAGTAGAATTAGAACCATCTTTTATTGATAATGTTACTTTAAGATATTCTAGTTATGGGGATGTTTGGAATTCAGCTACTTTTTTATCGTGTAATGATGATGTTATTATGGCGCATGTAGGTAGTTACCCTAGATATGTTACTTTAGAGTTCGATACATACGAACCGTTTGTGCTAAATGAAATAGAATTTTTGATTGGTGATGAAGTAAAATTATCTAATTGTGATGACAGGGTGTTGTTAGATGATTGTAAAATTAATTCTATAAATGATTCAACATTTTTTAGTGTGGAGAATGTGTATGACGCTCCTTTAACTTTATCAGTAGATATATTCAAAGACCCATATGAAGAAAGTAATATTATATTTTGGAATAAACTTAATTCATTGAATTCTTTATTGAATTCTGAAATAGGCCCTGGAGCTGTTTTACATAAACATGCTGATTTTACTATAACTAATGCTAATACACAGTGTGCGATTAACGGAACGTGCTATGGCTTGAAAAATTTAATTGATGGTAAAACAGCGTATACAATGGGAGATAGTCAGACTTGGGAAGCGTGTGGTGAATTGTCTGATGGTGTTGAAATTAATTTTACCAATACCCCTTATAGTAGAGTTACTGAATTTACTATAGATGAGCCAGTGTCTAGTAAATATTGGAAAATAGTTAATTCATGGGATGAAGGGGCTTCTTGGGTATACTACAGAGATAGTCGGGATTTTAAAAATATACAGAATGCTACACCGTCCCCTTCTAATAGAAGATTTGCATATGATGATTATGAAGATGATTGGGTATACACTACAAATCATTATGGTGGTGGGTATGCGACTGCTACGCATGTTTCCACTGGGTTTTACGATATGGATAGTTCAGCGTATTATGCGAAAACAGACTTTAGTGATATTTATGTTAATACTGAGGGGGACTCACCTCCTAATGTGATTACTGGATTTTTGCCTGGTTATTATATTGTTTGGTTAAGGCTGAATGGCCAACGTGAGGAGGATTATATATGGGTTACTATTGGGTCAGAGGCCCCTGTTAGTGTGTCATTATCTGAAAGTGTTCCAGATGACTGGGAATGGAAACGTGTAGGTAATTCTCAATTTTATATAGACTCTAACACACAATTTACTTTCAGATTTGATCGTAATCATGGAGGTTACTATTGGGATCTACTTGCTATTAGAGGCATTGCTATAACAACTATAAATGCACCACCTTCTTTTGAAGTTACTGGTAACGGTGGGGATGTGTTTGTGGATGATGTGGCTACATATTTTGGTGACCCGTTGGTACATTCATTTATTGATGATTTATACGTATTTAACGATGGTGAGCCAGCTGAAATTGAGAATGTGTACATGAAAAGCACACCTGATTACGGTAGTCAGGTTATACAAGTGGAGCATGATAACGGTAAAAACTTAAGACGTAACGTTATTATTGAGGATGATTTTGAAGATGGTGTGCTTGACCCTAAATGGACTATTGTAAATCCAGAGTATGGATCTTTTGTTGAAGCTGGTGGGGAACTTCTAGCTAATGCTGATACTTATTATTCTATTTACAGTGGGGGTTATTGGAGATGTTATACCCCAACACTATTAGCAAATGCAACTACATTTAGTGGTGGGGTATCTGACTACTATTTAGAATTTGAGCATGCATTTTATTATATACCAGATGGTAATAACAAACGAGTATACTGTTATGTTTATATGTACTATGATGATACTTATATATCGCAGGCCAGAATTTACACTCAGCAGGGCAATCATAAATGGGTTTATTATAGTGATAAAGATGGGGCATCCTATAATCCAGCTGCTGAAACTGTAGACGAGTATAATAGTATATTGTCTACTAACATGCAGTACCATAGAATAGGCGATAAAGTATACATATTAAGAGATAACAAGCTTTTACATGTTGTAGAGAATGCTACTACAGATGTAATAAATAAAGTTATGGTTAGATTTTATTGTGATGTAGAGGACAATATCACCCCTTCTGCTTTGAGGTACTTCTTTTTTGGTGAAAAACCTTTTTTTTCTGATGGGTATAATATAGGATTTAGTTTAAAAAATTCTGATCCTGTTGATCGGATAAAATTTAGGCATTCTTTATACCATGAAGATTTTATGAAAATGTCTGTTGCAGTTAGTCCGGATAATAATGATAATTATTTAATTCTTGGTGATTTTATTAATGATGCGTTAGTCCCCCCTATAACTTTTATTTATAGTAATGACACTTATTACGATTACCTTGCTATAAATTTACAATATAGGCATGACTTGGATATTATTAGAAATTATGGCCAAAAGTTTTTAATACCGCATTCTTTGTTAGATGATGCTATTTCTTTACCTTTTTTAAGTACAGTTGCTTTAACTGAATATTCTAACACAGTCACCACAGATGTAGATGAGGTTGTTTGGGGAAACAGTGATTGTTCTGACGCTATGTGGGTGCGTATTCTTGTTTTATGTGGTGATGTACGCATGCGTTTGGTTCCAAAAATAGGCATTTATCCTACTTTGAGTACTGCTTATTGTATTGGGGGTGGTTATAATTGTGAGTGGGAAGATTTAGGAACTATGTTAACTGATTACTCCATTAAAAATAATATTATTTACAATTCTCAGAATATAGTTGTTTCAAGTTATTTTTCTAATTTTTATGATTTTAATGCGGTGGATGGGAATGTATCTTCTACAGTTATGGAGGAATGTTGGGGTAGCGAGGGGGAGACTAATCCAACATTTACAGTTATGTTTGATGAGGCATCAATAAGTGAGATAATTTTGTATCATGGTTATTCAGAGGAAGATGGGGATTATATGAATACAGATTATTTTATAGATGTGGATTTCGAAGGTGTATCGCATTGGAATCAAAACGATAAACATGATTTGGTGGAGCTAACAAATAATGATTTAACAGCCACAATTCTATATGCTGGGGATGTCTACATACATCCAGCTGTTAGATGTGCTTTGGGGGTATCTTCTGGTAAATGGTATTGGGAAATTTATGTTGATTATTGTGCGTCACAAACGTCTGCTTTTAGTGTAGGTGTTGGCAATATTTCAACGCCACTGGATACTAGATTTGGTATGGATGAGTATGGATGGTGTTATCGCCATAGTGGTAGTTTTTATCATGATGGCACCTCTATCTCTACTGGTGTGTATTCTTATGATACAGGTGACATAGTTTGTATAGCTCTTGACGCAGATGAGGGTAAAGTGTGGTTTGCCAAAAACAATAGTTGGCAATTAGGGCAGGATCCAGGTAGTAACATTGGTGCTATTTACACTAATTTAGTTGGTATTTTATACCCAATAGTGTCTGGTAGATCATCTATGCAAGGAGATATTAAAAATATAATTTCGACTTTTAGAGTGGATGAATCGGAATTTTCTTATCCAATACCTGATGGTTTTAAAGCTTACTCTGGTAATTTTAGTAATGTGGTTCAAGTAACTAGCAACATTGAATTTAATGTAAAACACGTGTTTGATCCGCCGGTATTGTGTAGTGGTATTATGTTGACTGTAACGAATTTTGATTCACCTAATATACGTATGTATGATTACAAAAATGAAGAATGGGGAACATTCAATGGTGCATTATTAAGAGAAGTGGAAGTGTACAGTGCTGGTTCTTCTGATTATTCGATAAGCAGTGAAGAATGGCCTGTTGTTTGTGTCAATTTAAAAGATAAGTTTAATATACTTGGGCACTCTCTTGTTAATGCAACTAGTTCTACATTTGATGATTGGGATAACTCAGAAGAATTTTTTGAGTATTCTGACTATGTAACAGATGAGCCTAAAAAAGTACTTTTTAATAGGGTTGGGCAAGATGTTGTTGTTTATTCTTCTACTAAAGATTCTGGTGATTATGCTGGGCATTCTGAGTATTGGTTTGATGATAATGTTTATTTAGAACAGGGTGTGTATAATGTTACGTGGCAATCTTATGATAGTGATGAGGAAGGGGAGATAAGTTTAAGAATAATTAATGGGCAACACACTATTGATTCTTTTTCAGATGTAAACAGTGGGTGGGGAACTGTAAATGATGTTGTTACTATACCAGAAGCTGGCTTTTACTCGATATATGGAGTACAGCATATCTATTATGCGGATTCTTGGGGTATTAAAAATCCAGTAATTTTTAGAACTAGTGGTTTAACTAAATGGGTGGCTATAAAAAGGGATACAGCTACTAATTATTCTTATAATGGGTCTTTAAATGGTGTTGATTATTTAAATAGGTTGCTAGTTTATGGGGATACTAGGTACATACCTACTGAAAATAGTTGGTGGTGGCAGTCCAATAATAGTGTTTTAGATAATGATAGTATACATGTCAAAGTGGGTAAAAGATCTTTGAAAATAACACCTACAATATCTGGTGTAGATACTGTGTTTTTTAGGGAAGGGGATACGTTTGGTATAGATGGGTATTGGTCGGAAAAAGATGTACTTACTTTTTGGTTATATATAGACGATGTTACAATGTTGTATACTAGTTATGGTGATGTTAGCTTTGGTGATATGTACAGTGAGGAGCCCACTTATTACACATGGAATTTAGACAATTTAGTGCTAACCACAGGTGAAAATATAATTAAATTAAAATTTGAAGATTACGATTTAGTGGAGCCATATGAGCAATTTGGTGTGTCAAGTCTTTTGAGTTTTAGAACATCAGAAACTGTACTTAAATCATTTAGGTTTAGATACAAAAGTTTAGGCCCTTTGAATATGTATATAGATGATATTAAAATACAAAGAAATTGTTTTGAGGATGATGTTAGATTTTCAAAAGGTTTGTGTTTAACTGGACATGAGTATTTGGATATACCCTTATCTACTGTAGATCTAGATAAAGGCACTATAGAATTTTGGTGTAAACCATACTATGATTCACGTGGAGTTGATATGTTTAATTCCATAGGAGGAAGAACATTTTTTACTATAACTAATAGTAATAACGATATACTTGGTTTGGTTATAAAGTCAGGAAGTTGGTTTGAAATAGTAACTGGTAATTTGAGAAATGGTTTAAATCTTATTTCTCCAGAAGTACCAAGCACTATGCCATATTTTAATATAAATACTGTTTTTCATGTAGGTTTTGTATGGGATGTAAATCGTACTATCGAAAGTAAGTATACTACAGCGTTGTATATAAATAATTACATAATTATTGGAGATACAACAACGTGGAGTCTTGGCAGTGTTAAAGGATTAAATGTTAGATTGGGCGGACCTGGACCTCATAATTCTTATGGTATTGGATTTTATGGTAGTTCTGTTTTTGAAAATATAAGAGTGTATAATTATTGTAAAACTGAATTTAATTTGAATGAAGAGAGTATTATTAAAGACATTTCTTATAATTCATCTGATTTTATTGAGATTTCTAAAAATAACATTGATTTTTATGATAAAAATTCCACTAACACACCGCTTGTTTTTGAGGGGGTAGCATCGGGGGAGAAAAAAGTTGTTTACGTTCGTACTATAAAGGATAGTACATTTAAAAATACACTATCAAAAGATGCTAACTTGATAGTGCAGTGGGTAACCACGTGCTAAGGAGTAGATATGGCTAAATATAATTTAATTAGTAATGGGAGTCTTCAAGCGCTAACAGCTAGTGGTACTGGTGATATAACACTAACTTGGGCCGAACTATCAAGTTTGACAGATACTGTTACTTCTTCTGGTATTGTTAATGTTACAAGTTCTGGTATTTTATGTCTTGAAGTTGATTTAACTGATCGTATAAAGGTAGATGGTATTTATTTATATGTTACAGCGTCTGGTTCTATTCTAAATGATTTAGAATTTTACTACAATGATTACTCTGATGAAACGTATGTGCAATGTACAAAAGGGTGGAGTGGTGCCTATTACTATGCCACTATTCCTGAACCATCTGCTCCTAGATTTGTTAAGGTTGTAATAGATAAATTTATTTGCACTGTTAACGAGTTTCAAGTATTTAATGATGACTATTTAGTTAATTTTGGTGAAGATGGTAATGAGACTAGTAAATGGATAGAGGATAGCCCAATAGGTGAATATGGTGCGTCTGAACCTGTGAAAATATTTAACAATAGTACAGGAGTTGCCCCAATAAATGCTTATGTTTGTGTTGATTACACTGGAAATGATGGTGACAATTTAATGGAGTTATCTGAAAGTGAAAATGGTCCATGGTATTCAGTAGATGATGGTATACTAATGGAGGATGATGCATCTGGTCCTGGTTATTCATGGAGTAAAGGAACTTTTAATGATACAGAAGTTGATAGTGGTAGAGTTACAAACACTGATGCTCATATAGTGAGTGGTTATAAAATGAATGTATTGCCTAATGGCTCTGATCAGGCTTTTGATGTGGGTTCAAATGCGTGGGGGTATGATCGTGTAAATAGTAAATTATATGCTATAGGAATGGAAAGTAGTGTATTAAAATTATATAGTTATGATTTAAAATTAAATGTGTGGGCTACTTTAGGTACCGTTAATATTGGAGGTACGTCTGCTAATAATGCTAACATGGTATATTTAGATGGGTATGTCTATGTTGTAAATCGATCTAAAAATTTTGGTAGATATAATGTAAATAGTGGCGCCAGTAATTGGGAAGATTTAACGGCACCACCCATAAGTTACACATTAACGTCTTATGATTCTATTACAATGGTTACTGATTCAGAGTATGTTTATGCAGTACTGTTTAAACATGGTGCTGTTGATTCAGATGCTGATAACACTTTTGCTAGATATAGTACTGTGTCTGGCGGTTGGGATGTAATGGATTCTAATTATAGTTATGAAGGATATTTGGATGGTTCTTATACTTTTTCTAATTGTTTGACGTATGATTATGATAGAGATTGTATATATTATATGTGTGGTACTTACACTTCTGGAAAGTATGTTCAGAAGTATGATATTGGGTCTAATTCATGGGATAGCACATGGTTGTATATATATAATATGGGTGGTTACTCTTATACCTACAACACTGCTATTACATACCATAATAATAATTTATATGGGGCTAATAGTTGGTCTAGTACTCTTTATTTTTTTAGGTATAATTTTAATACCCTGGAAAAAACTTCGATTTATACTGGATTTAGATACACTTATTTAACTAGAGAGAGGGAAGGTACAAATATAATGGCTACCGATCCTTTAGTAGAATCTGCTTTTCCTTCATCTATTTATTTTGCACATGTTGATAACAATGAAGAATATTTATATGGGTATAATGTTTACACTGAAGCTGTTGGTACGTATATATCTCCTGTTATTATGTTAGACGATGTGTGTAGGGCGAGTTATTTTATTGTTGATTGTAGTACTTCTTCAGATTATAATAGTGTTAGTTATGATGAAAATAGTTATAATGGTACTATTAGAGTACGTAGCAGCAGTATAGAGCCATTATCTATAAATGAGGTATTTTGGCCTGGAAAAGAGTCTTCTATGGATAACACTACACATATAGATTTAAACACTGATGTTGTTACACATACTTATGTCTCTGATATAAGCACCACAACAAACACATGGTGTACTGTTAATCCTAGGAATGGTGAGTTTGTTTTTTCTAATGGTTATTATGCGTATTGGTACACTAGAGGTAAATCTGGTGTTAGTTCCACCTATGATAATGTATTGTCTTCTTTTGATGCAACAAACAGATTGTGGATATACGATAGGAGTAATTACTATATAAGGTATTGTCAAAATCACGACTTTTCCGATCAAATTGGTAGTTTACATTATGGTGGTCTTGACTTTGTTACTGATATGTCAGCCAGTTTGTACGAAGGTGGATTGTGGTTTATTAATTCTTTGGAAAGCACGCTAACATACTTAGATGCTTCTGTGTCTTCGGTTGTTTCTATTACATTACCTTCTCCTAAATATGTAAGTGCTAATAGTGATGGTGGGTGCTGGGTAATAGATATTTCCGATAGAAAAGCGTATAGGTATGATATTAATGGTGTTTTAGTCACTACTGTTGATAATTTAGAAGCTACTTTAGGTAAAATGTGTAATGATAATAATGATGGATTTTGGTATATAGGTGATAGTAAAATACATCATGTGAACTCTAGTGGCGTTAAAGATAGCACAGTAGATGTTACTTATTCACCTTACGCAGTTATCGCTACGTGGGACGGGGTTATTTCTTATTCTATTGTATCTGACACTATTGAGCATGTTGTAGGTGGTATTGTTGTTAAAACCTATACTTGGGAGTATGGCAATGGCTATACTGGAATTCCTGGAGTATTTTCATATAAGTATAGTGATTTCATAAACAATCCTCTTGGAGTAACGGATACTTTTCCATTAAGTTATGATAGTGTATGGGGGGATAGCGGTACTTTAGAATGGAAAGAAGTAAAAAAAGATGGTTATTTTTTACCAAAAGAAAAATATCAACAGGTAGAAGTTACTTTTAGATCTTCTGGGGTTAAACCGTATTTAAATAAGATTATTATGGCGCCGTCAGCTAAAGTACAGAATATTTATCCGCAATCATCACAAGATGTGTATGTTAGAACAAATATAACAAGCCAAACTGAAAATAGAACGTATGCTACGAGATTGAAAGTATGGTGGAGTATAGGTGAATAAGTAACAAGGAGTAGTTAAAAATGAGTATATCAGATTTTCAAACTTTTACAGAAGTTGATCCTAGCAGTACTATTGAAAAAACGCATTATTGCACAACTCTTGATAACTTTAATAGTAGGTATGAAGACGCCTATGTCTATAAAGATATGGGAGTTGATCATTTTGATGGTGATTTTACACATTATTTTGAGTTCACAGTGGTGTCTGGTTCTGAGTGCGTACTTTATTTGGGTCAGTTACAGAATATTATTGATGACACTTATGGTGTTTACACCGCAGGTAATGAAACTTCTATTGGTGCAAGACTTTATAATACTGGAGGTACATACAAATTATCTTTAATTGAAATTAATAATGGCACTATGTATGGTTGGAGTGCTTTTTATTCTTACACAATTGGCACTACATATTATTGTAAGATGGTGCGTGACGAAAGTATTGGAAGTTATGGTAGGGCAACTCTTTACACACATACAAACTCAGATTACACTACCCCAGTTAGTACGCTTAATCTTGATCTACACGAGAAGGTAGATTTTCGTTACATGTATGCTGTTAATGGTTACAATGATGGCATTACTGGTAAAATTATTGGAGCACATGTTAAATTTTTTAATATTGGGGAAGTAGTTTCGGTGGAGGTGAACAGACAAAATATAAGTGATGGTAGTGATTGGATAGAGAATTGTGGTAGTTTATCAGGATGGACTGATCAGGATTCGGTGGGAGGGGTATCAACACAAGCTCCTTTTGGTTTTGGAGGAAAGCCATGCTTCAAGTTGGACTCAGGCCCGACTCCTGGAAGTAGCACTTATGCTGGTGTATTTAAAGATGTGGGGTCTTTTAGCACTAATCCTAAGTTTAGTGTTGGTTTATATCATGGTGTTTTGGGTACCTTTTTAGAGGAAGCTTTTTTTTATTTAAGGTTTGATCTTACAGATACTACTTCTTTAAGACTACTTTGTGTATCTGATGGGTTTTTTGTTTGGGATGGAGACACTTGGTATGAAGTAGGAACTAATCTTGTGGAAATAGGTGAATGGCAAAATTGGAGTTTCGATGTAAACAGTGCAGCAGAAACAGTCGATGTTTACTTAGATGGTGTTGTGGTTGGAAATGACGTTGATTGCTCACATACTGGTTCTCTTACAGCAGGGTCGGTATATTTTCGCCAATACAGTAAAACCAAAGCTAATTGTTTAACTTATGTAGATTATGGGTTGTGTGGTGACACATTATTGTCTTTTGTATTAGCTGGAACTTCGTTTGAAAATGAAGATTGTTCTGTTATTACAGACTGGACTGATGTAGATAATATAAACGGCGAGTCTGTACAAGCTCAATTTGGGGGTGAAGAGTGTTTTGAATTTATGACACACACACACGCTTCTGACAATTACGCATGGAGACGGAAAAATGTTGGTGCATTTGGGGATAGCATTTTTATATCCTTTTCTATGTATGGGGTTCTTCCAGGTGCAGTAGCTACTGATGATTATTGGGCATTGTTTATGGAGCGAGATGATGTTTCTCTTTATATACTTGGAGCGTCTGACGGTCTTTATATACACGATGGTGCGTCTTATGTAGAAGTGGCTACTGATATAGTGAGGGAAGAACAGTGGCAAGAATGGACTTTTGAAGTAGATTTAACAACCCCGTCTTCAGCTACAGTCAATGTGTTTTTAGATGGGATTATACAAGAACGAGACGTGGATTGTAGTCGGACTGGCTCTTATACGGATGGTAGAGTTGATTTTGCACTATACGGGTATGGCACAGATGATTTAATTAATCATATTAATTGGATAAGAATTGGAGATGCGTGGGGTGTTTTAGTATCTTACAGTAACCCATCCCCTACTGATTATACATTAGAGTACACAAGCTCTGTAAATTTACAAGTAACTGTTGGTGGTGGTTACCCATATTATGACATTGCTTTTTATAATGGAGATACTGATGAAGTTATAACTACAGTTACTGGAGTACCAGATGAAAGTGAGGTGTCTGTATATTGGAACGGAGTTTCTGGTACAGTAAACGGTGACTTCTACTCATGGTATGCAGGGGGTAGTGAGGCTGGAGTTAGTGGTGTGCTTAATTATAGTGACACTTATTATTTTTATAGGGGGTTTAATTTTAATGGTTATGTTACTGTAGCTGGCGAGGCTGCATCTAGACAAGTTTATTTATTTAGAAGAAGTGATGCTTACATTGTTGGAAGCGGTATTTCTTGTAGTGTAACTGGATATTTTGAAATAGGTAGTGTTTATAAAGATTATCATTTTGTAGTTATACTTCCAGAACTATCTGATGGGTATAATTTATTGGGTAGAGACAAACTTCATCCGGAGAACTATTAATGACGTCTATCAGTGGTATGTTATTTAATTTTGATGATACTGATTATGTTGCACCTTCATGGAGCGGGGATGTTTATAATTTTGGAGTTGAAGAAGAGGAATTTAGTACTCTTTATCAGGTGTATACTGATGCTAATTATGTTTATGCAGCTACCAGTGTAGGTTTAGGTATATATGACATTGCTTCAGAAGAAAAATGTGCTTATATAAATAACAGTAATGGGTTCAGTACTGTATGGGGGAATGACAGTGTAGTTTTTGTTGGGACCACTATTAGTGGTTTAAAATATTTAAATAAAACATGTATAAGTGGTAGTATAGTGGAGCCGTACGACTTGTTTACATGTTTAATTGATTACACTGAGTATAGTTTAACTTCTGATGGAATAAATTATATACATGGTAACAACGATTTATTGCTATGTTGTACCACTTCTGGTGTAGATGTTGTTAAAACCGGGCTACAAAGTTATAGAAGCTACACAACCATAAGCGGTGGGGCTAGAAGATGTTTTATGACTTCTTCTGGTAAATTTTATTACACAACCACATCTGGAAATGTAGGATTTTTAAATAGAGTAAATAGTTGTTTATGGAATTGGAATACACCAGATTATTATTACTCAACAAATGGGGACATACTTGAAGATGGTATAGAGATAAATGATATTTTTGTAACAGAAAACACCAGTGGTGTTGGTTATAATACTTTGTTTATAGCAACAAGTTCTGGTGTATATATAGTAAACGAACAAACCGACGAGTATGCTATTTATTACACAATATAAATAAGGATGGGGGAATAGCATGTATTATATTTTAGCTGGGGATACAAATAATTTTTCTGCTATATGGGCTGATGTGGATGCTAGTTTGGGTACTGGTAAAATTTATATAGCGTCTAGTGCTGCTTTTTCTATAATAGATTTAGAACAAAATAAATTAGTTGATTGGTATACTACTAGCCATAAAGGGGCTTGTAATGAAGAATTAGATAGTGATGATATAGTAGATTTAAGTATTTGAAAATAGAGAGGTTTTAAATGTTGATTTCTAATGGTAGTATATTGAATGAAAAATGTGGTAATATAGCGTTAGCTAGGCGCAATTATTATGAGGATAATTGTGGTGTGGTACCTCAACAATCTAATGGTTCAGTGTTTATAGATAATTGTGTTGCTTTAACTGATTGGACAAATTCAAGTGCAGGTGATGGTGTAGCTTCTGCGGTAGTGTATCTAACAGAAAAGACTTTTAAATTAGATTCTGGTAGCATAGGTTCAGGAAACAATGCCTGGTTAACCCAAGATGTTGGCACTTTTGGTGATAGAGTCGTAGCAACAATTAAATTGAATAGTTCTCTTTTAGGCGCTAAAGGTGATAATGACCATATGGCCTTTGTATTAGAAAGGGCTGGTGTTCAATTATTAGCAGGGGTCGCTAGTGATGGCCTATTTATTTTTGACGGAGTAGCCTGGAATGAAGTTGGCACTGATTTAGTATCACAAAATACAGATCAGACGTGGACTTTTGATTGTGATTTTAGTACTCCAGCATCTGCAACTTGTGATGTATACCTTAATGGGGTTTTAAAAGTGTCTGGTGTAGATTGTAGTTACACCGGGTCTTTTACAGAAGGTAAAATTACATTGGCTCAATTTGGTTATACCTTGGCTAATTGTATAACCTATGTAGATTCTATTGAAATTGGTGATGATTTAGTTACGGATAGTATTGATACATGGGAAGATTTAGATAATGGAACTAATGCAGAAAGTTCTCAGGTTGTATTTCAAGGTGATTCTTGTTTTAAATTTGATAGTGGGGATCAGTCCGGTAGTAATTATGCCTATAGAGAAAAAGTTATAGGTTCTTTTGAGGATAGTGTTGTTTTTTCAGTATCTTTACATCATAAGGCTCTAGGTGCTATTGGTGATGATGATTGTTTTATTATCAGCGTTCGCAGAATAGGTATAAATTTTGCTATTAAATTTGCTACCGACGGTTTATTTATCCACGACGGATCTGTGTATAACGAAGTAGGGACGAATTTAGTTCAAACTGGGGTAGATCAGGACTGGACTTTTGATTGTGATTTTAGTACTCCAGCATCTGCAACTTGTGATGTATATCTAAATGGAGTCCTACAAGCGTCGTCGGTTGATTGTTCTCTTACAGGAACTTTTGTGGAAGGTTACATTTTTCTAAGGCAGGTGGGTTATACCACTGCTAATAGAATAACCTATGCTAAAGATATTCGGATTGGGGATGATTTCTTTTGGCATATTACACAGGCTTCAAACGGGCAGGCTACACAAGATACTTTTGATGGTAAATCTTGTTTTAAACTTGAGGGTAACACCTCTGGTACAGGGAATGGTTATGTTTCTTGTTCACCTCCACTTAAACCTATAGGTGATATCGTTGTTGTAGGGGTTGAATTATACCATGACTTGATAGGCACAACCGCTGCTAATAGAGAGTTTAGGTTAGATATTGTAAGATCAGATGTAAGATGTACGCTAGCTTTTTGTTCTGATGGTCTATTTTCACATACAGGAGCAGCATGGAGTGAAGTTAGTACAGATATAGTGGTTCAAGACGTATGGCAACGCTGGGTTTTTGTAATAGACTTTACTACACCAGCTTCTGCTACGGTAGACGTGTATTTGGATGATGATCTTATTGTAAATGAGCATGATTGTAGTTGGGTTGTAGCTGGAACCAACAATATACTATTACAACAATGGTGCTATGGCACTAGTGGATATCTTACCTATGTGAACAATTTTATTTATGGCGATTCTCTTGTAGGAATGATAGCAGATAAAGAAACCTACTATGATGATTGCTCTAGTCTTACAGGTTGGACAGACTTAAGTGCAGGCACAGGCTCTGTTACAGTAACTACATTTTCTGGTGTAGACGCTTTCAAAGTGACTAACGGTGCTTCTGCTGGCGCATCTAATTATGGTTACATTCTTAGAGATGTAGGTGATTTTGATAACATAACCACAGCTACTATGGAAGTGTGTTTTGAAACACTAGGTACATTTGCAAACAATGATCGTTTTATACTACAAATTATACGAGCTGGTGTAAGATGTATAACATCCTTTGCTTCTGATGGAGTTTATGTATATGATGGATCTGCACATAATCTTGTAGTGAGTGGGCTCACCCAAGAGGCACTAGGTGAATGGACTTTTGTAATAGACTTTACTACCCCAGCTTCTGCTACAGTAGATATTTACTTAGATAATGTTTTATTAGTAGCAGGTGCAGATTGTAGTAGTACAGGTACTTTCACCGAGGGTGAAATTAAGCTTTTACATTATGGTGATACTACAGCTAATTGTATTACATATGTAACAGATTTACGTATAGGCACTGAATTATTAGGTGGTAGAGTAGCTTATGAGTATCTTCCAGATTATACAGAAACAGATCCTAATAGCCATATAGCAATAGACCCATATAAAGTAACTGTGTCTGGATTACCTAGAAACGAAGATGCGTATATTTATAAGGATTTTGGGCATGCCTATTTTATAGGTGATTTAGAATTTTTATTGTCTTGTAGAATGACTGGTTTTTCTAATAATGGTGAAAACTCTGTTTTATCTATGGCTAATGTAGTGGATGATTGGCAGGGGGTAAAAGAGGCTAATAGCCCACAGATAAGTATAAAAATGCAATATGATACAGATACTTATAAAATTCAATTAGTTGAATGTTATAACGGCTCTACTTATTCTAGTACTTTAGATTGTATAGAAGATACTACTTATTATATTAAATTTGTTAGGTCTGAACAGGAAAGTTCTTATGGTGTAGCTTATTGTTTTGTATATATTGATGAAGATATGACTTTATTATCTGGTACTTTAGAGGTTGATTTACATGAAAAAACGGATTATAGATTTTTATATAGTACCCAATCTATTAATTCTGGAGATGCATATTCAATTTCTGGGTGGTCTAGTAACATTGAATTGGTTTCTTTCGACTTTTCTGACGGAGAGCAAAGTTGGATTCAATTTACCTTTTCAAATCAAATACCTGTTAACCAAGCTGTTTCGTATGGGCTAACAACTGTTTTGCAATTAACAACAACAATTACCGGATCAGATTCTCCTTATGTATATGATGTGACATTTTATAATGGGTATAATGACGTACAAATAGGTTCCACAGTATCTGGAATTGAAAGTGGTAATTATGCGTCAACTGCTATTCCTACTACTTCTGGTGGTGAGTATAAGTGGTATCTTACAGCTACTAGTAGTGGAGAGGAAGACACTAGCGATGTATATAGTTTTACAAATAAATTTTTATGTGCAGGTGATGTAAAAGTAGATAATGTGCTTACCAGTGGAATTTACGTAAGGCTGTATCGCAGGAGTACAGGTGTGTTGGCTGGGGAAGAGATTTCAACAACTAGTGGTACTTTTCAAATTGAAACAGATTATAATGAAGAACATTATTGTGTAGCTCTTGGACCAGATGAGTATACGAACGCATTGATATATGATCGTTTGATTGTAACTTAAAATAATATAAGGGGTTTTGGATGACAGACTATAATAAACCACCTTTTGATCAAATACCTTTTAGATTTACTTCTGGTGGGTATAGTAAACCCGATTTTAATAATGTTGGTTTTAGTTTTGGGGCTGGTAGTAGTGCCACTTCTAGTCTTGGGGTGGCTATAAATGTTACCCAACTGTATAAAGAAACCACTTATACTTATGTAAAAGACTGCCCTACTTATGTAATAGGGTATGGTGCTCATGGTATACAAATACTTAAAGGTAAATGTATATATGGTGGTATAAGAGATGTAGGTATTAATATACATGGTAATTTAAGACATTCTGATTTGGCTGTTTATCTTAAAGTTATATCTTTTAGTTCTGATTTATATGCTTTTATAAGGGCCACTATTCAAACATATAGTGATGTTACTGTTTGCATAAGACCTAACGTAAGTACTTATGAAGATATAAAAGCTACTATAAGAAATTGGGCTAAGTCTAGTATAGATATAAGTTTTACTCTTAACGGGTATCAAGAGCGTGATTTGTATGCTTACTTACATAGCAATCAGCGAGAATATTCTGATTTAAACGCTGCTTTAAGAATATGGGTTGCATCATATGTAGATTTAAATGTTATTATGCATGGTTATCAAGAAGCTGATATACATGCTTACTTATATTCTATTCCACCTTCTGATTTGTATGCTATTTTAAATATTATAGAGGTGAGAGATTTATTCGCGTCTATTACTGGTGAGTGGTTACATGGAATTGGTGTACCTTTAAAAGCGTATGTGCATGTTAATTATAGGGAATATGTAGATTTAATTTTTACAACATATAGTTGGGATGTAGTAGATTTATTTAAATATATAGTAGGAGTCACTGCTAGTGATTTACAAGCTACAATAACTGGGTATTACACGTTTAATAGGGATTTGGCAATATATATAAATTCTATACCTTACGTGGATTTATTTGCTAGTGTGCATTCATGGCAGCTAGAGGATTTTGGTATACTAATAAACGGAGTATATGGTGACAATGTTTTATTTGGAATTATAAACGCTGTAGCACCAGCTGATATAACTGCCACTATAGAAGGATTTAAAGGTATAGCTGTTCCAAGAGATTTATTGGTGAGGATGTCTTCTTATAATGAATCGGATTTAAGGATAGATATAAAACCTATTACTCCTTTAGATTTATTTGTGTACATAAATGCTGTGGGCACATTTAGCGATTTACGTGTTATGATTTCTCCTAAAGTAATTTATCTCAGTAAGGTAGTTTCTGTGTCATTACTAGAACATTCTGATTTGAAAGCGCTAGTTAATTTTGCATGTTTTGGGTCTTCTTATAGTGATTTGAGTTGTAGTTTATATTGTTTGAATAAAATTGATTTGAGGGGTATAATATGGGGATGGGATAACAATACTTCTGACATGTCTGTCCATATTAATACTGGAGTTTTACATGTAGAAGATATATATTTACCTTCATTTTTAGCAGAGGTGAGGAAATATGCACAGTTACCTATAAATATAGACGCTTCTGCTTATTACGCATTTGATACTATTATAATTGGTTTTGGGGCTAGTACTTCCATTTTACGTGCTTATATTAATGGTATTCAAACAGCTTCAGATTTAAGAGTTACTATAACACCAGAGCATCAAGTTAATTATAGTGGTATATTGCCAACTAAAAGACCTAAAACACATCTTACTGTTATTAATTTGGAACCACACGAGCCTATGTGGAAGAGAGAAGTAGAGTTGAAGTTTTATGATAGTGTACCTCACTATTTTTATATAAGTGGAAATAAGAAAATATATAAATTAGATAGAAGTAGGACATGGGTGTTAAGAGTAGAGGGTTATGAATATGTAGAAGATAATATGATAGAAAAAGGAAAAATTAGATCTCAATATGTGTTTGATTTATTCAAGTATAGTACTATTGATGAAGCGGTGCGCGATGCTATAGATAGAGTTAGTATGTTCAGACGTTCCACTTTAAATGTAAGCATAACGGCTACTGGTGGGTACTCTG
>Ga0209345_10001898_pt1 | contig 24150 bp, 22 predicted proteins | sample Cruoilmetagenom7_FD_187294 | JGI IMG/M metagenome (GOLD analysis project Ga0209345, IMG submission 187294) | Oil polluted marine microbial communities from Coal Oil Point, Santa Barbara, California, USA - Sample 7 (SPAdes) (version 2) | ecosystem: Environmental > Aquatic > Marine > Oil seeps ...
ACATCGCGGAACTCAAGCGGGCCGATGCCGCATTTGCCTTCGCGCATCGCGGCGAGCGTCTCTGGCACCGACAGGCCCAGAGCGTTGATCGTGCCGGCGCCGGTGATGACAACTCTCTTCATGGGCTCAGCCCTGTTCGGCCTTTAGCCGCTCTACCCCGGCGACGATGCTGCGCACGGTCGAGATGTCGAAATCGCTTTCGCTGGGGCTATTGGCGTTGAAGGGCACGTTGATGTCGAATGTCTCTTCAATGGCGAAGATGCTTTCGACGACCCCCATGCTGTCGATGCCCAAATCCTCCAGCGTGCTGTCGAGCGTGACATCCTCCGGCTCAATCATGGCCTGTTCGGCGAGGATGGTGATGACCTGATCCTGAGTGCTCATGGTGTCCCTCACATATGTCCGCGGCAGGTTTAGTCAGCCTTGTCGGCTTTGGAAACCAGCTTCTGCAAGGCTGCGACATCACGCAGCAGTTTGGGTAAACGGCGCAGCGCTTTGTAGATTTCGGTTTGCTTGCTCATCTGCGTGGCGGGGTAGCCGAGCATCGTGCGGCCCTCGGGTACGTTGGACAATACAATCGTCCCGCCGCCCGCAATCACCCGGTTGCCGATCGTGATGTTATCAGCCAGACCGACCTGCCCGCCCAGCACCACATTGTCGCCCACGCGGGTCGAGCCGCCAACACCGGCCTGCCCGCAAAGCAAACAGTTTTTGCCAATTACCGCGTTATGGCCAATGTGAACAAGGTTGTCGATTTTCGTGCCATCGCCCACGCGGGTGTCGCGGATGGTGCCATTGTCGATGGTGGAGCCCATGCCCATTTCCACATCCGCGCCGATGGTCACAGCGCCAAGCGAATGGATGCGGGTCCAAGGCTGCGGCGCGGCGTCGCCCTGATCGCCCAGCGTTTGCCGGGCTTTTTCGACCGTGGACAGCTCTGCCGTCACAAAGGAGAAACCATCGCCGCCCAAACGCACGCCCGATTGCGCGATAAAGCGTGGGCCGATGGTGACGCGCGCGCCGATGCTGACGTGTTCACGTAGAAAACAGCCCTCGCCCAATGTCGCATCCACGCCGACAAAACACAGCGGTCCGATCACGCTCCCCGCGCCGATCGTAGCCCCGGCAGAGATCACCGCGAGCGGGCCGACCGAAACGTCATCACCAAGCATGGCATCGGGGTCGATGACGGCTGTAGGATGGATGCCCGGCTTGAACCCCTGCCCCTTGTCGAGCAATCGCGTCACGCCAGAAAGCGCATAGCGTGGACGGTTGGGCAGGATCGCGGCCTTCAGCCCCAGTGCCCGCCAATCAGCCCCCTCCCAAAGCATCGCCACTTCGGCGGCACCTTCAGAGAGGCTGCTGGCATAGCGCGGGTTCATCGCCAACGCCAACTCGCCGCGTTGGGCGCTGGCCGGTTCGGCAACGCCGCTGACCTTGAGTTCGATGTCGCCCTCGGCTGTGGCGCCGACGGCTTTGGCGATTTGCTGAACACTATAGGTCATTACGGGCGGCCTTTACTTGTTGCGCGCCCGAGAGTTACCCCTGAACGCCGCGCAAGGCCACCCCCGCCTTGGCCAGCGCGTTCCAGATCAGCGCATCCCGGCCATAAACGTCATCACGGTATTCGGTGTGGCCACGGGCATTGGTGACGGCGGTGCGGTAAATCAGATGCACGGGAACCTGCTCCTTAAGAACGATCCGGGTCTCGCGTCCACTGCGTAGCACCGCTTGGAAGTCGCCTTCAGGGTCGGCAGATTGCGGTGCCAGCAGCGCATAGGCGAACTCAAAAGGTTCGGCCAGACGGACGCACCCATGGCTAAACGCGCGCACGTCCCGGTCAAACAGGCTCTTGGCGGGCGTGTCATGCAGGTAGATGTTATACTTGTTCGGGAACATGAACTTCACCAGCCCGAGCGCATTGGTGTTGCTGGGCGGCTGGCGCATGGAAAAGGGGAAGGTCCGAGCGGTGTACTTGCTAAAGTTCACGGCACCGCGGTTCACCTTCCGTCCATTTCTGTCGGTGATTTCAATATGGCTCACAGCATTACGGTTCTGCTTGAGCTGCGGCAGGTATTCCCCGGTGACGATGGAGCGCGGGACGTACCAGCTTGGGTTCACCACCATATGCTCCATCACATCCGAAAATTCGGGCGTTGGGCGGTCTTCGCGTGCGGCGCCAACAACTGAGCGGGTCTGGAAGGTGGTCTTTCCATCGTCAATGATCTTGGCCGAGAAGTCGGGGATGTTCACGAGGATATGACGTTTGCCACGGTCGGTGTTGAACCAACGTTCGCGCTCCAACGCGACCATGACTGATTGCAGCCGCTGCTCAACACCGATGTTGATCTGCTTCATGGTGGCCGGACCGGCCACGCCATCGGTGTTCAATCCATGGGCCTCTTGGAACTGACGCACGGCGTCGGTGAGGGTTGCGTCATAGCCAACGGCGTTCGAGCGCTCAAGGTAGCCCATGGCGATCAGTCGGTTGCGCAGCGCGATCACGTCATTGCCGGTATCGCCCGGCTCAAGCTTGCCTGCGGGCACCGAGGGGCCCCATCCGCCCTGCGACAAAAGCTTTTCCATCACGATTTTTTCCTTGAGCAACGCATTATACTCAAGGCTGCGTGGCGGCAGCGCGCGGAAATAGGCGGCGGGCGAGGTTTTCGGCAAGTCTTGCAGGTAGGTCTTGCGGTCGCGGTAAGGAATTTCGCGCACGATTTGGCTGATGATCCGCTTAGGGATCAAGACGCCGGTCTGCACGTCCCGGGCATAGCGCAGGAAGACACGGCTAAGTTCCACTTCGGCGAATCCCCGGTCGCGCGGGGATTTGGCGTTGCGCAGCATTTCCAAAACGGCGTCTGGATTATAGCGGGTAATGGGCAGGCCATGATCATCCGCGGCGCTGATTGCGCGCAGCAATTCAGACCGTCGGGCGCGATGTGTGTCAGCCGCGCCTGTCCAGATCGCGGTATAATCATTCTCACGATAGAAGGCCGCGATATCATCGTCTTGGGCTGCTGCCTCGGCGACCGCTTGCTTGAAAGCTGTGACCTGCGCCGCAACAGGTCCAGGTAGAACCAGCGCCGCGATCATTAGGGCCAGCCCTGCAATTAGATTGGGCAGTTGCCGTGAAAAAGTCGCGCTGAATGCCATGTCGTACCCCGTGGAATATATCTCTGCCGCCAAGCGACCGTATCGCCTGTTCGGTTTGCCAATATATAGACGCGCAAGTCCATTCAAATTTCCGTTCGTGGAAAATTCTGAATTTGGATTGTGCGCATCGCGCATCGCTTTGCCCTGTAAACACTGGGCTTTTTATACGCTTTGCGCAAAAACTTGCCTAAATTTGATGCGGTCGGGAACCATTTCGATTCAGGTCTTGGTCAGATTTTCCCGCTATGCAATAACAATGTTGCATCTGGGGATGAGATGAATGGCCCATGTAACATCTTGGGTAACTTAGGCAGACAACGGGACAGAGACACATGACAGGCAAAAGCTCCTCGGGTATGACCCGACGCGCCCTTTTGGGTGCATTCGCAGCAACCACTGTTGCAGCAGCTCCTACCTTCTCCAACGCGGCAGGTTTCCTGCGTGGCGCTGGCGATATTCGCCGCATCCGCATGTACTCCGGCCGTACAGGTGAACGACTGGATATGATCTATTGGATCGAAGGCCACTATATCAAAGACGCCTTTGCTGAGATCAACCACTTTATGCGCGATTGGCGGACGGATGAGGTCACGAATATGGACCTGCGTACCGTTGATATCATGGCTGCATCGCATAACCTGCTGGACGTGAACGAGCCGTATATGCTCCTCTCTGGCTACCGCAGCCCTAAAACCAACGCGATGCTGCGCTCCCGCTCTAGCGGTGTGGCAAAGAATTCGCTGCACCTAAAAGGCCAAGCCGCTGACCTGCGTCTGGCGTCGCGCTCTGTGCATCAAGTGGCCCGCGCGGCAGTCGCCTGCGCCGGCGGTGGGGTCGGGCGTTACTCGGGCTCCAACTTTACCCATATGGACTGCGGCAACGTTCGCAGCTGGGGCGGTTGATCGCGACCAACGCAGTTAGATTCATAATTTGATTAGGGCACCTTAGGGTGCCTTTTTTGTTGCGCGACAGGACTTTCCCCGCCCTTGGCTCGGATTTACGGTAGCGCTGAATGAACTGGGGCGGCGACATGCGGGCAAAGGATACGGCAAGAATTGCGGTGATCGGTTTCGGCCCGCGCGGGCTGGGCGCGTTAGAGGCGTTGTCGCAACGGCTGCGGGAAACTGGGCGCCACGTTCAGATTGATATCTATGAGCCAAGCCCCTTCCCCGGCGCAGGACCAAATTTCACGCCGTCGGAGCCGGAGTATTGTCTTCTCAACATACCCTACCGAGATATTGCCATTCGGCCGCCTCAAGGATCCGCCGTAGGCAGTTTCGCAGATTGGCAAAATAAACCCTTTGATCGTGATGATTTTCCGTCACGCGCTGACATGGGCCGCTATCTCGAAGCGCGGCGCGATGATTTATTTGAGCGGGGTTTTACTGAATCTGACGCTAAGATCACGTTATTGCGCAAAAATGTCGAACGCGTCTCGCAGGAGGCACCTGGCTGGTGCCTCCATATAGAGAACGGCCAGCCTGCGCATTACGATGAAGTCCTTCTTACCCTCGGCCAACCCCCGGTAGAGCCGGACGCCCAATGGGCCAGTTGGCAGGCCCATGCGGTTCAATCTACTGCGGAAGTTGCGCCGGCCTATCCAGCAGCTGAATTGTGCGACCGAGCGTCGGATTGGCAGGGACAATGCGTGGCCATTCGAGGGCTGGGTCTATCAACTTTCGATGTGCTTCGCAGCCTTACCATCGCACAGGGCGGTCGCTTTGATGCGGCGGGGTATCACCCCTCTGGCCGGGAGCCTGCCTGCATTCTACCATTCTCGCTCAACGGTCAGCCACCCTTCCCCAAACCGCAGGACGCGGTTCTAGACGCGCTTTTTGCGCCCAGACCCGAGGAGACCGCGCACTTCGCCCGGGCAGCCGCCGCAGCGGTCAGCGCGGCACCAAAGGAGGCAGCAGCACATGTCAACGGGGCGTTGGCGCCGGTCGTGACACGCATTCTTGCGCCACAACGTGTGAACGATACGCAGGTCTTGGACTGGCTGGCGACAGAATGGGCTGATCCCGGGGCGCAAGATCGGCAAGCGCCAATGGATGCATTGCGACATGGGATTGCATTGGCCGCAGGACATGCCGCGCCAACCATCGGCTATGCGCTCGGTCAGGTCTGGCGCAAATGGCAGGACGAATGGCGCGCGGCTTTCAATCCCGGATGCGCCACGCCTGAAACCGCGAAGCATCTAATTGATTTCGACGAAGGGTTAAAACGATACTCCTATGGCCCGCCTCTGTCCTCCGCGCGTGAGCTTTTGGCATTGATCGACGCAGGCCAGGCCGATCTGTCTTTCGCCGTAGACCCAGAAATCATTAAAACATCGCAAGGGTGGATGCTGGGCGTAGAAGGTCAGCAGGTCGAGGTTTCTATCATCATAGACGCGGTGCTGCCCGCGCCTGCGCTGTCAAATATCAAAGTTCCGCCCCTGCCCGGTCTCATCACGAAAGGCCTGATCGTCGCGGTCTCAGACGATTTGGCCGCTGCGACTGAGCTTGACGGCACCCTGCGCGACCAAAGCCGAAGCCCCGTATCGGGTCTTTGTCTGTTGGGACGGCTGGCGCTTGGCAGCGTGACGGCTGTGGATTCGCTGCATGACTGCTTTGGGCACTCTGCCGACCGCTGGGCGGACGGCGTGGTTGCGCGATTGCGAAAAGTGCGCCCAGCTGAGTAATGGCAAAACCACAACAGTTTGTGATCCTTCGCTTAAGATGGAACGACGCGGCCCTAAATTGGTTTCACCCACAACACTCGATCGAAGAAAAGGGGAACGACGTAATGAGAAGACGACATTTCATCACCGGCGCGGCGGTAAGCGGCGCAGCACTTAGTACAGCTCTCGCAACACCCGCGCTTGCACATGCTCCTAAAGAGATGCCGAGCTATGATGTGCCGCCAGACATGATGCCGCGCAAGGTACCGATTGCTGCGGGCGCGCCACCCTATGAGATCCACGTCGATCCGGACAACTTTGCCCTTTACTGGACGCTGCCTGACAATATGGCTTGGCGTTACACTGTGGGCGTTGGCCGTCCCGGTCTTTACGAATCCGGTGAGTTTTATGTTGGGGCCAAGAAAGAATGGCCAAGCTGGACCCCGACCCCAGATATGATTGACCGCGAACCGGAGAAATATGCGAAATACTCCGACGGTATGGAAGGCGGTTTGGACAATCCGCTCGGCTCGCGGGGGCTTTACCTCTTTACCGAAGAACGGGGCGATACGTTCTTGCGCATTCACGGGACCGATGACCCCAGCACATTGGGCAAGCGTGTGTCGAACGGCTGTGCGCGACTGGTGAATGACCAAATGGCCGAGCTTTATGACCGGGTTCCGATGAATACCCGTGTGGTCCTTTACGAACCGTTGGTCTGAAGATCGTTATAGAAATGCAAAAGCCCGGCTCGAAAGGTGCCGGGCTTTTTTGCACGTTCATGCAATCGGCCCAAATGGGCATGATATCTGCAATACTGTCGAAAAATGTAATGGCGGAGCGACAGGGATTCGAACCCTGGAGACGGTCTCCCGCCTACACACTTTCCAGGCGTGCGCCTTCGACCACTCGGCCACCGCTCCGTTGATGCGCGGTTTAGCTTGGGGGGACAGTGAGTTGCAAGAGCGAAATCCCCCCAAGGCGGATAAATTTATTCAACCGCCAAGATGAACGTAAATGCGCCGGTTCAACCGGCCTTTTTTCTCAATCTTTCCAAGACGAAGCGCACCAATTTCGCCGGTTCGCGCCACATGGGTGCCGCCGCAAGGTTGCAGATCGATGGGCTCCTGCGGCTCTCCGATACGGATCAGCCGAATATCTCCGCGCCCACGTGGAGGCGCGACCGACATGGTCTTGACCAACTCAGGTGCAGCGTCAAGCTCCGCCTCAGTGATCCAATCCTCGCTGACCCGCGCATCCAGCGAGACAAAGTAGTTCAGCGCTTCTTCTAATTCCCCGCGATCTTGCGGTGCGTCGGGCATGTTGAAATCGAGCCGCCCATGACTGGCCGAGATCTGCCCGCCTGTCACCGGATGGGGGATCACGACCGACAGCAGATGTAGCGCCGTGTGCACGCGCATGTGCTTGTGACGCCGGTCCCAGTCGAGTTCTTGGGTCACATAGGCGCCTACGGGCGGCAGTGCGCGTGGCTCTGCCGGAACCAGCGCGATACGGCCGCTGTCGCGGTCCCGTACCGTGGTAGCGATGGAAAGTTCCTGCCTGTCCCACGTCAACCAGCCGCTATCGCCCGGCTGACCTCCCCCTGTGGGGTAGAAAAGCGAGTTCTCCAAGATCACGCCGCCCTCAGGCGTATGCGCCGCCACACGGGCGGGTGCATCGCGCAAGTAGGTTTCCTGCCGGAATAGTTCGCCCGTCATACCTGCGGTTCCGCCGTCTCGCTGCTGTTTTCCACGTCTGACGCGGTCGTTTCTGCGGGCTTCAGCACCTCAGGGTTGCGAAGCCACAAATCGCGTTGGGCGAATGGAATCTCGATCTCCTCGTCTTTAAAGCGGGCCGCGATGGCATGGTTGATGTCGTTCTTGACCTTCATCATCCAATTGACGTCACGCAGGTAGCAGCGGACTTCAAACTCAAGCGCATCGGCACCGAAGTTCAAGAAGAGCACTGCGGGCGGCGGGTTGGTAAGCACGATCGGCTGAGCCTTTGCGATCTCTTGCAGGATGCCTTCGACGCGCTTGGTGTCGGTGCCATAGGCCACACCCACAGGCACGATGAGGCGGCCTACGGTATTGCCACGCGTGTAGTTGGTGACCGTGCCGCTGATTAGGTCAGCATTGGGGACGATGACATCGGTGCGGTCAAAGGTTTCGATCCTTGTCGAGCGCACAGAGATGTCGCGCACATAGCCCATCTGGCCGCCAACTTCGATCCAGTCACCTTCGGAAATCGGCCGCTCGATCAACAGAATGATCCCCGAGACGAAGTTTGACACAACGTTTTGCAGACCAAAACCGATACCCACCGAAAGCGCACCGGCAACGTAGGCCAGCGCCGACAGGTCGATCCCGGCCCCGGTGATGGCCAGTAGCGCGGCGAGGAAAATACCGACATAGCCGATCCCCGAAACGATGGCGTTCTGCCCGCCGATGTCCATCCGCGTCTTGGGCAGCACATTGCTACGCAGCGCGCCCTGGATCAGACGGGTTGCGGCATAGCCAATGACAAAGATCACCGCGAAAGACAGGAAATCCGTCGGGCGGACACGGGTTTCGCCAAAGGCGAAGCCGCGGCTAAAGAGCGCCCAAAGCTCGGTCAGGTCAGTGACCCGCGCGCCCCACGCCAGCGCCATCACTGGCAGTGACAGCAACAGCAGGATCATGCCAAAGAAAACCGGCATCAGCGCATCACGCGCCTGCACCCCCTGCCCGGTCACTGCGCCGTAAACATCTGCCAAAAACCGTTGCAGCGTCATGACGAGCCCCAACAGGACCAGCGTGCTAACATAGGGTGGCAGCAGCGAGACAGCGGCGTTGTAATAGCCGCTGATCAGCAAGAGGGGCGACAAGATGGCAACGATCATTGCGCCAAGCCCCAGACCGCGCACGACGCGGCTGAGTGTCGAAATGCGGGGTTCTTCGGAGACAGGTGTTTCTTCGGGCTGCGGGTCGTTGTGGCCGTGCAATATGCGACCAATGCGGAACAGGGCAAAGGCGCTAAACAGCATAACAGGCAGGCGCAACACCGCTTCGGTGGTCTCAGCAGGTTGGTGCCCGTCAAAGATGGCGTCGATGATCGCCCCTAGAATGATGGTGCCGGTGATGATGCTCACGTAAAAGCGGACAGCCTTACGTTCACTCGCGGGGAGGAGGATCAGCGCCTCGTCTTCATCGCGCGAAAATACCCGCTCGGCCACCCAGCGAACACCCAACATCGCGCCGCCGATCACCGGGATCAGCTTTACCAAAGCAGCGCCACGCGGCCCAAGCCAGCCGGTTGCTAGCACGGACATGACCAACAAGAACAGCCCAACTGTGGGCAGGATGATCCGCAGCAAAGAAACGACAAAGCGCCAAATGCCAAAGCCCCGTGCGCCAAACCGCTGCAGACGTCCGACGATAGCCGTCGACCAATGATGCCCGCGAAGGATCAGCACCAAGCCTAAAACGGAAAGAGCCAGCACCGCTGGAAGGGATGACAGTAAATCCCGACGCGCCACTTCGGCATTGGTGGGGGCTTCTACGGCTATCTCACCTGCCGCGGTGGCCAGATCATCAATCGCCGTGCGCCAGTGCACGGGATTAAGCGGTGTCGGGACGACCTCCAGAAGCTGCTCAGTCTGGCGATCGCGTAGTGCTACATCGATCTGCCCGATTAGGGCATCGGCACGTAGATATGCTGCTTCGGCGCGCTGAACCGGATTTAGCAAGGTGTTGAGCTGTCGGTTTAACTCCTCCCGGCTGGCAGCCACCTCAGGCGATTCCGGCTCGGCGATTTCGCTTTCGGGCGCAGTGCCAAGAGCGGCCAGTTGTTCGCGCAGGGTGCTGATCCGCGCCGCGTTCAGATTGCGCGCAGAGTCGAATTTCCCACGGTACTCGACCAGCCGGGCGCGCTGCACCTCAAGCATGGTTTCGGTGGTGTCCGCATCATCTACCGCTGCTTCGGCGGTCGAGGCGACGGTTTCCCACTCGTCAAAGTCCGGCAGGACCGGTTCTTGAGCGAGTGCAGCGCCGGTCAGCCAGACCAGCAACGCGGTGAGGCTTAGGGCGAAGCGGAGCATTTGGGTCATGTGTCCTCGAAAACACCTGGAATGGATTGCGGCGCGGCATCAAGCCAGTCGGGCGTTGGCAGCCCTTTCTCGCGCAGGAATTCTGGGTTGAAGAGCTTGGATTGGTACCGCGTGCCAAAATCACAAAGCACAGTGACAATCGTATGCCCCGGCCCCATGTCTTTCGCCATGCGCATGGCGCCCGCGACGTTGACGCCCGAAGACGCCCCAAGGCAAAGCCCTTCGTTCTCCAGCAGGTCAAAGACCACCGGCAGGGCTTCTTCGTCAGCGATGTTATAGCTGTAATCCGGCTTGAAGCCTTCGAGGTTGGCGGTGATCCGCCCCTGCCCGATGCCTTCGGCAATGGAGCTGCCCTCGGCCTTTAACTCGCCTTCGGTATAATAATTGTGCAGGGCCGCGCCGTCCGGGTCGGCCAGCGCAATTTTCACACCTTTGGGCTGAAGCGCCATGGCGACGCCGACCAGTGTACCGCCGGAACCTACGGCGCAGCAGAAACCATCCACTTTACCGCCGGTCTGTTCCCAGATCTCGGGGCCAGTCGTCTCCACATGCGCTTGACGGTTGGCGGTGTTGTCGAACTGGTTGGCCCAGATCACCCCTTCTGGCGTGGTCTTGGCGAGTTCTTTGGCTAAACGTTCAGAATAGCGCACAAAGTTGTTGGGGTTTTTGTAGGGGGCCGCGGGCACCTGCACCAGTTCGGCACCGGCAAGGCGCAGCATGTCCTTCTTCTCCTGAGATTGGGTCTCAGGGATGACGATCACGGTTTTGAACCCCATCGATGCGCCAACGAGCGCCAGACCGATGCCGGTGTTGCCAGCCGTGCCTTCGACAATGGTGCCGCCGGGCTTCAACTCGCCCCGCGCGATAGCGTCGCGAATGATGAACAGCGCCGCGCGGTCTTTGACCGACTGACCGGGGTTCATGAATTCCGCTTTGCCCAGAATTTCGCAGCCGGTCTCTTCGCTCGCGCCGCGCAGCCGGATCAGCGGTGTGTTTCCAATGGCCTCGGCCAGATCTTTTGCAACCTGCATGTTTGCCCCCAGTTCATGTTCCATCCGGTTTAGCTGTCGTGCCTTCGGACCTCAAGCGTTCGCGGTGACGGGCCAGCCAATAGGCGCTTGCCACCAAAGGCGCATTGGCAAGCGCCTGCGCGTCAGCCAAAGCCATCAATTCATCGAATGACATCAGATGTGAGCGGATATCCTCACCTTCGGAAGCCAAACCGCCCGTGCCGGTAATTAGGTCCGGTAAATCTGCCAAACCCACGAAAATGTGAAAGAATTCTGTCGCGTTTCCGGGAGAGGCGTAGACGTTGGCAACCGGCTCCAGCTTGCCCAGTGTGATTCCAGCTTCTTCAAGCGCTTCGCGCCGGGCGGCGGCCTGCGGTGTCTCACCGGGGTCTATATGGCCTGCGATGGGTTCTAACTGCCAACAGGTCGCGTCGCCCCGTGCCAGCGGCCCCATGCGGATTTGTTCCACCAGCAGCACGCGGTCACGCACTGGATCATAGGGCAGCACCAGCGCCGCATCCGCGCTGATGAAAACTTCACGGTCAATCTGGGCTGACATGCCGCCCTTGAAGGTTTCATGCCGAAGAGAGATTTCATCAAGGGCAAAGAAATTCGCATAGGCGCGGCTGCGGCGGGTGATGTCGATCTTGCCGCCTAAAGTGCGTGGATCATGCTGTCCCTGCTTGGCCAACACTTGCTGATAGGCACGGCGGCGGATCATCGGGAACATCGCATCAACCTCGGCGCGGGTGCGTTCGCCGATATAGCTCATCACCTCGCGCGCCGCATGGCACGACAGTGCGGCCCAATCGGCCTCCCATTGCGCCAATGACCACGGCCCTTCTGAGGTCCACCGCCCCGGCTGCGGCAGATAAACCTCTACCGCCTGCCCGTCCGCCAATGTCACCGGAACCAGATCGTAGTCAAACGCGCCTTCGTAAAAGTCGAGCCGGGCAAAATCATCTGCGCTGAGGTCGCGCAGCACCAGGCCCACGGTCTCGGTGCCGGAATCCTCGGCGATAGTGGGAAACGGGCCTTCCGCAGCAGCAAAAACGCGGTAACCGGGCAAAACGGCGGGGCTGAGGTCTATCGCCGCTGTGGGACGGCCCAGCACAAGCTCTAGCAGCGGCAGATGCCGCAAAGTTCCGTAAATAAACAAATGTCGCATTGTAGTTAGGACCAACGATTATAAGCAAATTCGGTCAACAGACCTGAGATCACCGCACCCACTACAAGCGCCACGGCCATCGGTACAGTGGCAATCATTAGGCCGAACTCTGCTCCGATTTGGAAAATGGCGACAATGGCTTCAAAGGGATCATCATAGCGATTGCGCATGGCCCGTCGGACCATCTCATTCGCCGCTTGCAGGAAAATCGCCCAAAGCACGAGCACGAAGACCCCAGCCAGACCGTTGTTAATCGCCGCCGTGATACCCCGCCCGGCACGCCTGCCCATAACGAACCAGCCCACCAGCAGGCCCAATACGATGTTCAGCGGTAGGAAATACCCGAAATCCGTGCTTTCCGGCATCAAGGGCACGACCATCCCCGATAGGATAAATGCCAGCACCGCGAGCGAGATCGCGGCCATAAGTCGTGCACCTGTCGGCATATTTCGGCTCCTTGCGGGGGCGACCGCAGTGGCGGTCACACAGGTCGCCGTACCGTAATCTGCGTCACATCGCAATTTCCACTGTCAAATGTCGCAGCACAGGAAGTGAGGTAAAAATTCCACATCCGGCGAAAGCGTTCATCAAAGCCGAGCGCGGTGATTTCGCCCCATTTTTGATTAAAGGTCTCATGCCAGCGACGTAGCGTGATGTCATAGCTTTTGCCAAACTCGACCGAGCGGTCGACCACCAGACCGGCGCGTTCGACTTGCTCGCGGAGCACCTCGGGACTGGGCAACATGCCGCCCGGAAAAATGTACTTTTGGATGAAATCGACGCCCCGTTTATAGACGTCCCAGCGGGCGTGATCGACGGTGATGATCTGCAAGGTGGCCGCACGTCCGGGCTTCAGCCTCTGGCGGAGGGTCTCGAAATAGATTGGCCAATATTGCTCGCCCACCGCCTCGAACATCTCGATGCTGGCGATCCCGTCATAGAGCCCGCGCTCGTCGCGGTAGTCCTGCAGTTTGAAGGTAACACGGTCGGACAGCCCGGCTTTTTCGATCCGCGCCACGGCATAGTTATATTGCTCGGCGCTGATCGTAAGCGCGGTGACGTGCAAGCCGCGTTCGGCGGCGGCATACTGCGCAAAACCGCCCCAGCCGCAGCCGATCTCCAGCACGTGATCGCCCGGCTGGACACCCATCTGGTCGACCATAGATTTGTATTTCGCCGTCTGCGCGGCCTCCAGCGACATCTGGGCACCGTCCTCGAACATGGCAGATGAATAGGTCATCGTCTCATCCAGCCAAAGACCATAGAAGGCATTGCCAAGATCATAATGCTTGCTGATGTTGCGTTTGGCCTGCTTGCGGTTGTTACGTTGCAGCCAGAAACGGAACTTTTCAAACTGGCGCAACAGCCCTTGGCCGGGGAAGCCATCATAGACCGTCTCATTGCCAGCATGCACCAAATCCATGAAAGCTTGCAGGTCCGGTGTCGACCACCATTCATCTAGGTAGGCATCACAAAAGCCCAGATCGCCTTCGCGGATCAGCCGGGCAAAAAGGTCATCATTGTGGATATGCACCTCGGCCACCGGACCGGGTTTGGCCCCTTCGGCGCGGAACGTACGGCCATCAGGCAAGACGAAGTCCACCCGCCCATGCTGCATCGCCTGCGCCATGGCAAAGACCTGCGGGAAATAGCGTGGCAGACCTGTCTGCCCCTCGGTGGTTGTCAGCGTCATACCTCGGTTCCGTTCTTGTCATTGGCACCCACTTTAAACGCGGGTTGGTGTTTGGCAAAAATTTAAAAATCACGATTGCGATAGGCGTCCAGCGCCCGTTCGCGCCCTTCTGACAGATCGACAATCGGATCGGGGTAGTCGTCGTCCGGGCGGCGGCCCCAGCGACGCGGAATCGCGTCGAAATAAGCGAGCGCGTCTTCGCTCGGCTTCTCCCGCCCCTCGGCGATCCAGCGACGGGTATAGTCGCGCCCCTTGTCAAAGCGATCGAGCTGGGTTTCGGGATTGAAAATCCGAAAGAACGGCGTTGCATCAGGGCCGGAGCCTGCCGCCCACTGCCAGCCCATCGCGTTATTGGTCGGATCCCAGTCGATCAGGTGCTCTTCGAACCACTTTTGGCCAATCCGCCAGTGACACATGAGGTGCTTGGTCAGATAGCTCGCCACGATCATGCGGCCCCGGTTGTGCATTCGTCCGGTGACCTGCAGTTCGCGCATGGCAGCATCAACGAAAGGCATGCCGGTGCGCCCCTGTTTCCACGCCAAGACCTCCGCGCACCGCTCATCTTCGTTCCATGGGAAAGCCTGCCATTCCTCGCGCCAGTTCTGGTCAAGGATGCGCGGCGTGTGGTACATCAGGTGGTACGCAAATTCGCGCCACGCGAGTTCTTTCAAGAACGTCTCGGCCCCGCGCTTGCCCTCTTGCATGGCCCGCTGACCTGCATGCCAGCAGTGCGCCGGGCTGATTTCGCCTAACGACAGGTTTTCGGACAGTGCAGAGGTGCCATCTTCGCCCGGGATGTCGCGGCTTTCAGCATAGCCGTCGACGATATCCGCGATGAAGGACCCCAGCCGCGCCTGCGCGGCGGCCTCGCCCAGACGGACATAGGGGCGCACAACATCACGCCCGCGCTGCATCTCGGCGTCCATCTGCCAATCGTTCAGCGCGTCGCTGTCGGGCCAGTCTTCGGGCGCACCAATCTCACTCGGGGTTGCCAAAGGCTCTGCCACATCGCGGCCCCGCACGGATTTCCAATAAGGGGTGAAAACTTTGTAAAAGCCGCCGGTCTTGGTCTCGACCGTCCAAGGCTCAAACATCAGGTGGCCGGCAAAGCTGCAGGCCTCGACACCATCCTCCTTCAGCGCATCCTTCACTTTGGTATCGCGGTCGATCGCGGCGGGATCGTAAAGGCGGCTCCAGTAAACCGCCCCTGCCCCGGTTTGCTTGATCACATCGCGCAGAACGTCCAGAGCATCCCCGCGCCGCAGGATCAGGCGGCTGCCCTTTTCCTTGAGCGTATCCCCCAAACAGGCCAAAGCCAGCCCCAGCCGAAACTTCGGCGCGGCCCCCAAGGCGTCTGACTGATTGTCATGGATGAAAAGCGGGATCACCGGGCGGCCCGTCTTGCAGGCCGCCGCCAAGGCAGGATGGTCACTCAGTCGCAGATCGCGGCGGAACCATATTATAATGGGGGCGTTTTCACTCACGTTCGGGGTCTTGCTCCTGGCTGACCCCGAAACATAGCGCCCCCGCCCGGGGGTCAAGGCTCAGAGCAGATCATCTAGCGCGTTCAGCAGTTTATCCATCTCATCTATTGTTGTGTAATGGGTGAAACTTAGGCGCAGGACGCCCTTGTCCTCATCCACGCCCATCGCACCAAGTGCCCGGCCCGCGTAAAAGGTGCCGCCCCCCGCCATGATGCCCTGCTCGGCCAATGCCTGCGCCATATCTGCACCGGAGCGGTCAAGCGCGAGTGCGACGGTCGGTGCGCGCATTTCAGCATTGGTAGGGCCAATCAGCCGCACTGAATTGCGCGCAGACATCGCGTCAAGCAGCGGTTGAAGAAGCGCGGTTTCATGGGCGCGCATGGCGTCATGCACGGCCACGCCGCGTGCCTTAGCGTTGGTGTCGCCGCCAATGTGGTGGGCATAGAATGCGTCGATGTAATCCGCCATCCCTGCGCTCGCCGCGATCTGTGCGTGATCCGGCCCTGCGGGTGTGAAGCGTTTGTAGAGCACATCGCCGTTGAAGTGATGCGCTTGATTGGGCAGCAGCTCTGCAAGCGCGCGGCGGATGATCATCACGCCTTGATGCGGCCCAAAAGTTTTATAGGCTGAAAAGAGGTAAATATCCGGCCCCAACTCCCCCACATCGGCAAAGCCGTGCGGCGCATAGGAAACACCGTCGACGCAGACGAATGCCCCCGCCGCGTGGGCGAGTGCTGTGATCTCGGTCACCGGATTGATCTCTCCGACGACGTTTGAGCAATGCGGGAAACAGACCAGACGCACCTTTTCGTCCAGAAGGTCTTCAAGGTCTGCCGGGTCCAGATGCCCTGTCTCCGGATCGACCTGCCACTCGCGGATTTCGATGCCCCGCTCGGCCAAGCGCCGCCACGGTCCGGTGTTGGCTTCGTGATCTTGGTTGGTCACGATGATCGCCTCACCCGGCTGCATCATCTGGCCGAAGGCTTGTGCCAGTACATAAGTGTTTTGTGTGGTTGAAGGGCCAAAGCTCAGCTCTTCCGGGGTCACGCCAAGGATCGCGGCCATCCGGTTGCGCGCCTCATCCATCTCCTCTCCGCCCAAGCGGCTTGCCTCATATGGAGCGTAGGGCTGCACCTTTCGCTGGGTATAGAAGCGATGCAGACGGTCGATGACCTGTTGGCAGGTATATGACCCACCGGCGTTCTCGAAAAAGGCCTGACCCTGAAGGCTCGGCTCGGCGAAGGCGGGGAATTGGGCGCGGACCCAGTCGGAATCAATATGCATGATGCGAAGGTCCACCGAGGCGCGGCTAAGGTCAAGCGTTCAAAGAAAAAACGGCGACCCCGAAGAGCCGCCGTTTTCGATCTTAACATATACGCTTAAGGTTAGCGGATCTTTCGCTCATCCTGCAGACCGCGGAAGATGCAGTAGCACATGAACAGCAACAGCAGCGTGAACAGCAACCCGGTGGAAATCACCATGGATTGCAGCGCCGCCAAGCCGCCGCCGATCAGCAGAGCAATCGCCACGGCACCTTCAAAGATGCACCAGAACACTCGCTGCGGCACCGGCGCGTCGACCTTGCCGCCTGCGGTGATGGTGTCGATGACCAGCGAGCCGGAGTCAGACGAGGTGACGAAGAACACCACCACCAGCACGATGCCGATGAACGAGGTGATCGACGCCAGTGGCAGCTGATCCAGCATCTTGAAAAGCTGCAGCGGCAAGCCGGCATCTTGTGCGCCGGTGTAGCCGTCGTTCAGCACCTGATGGATCGCGGTACCACCAAAGATCGACATCCACAGGACGCAGACCAACGATGGGATCAACAGCACACAAACGATGAATTCGCGCACGGTGCGGCCCCGGCTGACGCGGGCGATAAACATGCCAACGAAGGGTGACCAGCTGATCCACCACGCCCAATAGAACGCTGTCCAACCTTGGCTAAAGTTCACGTCTTCACGGCCAAAGGGGTTGGCCAGTGCAGGCAGATACTCAACATAGGCAACCAGAGAGTCCCAGAAGAACGTCAGGAGGAACACCGTCGGTCCGACGATCAGCGTGAACAGCGCCAGCAGCGCCGCCAGCCCCATATTAATCTCACTCAACACCTTCACACCGCCATCAAGGCCGCGCAGAACCGAGATGAGCGCCACGGCCGTGATCAGCGAGATCAGTACGATTTCAGAGGTCGTCCCCATCGGCACGCCGAAGAGTTCGTTCAGACCGGCGTTGGCCTGCGTTGCGCCGAGGCCAAGCGATGTCGCCAGACCGAAAAGCGTGGCAAAAACCGCGATGATGTCAATGATATGCCCAGGCCAGCCCCAAACACGTTCGCCCAGCACCGGATAGAACGCCGAGCGGATCGTCAACGGCAGACCTTTGTTATAGGTGAAAAGCGCGAGTGCCAGCGCGACAACAGCATAGATCGCCCAAGGGTGCAGACCCCAGTGATAGATCGTTGCCGCCATGCCAAGGCGCAGCGCTCCGGCTTCGTCACCTGTTGCGGCCCCCAAAGGCGCCCAGTCAGTGCGCAAACCGTTCTCGGTCGAGATCTCACCCATCGAAGTCGAGAAATGGGTCAGCGGTTCAGACACGCCATAGAACATCAGGCCGATGCCCATGCCAGCGGCGAAGAGCATCGCAAACCAGCCCAGATAGGTGTAGTCAGCCACCGCTTCGTTGCCGCCAAGGCGGACATTGCCAAAAGGCGTCACAATCAGCAGCAGCGCAAAAATCACCACCAAATCGGCGGCCCCAATCAAGAACCAGTCAAAGTTCTTGGTGGTAAAGTCGAACATTGCCGAGAAAACGCCGGCGGCCTGCTCTGGCAAAGCAATGGTGTAGAAGACGAAGAGCACGACAGCGATCCCCGAAATCAGAAAAACCGGGTTGTGAATGTCCAACCCGAACGGCCCGATCTGCCGTTCAATATTGTCTTGACCGATCTCATAATCGGTGTCGATTACATCCGCCTTGCCCTCAGGCTCGGGGATGCCGTGCGAACTTGTATCGCTCATTATCTGTTCCCTCTTTGATGACAGATCGCCATGCGAAAACATGGCCTCTGTTTTTTTTCATCCGTGCGCAACAGGATAGAGGCTTGCGACCATTGGGCAAGCTTTTGCATCCGAGTGCCCTAAGAACTTGGCTAAAACGACCAATTCATTATCTGCTGCGACGTAAGTTTGAGGGGGTTACTCTGCCCCAAGCGCGGCTGCAATGGCATCGGCCTGTTCGCGAATCCGGTCCATGTCGCCTTGCACACCCGGCGGGCGCAGCTTGTCGCCCTCATGGCGTGGCAGAATATGGTAATGCAGGTGGAACACCTCTTGTCCGCCCGCGGCCTCATTAAACTGCTGAACCGTGATCCCGTCAGCACCAAAAGCACGCAGGCAGGCGTTGCTGACCTTTTGCACCGTCGCCAGACAATCGGCCAACTGTGTCGGGCTTGCATCCAGCATGTTACGGCAAGGCGACTTGGGGATCACCAGACAGTGCCCCTCGGCGCGCGGCATGATGTCCATGAAACAATAAGTCTTGTCGTCTTCATAGACCTTAAAGCTGGGGATCTCGTCACGCAGGATCTTGGCGAAGATGTTGTCGTCGTCATAGGTGGCCATCATGCTCTCCTTTTGGCAGCCGGGGCGGCGCAGATCATTATCCACACCGCCCGGCGCCTAGGCAATATCAGGCGTTTACGTCGACGACCACACGGCCTTTGACCTGACCTTTCAGGATGTCCGCCCCAAGCTTGGGCAGGTCGCTTAGGCTGGCAGGCTGGACCATCGCCTCCAGTTTCTCCATCGGCAGGTCTTTGGCCACCCGTTCCCACGCGCGCAGACGGTTGTCATAGGGCTGCAAGACACTGTCGATGCCCAGAAGGTTCACACCGCGCAGCAGGAATGGAATGACCGTGGCAGGCAGCGCGGCGCCCCCGGCAAGGCCCACGGCCGCAACGCTCGCGCCGTATTCCATCTGTCCCAAGACGCGGGCCAGCATCGCACCGCCCACGGCGTCGACGCAGCCGCCCCACATCTCTCCTTCGAGGGGGCGTTTGACCGTCTCGTTAAGCGCCTCGCGGGCGACGATCTGGGTCGCGCCGAGGCCCTTAAGGTAGTCTTCGGTCTCGGGCCGCCCGGTGACCGCTGCTACCTGATAGCCTAGGTTGGCAAGGATCGCCGTGGCGACCGAGCCCACACCCCCCGCAGCGCCGGTGACCAGAACCGGCCCCTTTTTGATCCCGTGATCCTCAAGCGCCATGACAGCCAGCATCGCGGTGAAGCCCGCGGTGCCCACGGCCATCGCCTGTCGTGTGTCGAGCCCATCAGGCAGCGGCACCAGCCAGTCGGCTTTGACACGCGCCTTTTGAGAATAGCCGCCCCAATGCGCCTCTCCCACGCGCCAGCCGGTCAGCACGACCTTGTCACCGGGCTTGTAGCGGTCGTCACTTGAGGTCTCGACGGTGCCAGCGAAATCGATCCCGGGCACATGCGGATAGTTGCGGACCAATCCGCCGCCCGGGCCAATGCAAAGCCCGTCTTTGTAATTCACGGTCGAATATTCCACCGCGACCGTTACCTCGGCCTCGGGCAGTTGATCTTCGGTGATCTGGGTCACCTCGGCATGGGTCTTGCCTTCGTCGTCTTTGTTCACAATCAATGCGTTAAAGCTCATCTCTCATCTCCTTTTCAGGTTTCAATATGGTGGGTCTCAGACCCAGAAACGCTCTCGTACGGTCACGTCTCGCACGCCTTCGGGTGTTTGAACCTGCAACCGCGTGCCCGGATCCCAATGGGTCATGCGCACCATTCCAATCGCGACATTCACCGAGAAATCAGGCGACCAGACGGTCGAAGTCACCTGCCCTACGCGCTTGTCACCTGCCATCAGCGGCCAAGCCCGGTCACAAAGCGGTACCGGATCGCCCGAGATCTCGATGGGCCGTATCTGTTGCAACGGTCCCTCTTTGGCCACCCGGAGCAGCGCATCTCTGCCGATACAGCCCATGGCCGCCTGTGTGTCGCACAGTTTTCCCAGACCACACTCATGGGGGGTGTTATCGTCGGTCATGTCATTGCCATAACTCAATAATCCCCCCTCGATCCGCTCGATCAGATTGGGACAGCCCGCGCGCACATCTAAATCGCGCCCTGCCTCAAACATTGCCTCCCACAGCGGCATGGCGATGTCCGCGCCCTCGGTGTAGATTTCAAAGCCTCCCTGTTTGGAGTAGCCTGAGCGCGCGACGTTCATAGCGCGGCCTTGGAACTCAAACGCGCCGAACCGGAAGAACTTCACGTCTCGCACCGCATCGCCAAAAATCCGCGCGACAAGGTCTTCGGCCTTTGGCCCCTGCACGGCCAGCAGGTTCACGTCAGGCTCATCGACCAAAACATCAAGGCGATAGCCGTTGCATATCCCTTTGGCCCACAGCAATAAATCACTGTCAGCGATGGAGATCCACCAACGATCCTCGGCCAATTTTACGGCGACGGGATCGTTGAGCATCCCGCCTGTCTCATCCACGATCGGTACATAAACACAGCGCCCCGGCGCCACCTCACGCAGGTCGCGCGGGGTCAGCATTTGCATCAGCCGTGAAGCATCCGGCCCGCGCAGCTCAACCTGTCTTTCACAAGCCACATCCCAGACTTGCACGGCTTTCTTCAAGTGGTGATAATCGGCTTCGGTGCTTTCAAAGACGGTTGGCAACAGCATCCGATTGTAGACCGTATAGGCCTTCACGCCCGCAGCCTCCACGCCAGCCGAGAAGGGCGTGCGCCGGATGCGGCGTGAAGGGGAAAGTTCAGCCATCAGCCGTCCTCCGACATAAAGATCAGATCGGTCACCGGCGCCTCCTGCCCGGCACTCGTCAGCATGGCATGCACCTGACCCCGATGATGGGTTTGGTGGTTAAAGAAATGCACCACAGTTCGCGCAAAGGGGGTGGTAGCATCGCGCTGTAAGATGCCAGAATACCAAGTTAACCCGGCATCCAAATCATCCTGACGGAGGTTCTGGGCCCAGTTCGAAATAGCCACGTCGCACTCTTGCCGCGCAGAACACCAAGCGGCACCTGTGGGGCAAAGTTCGGTGTCCCGCCCCTCAGGCTTCGGGAAGGCCGGATCGAAACGAGATAACCAAATTTGGTCGCACCAAAGAAGATGGTTCAGGGTGCTGAGGAGCGAGCCAAAGAACGCCCCGCGATCCTGCGTCAACGCATCTTCATGCATCACCTTAATAACGCTTATCAACTGTATGTTTTGCCAGGCGTTATATCGGGCCATCTCTTGGGCGTAACCGGGGGTAATCACTTGGTGCCCTGCCAGTCAATCGCGCAGACCTCAGCCGATTTTCCGCCGAAATCCCACACCCGGCCATAGTCGCGCACCTTGGATTTCACACCACGCGCCGCGACGATATTGGGGCCCATCCAATATTTGGAGTTGGTAATGGTTACAGGCTGATCTGGTTCGGCCCCTGCAAGCAGTTCGATTTCGCCGTTAATCTTGCGGCCAATGTTGATAACTCGGCGATTTCCATCACGAATAATCTCAACCGGCGCGCGTTCGGCCCCGATAATCTCGCTCACCAGCATGGTGAACAGTCCTGTCGTACCGCCTGCGGCACCGCTGAAAATCTTCAACAATCCCTCATAAGCCGCTTCGCTTGCACGGTCGTCCACATAGGCTGCGACCTTCCAATTGCCCTCGCCCATACGGCCCGGAATATCAACCAATAGGCCAATGTTCAGCCCAGCCAAGTCTTCACCCTCAAAATGGCCCTCGTCGATCACGATGCCCATCCAGGCGTGGCAGTGCCCTTCGGTCGGCAGATGCGCGCCGAGGCTGACCACGCAGGGGCAGAAGACATCGCATGAGCAGTTGAGGAAGAGTTCCCCTTTTACGGCCCAATCGGCGGGCGTCATCTCTCGGTTTGGCATATCATCCTCCTGTTATTACGGGCCACCCGGCCACGACGACAGCGCCGAGGATCAGGGCGAAACCCATTGGTTTTGTTACGTAATGACCAATTTGGGGTAGTTTTTCGATGACCATAAACAATGTCGCCAGCCCCATCCATGCAAGGTTCATTACCCCGCCGGCGAAGCCCAACACCATAAAGCCCCAACAGCACCCAGCACAGAATATCCCCAACCCAAGCCCCATGCGGAAACCACCTGCGGCTCCGGGTCGCCAGTTGCCTATGAAATACATCATCGGGGAATGGCAGACGCCGTGGCAAACCTCTTTGGCGCGGGTGAATTGGAACAAGCCCACAGCCAGCAGCAGCGCCGCGGCCGTCCAGCGGGATTTGGCGATACCCAGCATGTCGATCACCCCGCCATGCAGCAACAGCAACTGCAGCGCGGCGATCGCGGCAGCAAAAACAAGCCAGACCGAAAAATAGCCCGCAAGCACCGCCAGCCAGCCCGCACGGGTGCCGTTGGCCGAAGTCATAAGGTCCTCGTAAGCGCGCAGCGTGGGCACCATCGTTGGCACCATCATCGCTGCCATCATGGCACCCCACATCACAAAAAGCGGCAGAAAACGCGCCATGGGCATGTACATATTCATACCCGGATCCATTTGCCGCATCCGTTCGGCCATGGCGCCGGGGCGGCCAAGCAGATCAAGGTCCATCTGCATCACCATAGTATACATCATCCACCAAGCGACTAGGATTAAAAAGAAAAATCCTAACCAAACTGCGGATCGTACCACTGCAGACATCCCGCGCTCCTCCCGTGCAAGCTCTTGTGAATTTAATGTCAGACAATTAAAGTCCTCGCAAACATTAATTGTCTGACATATGAAAATTGACCCTACCAAGCCTGCCGATCTTTCAGCTCAGATCGCCACCGCCATTCGCGACGCGATTGTCGGTGGGCGGTTAATTGTCGACCAGCGGCTACCGTCGGAGGCGGAATTGGCCGAACAGTTTGAGGTTTCGCGCCCAACGGTACGTGAGGCGCTCAAGCGTCTCGCGGCACAATCGCTGATCCGGACGCAGCGCGGCGCCACGGGCGGCGCTTTTGTGAACCGCCTCAGCTTTCCTGATGCCTACGATCAACAGATCACCACATCGACCCTGCTTTTGTCGATGAATGCGGTGAGCTTTGAGACCGCCTGCGAAGCCCGCTATGCCCTTGAACGCGCATGTGCGCCCCTCACGGCGCAGCGCCGCACGGCCGATCACCTTGCGACGATGCGTGCCGAAATTCACCGTCAAACGCAGCCGGGGCTGACCGATGAGGCATTCTGCGCCTCTGATGTGGCCTTTCACCGCGCACTGGTGGATGGCGCAGGCAATCCGGTGCTGAGCTATCAACTCGCTGGCGCGGTTGAGGCCATGCAGCCGTTGATGAATATGATCACCTTTACAGCGCGGGACCGCGCGCGGATTATTGCGTTACATCAGGACATTGCCAATGCGGTGGAAGCGCAGGACGGCGCAGCAGTAACGGATGGTTTGAGCGCACTTGAGGCGGAGACCCAAGGATTGGCGGAAAGTGTTTTCGCTGCTCGGGCTGCAAGGAACATCGGCAAGGCTGATGCTGCGACTTAGAATACAAAGTTGCGCTAAATAACAAATAGTTGCGCTCCTTCTTTTATCTGGAAAATTTCACTGCATCGCGCCCCTTGCAATTCATCCCCCTCGGCCCTACCTTAGTCCTGTCCTTCGGGACTATGGACATAAACGCGCTCGTAATAAGCGGTTCGGACCCGGGGGCGGTACCCGGCGGCTCCACCAATTATCCTTCATTTGGGGATCATGGGGCCGAAATAGGATCGACGAACGTCTAAAGGGGTTGCTTTGTTTCGGTGAGTTACCACCGTTATCGGTACAAAATGTACAATTGCAAATGACAATCGTGCTCCAG
>Ga0209345_10001899_pt1 | contig 24141 bp, 17 predicted proteins | sample Cruoilmetagenom7_FD_187294 | JGI IMG/M metagenome (GOLD analysis project Ga0209345, IMG submission 187294) | Oil polluted marine microbial communities from Coal Oil Point, Santa Barbara, California, USA - Sample 7 (SPAdes) (version 2) | ecosystem: Environmental > Aquatic > Marine > Oil seeps ...
TGTTTCTACGGGCATTACTTAATTCCTGTTATTGTTACCAATCCAGTGGCTACTTTCGCTGGATAGGTATTACTTTCTTAAAGCAGCAATAAGCTGCCTAATCCTAAAAATACAACGAAACCAACAATATCGGTTACCGTGGTTAAAATAACCGCACCTGATAAGGCAGGGTCAATATTCAATCGATTTAATAATGCCGGGATCATGACGCCAGATGCGGCGGCGGTCAATAAATTTAATAATATGGCCAAAGCGATCACTAAACTGAGTACTAAGCTATCAAACCAAAGGTAAGTGATTAACCCGATCACCAGTGACCAAATTAAACCATTTAGCGCACCAACTTTGAGTTCTTTTCGCAGTAATACTTTACGGTTTAAATCGGTTATTTGACCTAAGGCGAGGCCGCGGACAATAACCGTTAAGGTTTGACTGCCAGAAACACCCCCCATAGATGCAACTACCGGCATTAATACTGCTAATGCCACGACTTGTTGCAATGTAGCTTCGAAAAAGCCAATAAACCATGAGGCTAAAAATGCTGTTAATAAATTAATGCCTAACCAAATGCCACGGTTTTTCGCACTGGTTCGTACGCTAGAAAATAAATCCTCGTCATTACTTAAACCCGCAGCTGTCGTGATTTGTTCTGTTTGTGACTCTTGTTTAACTTGGTAAGCTGTTTCTATTGTAAAACGACCAAGAAAGCGTTCATTGTCATCAACGACAGGAAGTGACATTTTTCCAGACAGTATGACGGCTTCTGCCGCGAGCGTTAGTTCTTCGTTAGCGTTTAGTCGCACTATTTCCGGGCAAAAAAGTTCTTTTAATGTGCCTTCTGCGTTATTAGGTAACAGGGTATTAATGGCAACAGTACCGGTTAAAATACCTTCCTTATTTACTGCATAGAAGTCTTCGGTATAGGGCGCAAGTCCTTTATGTAAAAGTAATTGAGCACTAATAATTTTCAGTTTTTCTGAAATGCGGACATAATTATAATCTAACCAATGGCCGACACTGTCGACACTAAATTGCTGTGCTTGTTGGTACAACTTTCGTTGTGAGTCATCTAATTGCTTTATGGCATACTTTAATAGCCGACTAGGAATTTCTTCCGCAATTTCAATAACATCATCAACATCAAGCTGTGCTAGCAACTCGAAACATTCGTCATCAGTTAGCGCCTCAATTAAACTTGTTCTGGTTGCTTGCCCCATATCAACAAAAGCGGCTCTTTGTATTTCTTCAGGATAAGTTGCCCAAACACTTAAGCGTTTATCTTGTGGTAGCGCTTCTATAAGTAAAGAAAATTGCTCTGGTGCCAAGGTGTCAATAGCGCTGGTCATGATTTCAGCAATTTGTGGCGTGTGTTCGGCAATTAATATGTCGTTAATGACCAAGGATAATTTGTCTATGGCATTTTCTAACATTGAATTATCCTTAAAAGCGTTATTAAAACACTCTGGTATTTTATTTTAAGTAATTGTTTAGTCGTCATTTGTCTTTTTTTTAGCTGTTATTGTTGTTATATAGTTTAACGTTATTGCTTAATCGATTTTATTCGTATTTACAGTTAAGTGTATTACAATCAAGAGAAATTAAGTTAACTTTATACCAAGTTGATTGAGTTATTGCCCACTCAGCGAGAGTTAACCTCCATAAGGCGGCTAATGATTCGGCCATGTTATTGTTTATTAGATGAACGATATAATGTGAGTAATTGAAAATAATGAGTAATGTAGAACCTTGATAAATATTTAGCGAGTAGTTATTAATTTTTTTGACATTAGGGTCAAAAACTAAGATCACAAATCATCCCTAGCAAGCTGGGGATATTGAGAGTGTAAAATGATAAAATGTATGTTGATATCACCAACGGAAAAAACTTTATTTGGTGGCCGCGAATTAATAGAGCAATGGCAAAAAGATGAGCAAACAACGCTTTGGGTAGATCTTGATAATGTTGAATTGGAGGATGAAAAAAAGTTACTAATGGATTTTAATTGCCATCCTCTGGCTATTAGTGATGCTCAGCGAGAACGCCATCCGCCTAAAATAGAATTATTCAAAGATTACATCTTTATGTTGTATCGCGGCATAGTGGCGAATGATGATGGCTTACGCTTTGGTCATTTACAAATCAGTTTGTTTATTGGTAAACGCTTGTTAATAACTCGTCATCCGCAGAGCTCATTGGCCATTAACGAACTATTTAATCAAAATAGTGAGAAGTATCTTAAACGTAGCCCTATTCATATGGCATTAAGACTTTTTCATTGCAGTTGTGGTTACTATCTTAAAGAGCTTTTTACCTTTGAAGCTGAACTGGAAAAAATTGAAGACAAATTTCAGTTAAGTGGTAATGATCGCATGATGAAGCAAATTACCTCACACCGCTCACAACTGGTGAAAATAAGACGTACTTTCAACTATCATGTCAGTATGGGAGATACGTTAAAAGCTTATGTTGATGATGATGATACTGATTTGATCACAGATAAAGAAATACATACCGTTAATGATTTACGCGAGCGTTTAGATCGACTTTTGAGTCTTTCACAAATGTATTATGATATTTGTGGTGATTTAATTAATGGTTATATGTCAGTGACTTCACATCAACTTAATGCCACCATGCGGGTGTTAACAGTGATCACAGCATTGTTTGTCCCTTTAACCTTTCTTGCGGGTATCTATGGAATGAACTTTGAATATATTCCTGAACTTAAAGCTGATAATGGCTATTTTATTCTTTTAACTGTAATGGTGGTGATCTCAGTTGCATTACTGGTAGTATTTAAGAAGAAACGCTGGTTATAAATGAGCTGCAGCAGTTGATGAGGTTTATTCTCGTTGCTGTTGGTGATCTGCCTATTGGTCAGATTTCGTGCTCAATAATATACCGCGCTTAGCTTATTTAATTATTTTTGCTAATAAAGTCGTCATAATTGTGACAGACCGTGCAATTTAAACGGCCAAGCAGCCATGGATAACTATTGAAACAGCTGAATTACAGATATCAAATTCGACAAATCTACACATTTATTATTATTTTGATGTTCGTGAGCGCTTTTAAAGTTCAGTCAGCTCAAAATGACGAAAAAGCGGGTACAGCTATCACGATAAATGGTGTCGATGCGGCACTAAAAACCAATATCTTGAGAAACTTAAACAGCACTGACAATATCATTCCGTTGTCAGTGCTAGGCTTCCCTCAATCAGATAATTATATTCTGAGTAAAACTCGTAGTGCACTACAAGCCTTGGGTTATTATCAGCCGATATTAGCATTATCAGATGAGCTACAAAGTGATAAAAATACCAAAATATTGACAATCGATTTAAAAGCACCAGTACGTTGGAATAAGGTTGATATTAGCCTCAATTGTCAGAATGAATTGAGTGAATTATCACAACTCGTTGCGAAACATCCTTTTAGTCAAGGGAAAGTTGTCAATCACGGTGATTACAGCCAGTTTAAGTCTACATTACAGCGCCAAGCACAAGAATTAGGTTTACTAAATGCTAGCTTCAGTCGCAGTGTACTTAACGTTGATGTTACACAACTTGTTGCCAATGTTGCTTGGACTTTTGATTGTGGTACTCGCTACACAATTAACAAGGTAAATATTGATGGTACCGAGCTATCACATGATTTAGTCAATAGTTACTCAAACATACGTTCAGGACAAAATTATAATCAACGCGATATTATCTCGAGCCAACAAGCACTTAATCGTTCTGGTTTTTTTAAATCAGTGGTTGTTGAACAAGCCATCGATCATACTACTGAAACTGTAGATATTAGTCTTTCTATAGCGGACACCGAAAAATATGAGTTAAAAACATTGTTGGGTTATGGCACCGACAGTGGTGGTAAATTAGGTGTTAGTTGGAAAAATAGACGGGTAAATGACAAAGCACACCAATACATAGCTGCCTTAGATTTAAATGAAGTAAAATTAGACCGAGCAGATATCCATGCCACCTTTCAGTACCAAATACCGTTAGAAAAAGCCTCTAGTCAGTGGATAAACCTGATCAGTTATCAGATTAAAAATGAAGAAATTGGCCGCAGTGAAATTTTCACTTTTGAGTCGATGTTAGCTAATAAAATTAATGATCATTGGACTAGCCAATGGTCCATTGTTATGGCACAAGAGCAGTTACAATCCGACGCTGATGTCAGTAGTAGCCTTGAGTATATTGTGCCGTCATGGCAACTGAATTATTACAGTGTTACCGATCCTTTTTCGGCTAAGCAAGGCTGGCGTTGGCAAAGTGTCTTTCGTTTTAGTGGCGAGCAGTTGAGTGATCCCAACATTACCTTTTTACAAACGGATCAACGGATAAAGCGTATCTGGTCAATCAATGATGATTGGCGCTTATTATTGCGAGCACGTGTAGGTACTACCTGGATGGATACCGATGATTTTAATCGCTCTATGCCATCCAATTATCGTTTTTTTGCCGGTGGTGATGTCTCAGTTAGAGGTTATAAACATCAAAGCTTGTCACCGATTGCAGATAGTGTTTTGCTCGGTGGTAAGCACCTCTTAGCCTCGAGTATTGAAGTCGACTACTTATTTAAGGAAGACTTTCGTTGGGCAATATTTACTGATCAAGGTAATGCTTTTAATAACTGGCGGGATTGGAAATTACAGAAATCAGTCGGTACAGGTTTGCGATGGGTAACACCGGTTGGCGCTATTCGTTTTGATGTTGCAAAAGCCCTTGATGGCAATAAAGATTGGCGTGTTCATATCACTATAGGACCAGATTTATGACGCGAGTGAATAAAAGCATGCTGCTTAAGGAGACGAGTTTAATTGTTACCGTGTTAATGGCTATCATATTGCTAATGTTGTCTTGGCTTTATAGCTCTGAATCTGGCTTGCAATGGTTAATGGCACGACTGACCCCATTTCAACCAGTAGAGCTAACTATTGGCAAAGTCAGTGGTACAATAGAGTCGGGTATTCACTTAGCTGATTTATCTTGGCAACAAGATCAGCAAGAAGTAAAAGCAACAGCGCTGGAAATCAACTGCCAATGGTGGCATTTAATTGATGGTTTAATCTCGTGTCAAAGCCTAGCGTTGGATACGTTAACGGTGTCGAGTAGCGATGATACAGCAAGTCAGCCTAAGGATAATAGTTGGCCTGAACTGGGTACGGTCAAACTGCCTATTGCCGTTAAGGTTAAAAAAATTAATGTCGCTAATCTACAGTATAACCAGTTATCGTCTACGGCTAACATCCAGCATCATGTTAGCGAGTTGAGCGTCAAAAAATTAGCCTTGGTTGGTAGCAAAGTCAGTGTCGCTAGCTTAGCCTTGACCTTTGATGAACATGATATTAAAGCGTCTGGCTATATTGATATGCGTAAGCGCTGGCAACATCTACTTGACCTTAACGTGTTAGGAGCAAAGCTTTCTGCCCATGCCAAGTCCAAAGGTAGCATCAACGAAGGCTCACAATTAACGTTACAGCTGCAATCGCCTAATCAACTGACATTGACAACTGACTGGTTTTTGCAACGAGGACTGTTTTTAGAACGTGGTTTATTAATTGCTGCCAAGCAGCAAGTGGATTTAGGCACAGAGTCGGTTTTTCTAAAACAGGCTAAAGCAACCTTTGCGCTTAATTGGCCGAGATTGACCTCCAATATACAAGCGCAAGCAACGTGGCAGGCGTTTGAAGATATTCAATTAGACATTAACACTGAGCTTGCGAATGTGCTGGATTGGCAAGCTCATATCGAAAGTTCATTACAGTTAAAAAGTACTTTAAATGAACAAGCGATAACGGCTGCTTTGCCGCAAGGTTTACCTACTACGACTAATAAAACCGAACATATCACCTCAGCTTGGCCAGTATTAGCAGACCTAGATATGGCCATTAATCAAGGTGTTTTCACCCTGATCAGTAACGAGATAAAATTAGGTGAGCTAACGGCTGAAGTGCAAGGTGAGTTTGATGTAAATGAGCCTACAACAGAAAGTTTGTTATTAAAAGGGCAGATTAATGGTGATAAATTAATACTCAGTGACAGCGTTAAGTTTAAGGATGTTAATGTTAATTGGCTGATAAAAAAACAACAAGCGCAATGGCTGGTTATCAGCAAAGGCAATATAGCGGAATTGGCTTTATCAGATTTTAGTGGTAAGAAATTACACTGGGCGCTAGATTTTAATGAACGCTGGCAGGCTGATATTATGGCCGACTCGCTTAATGTTAATGATGTTGAAGTGGCATTAGCATCATTAAAAGTTACCGGTCTGCCGACAAAGCATCAAGCAATAGTTAAGGCTAAAATTGGTAATAGTACCGCGATCAATTTAACTTTTGATGGTCAATTGCGTTCTCCAGGACAGGAACCGTTCACGCTTAATAGTGATTTAATGTCGGCTATCTGGCAGATTAATCAGTTAGCTTTTAGCGCGAAAACACAACAACAAACTTTAGCGTTAATGGCCGAACAATTGCAACTTAGCAAAACACAGCAGACGATCAATAATTTATGTCTAACGGGGCATGGTAGTTTATGTGTTAATGGTGAAAATAAAAATGGCCAATGGGGAGTAAATGTAACTTTTGAGCAATGGTCAATATTACCAACCGTAGAAAATATAAGAGCTTGGTTGCCAAGCTTTTCTGAGCAATACCCACAACAAATAGCGGGTACATTAACCGGTAAGCTAAGTGCATTGGGTCAGGCGGAACAACTGCAAACTGTCAGTGCAAATTTATCGATACCTCGCTTTAAATGGCAAGCCGCTGATGTTCAAGTGCAGGGTGAAAACTTTACGCTTAATAGCGAGCAACAAGAGCAAACCTTTGTCATAACAACACAATGGGACAGTATTAACACTAGTGTGCAATCACCTGAATTCACATCAGAAATTATCATGCCTATGGGGGAAGTTCTACTCTCATATAGCGTGGATAAAAAAATAGCTTTCAATCTACACCAAACCGATACTGTTGTTGATATCGCGACTGAACCGAGCTCAGATAATAAGAAGAGTTTTCAACGTTTATTGACCATTCCATCAGTATCACTTGCGGGTCAATGGCAACAGGATAAAATAAGCACTGACTTGACGATACTATTACCGATAAAAGATAAAATAACAGCACAATTATCCAGTGCTTGGCCGCTAACGGATAACGCTAAGATTTCTGGTGAGCTATGGTTGAATTTACAGCAATTTGATTGGCTGAAAAAATGGCAAAAGCGTATCGATAAAATTGACATGGGCTTAGTACAAGACTTTACCTTAGCTGGCACATGGCGACAGCCACAGTTTGAAGGTAACGGCGCGCTAGACATTGAGCATTTAGCTATTGATGAATATGGCTTAGATATTCGTAACAGTAAAATTAAATTAACCAGCCATCAAGACCGTATTGAACTTTTAGGTAAATTACAAAACCCGCAAGGTGAACTCAGTATTACAGGACAAGCTAAGCTTTCTGCCCCGATAACAGCAGATTTAACTATTGAAGGCCAGCAAGTGACGTTGGTTAATAATAATGATAATAAACTGATTGTTTCGCCAAGTTTACAAGCAAACTATCAAGATAAACATCTCAAGGTTGATGGCAATGTACTGGTTGATCAAGCGGATATAAAAATAGCCTCTTTACCTAAATCGGCGGTGAGTGTATCCCCAGATCAAGTGATCGTCGGTGGGCAAGATATAAAGCTGAATGATTCACTATTGGATTACAATGTATCACTGACGATTACCGCAGGAGATAACGTCAAGATCAGTGGTTTTGGCTTATCAAGTGAAATACAAGGAAGCTTAGCCTCAAGTGTCATTTCTGGTCAACAATTAAGCCTTAATGGCCGATTAGAATTAAAAAATGGTCAATTTCAGGCATATAAACAAACCCTGACCATTGAACAAGGGCAATTAATGTTTCTTGGCGCGCCAGAAAACCCTAGTATTCAATTTCGAGCCGTTCGTGTTGTTGATGATATCAAGGTCGGTATTATTGCTGATGGTACTATACACAGTCCTCGTCTCACTTTATTCTCTGAGCCGGTAATGGCTGATGAAAATATATTATCCTTATTGATCACTGGCCGTAATTTAGACTCATTGACTAAGCAAGAGGGCAATGCATTAACCAGTGCCGCAATTAGTTTAGGCGTTGATAGTGCTAATAAGTTAGTGCAAAAAATAGGTGAGCAGTTGGGCCTAAAAGACGTAGCGTTTACCAGTAAAAACGGCACTAATGGTAATAGCACGCGTGTAGATATAGCGGCAAAAATAAATGAACGATTAAATGTTGGCTACGGTACCAGTATTGATTCTGATAACAGCCTACAAGCCGGCTGGGTTATTGAATATAAGCTATCACCTAATATATCATTTGAAGCCACGAGCGGTGAAGAGATAAGTGCCAATATCAATTATAAAAAACAGTATTCACCGAGTAAAAACAACACTAAAGACAGTGATAAAACAGATGATAAAGAAAGTGATAACAGCGAAGACAAAAAATAACTGTAATGTCACTGAGCTCGGAATAAGTTATAGCGCTCTAGCATAAAATTTCAGTATAATTTTTATCTTTATTAGTGTTATGTGTATGGTCTTAGCTATTGAGTTTTTATTTTTCGCCATTTATTTGTTAATTATTCGTTGTTTAGATTGTTGTTAATGTAGCGGTTAACGGCTAAACCTGATGTTAAACCAAATTATAAACTACAAGTAACAGAGTATATTTATGGCAGATGAGTCCAGCAAACCAGCATTTATAAAGCCTTTAGCTATATCGAAACGTCATCCATTACTCAATTGGTTATTAGCGATACTGCTAATGGTGTCAGGCCTTTATTTATCAGTTATAGAGTTTGCCGGTATTGAATGGCTTTCTCGTAGTGGCTGTCTAATTGTCGTCCTCGGTGTGTGGTCAAGCTTGGGTGGCATAATACAAGAGAGACTGTTAATTAGCCGACTTAATTTTCAACACCGTATCAATATTGCTCGTACGAAAAGAAAACTACGGCTTTTAAGGGTAACAGAAGCGCATAGAGACAGTGAGTTACAATTAATAGCTGATGATTTTGACGATAAAACTGAAAGCATTTTACAAGCGGTTCGATTACAGCTTGGTATACTTGAAGTTTCGTTGCTTATTACCGGTACCTTATTATGGGGTTTTGGTGATTTATTTTTTAAGTTAGCTTAGAGACGTTGTACTTCACTTTTTCGCTCTGCTGCATAATACCAATTTGATTAAATTTCTTCCCAATTCAGAGCGCTTCTCGATGTTAGTGGATATTGAGAAAACTCCCAGAGCTCGAGTTTAAAAGGTTTACCTGCTGCGTTATTGATTTTGACAAGGTGCTCACAGGGATGTGAGTCATTAGAACAACGCAGGAGCAGTTGTCGAGAATAACCATTATCTTCAATCAATGCCTCGCCTGCATGTAGGTACTTAGGTTCAGTCTGGAACTATGAACCTGTGCCGCTAAGCCTTTAAATTCTCGCTGAGTGCGAAAGAACTTAATCAATTTGGTATTACTCCTCTTATGATTATAATTGGCGCGAAGAAACTGTTATCTATCAGACATCCTTGATGAGTTAAGCGCTAATCACGCTAAGGGGTCTTAAGCAAAACAAGATCAGCGTTTTGATGTGTTATCAGTGCTGATATTGTCGAACCATTGAGCCACTTATCAAACACGCTGTGTTCTCTGCAGCCAAGCGCGATCAAATCTATTTTATTATCATCAACGTATGTTAATAAAGCATGCTCCGGTGTACCACGGGTAAAATTTATCATATCTCTGGGACATTTTACTTTTTTAGCAAAACCATACACTTGTTCTTTATGTAATGTTTCAATTTGCTTTTCATATTCAATGGCTAATGGCGGAATGTGGATAACATGCAATAAAAATGGCTCTTTTTTCTCACTAACAGAGCACCACTGACGGATAAAATTAAATACTTGAACATCCGATTTATTTTCACTGTCATCTTCATGAAACGGGTCGATTGCCCCGATAGCTTTACCATCAGCTAACCACTTCTGCTGACTTAAGATAAATAGCGTGTGCTTATTGTGGCTAATGTATTGATGATCTGCTGAGGTTAGTCCAGACGTTGATCTGATGATGACTCTAGGATCTTCAGTTTCAGCATTATCATTGACATTTTTCGACCAGTATTTATCTTGACAGATTTCTACCTTACTTGCAGGAAAGTGCTTGTTGATTTTAGATTTTACTTGTGCAATTTTATCTGCGTGGTTTGCTTGTAAGCTGTTTGAAATATCGGCTAGTTCATGAGAAAAATAGTAACGGTCAAAGAAACGTTGATGATGATGTAAATACCAGACAATATTTGCTGACAGGCGCTTTTGTAACAAGCTTACTTTGGTGAAAGTCGCATGAGTGACTTCTAAATCTGACATAACTATGTGTAAGGTTGTCATGAAACATCCCCTTGGATGATTAATCTTTAAACAGGTAAAGCTAAAGTAACAAGCTACAGAGACAAGGCACAGTAAGTTGCTTTATTTGGCTGTATACATAGGGCTTTTAAGATAGCATAATCTAGCAATATAAAAAGCTATTGTTAGTTGAAAAACAAGCCAATTCCTTCAAGCTTATGCTGACTAATAATGATTTTGTTACTTAATTGCCTAACATTGCGTTGAACTTAAAAAGAGATTAAAAAATGGCTGATAATGCCTGGTGGGGAGTGTTTACTTTTGAGCTTCAACAACAACGTTGTTGGCGAATAGGTGAGCGCGCTATTATTCTTAAACGTTTAGAAAATGAATGGAATAGCTGGAATTTAGAAACGCCTAATGAGAACAATGATGCTATTATTGTCGATGATATCGAACAATACTCGGCACTTGATGAGGCAAAGTTTGGTCGCTATTTACAGCAGTATACTGCTGATAAAGTGCAAGTGTTACCGTTACTTGCTGATCGCTCGGTCGTTGCGCGGCCCGATACTCCCTTAACACTACTTGCTGGCGAAAAATCGCGGCTATACGTGAGTACGCCTATTTGGTTTTCGGCGCAATTATTACCGAAAGGTGAGCGTTTACTTGATTTACCTTTTTGGCGCCCATCAGACTCTTGGTTTGGTCCTTCAACACGGGTAGGGCAAATCTGTTATGCCAAATATACCGCTGCTCGTATTCAATTAAATAATATTGAAAAACGTCCGCACCGTGCCATTACGCCTATTACTGTCATCAATAACCATGATAAGCCTTTAACGATAGAGCGTATTAATGTCCCTGTGACGTTGTTGCACTTATTTGCTGATGCTGAACATCAACTTTGGACGACAGAAATATCAGTACATAGAGAACGTGATAGCGATAATGTTGAATTGAATTTAGCTAAACATGCCCCAGCTGAAGCGTTAGCTGCGGTGTTAATTAACAGCCCAAGAACTAATACCGAACATGGCAGGCTCATTCGCAGTATTAGTAGTTTATTTGCATAGAAAGAGAGCGACTGTGACAGAATTTATTGCGTTTATTGACCTACTTAAAGCTTCACATTTATATGCTTTGATCCAAGCGACTTTGTTATTCATTATCGGCTTTATCATCGCTCGTTTGCTCAGCAGCGCCATCGTTAATCTGGTTAAACATAAAATGACTGCGCACGGGCAGTTATTTTTAAAAAGAACTATTTTTTACGGTATTTTAATCTTAGTTTCCATTTCAGCATTAGATAATATTGGTATCGATTTAAGCATTCTGGTTGGTGCGGCAGGAATTTTTACTGTTGCATTAGGTTTTGCTTCACAAACTTCGGCATCAAATTTAATTAGTGGTTTGTTTTTAATGATTGAGCGGCCATTTTCTATCACCGATGTCATTCGAGTGAACGATATTACCGGTGAAGTGATTTCTATAGATTTACTGTCAGTTAAATTACGCACTTTTGATAATTTGTTTGTCCGTATTCCGAATGAAAGCATGATAAAAAGTGCAGTAACCACCTTAACTAAATATCCGATCCGACGGGCAGATTTAAAAATAGGGATTGCTTATAAAGAAGATATTGAACAAGTGCGCAGTATATTGATGGCTATTGCCACGAAAAATTTGATTTGCTTAGAAGAGCCAGCCCCGATATTCATTTTAACGGGCTTTGGCAGCTCGTCGGTGGATATTCAATTTTCGGTCTGGTCAAGACGGGAAAACTTTCTTGCCATGAAAAATGAAATGTATATGGAGATAAAGAAAACCTTTGACCAACAAGGTATAGAAATTCCATTCCCTCATGTCAGCTTATATGCCGGTTCAGCAACTACGCCATTTCCAATGTCATCAGTGCCGAATAAAGCAGAGCAAAGCGATAAATAATGTTCATCCTACTAAAAGTAGTATTTATAGTTTAGTTATATAGTTTAGTTAAGTAGCTTCAGTGACGAGATAGCTTGATCGGAGCCTTAGTAAGGACGATGACAATATGCTGATTGTAGGCTTATATTTTGATGATGTTTTTTCTCAGGGGTGCAAGTCGTGCTAATAACTTATTTTGCGTTGGGTAGGCAATACCAGAAGCATCCATAGCGGCAATAAATAACTCAACAAAATGATTGAACTGATTGGTATTTATTTGCATACCTCGATGAATATCTTGCATGCTATCACCGTTGTATTGGCATGGGCCATCTGAAATTTGGCATAAAAATAGCGTTAGCTTTTTTCTAAAGTGTGAGACATTACTATCAGCAAAATGACTAAATATTATCTCATCTTGTCCAATAATATTAATTAAATTATCAACAATTTTATCCAGTGCAGCTTGTTGTCCCATTTCAACATAAAGACTTTCTGTCGGCGCTGAATTGGTATTATTACCCAAAGCGGTGTTCGAAGTAGAACAAGCGATGCATGAAGCTAGAACCAGACACAGCAGAGAAAATTTTACTATATTCATTATAAATACCACATAGTTGATAAATACCAGCCGGTTTGATTGTTAATGGCTGCAATGCTTCCCAAATCAACATAAGCTAATGTAAGACTGATATTTTTATTTGGAAACCACGCAACAAAAATATCTTTCCAATGATTTTCACCTAAATTCAAATTATCTGGTTTTTGCCTATACTCTACGCCAACGGCTAAATGTCGATTTAACAAGATAGCGGTTGAGGCTTCAAATTGAATTTTTTGTTTCTGATCTGCACCACCAAAACCAAGCAGCCCAATTTGATTGCTTTTCGTATGTCTTGCGGTGATATTCCACAACCAGTTATAGCCGTTAATAAAGCCGAGATGAAGTTTACTAGCAGCGATATAAATATCGCTGCCTGAGTCTTTTTCTGCCCCTAAGGCAAACGCGACATCATTGGTTTTTAACTTTTTTGCTTGAATACCTAAACTCACCTGTGGCAAATCCGAGTAGACAAGATCACCGAATAACTTAATTTTTGCGCCTACAATGGTTTGCTTTAAGTCTAGCTTAAGCGGTTTTACTTGAAAGCTTTGTTTGGCAAATGATAACTCTATACGGTCATAAAAATTTGCCTGTAAACCACAAGTATTTAGCGCGAAATCTTTTACCGTTACGCGCGCGCATGAGCCACTGATAGCAACACTTTCTTGTGTTGCATACCCCGCTAATTGTGCCCAAGGAACAATGCCACCACCACCAGCCCCCTCAATTTGAGAAACGCCAGGTGTGGCTAAAATCTTGCCTTGCGCTAAACAATTAACTGAAAAAACCATAAGTAAGGCAAAAGTGACGAAAACTTTATTCATAAGTTTTTAACCATGTAAGTAATTGTGCTGAATTAATTGGACGTGAAATGTAGTAGCCTTGGACATGATTACATTTCATCGCTTTGAGCATATCAAGTGAAGCTTTGTTTTCAACGCCTTCAGCAACAACGCTAAAACCCAGTTGGTGGCTCAGCTCTATGGTAGATTGCACTATGTATTGGTCTTTCGCAGATTTATCTAGCTCAAGGATAAAAGCTTTATCTATTTTTAGCTCATCGATAGGCAGTTGTTTTAATTTTCCTAACGATGATTGACCAATACCATAGTCATCAACAGAGATTTGAATACCAGATTGCTTTAACTGGCATAAACGACTAATGACGAGATCTTCATTGGTCATGATATCACGCTCAGTAATTTCTAAGGTGATCAGGTTTGGATCGGCATTGTACTTTGCTAGAGTATCAAAGATAAAGTCGACAAAATCTATATGGGTAATATCTTGCGCTGAAATATTAATAGCCACTTTAAGTTCGATATTATTTTCGCGCCAAGCTTGTTGTTGTTTGAGCACGGTATCGATCACCCAGTGGGTTAATTTAATAATTAACCCTGATTGTTCTGCCAAGTGAATAAATAGTTCAGGTGAAATAAACTGGCCGTCAGGCTTTATCCAACGAATTAATGATTCAACTTTTTCTATTTTACCTGTGTCTAAATTGAGCTTAGGTTGATAAACCATAAATAACTCACCAGCATTATGAGCGATTACGGCTCTTAGCTCTTCCAGTAAGTTTAACCTTTCTAAATAGGCCTCATCTTCACCATCTTGGTAAGTTCTTATCGTTTTACTTTCATTTCTTGCCGCTTCCAAGGCTATGGTGGTTCTTCTCACTAATTCCTTCGCATTGCTACTTTGTTCTGGGAAAAGGCAGGCACCAAGACGAAAGTTTAAATTTAGCCATAACTTGTTAACTTGCATGGGAGCTTTTAAGTGAATTAAGTAATTTTCAATAATATCTTGCTGGCATTCTCCATTAGCTAAGTTGATGACGATGAAAAATTCATCACCAGAAAAACGACCGATCATCACCATCTCTTCTTGATAAATATCTTTGATACGTTGAGCAACAGATTTAAGGGTCAAATCACCTATATCAGAGCCTAAGCTGTCGTTGATACGTTTAAAGTTGCGGATATTAATCGCCAAAACTAATAAGGTACAATGGCTATGGTGATCATGCGAGGCAATATGCTTTGAGAGCATGTCAATAAATGTTGAACGATTATAAATATTGGTTAATGAGTCGTGTTTGGCTTGATAATTTATTTTACGTTCGCGTTGTTGGATCTTTTGTCCCATTTTAATAAAGCTGTCATAAACGTGATTCACTTCCATACTACCGTTTGACATATTCTTATCATGTTCATATTTTCCTTGAGCAAAGTCATTGCTTAATTGTGTTAATTGTTGCAATGGTTTTGTCAAGTTTTTGGCAATTATGCTACTAGCGACAGCGGTAAAGCCAATAATAAAAAACGAGATGAGCAGGGTGATTGAAACAAGTTTATCCAGTTCGATATAACTGGGTGATAAATCAACTGAGACCTGTGCAATGTAGTCATGATTTTGTGAATTAGTAAATGTTATTCTTTTGTTTTCATAGAGTTTTCTTTGAAATAACAACCATGAGTTATCCATTTTATTGAAATAGTTGTTATGGAGGTCATCAAGATGTTGTAGGCTGGTGATAATCAAGGCATCGTTGTAGAAAAAACTAACTTCAACGGCCATCAACCTCTTGAGTTCATTAATAAAGGCTAGATCTATTTGAAAGCCAATAACCGAATAAGCGATCGTTCTTGGCGCGTTCACCGGCAGAACAATAAGCTGATATAGATTACCATCGATCAGCATTAACTGAGTTTTGTTCAAATTAAGTTTTATGGTATTTAAATTTTTTGCCAAAGCTGGATCCGAGGTAAAGCGGTCATTGTTTGAAGAAATAATTTCACCGTTTAAATCGCTCAACAGCATTAAGCTGGCATTAATGCGAGAACCATGATTTTCTAATACGCTGGCTATGGTGCCATTATCACGTGAGGCAACGGCTTGTTTAAAGCCAAAGTCTGCTGTGAGTACTTTTGATGCCGTCAGCAATAAGGCTTCTTTGGCTGTTAAATATTCTATTAAGACATTTTCTGCGCTAATAATTCTTTGATTTATTTGCTGATTGTGTGAGGTAATGGTTTTCCATAAAGACACTGCTAATAAACATGTCACCGTCAGAATAACCAGCGATACAGCCAGTAAAGTGACCTGTCGGCGTAAACTAACTTTATGAGCCATGCTTTTTGAATATACTCTGAAAGGTATTTCTTGGCTCTGGAGAGTCCAATGCTAATTTAATTATAAATAAGGATTTATCCGTCGAATTAGTCACTAAATCAGCATAGTTAATTTGTTTAGTCTGGCCGACAGAACCTGATAGATTGGCATGCCAAAGTTTAATACTTTGGTATTTAATAGTGCGGTCTAATGTTGCAATACCTTGCTTGTCTGTTATCAGCACCTGTGTTGAGTTTGCAATGTAAATATAACCGACCATTGAATCATGTATATTACAGCCTAATACCGAGATGCCTGCATTATTGAACTGTAGCGGCGCTTTAGATTTACCTGAATATAGTTTTAATTCAAAAGGTTTAACTGCTGAGAAAGAATAAACATGGTGCCTAATGTTGTCGCTATTGGGGAAACTGACAAAATCGTGTTGCTTAATCACTAAAACTTCAGGTTCAAAACGCTTATTGATTTGGTCCATAATCAAAGTATTTGCTGGTGTTATATTTGTTGTAATGGGGGAGGTAACTGAAAATTCTAATATGGCATTCTCAATGGGTAGGCCATGTTGATCTTGTACGATAAATTGATCGGCATTGACTTGTCCAACAAGCATCAAGAGTACAAAAAATTGGTATGAGGCATTTAAAAGATAACTTTTCATAAACTCCAAAATAATATTATGCTTTAAGATAATCACAAGTTTGGCCATTAAGCATATTTGCTAATATTCAATGTAATTATAATTTGCGATTATACAAACATATCATTGCGTGCAATGACATGTTAACGCGAAGAGTAACACAACCACTACCGTCGCTAATAATTTTTAACACACAATGGCATGTAAGGACATCAATTACATAAACTTTTTTTCTACGGTGTTAACATCAACAGGTTTAGAAAAATAGTAGCCTTGTGTGCGTTGAATATTAAGTTGCTGACACAAGCTAAAACTATCTTGGTCTTCAATACCTTCAGCAACAATCTCTAAACCTAAAGAGTGCAGCATTGCTGAAAGCCCTTGTATTAAGGCGCGAGTTTTAGGCTTATTAGACGCTAGCATTAATGACTTATCGATTTTAACAGTATTAATTGGAAAATTTTGTAAATGCGACACGGATGAAAAACCAGTACCAAAATCATCTAAAGCAATGTGACAGCCAATATTGCTTAGTGACTCCATGACTTTAATGGCTTGTTCACTATTTTCGAGTAAGGCCGTTTCAGTTAATTCAAGTTCGACAAGTTCTGGCGCTAAGCCATACTTTGCTATGGTACTTTCAATGAAACTCACCAAGGCTTTATCGGTTAGTTGTATAACTGACAAATTAATTGAGATAGACCAGCTTTTTTTGTACTTTTTATTCCATGTTGCAATTTGCCGTATAGCTTCTTCTATAACCCATCGGCCGATGTCAATAATGACATGTGAGCATTCAGCAATACCAATAAAATTATCAGGAAAATGCAGTGTGCCTTGAAAGTTCCAACGTATTAATGCCTCAAAACCTGATATTTCTCTTGTCGCTGTTTCAAGGATGGGTTGGTAGTGCAAAACAAATTCATTTCGTTCTGCCGCACCAATCAAATTAGCTTCTAATTGGTAACGTTGTAAAAACTGTGCTTGCATTTGTTCTTCAAAAAAACAGATTTGATTCCGGCCAAGTTTTTTTGCGCGGTACATGGCGATATCGGCGTACTTAAGCAGTTCATTGGCTTCAATACTGTTGTTGGGATAAATGGCAATGCCAATGCTTGCGGTCATTTTTATTTCTATTTCCGAAATAAAAAACGGTACCTCTAAGCAACTTAAGATGCGTTTAGTGACTCTTGTGGCATTATCTATGGTGTGGAGGTTAGCCAGTATAATGGCGAATTCGTCGCCTCCTAAGCGCGCAAATAATTCATTTTCACGTAAACAATGACCAATTCGATTTGATACCTGCTTTAATAGTTCATCACCGACATCATGGCCATGACTATCATTAATAAACTTAAAATTATCAAGATCAAATATAGCTAATGCTAAGATAGACTTAGCGCGAGGTTTTTGGCTGACACTCAAACGTAATGCTTCTTCAAATGAATAGCGATTAGCCAAGCCCGTTAATGAATCGTGTTCAGCGAGTGTTTTTGCGTTTTGGTAGCTCACATACAGTTTTTGCTCTAGCTCAAAGCGAGCCTGTGATTGCAGTATAACCCGTTCCAATTTCGAGGAGCTGACTTCTGATTTTAATAAAAAATCTTGTGCACCAGCCTTGATACATTCTAAAGCTAATTCAGGTTGTTCTGAATTACTTAGCATGATAATCGCGACATTTTTTTCTAAAGATGTATTGCGTAACTCCAGTAATAACTCAATACCATCGCGTTTTGGCATACGGTAATCTAATAGAATCACATCAAATTTATTTACTGCAAAGACTGCTAATCCCTCATCTACAGATTCTGTTTCAGTAAAACTCCAGTTAATACTGGTTTTATTTAACGTTCGTTTAATATGTTCTCTATCGACAATATCGTCATCAACAATCAAAATATTCAACAGTTAGGCTCCTTGAGATTACATGAAAAAAGCACTTTCTTGGTTTACGCTTCAGGAAAATGCACAATTTTCCGATAGTGCTTGAGCATTTTTACTATATCTAAAAATTCTTCGCCAGCATTTTCTTTAGCAAAATAACCGGCAATATTTTTTTTGTAGCTAGCCGTAATATCTTCATCTGATTTAGAGGTAGTTAAGACAAAAACAATACTTTTATCTAATTGTGGATCTTGACGAATTTCCTCTAAAAACTCTAAACCACTTAAACGCGGCATTTGCAAATCTAACAGAATAATATAAGGAGAAGGCACAGCCCCAGAGCGTAACAACTCTAATCCCTCTAAGCCATCAGCTGCTCTAATGATAGTATTGCCGATATCTATCTTATTAAATGCCCGTGTTATTGCCATAGCGTCAATGTCGTCATCTTCGAGTAATAATAGTGTTATTTCACTGGTAAATAGGCTCATGTAGCAATCCGTTGTAAGTTATGTCGTTTCAATCAAATTGTAGTGTTTTTTTTAGCTGTGATGGGCCAGATAACGATTACTTTAGTGCCATTTAGACCATCAGATTCTATCGCTAAACTGCCACCGTAGTGCTCAATTGTTTTCTTAGATAAAGAAAGCCCCATGCCACTACCTTCAACTTTATCCCTAGGCCTTAATGTTTGGAACATTTCTAACGCTTTATCGAATAGCTCTTGTGGGATACCAGGACCATCGTCTTGGACACTAATGTAATGCATTCCTTGTTCTTGTTTATAAAGTATTTCAATATGGCCACTTGCTTTATCATGATGTTTTATCGCGTTTGATATTAGGTTACGTAAAACAATTTCTAACGGGGTTTTTGGGATTAATAATAACTGCTTAGTAACTGAAAGTTTGAAGTTTTTTGGATGGTCTAATAAACTGAAAATTTCTTCGACTGTTGCCTTTAAGTCTAACTCTTCAGGAGCATAATCATGGCGACCAATACGTGCATAATCGAGTAAATCATCAAGTAACCTATTCATGCGAATAGTACGATTTTTAAGTAAACTTAAATGTTCTTTGGAGCTATCAGGTAAGATGTTTTGACAATCTTCAGTGATCCAATTAACTAGTTTTTGTATGGCGTTGAGCGGTGACTTTAAGTCATGTGAGGCTACATAGGCAAATTGCTCTAAATCTTGGTTTGATTTTTTTAAGCGTTGAGTGTTGATCTTTAACTCTCGAGTAATGTTATCGGCATATTCTAATGCTTGTTTGCTGGCGCGAGAAAGAACAACAAATAATGCTAATAATAAGAGATTAAGGATGATACCGCTAGCCAGGATAAAATAAGGTTGATTTGAACGAGAGTCAGCACGAAAGGTTAAATTAGAGCTAATGACAAATTGCCATTCTCGACCATAAAGTTGAACATTTACTTTATCGGTAAATAATGGCTTAGCATCTATTTCAGCAGCCTCAATATTATCAAGGTCATTATACAGTACTTGACCGTTATCGTTGATTTCTAAGGTAACGTGACGTTTATCAATGGCTAATGTTCCAGAAATAAGCTTGTACATAATAAATGGTGCGTATGCCACGCCCTTGATCGAAGTTTGGCGGGTACTTACTGAGTTATGTGCCATCTCTTTATTATAAAAAGGTGCATAAAAAAGAAAACCTGGAGTTTGTTTGGCATCTTGCACTAAGGTTATTGGCCCCGTTAATTGTGCTAAACCGCTATCTCTTGCTTTTTTTATACCTGTGTAGCGGTTGTGTTCAAAGGCAACATCTAATCCTACTGCTTGTTCGTTAGATAATGCCGGTTCAATATAGGTAATAGGCCACAGTTCATGCTCTTCATGTATTGGGTGTATGGTAAAGTTTGGTCGGCTTTTTTGCTGTGTTTGAATAAAGTTATCACGTTGCTCAGGTTTGATATTTAAAATCACACCTAAACCATTGATACCAGGGTAAGTTCTATCTATTTGTAGGCTATTACTATAATTTCTCCATTGTTGATTAGTGAGCTCAGTTTCATTGGCATCAAGGTGGGCAACAGCGCCCCATAAAGCATGTTCATACAGTTGCATACGCTCTTTTACCAGCTCTATAACCTGTAATGACTCTCGTTCAAAACGTTCAGCGGCTCTCTCATTAACTTGTTCGGTGGTAATGTACCATGCAGCAGAGGTTAATATTGCTGAAAGACCTAGTATTAACCAGTGAAAGCCACGCAGATGACTAGAATAAATCAACTTCTGCCGTTCATCTTGAGTATCGCTTATTTCCATAGCGTCATATTCCTTAGTACCTTACATATATTTAGAACTTGCTACTAAAGGGGGGAATATAAGCTTCAATTTTGCTAGAAAATTAAATTCACCTACAATAGATATCAGAGTCTATTAGTTTAACTCAAGCTCCCTAAAGTGTAATGCATTACACTTGAAAAGACAGGGAATGAATTTAACTACTCATAAAATATAACAATAAAGCTCATTACATCATTAAGATAATATAAACATTCAGCTATTGCTAGTCGATTGATGCTAACTCAGTAACCGATGATTACTAATGCAATATTGAAAGGGTTATTAGTTTATAGAACCGCGTTACTAGCATAGTTCAACTATTGATGATTAACAGGAAAAGTTGCTAATGCTAAGATAAACAAAGCATATTTTAAAATATATAGCTAAACAATCGTTAGATCAACAACCCCTAATAGCTTTAACAAATATATGACTTAATCGTGCTTTACTAGCTACACTCATAGCATGGCTTTAGCTTTAATCAGTGGCAGTTTAAAATATAAACATTAATCTTTTTATTAGGGTTATGAGATTGATAAATTTATTTGATTAAACTGAGTTAATTAATACGTTTGCTAGCTTAAAACTAATCACTATAATCGCCGTTATTTACCACCAGTTGAGCAATAATATGAAAATCAAACAAGCAACCTATACAAACTTAACCTTTGTCGTGGTTATTACCATGGTACTGTTAATTTCTACCAGCGCTTTTGCGTCAGCTGATGCTGCTAAAAACAAAGTTAAGGCCGTATTTGGTCAGATTGAAGCATCGCTAGTTACTTTAAAGCAAACTCAGCGTTTGACGAAAGTTAACATTAGAGCGGTTTTAACTGAATACTTATTACCTGAAGTTGAAACACGATACTTTACTTATAAAGTCCTTAATAAAAATCTAACTAAAGTGCCTGAAGCGCTGAGAGAGTCATTTGTTACTGAGTTATCTTTACAGCTTATTAACACTTATAGTAGTTTATTAAATAAATATAATAATGAACAACTCTATATTGGTCAGAGCTCTTTATCGCCAAGCGGGAAAATGGCAATGGTAGATATTACGATTGTTGGTAAAACTAAAAGTAATAAAGCGCTAGTTAAACTGATGCAATCTAATGCTAATGATTGGCTTTTTTTTGATATCGAAGTTGAAGGCATTAGTTTATTACAGACTAAACAAGGCGAAATAAATGCCAGTTTTAATCGCTTAGGTGTTGATGGCACGTTATTACATTTAAAAAATATTAATCAAAGAGTTATTGAAGAATAATCAACGATGACAACTGTATTTTGAGCGCTTTTAATCCACGTTTAAAATGCATTAAGTAATAACTACAAGCATTATGGGAACAAGGTTAATTTGAATATTGAAACAATTGTTGAATTTTTTCTTCAACATAAATTTTTACTTACCACATCGTTTATCATTAGTTTTTTCTGCTTTAAAGCATTAATAATCAAAGTTATAAAACGAAAATCTAAACAAAGTAAAAGGTTAAAGATCAATCTGGTAAATAATATATTTAGCTTACTTGTTATTGTTTTGATTATTAATATTTGGTCGAGTGAAATTCAACAGTTTGCATTTTCAATTGCGGCTTTTATTGTTGCCATCGTACTAGCAACAAGAGAATTTATTCAATGTTTTATCGGCTTTATTTATATTCTAACCAGTCGACCTTTTCGTATCGGTGATTGGATACAGGTCGGTAAATATTATGGTGAAGTACACTCAAGCGACTGGGCAAAATTGACGCTTTTAGAGGTGAATAAGCACGACTATCAATATACCGGTAAAACACTCTATGTGCCTAATAGCCAGCTGATAACATCGGTTATAAAAAACCTAAACTTTTTAAAGCGTTATGCTATGCATCATTTTACTATTGTTCGTGATGATAGTGTAAATCCTTTTACTTTTATCGCTATACTGCATGAAAAAGCCAATTTATATTGTGCCGAGTTTAAAGAAGTTGCCATTCGTTATAATCATCTGATAGAAAACCGCTTAGATATCAGTATCTCTGGTCCGGAGCCGCATATTCAAGTATCAACTTCTGAATTGGGTGATACACAAGTGATTTTTTCTATTTTTTGCCCGACTGAAAAAGCACTTGAGATAGAGCAAAAACTAACCGCTGATTTTATGCAATTGTGGTTTGAAAAGAAATAAGTCTTATTAATTATTGTCTTATGTGTATCCTCATAAGACGAGAAACGCATCACCGAATCAGAAAATCCAACATACTAGTTAGGTTTTGTGACTGTCTTTACTTTTTGAAATCAACCTTCGGCATGCTCACTAAGACCACATATATAAAACCTAATTTAATCGTGAATATATCACCATAAATAGCCATCAGCTTTGTCACCATTACTGTCAGTTTTGAATTACTAATCATCACTTTGTGCGCTGACTTTAGTCTTAAAACATTTGTCCTGTATTTTCTAGTGCCTTATTTTACAAAACTGAGTCGACTGCTTATATAGAGTTGTGGATTTTCCTACCAAGTCACGAAATGAGGAAACTTTCCTCATTTCGTCCAAAGAACAGATCATGCGCTTTATCTGTAGGCAATGAGTGGTAATAGCTGCAAAGATTTGTTATTAATAGGTTAAATAAATAAGGTGGAAACTTTCTGGTAGGAAAAGAGGAAAGTGGCCTCTGATAAAGTTGTTAGTTGCATCCGTAATATTGAACATTGGGGATTTAAAAAATGGAATGGTCTTGGAAAGTATTTCTTATAACTTTACCCATAATGATTATTTATAGCATGTTTTCTCGTGGCTTCATGAATGCATATTCTCATGCATCGCGATCACCTAATACCATCTAAGCCGATCACTTAATACTATCCATCGCGATCACTCAATACCATCGATGCAGATCACTTTTTGGTCAAAATGGTATTGAGTGATCGGCTTGAATGGTATCGTTCAATTTATACTCATTTTTGTCTATCCAGCGAAATTAAGGAAAGAAATTAAACGGACACTCACTCTAAATTAGCGCTGATGCCGATATCGCTATTTAATAACAACTTATCTAGAGTCACGCGCAATATTGCTGTTTGATACCAGTAAGGACCAATAAAACCGATTTTTACTCTATTTAGCCTCTAGCACTGATACTTTGGCCCTAGTTATTCTCAGATAGCGTCTGATTAAAAGTTTAAGCTGTTTTATTAATGGTTGAGGGGAACTTCAGCCAAAGAGTTTGTTGCAA
>Ga0209345_10001900_pt1 | contig 24135 bp, 19 predicted proteins | sample Cruoilmetagenom7_FD_187294 | JGI IMG/M metagenome (GOLD analysis project Ga0209345, IMG submission 187294) | Oil polluted marine microbial communities from Coal Oil Point, Santa Barbara, California, USA - Sample 7 (SPAdes) (version 2) | ecosystem: Environmental > Aquatic > Marine > Oil seeps ...
TTCCGATTGCTCATTCTGGGCGCGGGGCCGCGAGCAAGCCGTATCTCTGCTCTGGCAAAACGGCCCGAAAGTGGCTTTGTCGTTGTCGGCTATGTCGACATGAACGAAGGCCCTGCTAGGATTGATGGCGCGGTGCGCCGGCAGGATATCGCCAATTTGCCGCAGCATGTGATCGATCTGGAGGTAAGCGAGGTGGTTCTTGCGCTCGAGGAACGGCGCAATTCGCTGCCAGTTGCGGATTTGCTGACGATCAAGACGACCGGTGTCCATGTCAATGACATGTCAAGTTTTCTCGAACGGGAAACCGGGCGCGTCGATCTCGATAGCGTCAACCCCAGCTGGTTTATCTTTTCCGACGGTTTTTCATCGGGCCGCCGCCTGTCCACCGCATTCAAGCGGGGATTTGATATCTTTCTGAGTTTTCTGTTGCTGCTTCTGACCGGGCCGGTAATTTTGCTCTTTGCGCTGCTGGTCAAGCTGGAGAGCCGCGGCGGGGCCTTTTTCAAGCAGGAGCGCGTCGGTCTCTATGGCCAGAAGTTCAACATCCTCAAACTCCGCTCCATGCGCGCGGACGCCGAGGCCGGTGGCAAGGCGATCTGGGCATCCGAGAATGATCCGCGGATCACCCGCATCGGCAGCTTCATGCGCAAGGTGCGTATCGATGAACTGCCGCAAGCGTGGAGCGTATTGAAAGGCGAGATGAGTTTCGTCGGACCGCGTCCCGAGCGGCCGGAGTTTGTCGACGATCTGCAAACCAAAATGCCTTTTTATACAGAGCGGCACATCGTCAAGCCGGGCATTACGGGCTGGGCGCAGATCAACTATCCCTATGGTGCGTCGATAGAGGATGCCCGGCACAAGCTGGAATATGATCTCTATTACGCCAAAAATTACACGCCGTTTCTGGATCTGCTGATCATTCTCCATACCATTCGCGTCGTTCTCTGGCCAGAAGGCGCGCGCTGAGATGGAGATTGTCCTCGGCCATATCAGCACGTTCGGGCACGGTATCGCCGCCGTGTTTTTTGGTGCGCTGGCCATCTGGCAATTTCAGCGCAAGGTCGAGCGCAACGAAAAACAGATATGGCTGGTCATTGCGATATTGCTGACGAGCTTCTGGGCCTTGTCTGTTGCTGTCGAGGGGGGCATGTCGCCCATCGCCCATTTCGCCGAAACCTTGCGCAATTTCGGCTGGCTGGCCTTCATGTTCACGCTGCTGCGCGCCGGTGAAGGGCGGGATGAACCAAAAACGGTCAACAGCATCTATGTCGCCCTGACATTCGTGTTGCTGGGCCAGATGATCGTTGATTCCCTGTTGCCGGTATTCGCCGGAAGCCCCCGTCTTGAGGGCGTGACATTATATACGTCGCTGGTCCTTCGGATGATTTTTGCGGTCGGCGGGCTTGTGCTGGTTCACAATCTATATTCGATTTCTGCACCGGAGACGCGGTGGGGCATTCGTTTGCCGATGGCGTCTCTGGCCGCGATCTGGACCTATGATCTCAATCTCTTCACGATCACTTATCTGACGCAACAGTCACCGACCGAATTGCTCGCCATGCGCGGTCCGATGATGGCGATCATCGCACCTATTCTGGCGTTGGCATCGGTTCGCAATACCGAATGGAATCTCAAGCTTTCCCGCAGTGTGGCATTCCGTTCGCTGTCGCTGGTGGCGATCGGCAGTTATCTAATGATGATGGTCGTGATTGCGACGGCATTGCAAATCATAGGCGGCGACTATGCGCGCCTGGCGCAGATCAGCTTTTTGTTCGGTACATCAATCGGCGCTCTGCTCCTGCTTCCCTCGGGGAGATTCCGTGCATGGCTGAAGGTCAAGCTGGCGAAGAATTTTTTCCAGCACCGCTATGATTATCGTACGGAATGGATACGCTTTACCGATACGATCGGGCGCCCCGGTGCGGATAGTGCCCCGTTTCATGAACGAGTGATAAAGGCGATTGCCGATATCACCGATTCACCGGGAGGCATATTGTTGATGCCGGACGATACCGGCCATTTGGTGTTACAGGCCCGCTGGAACTGGTCGTCGATTCGCGTGCCCGCGCGCGCCTGCACTTCCCGCACCATCGCATTTTTCGAACATACCAGCCATATTGTCGAATTTGATGCCTTGCGCGCGGACCTGGACGACAAATGCGACGCGGCTGCGATTCCGAACTGGATGACCAGCGAAGAGCAGGCGTGGGTGGCGGTTCCGCTGGTCCATTTCGACCGGTTCATCGGATTGATGCTATTGGCGCGACCCCGGATCAACCGCACGCTGGACTGGGAAGATCTGGATATGCTGCGCGTGGTCGGGCGGCAGGTTGCCAGCTATCTCGCCGAAGCGCGCAGTCAGGAATCACTTTCCGAAGCGCAAAGATTTGACGAGTTTAACCGCCGGATGGCGTTCGTCATGCATGACATTAAAAACCTTGTCAGCCAATTGAGCCTCTTGGCGCGAAACGCCAAACGCCATGCCGACAATCCGGAATTCAGAGCGGACATGATCGAAACGTTGCAGGATTCTGCCAATAAAATGAATGGTCTGCTGGAACGATTGTCGCAGCATAACAATGCGAAGCAGGAACAGCCGAAACCGGTGAAGGTGCGAGATCTGGTCCAGTCCATCATCGAGAAAAAGCGTATATTGCACAATATGGAAACAACCCGGATCGACGATTTGACGGCTATGGCTGATCCGGTCCGGGTGGACCAAATTCTGGGGCATCTGATACAAAATGCTATTGATGCCAGTCCGGAAGGTGAGCCGATATTCATCAATGCGCGCCGCCGCGATCTCAGCGTGGCGATCGAGGTGCGGGATCAGGGTACGGGCATGTCAAACGAGTTTATCCGCAGCCAGCTTTTCAAACCATTTGCCTCGAGCAAGAAGGGCGGGTTCGGCATTGGAGCCTATGAAGCCAGGGAGCTTGCCCGGGCGATGAACGGTCGTCTGGAGGTCGAGAGCAAGGAAGGCACTGGCAGCCGGTTCACGCTGATCCTGCCGCTCGCCAAGCGATTGTCGGACGAAACTTCAGTAGACGAAAGGGCAGCATGATGCCGCACAAGGATCAACCAAAAAAAGAGAAGCTGCTGATCGTTGAAGATGATCCGGGTCTGCAAAAACAACTCAAATGGGCCTATGACGACTTTGACGTCGTTGTTGCGGGCGACCGGGAATCGGCAATCGAAATGTTGCGGGCGGAAGAGCCGGATGTGGTGACGCTTGATCTTGGGCTGCCACCAGATCCCGATGGCACGACCGAAGGTTTCGCGACGATGGATGCTATATTGAGTCTGAAGCCGGATACCAAGGTCATCGTTGCTTCGGGTCATGGCGAAAAAGCGAGCGCCTTGCGTGCAATTTCCGGTGGTGCCTGGGATTTTTACCAAAAGCCGGTTGATATTGATGAGCTCGGCCTGATTGTCCGGCGTGCCTTTCATGTGCGTAAACTGGAGCAGGAAAATGCCAGTCTTGCGGCGCGGAGCAACGGCGAGGGCCAGATTCTCGGCCAGATTATTACCGGTGCTCCCGAAATGCTGAAAATAGCGCAGATGATTGAGCGGGTGGCGAATACCAATGCATCGGTAATGCTGCTGGGAGCAAGCGGGACTGGCAAGGAATTGCTCGCCAAAGGCCTGCATGAATCGAGCGATCGCAGCGAGAAGGCCTTTGTCGCAATAAACTGCGCGGCGATTCCGGAAAATCTGCTCGAGTCCGAATTGTTCGGACATGAAAAAGGAGCCTTTACCGGCGCGATCAAGACTACCGAAGGAAAAATCGAGCAAGCCGATGGCGGGACGCTATTCCTCGATGAAGTCGGCGATATTCCCCTGCCACTGCAGGTAAAGCTGTTGCGCTTCTTGCAGGAACGGGTGATCGAGAGGATCGGCGGGCGCAAGGCAATTGCCGTCGACACACGGATCGTTTGTGCGACCCATCAGAATCTGGAAAATATGATCAAGGACAGTTCGTTCCGCGAAGATCTTTACTATCGCCTTGCGGAAATCGTGATCAAGATTCCGCCGTTGTCCGGGCGCTCGGGTGACGCGAGCCTTCTCGCCCGGCATTTTCAGAAAAAATATGCTGCAGAGATCAATCCGGCGGTGAAGGGGCTCGCCCCCGATGCGCTTGCGGCGCTCGAAGCCTGGCATTGGCCCGGCAATGTCCGGGAACTGGAAAACCGGATCAAGCGCGCCGTGATCATGGCCGATGGCAAGATGATTGGCGCAAAGGACCTTGATCTCGAGGTGGATGAAAATGCCGCCAATGATTTGCTCAACTTGAAAGCTGCGCGCGAGGCCGCCGACCGTTCGGCAATCCTGCGGGCGATTTCGCAGACCAGTGGCAATATCTCCAACGCGGCGAAATTGCTCGGGATCAGTCGTCCGACGCTGTATGATCTGCTGAAGCAATATAAGTTGCAACAGGTCAGTTGAGCCATGGTGTTGCGCTTCGCCCAGAAATTGCGTTTTCGCAGCAAGCCGGTCATTCTCGCGGCTGCGCTCGGACTCGGCGTGATTGGCGTCCCGACGGCAATTTATGGCGCCAGCGAAGGAAATAGTGATGCGCGGGAGGCCTTTGCAAATGCCGAGAAATTTCGGGCCAGCCATGATGTGAGATCCGCCCGGATCGAACTGATGAATGCGATCAAGGCCGATCCGGAATGGATTGATGCGCGGGTGGCGCAAGCAGAAGTCTTGCTAGATCTTCACGACGGAATTGGCGCAGAGGCGGAGCTTGACCATGCGGTGGATCTTGGTCTTGAACCGGCGGCGGTGCGGCATCTCTATGGCCATGCCTTGTCATTGCAGGGCAAAGCACAAAAGGCGCGTGATCAATTGCTGGCGGATGATATCCCGGCACAGCATCAAGGCTATGCAGCGCGTATCATGGGTAGGGTTGCCCTGCAAATGGGCGATGAACAGCTTGCCGGTCAGTCCTTCAACCGGGCGATGGAACTTGATCCGCGCAACCCGGACCTGTGGGTCGACATCGCCCGTTTCCGGGCTGATTCAGGGGATCAGGCGGGCGCAACAAACGCGGTCGATGAGGCTGTAAAGCTGGACCCAAATAATCTGCGCGCGCTGCAATATCGCGGCGAGTTGCTGCGTTTCCAATTTGGCCTGGGCGCTGCGCTGCCCTGGTTCGAGCGTGCACTGGAGATCGATCCCAATGACGTGCCATTGTTGACGGAATATGCCGCGACGCTGGGCGATATGGGACGGATGACGAAAATGCTCACCGTCGCCCGGAAAATCATTGCTCTGGATGGCCGTAACCCGCGTGCGTTTTTCATGCAGGCGGTGCTCGCAGCGCGAGCGGGCAAATATGGTCTGGCAAGACGGCTGATGCTTCAAACCGAAGGCAAGATTGACAATGTTCCGGCTGTATTGCTGGTACAGGGCATTATCGAACATGGTGAAGGCAATTATAACGCTGCGGTGGACAAGTTTCGGCGACTGTTATCCGTTCAGCCCGATAACCGGCAGGCGCAAAATCTGCTGGCGCGTTCGCTCTATCTTGCCGGAAGCGCATTTGATGCCGTGGAGGTGCTGAAACCACAAGTCAATCGCAGCGGTGCCGTCCCTTATGCCCTGTGGCTGGCCGGCCGTGCGCTTGAGGCGATCGATGAGCGGGAGCAGGCCGCAGGCGTTATGAACCGTGCCGCCGTCCATGATACCGGCCAGGCAGCCGCAATTGCTGGAGAAACACCGCTTGCCGTATTGTCTGCCGAAGCACGGCGAAATGCGAATGATGCACGAGCGGTGGTTCCCTATATCCGGGCGCTCTATAACGCGGGAGATTATGCTACTGCCTTCACCGAAGCAAAGCGCCTGCAACTGGACAATCCGGGCGCGAGCGCCGCGCATCTGTTGGTGGCCGATGTGGCTGACGCGATGGGCGATTTTGACGAGGCGCTGGATGCGCTGGAAAAAGCCCGCAGCATCCGGTTTTCCGAGCCGGTCATGTTGCGTCTGGTCGAAGTATTGCGATCCCGTGGATCGATGCAGCAATCAGCCGAGGTTCTGGCCCAGTATCTCAACTATAATCCGAGCAATATCGCCGGACTGCGCTGGATGGCTTATGCCCATCTCGAGACCGGGAGCTGGTCGGTTGCGGCCCGTCTGCTTGAAAAACTGCGTCGGCGGATTGGCGAGAATGATGCGCTGATCCTGGCCGGTTTGACACAGGCCTATACCGGAATGGGGCAGACCGAAAAAGCCATCGACGCAGGACGGGCCGCCTATCGCGTGCAACCATCGAGCCCTGTGGTGTCGCACTTATATGGGCTGGCCTTGATGGCGGATGGCACGCGCGCGCAGGATGCGATAGCGCTGCTCGAAAAAGCGGTTGCGATCAAACCTGATAATTCCGACTATCGGCAAAGTCTGAAACGTGCCCGCGCTAGCCTTGGGGCAACCCGGAGCAAGGTCACAAGCTGAAGCCGGTCAGGCTTCGCTTTTCACCAGATCTTCAATCGACAAATCCAGTCGCTTCATCTGGCGTTCTATCGGAGGCCAGACATTCTTGATGAAATCTTCCCGTTGCGACCGGCGCAGACGATCTCTCGCGCCTGCTGCAACGAACATGCCGACCCCGCGCTTGACGGTAACCAGTCCGTCCTCCTGAAAACCCTGATAGGCTTTTGCCACGGTCAGGGGATTGGCGCCCTGATCAGCCGCAAAAACACGGACCGAAGGCAGCATGTCACCTTCACGATATATGCCATCCAGAATCGATTCGGAGATAATGTCCCGCAATTTCAGATAGACGGGTTTTGTTGCAATATTCATACTGCATCACTGCCATAATACAGTTATGCAGGCAAGGCAGAAGTTCGGCTTTTTCCAATATTTACAATGGAAACAGATGTTCACTCCGTAGGTGCTGTCCAAGACGACAATATGTTCTCGAGTTCCGGTCTGGGGCGTTCGGTCAATTCTGTGTTGGATGTCCCGAGATAGAGGAAGCCTGCAATTTTTTCCGGAGCAGCGCCAAACAGATCGCGCACGTCATCGTTGAAGGCAGGCCAACCGGTAATCCAGCCACCGACAAAACCCATGGCATGGGTGGCGTGAAGAAGGTTCATGACAAAGGCGCCGCAACTCAGTTCCTGTTCCCAGAGGGGAATCTTGGTCGATTTGACCGGAGAATATATCACGACAAGCAGGGCTGGTGCGAGGCAGGCCATGGACTCCAGCGATTCAAGTTCCAACCGCCCCGCCTCCGGCCGTTCTTTCAGATAGGCATCGTGAATGCCCTTCGCGAGACGGTTGCGCTGATCATCGCCAACCGCGATCACGCGCCACGGGGCCAGCTTGCCATGGTCCGGAGTCCGCAGGGCAATGGCAACGATTTCCTCAATCTGCGCCTTGCTGGGGCCAGGGGCAACCATATCGCGCGGTCGACCGGAACGGCGGGAGGACAGATAGGTCGCAAGGCTGCTCAGATCGTTAAATTGGTTTTCGCTCATGCCCGTCACTTTGGAATTCGCGCGACCGAATGCAAGCAGATTTCGCGATAAACCGGTCTCGCTTGAAACAATATGCTTCACTTGCGCATTTTTATCATTAGGGTGCTGGGCAACCGGGCCGGCTAGGACGGCCCAGACCAATATATCGGGGAGTTAGTTTATGTCGGGTGGTTATGCAGAATCGGGTGATGCGAGAGGAACATTCCTCGGTCATCCCAAAGGCCTTTTTGTCCTGTTCTTTGCCGAAATGTGGGAGCGTTTTTCCTATTACGGCATGCGCGCGCTGCTTATTTTCTATCTCGTTCAACACTGGATGTTCTCGGATAGCGAAGCGGGTATTATCTATGGTGCCTATACCGCATTGGTCTATATCACACCGGTGATTGGCGGTTATCTCGCCGATCGATATCTTGGACAGCGCAAGGCGGTGGCGTTCGGCGCGTTGCTGCTGACCTTTGGTCATTTCCTGATGGCTTTTGAAGGGGAAGGGGCCGGACAGGCCGATCCCGCGATTAACATCTTCTGGCTGGCGCTGGCGTTTATCATCGTCGGTTCGGGCTTTTTGAAAGCCAATATCTCGGTGATCGTCGGCCAGCTATATTCACGGACCGATATTCGTCGCGATCCGGCCTATACGATCTTCTATATGGGCATCAATCTGGGTGCCGCACTCGGAGCAATCATCGCGGGCTGGCTGGGACAGACTTATGGCTGGTCCTATGGCTTTGGCGCAGCAGGCATCGGCATGTTGCTGGGGCTGGTGGTGTTTATCTGGGGCAAACCGTTGCTGGTCGGACGCGGAGAAGCCAATGATCCGGCTTTGCTTGAAAGCAAGGTAGTCGGCGTAAAATTCGAATGGCTGCTGTATCTTCTCAGCTTTGCAACGGTCGGTCTGGTCTGGGTGCTGATCCAGTATCAGGCCCTTGTCGGTTCGCTTCTGGGCGTTGCCGGAGCGATACTGGTCTTCTATGTTCTCTATACAGCGGTAGCAAAACTGACGAAAGAGGATCGTGATCGCATCTTTGCCGCGATGTTCCTGATCTTCGGTTCGATCCTGTTCTGGGCCCTGTTCGAGCAAGCCGGATCTTCGCTGAACCTGTTCACCGATCGCAGCGTTGACCGGACCATCTTCGGCATCGAAGTCCCGGCATCAGTGTTTCAGTCGATCAATGCCATATATATTGTTTTGCTGGCTCCGGTTTTTGCGCTGCTCTGGACCATGCTGGGTCGCAAGGGGCTCGAACCTTCTGCACCGGCAAAATTCGGCTTGGGACTGATCCAGCTTGGTGCCGGCTTTCTGGTGCTGGTTGCAGGGGCACTGGCTGCCGGAACCGGCAACCTGACGCCCGTCCTTTTCATTTTCCTGATCTATCTGTTGCACACGACCGGTGAGCTTTGCCTGTCTCCGGTTGGCTTGAGCGCGATGAACCGCCTCGCGCCTGCGCACATGGCGAGCCTGATCATGGGAACATGGTTCTTTGCATCAGCCACCGGCAATTTTGCGGCCGGACTGATCGCATCCGCTGTGGGCGCCGAAGGTGCCGGACCGGATCGCGTGCTGGACGTCTATTCGACCGTTGGCTGGGTGGCCGTCGGTGTTGGTGTTGCGGTGATCGTGATTTCGCCATTGATCAAGAAACTAATGCATCTGGATACGCTGTCTGACGATAATGTCGGTGACGATCTGGAAGGCCAGTCAGAATTTGGCGAACCGGGCGCTGCAGGTGTCCATCCAACAATCAAGCCGTGATATAAGGGGCAAGCTATGAAATTTCGGGCTTTGCTGGCGCTGTTGGCCAGCGGATCACTTATGGCCGGATGTGCGGCAACTGCAGCGGATACGAAATCCGCAAGCGCCGCTGTACCGGCCAAATCGAGCCAATCGTCGAGGACCGCATTCCCGTCCACTTATAAAGCCTATCCGTCCGTTCCGACTGCGGTCACGGGTGTGACTATATTCGACGGTGAAGGCGGACGGATCGACAATGGCATGGTCTTCATGGCGAGCGGGAAAATCATCTCTGTCGGTGGCAGCGATACCGCTATCCCGGCCGATGCCACCATTGTTGATGGCTCCGGCAAATATATCACGCCGGGCATTATCGATGTGCACAGCCATCTCGGTGACTATCCGACCCCGAGTGTGTCCGCGCATAGTGATGGCAATGAAGCAACCTCTCCGGTGACAGCAGAAGTCTGGGCTGAACATAGCGTATGGCCGCAGGACCCCGGCTTTTCTCGGGCAATGGCTAACGGTGGTATTACTGCGCTGCAAATCCTACCCGGTTCAGCCAATCTTTTTGGTGGCCGTTCGGTTACCCTGAAAAATGTTCCCGCCCGAACCGTGCAGGCGATGAAATTCCCGGGCGCGCCATATGGTATGAAAATGGCCTGCGGCGAGAATCCGAAGCGCGTCTACGGCGGTCGTAACCGTATGCCATCGACCCGCATGGGCAGTCTGGCACTCAATCGGCAAACCTGGATCGATGCGCAGGAATATCGCAGCAAGAGGAATGGCGCCAAGCCACCAAAGCGCGATCTTGGCAAGGAAACGCTGGCGGGTGTTCTCGATGGCGAAATTCTCGTGCATAACCACTGCTACCGCGCCGATGAACTGAACCAGATCATCGATATGTCGAAGGAATTCGGCTATAAGGTTACCGCATTTCACCATGCGGTCGAAGCGTATAAAATTGCGGATATACTTGCCAAGGAAGAGATTTGTTCAGCTGTCTGGGCGGACTGGTGGGGCTTCAAAATGGAGGCCTATGACGCAATTCCGGAAAATGCGGCGCTGCTGCAAAATGCCGGTGCCTGCGTGATCATCCATAGCGATGATGAAAACCAGATCCAGCGGCTCAATCAGGAAGCAGCCAAGGCGCTTGCCGATGGCCGGGCGATGGGCATAGAGATCAGCGATGCGCAGGCGATCCGCTGGATCACGTTCAATCCGGCAAAAGCAATGGGCATTGATGCTATGACCGGCAGCCTGAAATCCGGCAAAATGGCTGATCTCGTGCTGTGGAACGGCAACCCGCTCAGTGTGTATTCGCGGCCCGAAAAAGTCTGGATCGATGGCGCATTGCTATTCGACAGCGGTGATCCAAGCCGTCGACCGGTTAGTGATTTCGAACTCGGCCAGCCCGGTGAAGGAGACGTAAAATGAAGCGCTTTGCCCTATTGCTTGCCTCCGCTGCAGCCCTGATCGCGGCACCTGTTGCTGCGCAACCCATCGCGATTACCGGTGGCAAGGTCGTGATCGGTGATGGCAGTGCGCCGATTGAAGGCGGCACAGTAGTGATCAATAATGATCGCGTCGTCGCAGCCGGCGCCAATGTCCCAATTCCATTTGATGCGCAGCGGATCGACGCGACTGGTAAATGGGTCACGCCGGGTATCTTTGCCGGGTTCAGCCGGGTCGGCCTCGTCGAGGTTGGTGCGGTTTCCCAGACCAATGACATGAATGCCAGTGGATCGCCTTTCTCGGCGGCGCTGGATGTCCAATATGCGATCAATCCCTTCGCCTCTCCGGTTGCGGTCAATCGCGCGGCAGGGGTCACACGGGCGGTTGTCTCCCCGAGTACGTCCCGTTCCATTTTCGGCGGCTATGGTGCGGTTGTCGATCTCGGGCAGGACGAAAATCCAATCACGAGGGCGCGCGCGTTCCAGTTTGTCGAACTGGGCGAAACCGGTCACAGCCGGGCAGGTGGCAGCCGTGCCGCCTCCCATATCCATTTTCGGGCTTTGCTGAACGAAGCGCGCACCTATGCGCGTAGCGCCGGGCAATTTGATAGCGATCTGCTCAAAGCCTCGGACGCGAAGGCATTGTTGCCGGTCATCAACGGCAGCACAAAGCTGCTGGTTCACGTCGAAAGCGCCAATGATATTTTGAAGGTTCTCGACCTGCGCAAGGATTTCCCGGCGCTGAAACTGGTCCTGGTCGGTGCCAATGAAGGCTGGCGGGTCGCCAATCATATTGCAGCAGCAAGAGTGCCTGTGCTGGCCTCTGCCCTGAGTGATTTGCCTTATGGCTTTGAAGACCTGTCTGCCACCCAGTCAAATATTGGCCGGATGAAAGATGCGGGCGTCAAGGTCGCGTTTGGCATGATCAATGACCGTGACGCGCATCAGCTGCGCTATTCGGTGCAATATGCCGGCAATCTCGTCGCTCTTAACAAGGTCCCGCGCGCTACCGGCCTGACCTGGAATGAGGCCTTTGCCGCGATCAGTTCCGTGCCTGCCGAGATCATGGACATGGGCGGGCAGCTCGGCTCGCTGAAAGCCGGCCGTCAGGCCGATGTGGTGATCTGGACGGGGGATCCGCTGGAGCTCTCGACGCAGGTGGAGAAGGTGATAATCGACGGCGTCGACCAGTCGCTGAGCAATCGCCAGATGCGGCTCAGGGATCGGTATAGCAATCCTGCGCCGGGCGCTCTGCCAAAGGCCTATGATCGCTAACCGCTAGAGGCGTACCATCGACATCATTCTGTCGCCATAGCGAAGTCCCGCAGTGCCCCCAATGGGTGCTGCGGTTTCCAGGTCATCGAGATCTGTTGCGTTCAGTTCGACGTCCACTGCCGCCATGCTGTCCTCCAGCGTCGCTCGTCTTTTCGAGCCGGGAATGGGCACGATGAAATCACCCTGTGCCAACAGCCAGGCAAGGGCAATCTGGGCGGGTGAGCAATGATGCCGCTCGGCGACGGTTGTGACGACATCGACCATTTTCATGTTCCGGGCGAAATTCTCTTCCGAATAGCGGGGATCATTGCGGCGATAATCATCTTCTGGCAGATCATCCCGGCTGGTGATCTGGCCGGTGAGAAAGCCCCGGCCCAGTGGACTATAGGGCACGAACCCGACGCCGAGATCCTGACAGACCGGAAGAATGTCCTCCTCGACGCCTCGTTCCCACAAGGAATATTCCGACTGCAAGGCGGCAATCGGATGCGTGGCATGCGCTTTTTTCAGCGTTTCCGCTCCCGCCTCGGACAGGCCCAGATAGCGAACCTTGCCCTCTGAAACGAGATCGGCCATCGCTCCAACGGTTTCCTCGATCGGGACGTTGGGATCGACGCGATGCTGGTAGAATAGATCAATCGTATCAATGCCGAGACGTTGCAAGGATCCTTCGCAGGCCCGGCGGACATTGGCGGGACTGGAATCGACACCGGTCACTTGTCCGTCGCCGAAGGCAAAGCCGAATTTGGTCGCGATGACCAGTCGTTCGCGACGTCCGCGGATCGCCTGTCCCAGCAATTCTTCGTTGATGAGCGGACCATAGACTTCGGCAGTGTCGAAAAAGGTCACGCCCAGTTCGATGGCGCGGTCAATGGTCGCAAGGCTTTCGGCCGTGCTGGCTTCACCATACATGCCTTTGCCAATCCCGGCCATCGGCATACAGCCAAGGCCCAGTGCTGAAACTTCCAGTTCGGCTCCGAGTCTGCGATATTTCATGCCATATCTCCTTCGCTTCTGGCGATTGTCGCGGTCACGGCCATATTAGCGCTGACGTTGGCGACGGTCCGGATGATATCAGGAAAGGTCTCGATTGCCAAAAGCAGTACCAGCGGTTCGATCGGGACGCCCATGGCGATGCAAATCGGCGCGATCGACGTGATGAAACTGATCGAGCCGGGCAGGCTGACCGCTCCCATGGTGGTGATCGCTGCCACCACCACGCCGATTGCCAATATCCCAAATGACAATTCGATCCCCATTAGATGGGCTACATATATGGCAACCGCCAGGTTCATGCACGGGCCGGTTGCGCGGAACAAGGCTACCGCGATCGGCAGTACGATATCAGCCGATCGGTCACCAACACCCAGGGCTTTGACGCCGCTAACCATCGCAGGCAAGGAAGCCAGCGAGCTTTGCGTGGAAATGGCCACGGCCTGGGCCGGGGCGGACGCTTTGAAAAAGGCGACCGGACCGCGTTTTCCGCCGACATAGGTGAGGACATAGCTGAAGATCCAGACCACCGCTCCGACGCTGCTGACAATCAGCACATAATGCAACAGGGCTCCGAATGCCGCCAGCCCGGCGTTCGCACCAACGCCGACCGCCAGAGCGAAAACGCCGAGCGGTGCCAACGCCAGAACCCATTGGATCAAAATCAGCAGCGCATTGGCAACCGCATTGAAAAATTGGTCGAGCATCACTCTTTGCGGGTCGGGCAGCCGGGTGATGGCGAAGGCAAATGCCAGCGCGAAAACCATCAGCGGCAGCACCGCATCTTCTGCGGCAGAGGCGATGGCGTTGGTCGGAATAAGCGCGCGGAGGAATTCGCTGAACGGAGGCACCTCGCCCGGTGATGCCGCGCTTCCCAGTGCAGACCGCAGTGCCGCCGCCGCATCACCGTTAAGCGGGAAGAGTTCGAGTAATGCCGGCGTTACGAAAGCGGCCATGGCGGAGGAACACCATAGGATGAAAATCATGAACAATATGGCGCGAGCGGTCATCCGCCCGGCTCGCGCCATGGACGCCGCCTTGCCGATGCCCACGATCAGCAGGTTGAAGACAAGCGGGATGACGGTCATGCGCAAGGCGTTGAGCCACATATTGCCGATCACATCGGCGGCTTCGACCAGCAACGCGTTCCTGGTATCGACAAACAATCCGGCCAATATGCCAAGTATCAGAGCAAGCAATATGATCAGTGCTTTTTTCAATATCTCAGTCCCCAGGCATGTTCCAACCGATCATCAACCATGGCGGCCAGCGTCTGGCAAGCGATGATTATGGGTAAATTTCGAAATTCAATTCATTCCTGCTTGGTTTCCGGCGGTTTGATGGGCTAGAGACGTGCCCAACAGGGTCTGACCATTTTGGAATGTAAGTTGATATGACCAAGAAATTTTTCGGTACCGATGGCATTCGTGGCCTGACCAACAAGCACCCGATGACCGCTGAAATCGCGATGAAGGTCGGGCAGGCCGCTGGGCGGCATTTTCTGCGGGGAGATCACAAGCATCGCGTTGTGATCGGCAAGGACACCAGGCTTTCCGGCTATATGATGGAAAACGCTCTGGTTGCCGGGTTTACCAGTGTCGGCATGGATGTCGTACAGGTTGGTCCGATGCCAACGCCTGCCGTGGCCTTGCTCACAAGGTCGATGCGCGCCGATCTCGGGGTGATGATATCCGCCAGTCACAATCCCTATCAGGACAACGGTATAAAATTATTCGGCCCCGACGGGTTCAAGCTGTCGGATGAGGACGAATTGAAAATCGAGACCTATCTCGAAGAAGAGACCAAATTGGCCCCCGCGGCAGATATTGGCCGTGCAAAGCGGTTTGAAGACGCGCGCGGCCGGTATATCCATGCCGTCAAAATGTCATTGCCCGATCATATCCGGCTCGATGGTCTGAAGATCGTCTGCGATTGCGCCAATGGTGCCGCCTATCAGGTCGCGCCCTCAGCGTTCTGGGAGCTGGGTGCCGAGGTGGTTTCGCTGGGGATCAGTCCCAATGGATTGAATATAAATGACAGATGTGGCTCGACCGATCTTGCGACTTTGCAAGAAACGGTCGTCGCTTCAGGTGCCGATATCGGCATTGCTCTGGACGGAGATGCCGATCGGCTGATTGTTGTCGATGAAAAAGGGCAGGTTGTTGATGGCGACCAGCTGATGGCCTTGATCGGATCGAGCTGGAATCGGGATGGTCTGCTGCGCGGGGACGGGATAGTCGCCACGGTGATGTCCAATCTCGGACTGGAACGGTTTCTGAAGTCCCAGAATCTCGATCTGGTACGAGCGAATGTTGGTGACCGCTATGTCCTCGAAGACATGAAAAAGGGCGGCTATAATGTCGGTGGCGAGCAATCGGGCCACATGATCCTGCTTGATCACGGTACCACCGGCGATGGTACGGTGGCCGCCTTGCAGGTATTGGGGCAACTGGTCGAGAGCGGCAAGCCGGCCAGCGAATTGCTGCATCTATTTGATCCGGTTCCGCAATTGCTGAAGAATGTACGATATAGTGGCGGTCAGCCGCTCGAAAGCGAGAAGGTCAAGGCTGTGATCGCGGAAGCGGAAAAGGAACTGGAAGGTTCCGGTCGCCTTCTGATCCGCAAATCGGGAACCGAGCCACTGATCAGGGTGATGGCAGAGGGGGACGACGAAGATCAGGTCCACGCGGTCGTCGACCGGATTTGCGCCGTTGTCGAGGAAGTGGCGGGCTGATGCTGGCAAAATATCCTGCTTCTGCAGAACGGAGATATCGATGCTGAGCTTTCTCGATGCGATGGATGCCCGGACGATTGTCGCGATGGGGCTGACCTTGCCGGTCCTGTTGACGCTGGTCCTGTTCTTTTTCGCGCGCGGCTTTTTCCGACGCTTCTGGATTCCGATCCTCCTGATCGTCGGCGCGCTTGAATGGTTCCTGATCGTTCAGGTCGGGCCGCTGTTCCTGTGACCGGAAATTGTCCGCGGATATTGTCGATCGCCGGTTCTGACAGCGGCGGCGGGGCGGGTATACAGGCCGATATCAAAACAATTACCATGCTGGGCGGCCACGCGATGACCGCGATTACCGCGATCACCGCGCAGAATACGCTGGGTGTACAGTCGGTTCATCAAATACCCACCGCGATGATATTGGAGCAGATTGAATCGGTGGTCAGCGACATCGGCGTGGATGCGGTCAAGATCGGTATGATTGGAAGCGCGGAAGCAGCGCGGGCGGTGGCGCAATATCTCGACAAGCTCAGCGTAGCGGTCGTATTCGATCCGGTCATGGTTGCGACCAGCGGCAGCGAACTGGCCGACGCCGACACGATCGCCGCCTTTGGAGAATTGATGGACGTTGCCTCTGTCGTCACGCCGAATTTGCCCGAACTGGCGGCACTGGGCGGCAAGGATGAAATTCTGGGACATGGCTGTCATCTTGTCATCAAGGGCGGACATGGTGAGGGCGCCATGATTGTCGATGAACTCCATTCACCCACCGGACTGATCAGGCGGATCAAAGGCAAGAAATTCGATACCAGCGAAACCCATGGCACTGGCTGCACCTTTGCCAGCGCAATGGCTTGTGGGCTGGGCAGCGGGCTGGATCTGACGGCAGCCTTCGAACAGGCCATTTCCTTCACTCGCATCGCGATATTGGAAGCACCGGGTCTCGGCCAGGGCGGTGGCCCGCTCGGCCATCAATTTGTTACCGACTTCCGGGATGATGATCAATGATCGCCGGGGTTGATGAAGTGGGCAGGGGGCCGCTGGCTGGTCCGGTCGTCGCCGCTGCGGTCATCCTACCCGATGATCATGGCATAGCCGGTCTGGATGACAGCAAGAAAATGACGGCCAAAAAACGTGCTCAGCTGGAACTGGAAATCCTCGAATGTGGTCGCATTTCGGTAGCGCAATGTTCCGAGGCCGAGATTGATAATATCAACATATTGCAGGCAACCATGCTGGCGATGACCCGAGCGGTAGAAGGCCTGGATGTCGTGCCCCGTCACGTTCTCGTCGATGGTAACCGCTTGCCGAAATGGTCTTATTCAGCCGAAGCGGTGATTGGCGGGGACGCGCTGCATCCCTGCATTTCCGCCGCGTCCATTCTCGCCAAGGAATTTCGCGACCGGTTGATGATCGCCGCCGCCGAACAATATCCGCAATATGGCTGGGAGCGGAACAAGGGCTATGGCACGGCAGAGCATCTCACCGCGCTCAGGCAATATGGGCCCACCCCATTGCACCGCAGAAGCTTTGCTCCGGTGTCCCAGATGGAATTGCTTTAAGCTTCGACCTTCGCAGGTTTCGGAGCGATCTTGCGCTCTGCGAGAACCCATTCACCGCTTTCGCTTTTGATATATTTGGGCTGGCGGGTAACATTCCAGACCAGACCCATTTTTTCCAGCAGCAGCAGGATATAGCCCGCTATATCGATCTCCCACCACGCCATGCCTTGAAAACTTGCGCGGGGGTGCTTGTGATGATTGTTGTGCCAGCCTTCGCCGAAGGTCAGCAGAGAGAAAATGAAGCTGTTCTTCGATGTGCCGACCCCTTTGGTGTGCCGCTGCGATCCCACGACATGGGCGTAGCTGGAAATTCCCAATGTGATCTGCAGAACCACGAATGTGCGGAAATAGCCGCCGATCAGGATCGTGCCGATGACATGATCCCAGCCGCCAAAAACAAGGCCCCATACACCGGGGAAGATGATCAGCGAGAAGACCAGCCAATACCAGCGGGTCTTGTGAAGCCAGAGCACGACATCATTGTCAGCCAGACCCTTGCCATAGATGCTGGTGTCGGTGACGCAATCGTCCATGAACCAGCCGAAATGCGAATGGAACATGCCTTTCAGCCTGCTGGTCGGGCGACCCCGGCCATCGACCCAGGGGCTGTGCACATCGCCGATTTCATCGGTATGGGCGTGGTGACGCCGGTGGTCGGTGGCCCAGCGTAATACCGAAGACTGGACAGACATTTGCGCCATCACTCCGAGTATATATTGCATCGGCACCGATGTTTCGAACGACTTGTGCGAATAATAGCGGTGGAAGCCGAGCACGATGCCAAGCATCAAGATGATATATCCGGCAATGAACGCAGACCATTCGACCCAGCCGGTATCATAGGTGAACATATACCAGATGGCTGCAATTGAGCCAAAAATCTTCGATCCGAAAACAATCGCATATTCCCGGCGTTTCTCGCGCCCGGCCTCGCCGCCGACAATCACGCCAGGATGCGGACGGGGTACATCGCTATGCTGAGAAATGCCATTTTCCTGCTGATATTTATCACGAAAATTGTGCGCCATCTATTCGGTAACCCCCGGAATGATACGATTTGGAGCTTCGTTGCTAAACCCTCCTATAGCGCGCGCCAGTCTTTTTGGGAACCAAATTTGAAATTGGCCAATTTTTCCAAAAAAGGTCAAATATATTTTCCGGACAGAGTCTTTTTCGTCACACCACTAGGGATTGAGTCTGGCTCTCGGCCATGGACTCCATATCTGGTGACGGACTCGTTTCGTTCTTTTACGCCGAGTCGCGTTAACCATTACGATACGCCTTTAGCCTATATTAACGGCCTTGACCGCCGGCCATTTCGGACTCACCATTAACGCCGTTGGAAAAAGGAATAGAGTTACATGGGGATTATCGAGCGCATTCAGGCGCCCAAAACACGCACCGCTAAAAAGGCTGTCGAACTGCCATTGGGGCAGATATTGAAGATGGATTGCATCGAAGCCATGGCGTCATTGCCGGATGCATCGGTTGATATGATCTTTGCTGATCCACCCTATAATCTGCAGCTTGGCGGTGATTTATACCGTCCCGAAGGCGGGCAGGTGGATGCCGTGGATGATGCCTGGGATCATTTCGACAGCTTCGCCGCTTATGATGCGTTCACCCGCGCATGGTTGGCCGAAGCGCGCCGCATTCTCAAACCCGATGGTTCGCTCTGGGTTATCGGGAGCTATCACAATATTTTCCGTGTCGGCGCGTCGCTGCAGGATCTCGGCTACTGGATCCTCAACGACATCATCTGGCGCAAGGCTAATCCGATGCCGAATTTCAAGGGAACGCGCTTCACCAATGCCCATGAAACGCTGATCTGGGCGTCAAAGTCGGAGAAGGCGAAATATACGTTCAACTATCGGGCGATGAAAAATCTCAACGACGAATTGCAGATGCGCAGCGACTGGGTCATGCCGATCTGCGGCGGTCAGGAGCGACTGAAACGCAATGGCAGCAAGGCACATCCCACGCAAAAGCCGGAAGCCTTGCTCTACCGCGTCATGCTGGCGACGACCAATCCCGGCGATGTCGTGCTCGATCCGTTTTTCGGTACGGGGACAACCGGCGCGGTTGCAAAGCGTCTGGGCCGCGAATGGATCGGCTGCGAGAAAGAGGACAGCTATTGCGAAGTGGCGGAGCAACGTATTGCCGAAGCGCTGCCGCTAGACGAAAGCGCGCTCAAGACGATGCAGTCGCCCAAGGCCAAGCCGCGGGTTGCCTTCGGCACTCTGGTCGAAACCGGCTATCTGAAACCCGGTGACGAATTGTGCAGCAAGAACCGCAAATATAAAGTCAAAGTGCGGGCCGATGGTTCGGTGATCTGGGATGGACAGGAAGGCTCGATTCACAAGATCGGCGCGGCAGTGCAGGACGCACCGAGCTGCAATGGCTGGACCTACTGGTATTATAAGGACGGCAAAAATCTGAAGCCGATCGACAATCTGCGGCAGACCTATTTGCTGGCCACCGAACCCTGATATGGGCGCGCCATTGGAAGATATGGAAGCATGTGGAGCGGATGCCAGACTCTATCTGAAACCGGTCGGGCTGGTCGATAGCCCGCAATGGCATGATGGAAAAAATCAACGGTTAAACAATAGTTTAACGTGGTTTTCTCAGATTGAATATCTGGTTGTTGAAGCCGAGAAGCCGAACCGGAGAGGTTTGGTCAACGTCACCCAATGGGCCGATTGGTCGAAAGCGCTTCCAGAGTCATTGGCCGTGCGTGCGGCGGAGCAATTTGCCAATCTGACCCGACAGCATGAACCGCTGCAATGCGGAGAGCGGACCATCCGGTTCGACCAGCCGCATGTCATGGGCATACTCAATATAACGCCTGACAGCTTTTCCGATGGCGGCAAGCATACGGATGATCCGGACAAGGCGGCAGAGGCCGGACTGGCCATGGCCGTGTCTGGTGCGTCAATCCTGGATATTGGCGGAGAAAGCACGCGGCCCGGTGCCAATCCGGTCTGGGAAGGCGACGAGATCAAGCGCGTTGTGCCGGTGATCGAAAGGCTGGCCCATTGCGGTGCCGTCCTGTCGATCGACACGCGCAAGGCGGCGGTCATGGAAGCGGCGATTGCCGCAGGCGCGCATTTGATCAACGATATTTCGGCCCTGATGCACGACAAAAGGTCACTCGAGGTTGCCGGTGTTTCTGGCCGTCCGGTTGTGCTCATGCACGCGCCATCAAGCGGCAAAAATCCGCATAAAAGCGACGGATATGGCAATATCGTGACGGATACGCTCGATTGGCTGGAACAAAGGATCGCCGATGTCGTCGCAGCCGGTTTTGAACGCGAGAAGATCATTGTCGATCCCGGCCTCGGCTTTGGCAAGTCGCTGGCCGACAACCTCGCACTGATGAACAATATCGCGATGTTCCATACGCTGGGTCAGCCGCTGCTGATCGGCGCCAGTCGCAAACGGATGATCGGCGCCTTGTCAAAGGAAGCGCCGGTGGATCAGCGCCTCGGCGGCTCCATCGCCTTTGCCCATCATGCCGTGCAGCAGGGCGCGCAAATCGTCCGGGTGCACGATGTGCCGGAAACGGTGCAGGCGTTACAAATCTGGCGCGGGATGCGGGACGCCGGGGTTACAGCGCCGGTTTAGACGAGAGTCGTCAATATCCGTAAAGTGGACGGCGGCAATTGGGTGGGAAGCGGAACGGCAGCTATTGGAACATATAGCTTTGGACAGCAATTATCAGATTAACGCTAGAATTTTCCTGACCCGTGTAGGACCACCTATTGGTTCTTAGCTGATTTAAGCTTGTGAAGGATGGCTCTGCCGCAGTTAAAACCGGCTACGCAGAAATAGAGTGTCCAGATAATTGGCCACCAAAGTTCAAAGTCAGCTCTCGGAAACGTCAGCCAGCCTAACCCGATAATGACAAGCGACCATATAATGAGAACTGGCCATGACATGTTTTTTCGTCGATCAGCATTCGCTTCACGCCAAGATCGGGCGGGAAGAACTGGCTCCCGATTTCCAAGCGCTTTTACTGGCTGAGCAAACAGCCGCCGGTCAATAAGCAGAACTGGAACCAGCAACATCGCAGCGAAGCCGTATCCCAGCCAGGTAAAGACTTCCTTCGGCGCATCATCCCATAGCAATGTCATGAGAACTATAATCGCGATCAGAGTGCCTATAAATGCGCCCATCAGGGACAAATAGTATTTCCAGTAATTGCGTTTGAAGTTGCTGACAAATCTATCCCGTTCTTCGCAACTGACCCGAAAGGCAGGTGCGCGGAAGTTCTTCCTGTAAAGAAAATCCTCCCCGTCGGGCTTAAAGGCACGTTTGAAGCGCCAGCGTGCAAAGAAATAATTTAGAATGCAAACCCCCTACAATTCTTACTGCACGTAAAGTGATAGCAACTACACGGGCGCAAATCGCCGTTCGGAGGTGTTTATCTATATCATTGACGGCATTCAACGTTAAGTTGTGGTCAACAATGTAGCAGGTCGACGGCAGCTTTTAGGCATCGCATTTTCCAACAGGATTGACTGCATTTGGGGCGATAGCCGAAGTTCCGATAGAGCAAGCCCAAGGTCTGTTTTGCCGATATTGCAGATTAAATGCCGATATTGCGGAAATGGACTTGCACTAACCGTTCGCACGTGCGTTCAGCTGAGCGCAACGTCGACCAATCGATAAGCTTCAAATATCGGGACGATCGCCCATTGCCTCGCCGAGCCGCACCGATCTCTCCGGTGCCCAGTCGGCTGAAAACGCGATGCTGTCCGGGCGGAATAGCATGACGACCGTAGAGCCGAGCAGGAACCGTCCCATCTCCTCGCCCTTTTCGAGCGCGATATTCTGGTCCGCATAAGTCCACTGCGTAATCTTGTTGGCGGGCTTTGGCTTGACGAGGCCGTGCCAGACCGTTGCCATGCTGCCGACGATGGTGGCGCCGACCAGGACCATTGCGAACGTCCCATGCTCCGGTGATTCAAACACACATATGACCCGTTCATTGCGCGCGAAGAGATTGGGCACGCCGCGCGCAGTAGCGGGATTAACCGAAAACAGCGCGCCTGGCACGTAGGTCATGCTTACAAGCCTGCCGTCACAAGGCATATGGATGCGATGATAATCCCTGGGCGACAGATATAGATTGGCAAAGCTGCCGTTCCGAAACTTTGCCGCCAGTGCGGTATCGCCGCCCAGCAAATCGGTCGTCGTAAACAGATGGCCCTTTGCCTGAAGGATATGGTGGTCATCAATCGCACCAAGCTGACTGATTGCGCCATCGACCGGGCAGGCAAAATCCGCTTCCGTGATAGGGCGCGCGCCGGCTTTGAGCGGACGGGTGAAGAAGGCATTGAAACTGTTATAGCTGGCGATGTCCGGATTGCGGGCCTCGCTCATGTCGACCGCATATTTGCCGACAAACCACCGTATCAGCCGGGTTGTCAGTGCGCCCTGTTCCGCCTCGGCAATGCGGCCGGCAAAGACGGTAAGGCCCCGCTTTGGCAGCATGTACTGGGACGCGACTTTCAGATGTTCGAACAATTTTTTAGCCGCATCAATCGCTCAATCGGCCAGTTCAACCTGCCGGACGTCATAGCCGGACTTGTTGAGGTCGACGATCAGGCCTTCCAGCTGTTCGCGGTCTTTTGCTTCGCATTCGATATCGGTGATCAGGCCCTTGGCCGGCAGGTTGGTGAACACCCGCTGGTGATAGACCTCGATGATATTGACTTCATGTTCGGCAAATTGCTTCACCACATTGTAAAGCGCGCCGGGCTGGTCGCGGAGATGCAGTCGGAGGCGTGCGAGACGGCCCGAGCGGGCAAGATCACGCAGGAGTACGTTCGCCAGCAGGCGCGTATCGATATTGCCGCCGCAGAGGACGAGGCCGACTTTTTCGCCGGCGAATTTTTCCTTGTTGGCCAGCAAGGCGGCAAGACCGGCTGCACCCGCTCCCTCGACCACGGTTTTTTCAATCTGCAACAGCAGGCTGACCGCGCCTTCGAGCTGCGCTTCGCTGACCAGCAATATCTCGTCGACATATTTGCGGATGATCCCGGCAGTAAATTCGGAAGGATTGCGTACGGCGATACCCTCGGCCAGCGTGTCGCCGCCAGCACTGACGGTCTTGCCGGTCAATTTTCCGTACATGCTGGGGTAGAGCGCGGCCTGCACGCCGGTCATCTTGATCCCCGGTTTGATCGCAGCGGCTGCGGTTGCCATGCCGGAAAACAATCCGCCGCCACCGATCGGTATGATCAGCCGGTCGAGATCGGGCACGGCTGCGAGCATTTCGATAGCCACCGTACCCTGACCGGCCGCGACATGTGGGTCATCAAAGGCGTGGATATAGGTAAGACCGCGCTGTTCGGCGAGGAGCAGCGCATGCGCATAAGCTTCATCATAATTGCCACCGAAGATGACGATTTCAGCGCCATGGCCACGGGTCTGCTCGACCTTCACCATGGGGGTGGTTTCAGGCATGACGATTGTAGCCGGAATATCAAGGTTCTTGGCGTTATAGGCGAGGCCCTGCGCATGATTGCCGGCGGAGGCGGCAATCACGCCGGCTTTCCGTTTGCTCTCGTCCATCAGCAGCAGCGCATTGAGCGCGCCGCGCTCCTTGTAGGCTGCGGTAAATTGCAAATTCTCGAATTTGAGAAAAACTTCCGCTCCGCTGAGTTCTGACAGGGTGATGCTTTTCAGCGTCGGGGTGTGGACGATCCGGCCTGTGATCCGGTCGTGTGCGGCCTTCACGTCATCATAGTCGAAGGAGGGAAGGGTGGATGTCTGGTTATCGTTCATATCGTCTGTGCCCCTAACGCATCTGGTCATCGAGGGAAACAATGATTATGGCCGGTCAACTGGTTAGGGAAATCTATGGCGAATATAGCATTTATCGGGATTGGCGTGATGGGTG
>Ga0209345_10001901_pt1 | contig 24123 bp, 22 predicted proteins | sample Cruoilmetagenom7_FD_187294 | JGI IMG/M metagenome (GOLD analysis project Ga0209345, IMG submission 187294) | Oil polluted marine microbial communities from Coal Oil Point, Santa Barbara, California, USA - Sample 7 (SPAdes) (version 2) | ecosystem: Environmental > Aquatic > Marine > Oil seeps ...
GAAATCGCCAAACGCTGCGCTTTTGCCACCTACCGCCGTGATCCGATTCTGCCCAAATTCGCCGATGACGAGGTTGTCGAACTGCGCCGCCAAGCCGAGGAAGGTTTGAAAGAACGCCTTGCCGTGATCCCGCATTCCGCCGAGGTTAAAGACTACGAGGCGCGGCTGGATTTCGAGCTGGGGATCATCGAGGGCATGGGCTTTCCTGGGTATTTCCTGATCGTTGCCGATTTCATCAAATATGCCATTGACCAAAACATCCCCGTCGGGCCGGGCCGTGGGTCCGGGGCGGGGTCACTGGTCGCCTACGCGTTGAAAATCACCGACCTTGACCCGCTGCGCTATAACCTGCTGTTCGAGCGGTTCCTGAACCCTGAACGGGTCTCGATGCCGGATTTCGATATCGATTTTTGCATGGATCGCCGCGAAGAAGTGATCCGTTATGTGCAAGACAAATATGGCCGCGACAAGGTGGGGCAGATCATCACCTTTGGCGCGCTTTTGTCCAAGGCGGCCGTGCGCGATATCGGGCGCGTTTTGCAGATGCCTTATGGTCAGGTCGACCGGCTCAGTAAACTGATCCCCGTGGAGGGTGTGAAACCGGTCTCGATCGAAAAGGCGTTAGCGGATGAGCCGCGTCTGCGTGAAGAAGCCCAAGCCGAAGAGGTGGTGGCGCGCCTGTTGAACTACGGCCAACAGGTCGAAGGTTTGTTGCGCAATGCATCAACCCACGCCGCCGGTGTGGTGATCGGTGATCGCCCGATTGACGAGTTGGTGCCGCTTTACCAAGACCCGCGGTCCGACATGCCCGCGACGCAATTCAATATGAAATGGGTCGAGCAGGCGGGGCTGGTGAAGTTTGACTTTCTGGGCCTGAAAACCCTGACGGTGATCCAAAATGCGCTGGATTTGTTGAAACTTCGGGGCGTGGATATCGACATCGGGCAAATTCCGCTGGACGACGAGGCGACCTACAAGCTCTATGCTTCGGCCAAAACAGTCGCAGTGTTTCAGGTGGAATCCAGCGGCATGATGGACGCGCTAAAGCGCATGAAACCCACCTGCATCGAGGACATCGTGGCGCTGGTGGCGCTGTATCGCCCTGGCCCAATGGAGAACATTCCAACCTATTGCGAGGTCAAAAACGGGCAAAAGGAACGCGAATCCGTTCATCCGCTAATTGATCATCTACTGGAAGAAACCCAAGGCATCATCGTTTATCAGGAACAGGTGATGCAGATCGCGCAGGAAATGGCGGGTTATTCCTTGGGGGGGGCCGATTTGTTGCGTCGCGCGATGGGTAAAAAGATCGCCGAGGAAATGGCCAAAGAGCGGCCCAAGTTTGAAAAAGGCGCCATGGAAAATGGCGTCGACAAAAAGAAAGCCAGCGAGGTTTTCGACCTGTTGGAGAAATTCGCCAACTACGGGTTCAACAAATCCCACGCGGCGGCCTATGCGGTGGTGAGCTATCAAACCGGGTATCTAAAGGCGAATTATCCGGTCGAATTTATGGCCGGGGTGATGAACTGCGACCTTCATTTGACCGACAAGCTGGGCGTTTACAAAGAAGAAATCACCAAAGGGCTGGGGCTGGAAATTGTGCTGCCCAATGTCAACGCTTCAGACGCGATGTTCAGCGTCGCAGATGGCAAGGTGGTGTACGGTCTGGGTGGTTTGAAAAACGTCGGGGTCGACGCGATGCGCCTGATCGTCGAGGCCCGCGCGGATGCGCCCTTCGCCACGCTCTATGATTTCGCGCGGCGGGTTGATATGAAACGGGTCGGCAAACGCCCGCTTGAAATGCTGGCCCGCGCGGGTGCATTTGATGTGTTGGATCGTAACCGCGCACGGGTGTTTGGCAGCTTGGAAAGCTTGGTGGCCTATTCGGCTGCCGTGCATGAGCAGCGCAATTCCAATCAGGTGTCGCTGTTTGGCGAAGCGGGGGATGATCTGCCCGAACCCCGCCTGATAGCCGTCGAGGACTGGTTGCCCAACGAGCGCCTGTCCGAGGAGCACAAGGCGGTCGGATTTTATCTGTCGGGCCACCCGCTGGATGATTACATGGTGCCGCTGAAACGCAAAGGCGTGTTGACCTTGACCGAGGTCGAGCGCAAGGCTGAGATGGGTGCTTGCTTGGTGAAAATGGCGGGTGCTGTGGCCAGTAAACAAGAACGCAAATCAGGGCGGGGCAACCGATTTGCCTTTGTGCAATTGTCGGACCCTACAGGGCTGTATGAGGTCACGGTGTTTTCCGACACCTTGGAGGCGGCGCGCGATCTGTTAGAAGCGGGAAGCAGCGTGGTGCTGAACGTCGAGGCCACCATGGAGGGCGAGCAGTTGAAACTGCTGGCGCGTGGCGCACAACCGGTGGACGGCGTCGCCGCCGAGGCCGGGTCGATGGGCTTGCGGGTTTTTGTCGAGAATGAGGGGGCTGTGGCATCAGTGGCCAGCGTGTTGGATCGTGCCGTTAAAGATGCCAACTCGCGCACGGGCGGGCCGGTGGTTTTCTGCCTAATGGACGCTGCGTTGCCGGGGGAGGTTGAGATCTCCCTGGCAAAGGACTATCCCGTGAACCCACAGATCAAAGGGGCGATCAAAAGCCTTGGCGGGGTTATAACGGTAGAGGAATGTTAGGGATGCGGTTTGGTGTGTTCGCCCTTTCGGTGATGCTGCTTTCAGGGTGTTTAGGAACGCCTGAATTGCCGTTGCTGAGTGACGTGGAACTGGCCGAAGATGCACCGGAAAGCGGGCTGGTTGCCCCGGACGTTGAAGCGCCTGAATCCGTTCTGAAGGAATTGCAAAGCGTCCAGAATGTCCCTGATGTGCCGCTTGTGACAAGCGCTCCGACAAAACCGCGCCGTGGTTTGGCGGGCTTGTTTGGGCGGCTTAAATCCCGCCCAGAAGATAAGACGCCGATCAAGGTTGAGGAATCGGCGGTTGTTGATGGCGACACCGTTGAGGGCGCTATAGCTACGGACCAAGCCGCGATTGCCTCTGCCAATCCCGAGGCATTGGGTGAGGTCGATGAAACCGTAGTCGTCGCATCCATTGATCCGCAGCAGGTTTCAGCCCCGCGCCGTGCCAAATCGGGCCAGTTCCGACAGGTCGAGGCTGGCATTGTGCTGCCGTTTGGTGAAATCGGACTGGCCTGCGGTATCCGTGGTCGCGCACTTGGCAAAGAAGTGGATCGCTTTCCGGCGCGCGGCAAGGGCTATCGGTTATTTGACACCAAACCATCAACAACCGGGCTGCGCACACATTACATAACCGGCTTCAAGGATGGCTGCCCGCGCCAGTTTACCGCCTCGCTTGCGTTGCTGGGCTCGCCCGTTCTGCATGAACAATTGCTCTCTGCGGAAGGTGACGAGGGACAGCATTCAACAGGGGCGGATGTCGCTTTCCAAAAAATCAGAGCCCAAGTCTGTAACACTGGCCGTGGCAAGGCCTGTCCGGACAGGCGCGTCGACGAGTTGGAAAAGTCGATGGCGTTTGTGACGACCTACGAACGGTTTGGCGGCGCGGCCCGATGGACCGAGATTCTACTGCATAACGGGGTGATTGAGGCTAATTCACTGCAACAATAGCAGACCCTACCAATGCGGCGGGCGTTGATCTCCAAGCGTCACGCTACCGCTCGCATCCGCCTCGCGGGTGGCTTCGCGCTCCATCAACATCCGCACACGATTGGTCAAAAGTGCAAGTTCACCTTCTTGGCGTGCGATAATATCGGACAGGTCATCGACCACGCGGGTCAGGTGGGCGACTTGCTCTTCCATTGGGTTGATTTTATTATTGCTCATGCGGGGGTCTTACATCCCAATCGGGGGTGAAAACAAGGGCAGATTGATTGAGATCAATGACCTGTCGAGGACTGTTTGCAAGGCTGCCAATTAGTGAAAATGTAATGAAAGGCTGCGATGGTATGACCGTGATGACAATGTTTAAAACCTGTGCTGCTGCCGCTGTTGCAGTTGCGATAACAGCCCCTGTTTTGTGGGCCTATTCCGGCGAAAACTATGTGGTGTGCAAGTTAAATCCAAACGGCGATAACTTTCTGGCGCTGCGCAGCTGCGGGTCTAGCAAATGCACGATGACCCAAAAATTGCCACCAGATACCTTCCTGCTGACAATGAACCCCGATGCCAAGAACCATTGGCGAGAAGTGATCGTTTTGAAAGGGCTTCAGGATGACAGCTATTCTGGTCCGTCGGGGTGGGTCTATGACAAATATATTTGCGAGGTCAGCTATTAATCTATCAAGGAAGTCCGTGGTGCGGGGTGACGGTGCTTGGCGGGGTCAGATGTTGCCAATTGGCCCCGATGGCTGGGTCTATGACAAATATATCTGCGAAATCGCCGACTAGCCCACGCTCGCCTTGCCCCCAAACGTCCCTTTGGGTAAACGCAGGGCGCAAGATACTCCACAAGATACCCCAAAGGGACCCTCATGGCCAAAGTGAAAAAACAGCCCCGCCCAAAGGCATTGCCGCCCAAAGGCTTTCGCGACTATTTCGGCGAAGACGTGCGCGCGCGTAAATCCATGCTGGATGCGATTGCGGCTGTCTATCATCAATACGGGTTCGAGGCGCTGGAATCGGCAGCCGTTGAAACCGTCGAGGCCTTGGGCAAATTCCTGCCGGACGTGGACCGCCCCAACGAGGGCGTGTTCGCGTGGCAAGAGGATGATGGCAAAGAAAACGGCGACTGGTTGGCGCTGCGCTACGACCTCACGGCCCCTTTGGCGCGGGTTTTTGCCCAGCACCGCAATGATTTGCCGACACCGTATCGCCGCTTTGCGATGGGGCCTGTCTGGCGCAATGAAAAACCGGGACCCGGACGGTTCCGGCAGTTTTACCAATGTGACGCCGATACGGTTGGCAGCGCCAGCATGGCGGCGGACGCCGAGATTTGCGCGATGTTGGCAGATACGCTTGAGAAGGTCGGCATCCCGCGCGGCGATTACATTATTCGGGTGAACAACCGCAAGGTTTTGAATGGTGTGCTCGAGGTTGCAGAACTTGTGGATCCAACCGACCCAGAAAAGTTTTCAATTGAACGAGGTATAGTGCTTCGGGCGATTGATAAGATTGACAGGTTGGGGGCGGATGGAGTTGAGGCACTCCTAGGTGATGGTCGAAAAGATGCGAGTGGAGACTTTACTTCTGGTGCAGGTTTGTCGCCATCTCAGGTCAAGATAATTATGAAGTTTGTGGACGCAAAGAAACAAATTGACTCTCGGATGCACGATTACTGGGAGGCGAAGGGTTCCCCTGACATCCTCCATGATGATGATCCGACGGCAAAGGCGCTTCGGGCGGGAGGAATAGGTCGTACCGGTCAAGCAGGAGTGACGCAAACACCAGATTCGGCGAAAGAAATGTTGACCCACACATTGGCCTATCTTTTGGAAATTGTTGGTGGTTCAGATTCTGGACGACAAGGCGTAGAGGAATTGCGAGAAATCGCCGCCCTGTTAAACGTACAAGGTTACGGTCCCGAACGTATAGTCATCGACCCCTCTGTGGTGCGCGGGCTTGGCTATTACACCGGACCCGTTTATGAGGCTGAGCTGACCTTTGAAATCTTGGATGAAAAGGGACGCAAACGCCAGTTTGGCTCGGTCGCAGGCGGCGGACGCTATGACGATCTGGTCAAGCGGTTCACCGGACAAGCAGTGCCAGCCACCGGTGTTTCCATCGGCGTTGATCGCTTGCTGGCCGCGCTCGAGGCCAAAGGGCGTGGCGTTGCCAAATCTGCTGGCCCCGTGGTCGTGACGGTGATGGATCGTGACCGGATGGCGGATTACCAAACCATGGTGGCCGAGCTGCGCAAGGCGGGCATCCGTGCCGAAGTCTATCTGGGCAATCCCAAGAATTTCGGTAATCAGTTGAAATACGCCGACAAACGCGCCTCACCCGTCGCGGTGATCGAGGGCGGTGACGAACATGAGAACGGTGTGGTGCAGATCAAGGACCTGATCCTTGGCGCTAAAATCGCCGAGAACGCCACGCTTGAGGAATGGAAATCCTTGCCTTCGCAATACGAAGTGCCCCGCAGCGATCTGGTGGCCAAGGTGCGCGAAATCCTTGCCCTACACGAGGCCGACTGATGACACCAAAAGATGAAATGCGGCGCCTTCAGGCCTTCTTTGAAGCCAATGGCGCACAAACAGTTGAGACCAACATCCTGCAATCTGCCGAGGTTCTGCTAGACCTTTACGGCGAGGATATCCGCGCGCGGGCCTACGTTACATCAGACGCGTTGCGCGGCGAACAAATGCTGCGTCCCGACTTTACCGTGCCGGTTGTGCAGATGCATATGGATCACGGGGCTGAACCAGCGCGCTATACTTATGCGGGCGAGGTGTTTCGCCGTCAGGAAGAAGACATCAACCGCCCCAGCGAATTTATGCAGGTCGGATACGAGGTGTTTGATCGCGAGAACCCAGCGGCAGCCGATGCCGAAGTATTCGCGCTGTTCAAAGAGGTGCTCGCGCCCTTGGGCTTGCGGGCCGCGACCGGAGACATGGGCATCCTGATGGCCGCTGTGCGCGGGTTGTCTACGACGGATCGACGCAAGGCGGCCCTGTTGCGCCATGTCTGGCGGCCACGGCGGTTTCGCGCCTTGTTGGAACGCTTTGGCGGCAAGGCAGCTGTGCCCGCATCGCGGGTAGCTTTGTTGGCCTCAAAGGACGCAATGTCGGAGGTTGGAGCATTCATCGGATTGCGCAGCGAGGTCGAGATCAAGGCCCGTATCCAAGCCCTGAAAGACGACGCGGCCGAGCCGCCAATTTCAGATGGTGAGGCGGCCATTCTGGATGACATCCTGAACTTGCGCGAAAAATCACCCATGGTGCTGGAACGGCTGCGCGACATCGCGGTGGACCTGCCCGCAATCATGCCCGCGGTTGACGCGTTGGACGCGCGCCTAACAGCAATGACAGCGCGGGGCGTGGACGTGGATACGCTCGATTTCGAGGGCTCCTACGGGCGCACGTCATTGGAATATTACGACGGCTTTGTGTTTGGCTTTTATGCCGAAGCACGGCCCGATTTGCCCGCAGTGGCCTCGGGCGGGCGCTATGACGCGCTGACCCGCGTGTTGGGGCAGGGCCGCAGCATTCCGGCGGTGGGCGGCGTGATCCGCCCTGAGCTGGTGCAGGCACTGGGAGATCGGACATGACGATAAAGCTGGGCGTGCCCTCAAAAGGGCGCTTGATGGACAAGACCTTTGACTGGTTTAGCAAACGCGGCGTCGGGCTGCGGCGCACGGGGTCTGAACGTGAATATGCAGCGGCCGTTGACGGGGTTGAGGGCGTTGAGTTGGTGCTGCTCTCGGCCGGTGAAATCCCGCGCGAATTGGCGGCGGGACGCATCCATTTGGGCGTCACCGGATCGGATCTGGTGCGCGAAAAATTGGCGGCATGGGACACGCGCGTTGCCGAGGTGCAGTTGATGGGGTTTGGCCACGCAGACCTGATCATCGCGGTGCCAAAATGCTGGGTGGATGTCGATACGCTGGACGATCTGGACGCCGCCGCGGCGGCCTTTCGTAAGGTTCACGGATTCCGGATGCGGATTGCCACGAAATATCACCGTTTAGTGCGCGATTTTTTGCGCGACAATGGAGTTGCCGACTATCAACTGATGGATAGCCAAGGCGCAACCGAGGGCACCGTTAAAAACGAAACAGCCGAGGCCGTGGCCGATATTACGTCCAGTGGTGAAACTCTGCGTGCGAACCACCTAAAGCTGCTCACAGACGGGCTTGTCCATAAATCACAAGCAACGTTGTTTCGGTCAAAAAAGGCCTTGATATCGGATGCGGACCGCAGCGTGCTTAAGGCGTTGTTAGATAAATTAACCTGAGGCTAAGGGAGTTGAAAATGACGGACAAACGCACCGAGGTGGATTTTGATGAAGAGATCAACCGGCGCGAGGTTCCGGCATTGAAAGTTCACAAGATGGTGCTGGGTCAAGACGGCATCGACCTGTTTGCCGCCGGTGTGGCCGACATGGATTTCAAGGCGCCTGGCGTGGTGCTGGACGCGATGCAAAAGCGGCTGGAGCACGGGGTGTTCGGCTATGAGGCCATGCCGGACGGGTTGATGCCGGCGCTGTGTGACTGGCAGCGTGTGCGGCATAGCTGGCAGCTGGATACGAGCCATGTTCTGCGCGCGCCAAACATTCTGAACATTCTAGCCATTGCCGCGTCGCTGTTCACCGATGCAGGCGACGGGGTGATCGTGCAACCGCCGGTGTTTTTTGATTTCTACGACATCCTTGAGGAAAATGGACGGCACTTGCTATCTAATCCGCTGACCCTGAAAGATGGACGCTACGAGATGGATTTTGACGGGCTGGAACGGCTCGCCGCAGACCCAAAGGCCAAAATGATCTTCCTGTGCAATCCGCATAACCCCGTTGGTCGGGTCTGGACGCGGGATGAATTGCAACGCCTGGGCGATATTTGCGCTGGGCACGGGGTGTTGGTGGTGTCAGATGAAATTCACGGTGATATAACATTTGCCGGACACGGGTATACGCCATTTGCCAGTCTTGGAGAGGCTTACGCGCAAAATGCAATTATCGCGCTGTCACCTGCCAAAAGCTTCAACATTGCAGCCTGTTGTTCGGCCTTTACGGTGATTGCGAATGGGGACATGCGCCGCGCGTTTCAGGTTGAAAACAGCCGCTTGACGGTGAATAAAAACAACAGTTTTGCGTCGGTGGCGATGCTGGCTGCCTACCAAGATGGTGCGCCGTGGCTGGATGGGGTGCTGGCATATATCGCGGGCAACATGGCGCTGGTGCGGGATCGTCTGACAGCGGTTAACGGGGTTGAAATGATTGAACCGGAAGGCACGTTTCTGGCGTGGCTTGATTTTCGCGGGCTTGGCTTTACACCGGATGAATTGACGGCGTTCTTGCGCGGGCAAGCGGGTTGGGCCGTGACCCGTGGTCAGGCGTTCGGGGTTGAGGGCGAGGGGTTCGCGCGGCTGAATGTTGCTTGCACGCGCAGCGCACTGGAACGGGCGCTGGACAATCTGGCTGCGGCGCGCCGCTTGCTTTCTTAGCGACGCAGTTTACCACACTCCGATTTCGGCCAGCGCGGTCATCAATTCAGGCGGCAGATCATCCTGCGCTTTTGCCCCCTTGTTCAGATCGGCAGGGCTGTCGGGTGGCTCCAGATAGCGCCAGCCCTGAAACGGACGGCGGGTCGCGGCTTGGGTGCGGATAATCTCGTTATCCATCACAATGCCACAGCGCCGAATGCCGTCTTGGCCAATCACTTCGTCCAGCCGCAGCACGGCTTGGCGGGCCTGTATCACGCCCTTGATCACCCAATAAATAGAGCCACCATTCAGCAACTCAGATTCGCGCCGTGGCCACATCCGCGTCACATGGCGTGCATGTTCAACTGCGTTGTCGCTTTTTACCCGTGCACGATAGCTTTCGAGATGTTCGACCGAGTCGATCCCGACGCATAGTTTTACCAGATTTATGGTCTTGGCCACCAAATACCCCCAAGATGTGCTATAGTCCGACTCATGACATCATAGAGCAATAGATGCCAAAGGCAATTGACCGACTTATGCGTTACCCCTATTCTGATACGCCTTACAGCCATTTTGAGGATTCCGTCTATGAGCCGTTTTTCAGCGCCGATCGCCGAGCAAATTTGGGATATGAAGTATCGCCTAAAGGACCGCGACGGTATGATTGTGGACGAAACGGTCGAGTCGACATGGCGTCGAATCGCAAGCGCATTGGCTGAAGGTGACACCAAGGGGCAGGAGCAAGACTTTTACGAAGCCTTGGAAGATTTCAAATTTCTGCCCGCTGGCCGGATCACCGCAGGCGCTGGCACCAACCGCGCTGTAACGCTGTTCAACTGCTTTGTCATGGGCACAATTCCCGACAGCATGGGCGGCATTTTTGAGATGTTGAAAGAAGCCGCGCTAACCATGCAGCAGGGCGGCGGCATTGGCTATGATTTCTCGACCATCCGGCCCAAAGGGGCGGGTGTGCTTGGGGTGGCGGCAGACGCCTCGGGGCCGATCTCGTTTATGGATGTGTGGGACGCGATGTGCCGCACGATTATGTCGGCGGGTTCGCGGCGCGGCGCGATGATGGCGACGATGCGCTGTGACCATCCGGATGTTGAAGAATTCATCACCGCCAAACAGGATGCCGCGCGCTTACGGATGTTTAATTTGTCGGTGCTGATCACCGATGATTTTATGCAGGCGGTCAAGGCGGATGAGGCATGGGATCTGAAGTTTGGTGATACGGTTTATCGCACCCTGAATGCGCGCGATTTGTGGAACAAGATCATTCAATCAACCTATGATTTTGCAGAACCCGGGGTGATTTTCATCGATCGGATTAACGCGATGAATAACCTTTCCTATTGCGAAACGATTGCGGCGACCAACCCCTGTGTCACAGCGGACACTTGGGTGCAGACCACTCAAGGCCCACGGCAAGTTGCTGACTTGCTGGGCAAATCTTTTGCCGCGCTGGTTAATGGTCAGGCCCATGCCAGCGGTGATCAGGGTTTTTTTGCCACAGGGCGCAAACAAGTTTTTAATTTGCGCACGACTTGTGGTGCGAGATTGCGCCTAACTGCGGACCATCTGGTGCGCAAAGTGACAAGCAAAACCCGCTGGAGGTTGGAGCATGACTGGGCTGCTGCTGGAACCTTACAGGCTGGTGATGAGGTTGTGTTGAATGACCACGCTGATGTTAGCTGGGGAACTGAAACCGCTGAACAGGCCGCGCGGGGATATCTGTTAGGGATGTTGATTGGCGATGGGGTGATTAAGGCTGACAAAACCATCCTGTCGGTCTGGAGCGAAGCGGCCTGTGTGAATGGGAATAAAAATGTAAATGCGGTGATGTCCCATATAGAAACATTGTTGAACGGGATGCCGCATCGGACTGATTTTTCTGGTTGGGTTCCGATTGAGGGCCGAAATGAATACCGGATTAGCACTGCTGCACTGCGTGATCTGGCTGCGGATTATGGGTTGAGGCAAGGGTATAAAACCTTAACTCCACAGATCGAGCAAGCCGGATCAGAATTTGGTGCAGCAGTGTTGCGTGGGTTGTTTGATGCTGATGGGTCGGTGCAGGGCCAACACGATAAGGGGGTGTCGGTGCGCCTGGCACAAAGTGATGAGACGTTATTGCAAGCTGCACAACGTATGTTGTCACGGCTGGGAATTATCAGCACAATCTATCGCAACCGACGTGAAGCCGGGCAACGCATGATGCCCGACGGCAAGGGTGGACAGAAAAGTTACCCCATCAAAGCTCAACATGAGCTGGTAATTAGCGGCGGAAATTTGGCGCGCTTTGAAGATCGTGTTGGATTTCAGGATCCAGATAAGACGCAGCGTTTGAAGTCATCGTTGCGTGGGTATAAACGCGCCCTGAACCGCGAGCGTTTCACGGCACGTATCAAAAGTCTTGATCCGGGTGAAATAGAAGATGTTTTTGATGTTTCAATTCCTGGGCTGAACGCCTTTGATGCGAATGGGTTTTATGTCCATAATTGCGGCGAACAGCCTTTGCCGCCGTATGGAGCATGCCTGTTGGGGTCAGTGAACCTCGCGCGGATGGTGAATGACCCGTTCGGGGACGCGGCCATGTTGGATGCCGCCGGGTTGGATCGGCTTGTGGCCACGGCTGTTCGGATGATGGACAATGTGATCGATTCCAGCCGCTTCCCGCTTGAGGCCCAAGCTCAGGAAGCCCACGCCAAACGGCGCATTGGCCTCGGCGTAACAGGGCTGGCGGATGCGCTGCTGATGGTCGGTTTACGTTATGGATCGGACGAGGCCGCTGCCCAAACCGAAGCATGGATGAAACAAATTGCGCGTGCGTCTTATTTGGCGTCGGTTGAACTGGCCAAGGAAAAGGGGGCCTTCCCGCTGTTTGATGCTGACAAGTATCTGGCAAGCGGCACCATGCAAGCAATGGACGAGGACGTGCGCGCCGCCATTCGCGAGCACGGCATTCGCAATGCTTTGCTGACGTCTGTGGCACCGACTGGCACGATCAGCCTATATGCAGGGAACGTAAGCTCGGGCATCGAGCCGGTGTTCGCCTATGCCTACACCCGCAAGGTTTTGCAAAATGACGGCACCCGTTCCGAGGAAGAGGTCGTCGATTACGCCGTTCAGATGTGGCGCGAAAAATTTGGTGACACCGAACTGCCCGAGTATTTCGTGAACGCCCAAACCCTGTCCCCGCTGGAACATGTGAAAATGCAGGCTGCTGCGCAAAAATGGATTGATAGCTCGATCTCGAAAACCATCAACTGCCCCGTCGACATCAGTTTCGAGGACTTCCAGAACGTCTATATGCAAGCGTGGGACAGTGGCTGTAAGGGCTGCACGACCTATCGACCCAATGACGTGACCGGATCGGTATTGACCGTTAGCGAGGCATCGGAAACTGTGCCCGAGGCGGAAACCGGCGCGGATGTGGTTTACCTGTCTGAACCGCTGGACCGGCCGCAACAACTGGAGGGCAGCACCTATAAATTGAAGTGGCCCGAAAGTGAGCATGCCATCTACATCACCGTGAATGATTTGGTGATCAACGGGCACCGCCGCCCGTTCGAGGTGTTCATCAACTCCAAAAACATGGAGCATTTTGCGTGGACAGTAGCCCTGACGCGGATGATCTCGGCCGTGTTTCGCCGCGGTGGTGATGTCAGTTTTGTGGTTGAGGAGTTGAAGGCGGTGTTTGATCCGCGTGGCGGTGCGTGGATGGAAGGCAAATATATTCCGTCCATATTGGCGGCAATCGGTGGCGTGATTGAACGGCATTTGATCCACACAGGGTTTATCGAGGGCGAAGGTTTGGGTCTGAAAGAAGATCCCCAAGCGCAGGTGGTTAATCTGGATGAGCCCCGTGGAGCGGCATGTCCCAAATGTGGGGATTACGGGCTGCGGATGATCGAGGGTTGTATGACGTGCGGCAGTTGTGGGCACAGCAAATGCGGCTAACCGCCACTCGCCAGTTTTCATTAAACCCTTCGACCAATTGTAACAGACAGTTTTGAAAACGCCTCACAGAGACACAGCTCGGCAATGCTGTCTTTGCCGCGTGGGCCATTTTGAACGCAGTGCTATATTGGTCCACAGAAGCAATCATATTGAAGTGGTCCGGCAAAATTAGACAGTCTGTTCAGGTGTATTCCAACGTGAAGAAGGAATACCAGAATGACGAAACGACGAGAGTATTCAGATCAGTTTAAGGCCAAGGTTGCGCTTGAGGCGCTTCGTGGCGATTGTCAAACACGATGGACGGGCGTGGCCGTTACCTTGGCAACATCTTCATCGAACACCTCTGGCGATCCCTAAAGCCCACGCTTCAGCACATGAATTATCCTGATAAGAACCTGTCGATCATCTAAACGCGGCGCTGCGTGGGGCAGTGGGAAGTAGGATTTCATTTGGGCAAGCTGGGCTTCTGATAGCCAATAATGGTCCGACATGGGCAGGTCCTCCTGCCATGAATGAACCAGAAATCAGATCGCTTGGGAAACCACTAATTTAAGGGGTCCTGAGCCTAGGCAAAGGCCGCTTCCAGCGCGATTTCCACCATGTCGCCAAAGGATTTTTCGCGCTGATCTGCGGGCAGGGCCTCTTGGGTGATCAGATGGTCTGAAACCGTCAGGATTGCCAACGCCCGGCGTGAATGACGGGCGGCGAGATTATAGAGTTCAGCGGCTTCCATCTCGACACCTAAAATGCCGTGGCGCGTCATTTGCTCGTTCAGGTCGGGGCGTTCGTCATAGAACACATCAGACGAATATATGCCGCCAACATGGGTGGCCACATCGCGTTTACGTGACGCGGCAACGGCAACCTCGAGCAAGCCATAATCCGCACAGGGCGCAAAGTTCACTTCTTTGAAAATTCCGCTGGACGGGGTGGAAAGCGACGTGGCTGTCATGGCGATGATCACATCGCGCACCTTGATGTTTTCTTGCATCGCACCACAAGACCCGATCCGGATCAGGGTTTGCGCGTTATAGTCGGTGATCAGCTCGTTGGCGTAAATTGACAAGCTGGGCATGCCCATGCCGGAGCCCTGAATGGTGACGCGGTTACCGTTCCATGTGCCGGTGAACCCGAGCATGCCGCGCACCTCGTTGACGCATTTGGCGTCCTTTAGAAATGTCTCGGCGGCCCATTTGGCGCGGTACGGGTCCCCCGGTAGCAGAACTGTTTCGGCAATATCTTCGGGATTTGCACCGATGTGGATGGTCATGGGGTTGCGCCTTTTACTATTTGCTTTGGAGCACAGTAGCGAGGGATGCAGGGCGCTGTAAATAACAAACCCCCCAAACAACAAACCCCCGTGGCTGGGCCGCGGGGGTCTATATCGGCAACCCGAAGGTCACCTATTCGCTTGTCGCTGAGCGTATGATTTACATCATACCTTCGCGCTGAAGTTTCTTACGAGCCAGCTTACGAGAGCGACGGATCGCTTCGGCTTTCTGACGCGCTTTCTTTTCGGACGGCTTTTCGTACGCTGTACGAAGTTTCATCTCGCGAAAGACACCTTCGCGCTGAAGTTTTTTCTTCAGGGCACGAAGCGCTTGGTCGACATTATTATCACGAACACTTACCTGCATGTGGTTACACCACCTTCCTAGGTTAGATTTGCAAAAAGTTGCAGGAAATGGCCCTATAGCAAGGCAAGGTTCCTCTGTCCAGTTAGGAGATTCGATTATGACCCAGACACAGCCCCCCAAAGACGCCCTGATGGCGGCAATTCTACCACATGTTATCTTTGATGGCTGGTCCGACAGCAGTTTTCAGATGGCGGTAGCGGATGCCGGGCTGGACCCTGTTGTTGCGCATGCGACCTGTCCGCGTGGGGCCGTGGATTTGGCGGTGGCGTTTCATAAGCAAGGCGATGCCTTGATGCTCGAGCGTTTTGCGGCAGCGGACATGTCCGAGACGCGGTATCGCGACAAGATTTCGGCGCTTGTCAGGATGCGCCTTGAGGTCAATGACGACAAAGAAATTGTGCGCAAGGCCAGCGCTTTGTTTGCCTTGCCAAAATACGCAGCCGAAGGTGCCAAGCTGATTTGGGAAACCTGTGACGTGATGTGGAACGTGCTGGGCGATACCTCGGATGACATAAACTGGTATACCAAAAGGGCCACATTATCAGGCGTTTACGGTTCATCTGTGTTGTTTTGGCTGGGCGATGAAAGTGCCGAAAATGCCGACACATGGGAGTTTTTGGAGCGCCGGATCGAAAATGTCATGCAGATTGAAAAGATCAAGGCTGGTGTGCGGGGCAATCCCGTGTTGAAGGGGTTGTTTGCGGCGCCACTCTGGGCCATGAGTCAAGTCAAAGCCCCAAAGGCCGCCCCAATGAAGGACGTGCCGGGGCGCTGGGATATGGACAAGGAAACAGTGAAATGAGCATTCCAAAGACGATGCAGGCCGTTGAGATAACCAAAGCAGGCGGGCCGGAGGTTTTGCAGATTTGCGAGCGCGACGTGCCCACGCCAGCCTATGGCGAAATCCTGATCCGGCTGGCCTATGCAGGGGTGAACCGCCCCGATGCGTTGCAGCGGGCAGGCAGTTACGCCCCGCCACCGACCGCGAGCGATTTACCCGGGCTTGAGGGGGCGGGTGAAGTTGTGGCGGTGGGCGAAGGCGTGACCGAATGGGCCGTGGGCGATTCGGTTTGTGCGCTTTTGCCCGGCGGCGGCTATGCTGAGTATGTCACCTGCGCGGCCAAACACGCTTTGGTGGTGCCTGCGGGGATGTCTATGAAACAGGCGGCCTGCCTGCCGGAAACTTTTTTCACGGTTTGGTCCAACGTGTTTATGCGCGGTGGTTTGCAGGCGGGCGAGCGGTTCTTGGTGCATGGCGGTTCATCGGGCATCGGCACCACGGCGATCCAACTGGCCAACGCCTTTGGCGCACGCGTATTCACCACGGCGGGCACGGACGCGAAATGCGAGGTTTGCACGGGGCTTGGGGCCGAACGGGCGATCAATTACCGCGACGAGGATTTCGTGGCGGTGCTGCGCCAAGCAGGCGGCGCGGACCTGATCCTCGACATGGTCGGCGGTGACTACATCCCTCGTAACATAAAGGCGCTTGCCGATGAAGGCCGACTGGTCCAGATCGCGTTTTTGTCGGGACCAAAGGTGGAGCTGAATTTTGCCCAGATCATGATGAGGCGGCTAATCGTGACGGGCAGCACCCTGCGCCCGCAAAGCGATCTGGCCAAGGTGCGGATTGCGGATCAGTTGCGTGAAAAGGTTTGGCCACTGCTGGACACAGGGCAAATCGCGCCTGTGATGGACAGCGAGTTTGCACTGGCGGACGCGGCCAAGGCGCATGAACGGATCGAGAGCAGTGGCCACATCGGCAAGATCGTGCTGAAGGTGGGGTAGTATCCGGCCTTACCTGACCGGATCAAACAAAGCATTCGTCATTGTGCAATCCCTGACGACATCCGCCCCACAGGTCCGTGGTTCCAGATCTTTGGTCAGGCACAAACGCGCCTCTTGTATCCGGCCCCGTTTGCAGGTGATCGTCACCATGTCGGCGGACCATTCAGGGTTGGATTGCAGGAACGCTTCCTCAATCACTGAGGCGGGCAATCTCACCGTATGATCCAGCTTGCGCAGCACCGGCGGGCGCACCACGGCGGCATAGGCGCGGCGTGCGGCGGCAAAGTAGTCTTGCGAGCTTAGCCCCGAACAACGACCGTGTTTTTTCCATTGGTGCCACGCCAACCCGCCCGAGGCCATCACATCGGCCATCGCATTGGTTTGCCCGCGCGAAGGCGAGCGGGCGGAGGTGTTGCAATAGCTGGGGTAGCCCGCCTCGAATTGCGGCCACAGCCCGTGCAAAATCCAGCCGTAATCATGGCGCGCGTCACACTGGTCAGCCCCCCGCGCATCGCCCTCAATGGCACACCACGTCGGGGACCACGAAAGAGCGAGAACGTAATAGTCGAAATCGTCCGCCTGTTCGCCATCAGCATGGGCAGCGGGCGCGATTAGGGTCGCGACAAATAGCATTGCCAAGATTGAGCGCATTTACTCTTTCCTCTTTCACTTAAGAGCACTATATAGCGTTTAAGTTCCCCTACAATGTGAACCCGCTTCAAGTCGAAGCTGCCCATTCAAGGGTGTAGGGAAGTTATGCTTTAGGAGATTTCAAGATGGCTAAACCGATCATGGCAAAAGCAACCGCCGTTTGGCTGGTGGATAACACAACGCTGACCTTCAAGCAGGTAGCCGAGTTTTGCGAGCTGCACGAACTCGAAGTGCAGGGCATTGCCGATGGCGATGTGGCGGCGGGCGTAAAAGGGTTTGATCCGGTCTCGAATAACCAGCTGACCCGTGACGAGATTGAAGCCGCCGAGAAAGACCCCAAACACAGTCTGAAGCTGAAGTTTTACGCCGCCGCCGCGGGCGAGGAAAAACGCCGTGGGCCGCGCTATACGCCGCTCTCGAAACGTCAGGACCGACCTGCATCTATCTTGTGGTTGGTAAAATTCCACCCCGAACTGGCCGATGCACAAATCAGCAAACTGGTCGGCACAACCAAACCAACCATCAAGGCACTGCGCGAGCGCACCCATTGGAATATCGGTAATATTCAGCCGATTGATCCTGTGGCGTTGGGTCTGTGCAAGCAGGTTGAACTGGATGCGGCTGTGCAAAAGGCCAACCTGAAAAAGGCCAAAGAGGGTGGCGTGATGTCGGATGACGAACGCCGCAAGCTGGTATCGACCGAGCAATCCTTGGGCGCACCGGAAGAACCCAAGATGCCAACCTCGATTGCGGGGCTTGAGACCTTTACATTGGCCGATGATGTACCTGAGTCCGAAGAAAAGCAAATAGACGCCGACAGCTTGTTCAACCTGCCTGATGATGACGACGAGGATGAGAACGCTAAATAGCGCAACCCATTTTGCATTTGAGAATATGTGCCCCGTGGATTTTCTGCGGGGCATTTTTTTGGCTGTGCGTTTATTTCACCCGCAATCTAAAAGCTTTTACGCGCCTTTAGGGCCGCCGAGATGGTGCCATCATCCAGATAGTCCAGCTCGCCGCCAATCGGAACACCCTGCGCCAATGTGGTGATTGTGACGCCTGTGCCCGCCAGTTCGTCAGAAATATAATGGGCGGTGGTTTGGCCGTCGATGGTGGCGTTCAAGGCCAAAATGACTTCGGTGATGTTTTCGGCGGCCACACGGTTGCGCAGCTTGGGGATTTGCAAATCGTCAGGGCCGACAGCATCCAGTGCCGACAGGGTGCCGCCCAAAACGTGGTAACGGCCCTTGAACACACCCGCGCGCTCCATTGCCCACAGATCGGCCACGTCCTCGACCACGCATAATTCGCCAATGGCACGTTTGTCCGCGCTGCAAATGTCGCAGATGTCGGTGGTTCCGACATTTCCGCAGTTCAAACACTCGCGGGCCGTCACCGCAACCTCGGACAGCACATCAGCCAATGGGGTCATCAACAGGGCGCGTTTCTTGATCATGTGTAAAACGGCCCGTCTGGCCGAGCGCGGACCAAGGCCGGGCAGTTTGGCCATCAATTCGATCAGGTTTTCAATGTCGCGCGTTGCGTTGCCCATGTGCCGCCCCTGTTTCTTTTTTGTCTAAATATCCCCGCGCGGTAGCGCATAGATACTCTTTTGGTCGGCGCGTGCCTAGAACGGCAATTTCATATCGGCGGGCAAGCCCAAACCTTCGGTTAGCTTTGCCATCTCACGTTGCGAACGCTCTGCTGCTTTGGCCTGTGCATCTTTGATCGCTGCCAGTATCAAATCCTCAACAACCTCTTTTTCATCGGGGTGGAAAATTGAGGGATCAATGTCGAGCGCCGTCAAGTCACCCTTGGCGGTTGCCGTTGCCTTGACCAAGCCCGCACCGGATTCTCCAACCACAGTGATGTTGTTCATCTCATCCTGAAGCGTGCCCATCTTTTCCTGCATATCTTTTGCAGTTTTCATCATTTTGGCCATGTCGCCCATGCCTTTGAACATCTCGTCTGTCTCCTGTGTCTAACGGGTTGGTTTATAGATACGGATGGTCGGGCGGTTTCACAAGGTCACACAAAAGAGATTATATGCGCTGCCGCGCAGGCAGGTACTTATCAAAAGAAGAAGGGAGGGGTCAGTCGTCTTCGAAAGGATCCCATTCATCATCGACCTCTGGCAAGGCATCTGTGGCGGCGTTGGCCTCGATTGTTTTTGGGGTGGTGATTTTGGTGATCTTGGCCCCGGGAAAAGTGGTTAACACGGCTTGTACCAAAGGGTGTTCGCGCGCCTCTTTTTCTAGCGCAAGCTGATCGGCATCGCGCAGTTCGGCAAGTGTCGCCGCCCCACCATCGTTGACCAGCGTCACAGCCCACCGCGCGCCCGTCCAGCCTTGCAGCCGTTGACCCAGCCGTTGGGCAAGGTCGTGCGGAGCATTGTCCGTCGGTTGAAATTCGATCCGCCCAGGCGTGTAATTGGCAAGGCGCAGAGTGGTTTCGACTTCGACCAACAACTTTACGTCCCGCATGGTGCGGATCAATTCGACCACGTCCTCAAACCGTGCATACTGCGCCAGCGCGCTTGTGTTGGGTTGGGCCATGGCCAGCGCGGTTGGTGCACCCCCTGTAGGTTGTGACGGGGGCGCGCGTAGCGATCCGCCGCCGCCCCCTGTCGTTGAGGCCCCTGCATGTCCGCCTGACCCACCACTGGGCGTCGGGTTTTGCGGTGGCGGTGTTGCGTCTTGCAGCTTTTTCACCAATTCGCCCGGGGTTGGCATATCGGCCACATGGGTCAGCCGGATTACCGCCATTTCAGCCGCCATCATGGTGTTTGGGGCCATCGCCACCTCTTCCAGTGCTTTCAGAAGCATTTGCCACATCCGGGCCATCACCCGCATCGGCAGGGCCGCCGCCATCGCTTGGCCACGGGTGCGCTCGTCCGGTGCGACGGTCGGATCTTCAGCGGCCTCGGGTGTGATTTTGATCACCGACACCCAATGGGTGATTTCCGCCAGATCGCGTAGCACGGCCATTGGGTCAGCGCCGTCAGCGTATTGACTGGAAATTTCCATCAACGCCCCCGCAGCATCGCCTTTGACGATCATGTCAAACAGGTCCAGAACGCGGCCACGGTCCGCCAGTCCGAGCATGGCGCGGACCTGATCGGCTGTGGTTTCACCCGCCCCGTGGCTGATGGACTGATCCAGCAAAGATTGCGCATCCCGCGCTGAGCCTTCCGAGGCTCGCGTGATCAGCGCCAGCGCCTCATCGGAAATTTCCGCCGCCTCGGAAACGGCGGTTTTGCGCAATAGGGCGATCATCACTTCCGGTTCGATCCGGCGCAGATCAAAGCGTTGACAGCGCGATAGAACCGTCACTGGCACCTTGCGGATTTCGGTTGTGGCAAAGATGAACTTCACATGTTCAGGCGGCTCTTCCAACGTTTTCAGCAGCGCATTAAAGGCGCTGGTGGACAGCATGTGCACCTCATCTATGATGTAAATCTTGTAGCGGGCCGAGGCGGCGCGGTAATGCACGCTGTCAATAATTTCGCGGATGTCACCAACGCCGGTGCGTGAGGCCGCATCCATTTCCATCACATCAACATGCCGACCTTCCATGATTGCCACGCAATGTTCGCATTTACCGCAAGGCTCGGTTGTTGGCCCACCCTGACCATCTTCGCCAATACAGTTCATTCCTTTGGCGATGATCCGCGCGGTGGTGGTTTTGCCGGTGCCGCGAATGCCGGTCATGATAAATGCCTGTGCAATCCGGTCTGCTTCAAAGGCATTTTTCAGGGTGCGCACCATCGCATCCTGTCCGACCAGATCGGCAAAACTTTCAGGCCGGTATTTACGGGCCAGCACTTGATAGGTGGATTCAGCAGTGTCGCTCATTTGGCCCCTCGGATTCGGATCAAGCATTAGGTTAAGGCCACAGGTGCCCCGCGTCCAGCCGCGCTGGCGATTGATATGGTTGCGGATGTGTCTATGCTGAGGTTTTCGCGGGATTGTCCCGCCGCCCATCCATATTACGGCACGGAGAGCTAGATGACCAAGATTGCGCTGATCGCCAGATTATTGCGGATTTTCCTGCCCGGCTGGCTGGCGGGTTGGTTCACGCCCAACCGCGAACAGTACCGCGGTGCCGTGATTGACGCAAAGGCCGCGGCGGTGGGGCGGTTGGCCAAACAGGTCAGAGGTGATGGGCCAATGCCGACAGTGGCCGAGAGCCGTTTGCAAATGGCCAAAACGGCGGGCCAGCTGGACCGCAAAGCCCCCGGGATTGAGCGGATTGAGGACATCACCGTGGCGGGGGCGAACGGCCCCGTTATGGCGCGGCTTTATAGCAACCACAGGGATGCAAACCCGCCACGACCCGCGATGGTGTATTTCCACGGTGGCGGGTTTGTTCAGGGCGATCTGGAAACACATCACGAGCTTTGTGCCAAGCTGGCGAAATGGTGGGGTGGTGTGGTGATTGCCGTCGACTATCGACTGGCCCCTGAATGCCCCTATCCGGCGGGAGTAGATGACAGTGCTGCGGCTTATCTGGATATCGTCAGTCGTGCCGTTGAACTGGGTCTTGATGCGGCTAACATCGGTGTGGGAGGGGACAGTGCTGGTGGATGTTTTGCTGCTGTTGTCGCACAGCAGATGCGGGATACGGGCGGGCCGGCCCCGCGGTTTCAAGTGCTGATTTATCCGGTGACCGACGGGCATATCAACTCGGCCTCGGTGAATGATCTGGCGGATGCCTATGTGCTGCCCAAAGATCGGCTGGTGTGGTATCGCGACATGTATGCGGGCGATTTTCATGATTTTGGTGAGCCTAAATTCTCACCATTGTTGACGGATGATTTCACCGGATTACCCGAGAGTTATATCGTCACGGGTGGCTTTGATCCGCTTGTTGATGACGGCGTCGGGTATGCACAAAAATTGCAAACGGCAGGCGTCCCTGTAATGCACCGCCATTTTGAGGGGCAGGTGCATGCCTTTGTGAACCTGACCAAAGTTGTGCCAGATGGGACCATCGCGCTGCGCGAAATAGCGGCGTGGCTAAAGAGGGTTTGTAAGCCCTAACGCTAAAGCGCCGTCCAACCACCATCGACGGATAAGGTGGTGCCGGTGATCTGATCTGCTGCAGGTGAGCATAGGAACGCCGTGCAGCCGCCGATTTGCTCGGTTGTGGCGAACTGTTTGGATGGTTGGCGCTGCAGCATAACCTCGCGTATGACTGTTTCGCGATCCATCCCGTATTGCGCCATTGTGTCGGGTATCTGCGCCTCGACCAATGGGGTCAGAACATAACCCGGGCAAATGGCATTGCATGTGATGGGGTCCTCAGCGGTTTCCAGCGCCACTGTTTTGCTCAACCCGACAACCCCGTGTTTGGCCGTAACATAGGCAGATTTGTAGGGCGAAGCGGTCAAACCGTGCGCCGAGGCAATATTTACAATCCGTCCCCAGCCGCGCGACCGCATCCCACCAACCGCTGCGGCAGTGGTGTGAAATACTGACGACATGTTGATCGCGATGATTCTGTCCCACATATCGACAGGGAAATCCTCGACCGGCGCGACATGTTGAATGCCTGCATTGTTGACCAGAATATCAACGTTGCCAGCCTTGGAAATGAGTTGCCTACAGTCATCGGCGTTCGACATATCTGCTGCGATATACCGCGCATTAACTCCGTATTCCGAAGCAATTTCGGCCGCCAATGCGTGGTCCTCGGGGCGGTCGGTGAAGGAATTGATCACAACGTCCGCGCCTTGTTTGGCCAGCTCTTTTGCGACACCTAAGCCGATGCCGGAATTTGATCCTGTAACGACTGCCAATTTGCCTGCCAGCATCTGGGGCTCCTTTGAATTCATGTTGAATTTCCGATTTTGGGCGATGTTTTAACGCATCCGTGTCGAAACCGTTGGTGCAATCCAATTGCGTCCGGCTGTGTCAGTCTTTGTCTGCCAATGTAGACAGTTTGGATTGCAATTCAGCAAGCTGGGCCTTGATATCATCAAGGTCGCTCGGCTGTTCGGCTTCAGTTTCAGGCGGCGGTGTTCCGCCCCATCCACCTGTAATAGCCTTCATGAAAGCCTGCTGTTGTGCCTGCATCGCTTCAAACCCCGGCATCGCCGCCAACGGGTTGGCAATCCCACCGATAGTTTCCGTCGCTTTGGTTTGCCCTTCGCGCAGCATTTCGAACGACATCGCCAGAAATTCGGGAACCACGCTTTGGGCTTGGGTTGAATAGCTGCGCACCAGATCGGTCAGCACACTTAGCGGCAAAACATTCTCGCCGCGGCTTTCGCGCTCGGCGACGATCTGCAGTAAATACTGGCGGGTTAGGTCATCGCCGCTTTTCAGATCGGTGATTTTCACGTCGCGACCGTCGCGGATAAAACCGGCGATGTCTTCCAGCGTGACGTAATCGCTGGTCTCGGTGTTATACAAGCGACGACTTGCATAGCGCTTTATTAGTAATGTGTCGGTGCTTTTTACCACGGCTTCAGTATCCTTTTCTGCAGTGCAGAGAGTATTACGTCAGCGGCGAAAAAAAAGAAAGGGCAGACTATTAAAGCCTGCCCTCAAGGATCGTCCCAACTCTGGGAGGAGAAAATAGAGACGAAATCCGATTGTTTAGATTAAGCTGATTTTTTAGCTGCTTTGGTCACGTCGTCAGTCGCTTTTTTGACAGCGGCAGTGGCTTCTTCGCCCAGGTCTTTGCCTGCGGCCATCAGCAGTTCAACGGTTTCCATTTGCAGTTTTTTCGCGATTTCGGCGAAAGCGGCCATGTTTTCAGCAGCCATTTCAGAAGAAGCTGATGCAAATGCATTCATGGAAGTCGAATAATCAGCCGCTTCTGGTTTGGCTTTGGAAGCATCGCCCAATTTGGCAAGTGTTTCTTTGGTCCATTTCGAGGAAACAGCTGTTGATTTTTCAGCGGCTTCAAGTGCGGCTTTGGACATTTTTTCGCCCAGTGCGGCAGTGGATTTGAATGCGTCTTGTGCGGCAGTCATATCCATTGGGAATGCAGCCATCATGTCGTTCATCATTGTGT